>Ga0209500_10002206_pt1 | contig 14046 bp, 16 predicted proteins | sample S_140212_EF_Meta_FD_187323 | JGI IMG/M metagenome (GOLD analysis project Ga0209500, IMG submission 187323) | Freshwater microbial communities from Lake Simoncouche, Canada to study carbon cycling - S_140212_EF_MetaG (SPAdes) (version 2) | ecosystem: Environmental > Aquatic > Freshwater > Lake ... | reverse complement strand
ACTGGTAATGCAGCAATTGAATATCTCCGTATGCTTCTTTCATCCGTATCAGCCGATGATGCTAAAGTATTAGAGAGAATTATAGCAAAAGATTTGAAGTGTGGTGTTGATGTATCAACTGCCAACAAAGTTTGGTCTGGTTTGATTCCTGAATACCCATGTATGTTATGTAGTCCATTCGAACAGAAGTTAGTTGACAAGATTAACTTTCCAGCCTATGCTCAAATGAAGATGGATGGCATGAGATTCAATGCAATTGTCCGTGATGGCAAGTGCGAATTTAGGAGTAGAAATGGCAAAGAGATTTTATTACTTGGCAATTTGGAGCAAGAGTTTATTTCTCTTGCTGGTTCTATTGATTGTGTTTTTGATGGTGAACTACTTGTAATGCTTGAAGATGAACATCAGTTTGCTGATCGTCAGACTGGTAATGGTATTCTTAACAAAGCAAACAAGGGAACTATCTCTGCCGAACAAGCAGCACTGGTTCATGCAACTGTTTGGGATTTGATTCCATATGTAGCATTCGTTGATGGGCATTGTTTGACTCCATACTCAAAACGATTCTCTACTTTACAAGCAATTGTAGATAAACAAAAGTCAGATGGTAAAAAGATTTGGACTGTTACATCTACCATCGTGCAAACTTTGGATGAAGCACAAGAGATTTTCCAAGGTTATCTTGCAGATGGATATGAAGGTATCATTCTTAAAGATGGTAGTGGTGAATGGGAAGACAAACGAAGCAAGACTCAGATTAAATTCAAAGGTGAATTGGAATGCGATCTTAAGATTGTTGCAGTCGAAGAAGGTAAGGGTAAAGCAGTAGGTATGCTTGGTGCAATCATCTGCGAATCATCAGATGGAATTGTAAAGGTAAATGTAGGATCTGGTTTCAATGATGCACAACGAAAGCAATATTGGAAAGAAAATTTAGTTGACAAAATCGTGGCAGTGAAGTATAATGCTAGAATCAAGAACAAAACTGGAGAAGAATCTCTGTTCCTTCCAGTGTTCATTGAACTGCGTGATGACAAAGATGTTGCAGATAATTCAAAGGTAATAAAATGAAAGTAGTAATTAATAGATGTTTTGGTGGGTTTGGTATTTCAAATATCGCATTCGAGAAGTTACTTGAACGCAAGGGTATTGCATTCGATAAAGTGCCAGCCAAGTATCCAATTCGTGGAAATGACTCAGACTATTACAAAGCAGGTAGTCCACAATCTGATGCAACATACCTAAGTGAGTATGAATTCTATGAACAACGCAATGATCCAGATTTGATTGCTGTGATTGAAGAGTTGGGTAAAGATTCATGGGGTTGGGCATCAGAACTAGCAATCATGGAAATTCCAGATGATGTTGAGTGGCACATTAGCGAATACGATGGACTTGAGCATGTGGCAGAAAACCATAGGACTTGGAGTTAATATGCACGGAGACTTAGATGAAATTCGTTTGGCTCGAACATTGGGTCGTGCCATTGAAGAAGAAATAAAGAAAGGTATTAAGATACCTGACGAAGTTCTTCGAGCATACGAAGAATTATACAAACATTGGCAATTACAAATGGATAGAGAATTATCATGAAGCGAGAATTAGACGAAGCACTGTGTGCAAAGTATCCGCTGATCTTCAAAGATCGTAATGCAGATATGCGCACCACAGCCATGTGCTGGGGACTTGAGTGTGGTGATGGTTGGTATAACATCATCGATATTCTTTGCGGTAAACTATGCAGCGAATGGTTGTCAGCCAAGAGTCGCTATGACTTTATCAAAGATAGAGTTGGCGAGAAGATGTATGGTAATGCATCTGGTGATACTATCACACAGGGTGAGATCGATCTCCGTAAACAAATTATGGAAGAAGAAGCAAGTAAGGTTCCAGTTGCTGTTCAAGTAAAAGAGAAGTTCGGTGGACTTCGATTCTATGTTCAGGCTGCAACTGATAAACATTACAACTTTATCTCGTTTGCTGAGAGTATGAGTTATCGTACATGCGAAGAATGTGGTGCTCCAGGAAAAACATACACCGATGGTTGGCATCGTACTATGTGCGATATTCATGCAGCAATGGCTGGTCGTACTGAAGAATATGAGTATGAGGAGAATGAATAATGTTTTACGGTAAAGATATGGTTGAAAAGAACTTTGATATTCTCCTACAGAAATTAGAACAACAAGAATTGTTTTTGTTTGAACCAATGCCATCTTATAAAGAAGGTGATCGATGGACTGATGAATTTCGCATTCGTGATGGTCACACCAAACTTGCTGATGGTACTTGGGTTACTATTCATAAAGTAACTACTTGGGTTCAACAACTCAAGAAAGATACCACAGAGTTGTATGAACAGAATACAAAACAATCTCGTGAAATTTCATTGTTGAGACAACAAAGATATGAGATGGAATATGGATTGAGAGTTGCTGAGAAAGCATTGAAGAATTCGTTGGCTTTAACTAAGGAGATGATTAATGAGTAAAGAATATATTGATATGTTGAAACAAGAACGACAGGTTCTACTTGATCGTTACGATCCGTACAGTGAGGGTACTGGTCATTTCAATACTGCTGTTAGCGTATTGACTGCTCGTATTGAAGAGTTGGAAACACCAACTAAACTGAAACAAGGTTCGGTGTGGGTATTGGTGGAAGCAATTCAGTCATATCGTCTGCGTTACATGGTTGAAGCACCTGCCACTAATCCTGAGTATGCCATGGATGATGTTACCTGTGAAGATGCAAAAGAATTTTCTCAATTTGCATTACCAGAAGTGATCACATCGCATCGTGTTCTTACTGAAGAAGAAGCCATCGCTCTTTGTGATGAAGATAATGATTATACTAATGGCTGGACTAAAGAGCAAAAGATTAAATCATTCTTTACTAAAGATGGTGAAGGTAGAGGATTCTAATGTTCATGTTCGATGTGGAAACGCTGGGAGTAGAATCCAATTGTGTGGTTCTCTCTGCAGCTATGGTTCACTTTGATCCAGAGAAACGACCAACTTATCAAGACTTATTGGACAATGCATGTTTTGTAAAGTTCGATGTCAAGGAACAGATGGGTGTTGGTCGTACTGCATCAAAGTCCACGCTTGAGTGGTGGAAAGGACAACACGAATATGTTCGTAAGACTTCTCTTGATCCATCTCGTGAAGACATGACTGTGGAAAATGGAATGCAAAAGTTCTATGATTACATGAAACAATTCCCAAATGCAGATAAACAAACTATGTGGGCACGAGGTTCACTAGACCAGATGGCAATTGATTCACTTGCTGTTAAATTTGCCTTGCAAGAGATTACAGGGTATAATATGTGGAGAGATGTCAGAACTGCAGTTGACATTATGTTTGGTACCACGAATGGATATGTAGAAGTGGATCATCCTCTCTTCAAACGACACGAAGTCATCAAGCATCATCCTGTTCACGACTGCGCACTTGATGCAATGCAACTTATGTATGGAAAACAAGTTTAATGGAATTTTACACCAGCGTCCACCCAGTGGGCGACAAGATCCTCGTTAGAGGTTATCAGAATGGCAGACAATATCAGCGTAAGATAGATTTCTATCCTACGCTTTTTGTCACTTCTAAGGTTGAATCAAAATGGAAGACTCTGGAAGATACATTTGTTGATGAAATAAAACCTGGAGGTATCCGTGAGACTCGAGACTTCATCAAACGCTACGATGGTGTTGAAGGATTCCCAGTTTACGGTAACACCAACTACGCATATCAATATATCTCTGACACTTACGAAGACGATGTCAACTGGGATATGGAACAGATTAAAGTTTACACCATTGACATTGAGACTGAAACTGAGAATGGATTTCCAGATATCAAGTCTGCCAACGAAGAAGTTCTGTTAATCACTATTAAGGATCTTCAATCCAAGAAGGTTGTTACCTTTGCTCAAACAAAGTATGGTGAGTATAAGTCTAGCCGTGCCGATGTTACGATGGTTAATTGTCGTGACGAACAACACATGCTCAAAGAGTTTATGATTTGGTGGCAAGGTAACTACCCAGATGTCATCACTGGTTGGAACACAGACTTCTTTGACAATGTTTATTTGATACATCGTATTCAACGAGAGTTGGGTGATACATTTGCCAACAAGATTAGTCCATGGGGTTATGTCAATCAACGTAAGACTTTCATTAAAGGTAATGAAGAGATTCACTATGACATTCTAGGTATCTCTCAGCTGGACTATCTGGAACTCTACAAGAAATATACATATACAAAGCAAGAGTCATATCGTTTGGATTACATTGCTCAAGAAGAGTTGGGTGATAGAAAGAAAGAGAATCCAGGAAATGACTTCAAAGATTTCTATACAAGTCACTGGAAAGACTTTGTTGAGTATAACATTCATGACGTAGAGTTGGTTGATAAACTAGAAGACAAGATGCGTCTACTTGAGTTGCATCTGACCATGGCATACAATGCCAAGATTAATCCTGAAGATGTTTACTCTCAGGTTCGTATGTGGGATACTATTATTTACAATCACCTGCGTAAGAAAGGTATTGTAATTCCAGCAAAGACTTACTCTGGTAAAGATGCTCAGTTCGAAGGTGCTTATGTAAAAGATCCAATGGTTGGTATGCACAAATGGGTTGTTTCCTTTGACTTGAACTCTTTGTATCCTCACTTGATTATGCAGTACAACATCTCTCCAGAAACACTAACGAGCGAGAAGTTGTCAGTCACTGTTGACAAGTTACTCAACAAAGAGATTGATACAGACTATCTCAAGCGTAGAGATCTTGCCATGACTGCGAATGGTTGGACATATCGTAAAGACATCAAAGGATTTATGCCTGAGTTGATGGAAGAGATGTATATCAATCGTTCCAAGTTTAAGAAACAGATGTTAAGGATTGAACAGGAATACCAAAACGATAAGACAAAGGTTCACCTGCTAAAAGATATCTCTCGTCTTAATAATCTGCAGATGGCTATGAAGATTGCTCTTAACTCTGCTTATGGTGCGATGGGTAATCAGTACTTCCGTTACTTTGATATTCGTATGGCAGAAGGTATTACGACTTCTGGTCAACTGTCCATTCGTTGGATGGCAAACAAGTTGAATGCATTCCTTAACAAGACTCTTAAGACAGAAGGTCAAGACTTTGTTATTGCGATTGACACTGACTCAATCTATCTTACACTTGAACACCTCATTGAAAAGGTATGCGAAGGTAAGAACACTGAGCAGAAGATTAAGTACATGGATAAGATTTGCGAGGATGTTTTCCAACCATTCATTGATCAAGGTTACACCGAACTATCAGATTATATGAATGCATATAGTCAGAAGATGGTTATGAAGCGAGAAGTTCTTGCAGACAAAGCCATCTGGACTGCAAAGAAACGATATATCATTAATGTTCACAACTCAGAAGGAGTACAGTTTGCGAAACCTAAGATTAAAGTTATGGGTCTGGAGATGGTCAAGTCATCTACACCTGCGGTTATTCGTGACAAGTTGCGTGATTCGCTTCAAGTTATCCTCGCAGGGGATCAAAAAGACTTACATACATATGTTATGGAGTTTAGAAAAGAGTTTGACAAATTACCGATTCAAGAGATTGCTTTCCCGAGAGGTGTGAATGGATTGAAGCAGTATGCTGGCTCTCCGATTTATACAAAGGGAACACCAATCCATGTTCGTGGTTCATTGTTGTTCAATCACCACTGCAAGCGTTTGGGTATTGATAAGAAGTATCAACCTATCCGTGATGGAGATAAGATTAAGTTTGTGTATGCTCGTACACCGAATCCGTTTAACGAAGATGTGATTGCATTTCCTCAGGTTCTTCCAAAAGAGTTTAAAATGGAATTATACATAGATTATGACAAGATGTTTGAAAAGGTATTCCTTGATGCATTACAAATTGTTATTGAACCACTAGGTTGGAAGACTCAAGAAGAAAGTTCATTGGAAGATTTCTTTGGCTAATATCCATAGTTGTCTTGCAATAAAAGTTAATGTATAATAGGAGATATAAATGAAGCTGTTAAAATTTTATGCCGAGTGGTGTGGTCCATGTAAAGGATTGACCATGATCATCAATGGTGCCAAAGATAAGATTGATATTCCAATTGAAGAATATGATATTGATAATGAAATGATTATGGCACAAGACTATAAAGTTCGATCTGTTCCAACTATTGTTTTGGTTGACGATAAAAATCAAGAAATTAAACGACATGTTGGTTTACTCACTGAAGAGAAATTACTAGAATTCCTGAAAGGTTAATATGGCAAGCATACTAGACAAAATTAAAAAGAACTCAACTATCAAAGACTCTGCGATTCTATCTGAATCAAAGTTCTTTAAGAAGAAGGATATGATTCCTACTTCTGTTCCAATCATCAACGTGGCTTTATCAGGTCGTCTTGATGGTGGACTCACTCCAGGTATTACAATGTGGGCTGGTCCAAGCAAACACTTTAAGACTGCGTTCTCATTGTTAATGGCAAAGTCCTACATGGACAAGTATGAAGATGCAGCGTTGTTGTTCTATGACTCAGAGTTCGGTACTCCGCAGTCTTACTTCGATACATTTGGTATTGATACAAAGCGAGTTGTTCATACTCCGCTGACTGATGTTGAACAATTGAAGTTCGACATTATGCAACAGTTGTCCAATGTAGATCGTGGTGACCATCTAATTATTGTTATTGATTCTATTGGTAATCTGGCTTCTAAGAAAGAAGTTGAAGATGCCATGGAAGGTAAGTCTGTTGCAGATATGTCAAGAGCAAAACAGATGAAGTCGTTGTTCCGTATGGTAACTCCGCACTTGAACTTGAAAGACATTCCACTCGTTGTAGTGAACCATACATATATGGAGATCGGAATGTTTCCGAAAGCAATCGTTGGTGGTGGTACTGGTGCAATGTATTCAGCAGATAATGTTTACATTCTTGGTCGTCAGCAAGAAAAAGAAGGTACTGAAATCGTAGGTTACAATTTTATTATCAACGTAGAGAAGAGTAGATATGTTAAAGAAAAATCTAAGATACCTGTTAGCGTATCTTTTGATGGTGGTCTTAGTAAGTGGTCTGGTTTACTCGATCTTGCTCTTGAATCCAAGCATGTGGTCAAACCAAGTAACGGATGGTATTCCAAGTGTGACCCTGAGACTGGTGAAGTAGAAACCAAGAAATATCGCATCAAAGAAACTGATGACAAAGACTTTTGGTTACCAATTCTTACAAACAAATCATTCTATGATTTTGTAAAGAACAAATACGCAATGGGTCAGGGTGGACAAATGATGCAACCAGACGATCTCGATAAAGCATTAGAGGAATTAGAATTCGATGAATAAACCTTATGTCGTATTGGAGAACAAACACAATGATCTTCAGGCAATTAAGTTGACAGAAGAACCATTTTCAGGTATAATGTATACTTACGGTAAGGTTAGTTTTGAAGAAGATAACCATAACGCAACAATAAAATTTGATTATGAAGTTCTTGACTATGGAGATAACCAAATATCTGACATGGCACCATTTGAAGAATACATTGGTAACATATTAACAGAATTGATCCATCAAGGTATTCAAGATAACAATTTAACATATACAGGCGGAACAGAAATTGATGCGAATAGAACAAAAGATTCTGAGCAATCTGATATTTGATGAGAATTATTGTCGTAAAGTAATCCCATTTATCAAGAAAGAATATTTTGCAGAACGTAAAGAAGTAATTCTCGCAGACGAGATTGTTTCTTTCTTCACGAAGTATAACAAACCAGCATCCAAAGAAATCCTACAGATTGAAATTAGCAATAGGAAAGACCTCAACGATAAAGAGTTATCTGAACTTGGCGACTTTATCGGCACATTGAGTCAAGAACCAGTCAATGCAGACTGGATGTTAGAACATACTGAAAAGTTTTGTAAAGATAGGGCAATTTATAATGGAGTTCTCTCGGCAATCAGAATCATTGACGGCAACGACAAGCAACATACGCAAGATGCGATCCCTTCTATTCTTTCTGATGCTCTTGCCGTTTCATTTGATAATCATATTGGTCATGACTACCTTGATGACCACAACGAGAGGTATGATTTTTATCATAGGGTGGAAGAGAAGATTGCATTCGACCTTGACATGTTCAATAAAATCACTAAGGGTGGACTCTCAAAGAAAACCCTTAACATTTGTCTTGCTGGCACTGGTGTTGGTAAGTCTTTGTTTATGTGTCATGTGGGTGCTGGTTGTCTAACCCAAGGCAAAAATGTATTATACATAACTATGGAAATGGCAGAAGAACGTATCGCTGAAAGGATTGATGCGAATCTTCTTAACCTAACCATGGATGAACTAAAAGTTATTGACAGGGATATCTACGAAAGTCGTATTGCTAAGATTACGGCTAAGACTAAAGGTAAACTAATTGTCAAAGAATATCCAACTGCTGGTGCTCACTCGGGTCACTTCCGTGCATTGCTGGAAGAACTAAAGTTGAAACGAGAATTCAAACCTGATATTATCTTCATTGACTATCTCAATATTTGTGCGAGTCAACGAATGAAGCAAGGTGGAAGTATTAACTCTTATACATATATTAAGAGCATTGCAGAAGAGTTAAGAGGATTGGCAGTTGAGTATAATGTTCCCATTGTCTCAGCCACTCAAACAACTCGTTCTGGATTTACAAACTCTGATCCAGGACTTGAAGATACCTCTGAATCTTTTGGTTTGCCAGCGACAGCTGACTTTATGTTTGCTTTGGTCAGCAATGAGGAGTTGGAAGGATTGAATCAGATTATTGTTAAACAGTTAAAGAATCGCTATAACGATCCAAGTTTCTATAAGAGATTTGTTATTGGAGTTGATCGAGCGAAAATGAAACTGTATGATGTAGAAGCATCCGCACAAACACTGAGTGATTCAGGAAAGAGCGATGACGATGAACCAATGTTTGATAAAAGTAATTTTGGTCGCAGACAAAAAGCAGAATCGTTTGATGGATTTAAGTTTTAGGAGAGAACATGACTAAGGTAATCGTAGCAAAACAAAAACATGATATGTCTCACATGATGGGGCAATTTCCAGATGAGTCACATTATGATTTCCTCATTGAAGAGGACTGTGATGTTTATATGCCAGAAATTCCTGGACATCCAGAGATGACATACTCTGAAGACAGGATCGTTTTAAAGTTCCGTAAGAACTACTTCAGCAAAGAACAACAAGACCAAGCATACTTTGGTCTCCGTGAGGCAGCAACTGAAACTCAGAACAGAGGTATGGCTGCAGGTCCAAGAGCAGAGAAGTTGGGTAATCGTGAATGGGTCACTGAATATGAATCAGAAATTATCGACTACTTCCTAAATCCAAAAGCATCTTTGGATGGAGATCCAATTGATGTTATTAAAGCCAAGCACAAAGGTAAGACTGACAAACCATCCACAAGAAATAATGTCTGGGGTATTCAAGCAGTCAAGAGAGACGGATTTGTATTTAATACATGGGTTGAGAAAGTTCGTAAACTAGATGCATCTGAAATGGTCACTGAGGCAAGACGAGTAGAGAAAGCATATGTGTGCGCAACTACCTATGCCAATGGTGTCATGTCTGGTATTGCTGGTTGGTTCGATCGTTATCCTCGAATTCCTTATGGTCGTGCAACATCTTATACTGCTCGTGAGCCAGCAAAGTTTGCCATGGCATATCCATTTCTACAGCAATTGGCACAAGGTTTCAAAGACTTGTTGCCATGGAGATACAACAATCAAATGGAAGCAGCAAAGAAACTAGATCCTGCTTTCTTAGTTCCTGAAACTCCATTCACTACTGTTACTGTAAATAAATCTTTCAGAACTGCGTGCCACTACGATGCTGGCGACTTTACTGCTGGTCTATCCAATCTATTGACATTGAGTAATAATGGTAACTACAAAGGATGTTATTTGGTAGCACCAGAGTATCGTGTTGCTGTAAATCCAAGACCTGGAGATTTGCTATTGATTAACAATCATGAAGTTATGCATGGCAATACTCAGATTGAATTGCTCGATGAAGAAGCAGAAAGAATCTCATTGGTTGTTTACTTCCGTGAGAAGATGCTTGAGTTGGGTTCAAAACAATACGAAGATTGTCGTTATGACTTTGTTGAACAACGTAGACTTAACAAAGAACATCCAGACCAAAAATATGAAGATGGTTCTCAGCGACATCTTTGGAATGGTGTCAGTCCAGCAATGTGGGAGTCTGATGAGTGGTATGAGTATCTTGAAAGTAAACTTGGTAAAGATACATTGTTGAAGTATCACCCAGAATCTCAAAAGGCAAACTCACTTGAAGGATTCTTCTAATGTGTTCAGTCATTGGAGCAATTATTAAAGAACCTCGTGCCGAGGATTTCTTAATGCTTCATCGTGTGTTCCTTGAGTCTAAGATTCGAGGAATGCATGCCACTGGAATCTCCTATGTTAAACATGGAAAGATTATCACTGAGAAGCGACCAGTACCTGCCGATGAATTTCCATTTAACTTTCCGAGTTATGTCAATGAAGATGGTAGTCTTTATCTAATTGGTCACTGTCGTTACAGCACCAGTGACTTAGAATTCAATCAACCGATTGCCAATGAAAATCTTTCCGTAGTCCACAATGGAGTTATTACTCAAGAGTTACCTGAGAAGTGGAAAGAACTTTATGGCTATGATTGTGAAACTAAAAACGATACTGAATTGATTTTACACACTGCAGAAGATTGCATTAGTCCATTGGTTCGTTGGAAAGATTCCAGTCTTGCAGTGATTGAGTTGCATGTTGATAAAGTTATTAGATTCTATCGCAATGGTAAGCGTCCATTATATTTGACATCTATCTCAAATGGGTGTATAATTACTTCTACTGCTGATGTTCCAAAACGAGCAGAAGTTCCAGGATTTCCTATTAACACTTTGATGAATCATTATATTACATTTGATGACCAACTCGCAATGACTATTGAAAAAGAAGTCATTGAAGATGCGGTGGACTTACAATATGAACTTTGTTAATTCAACGAGAGTTGAAGAGTTAATTAAAAACAGCCCAGCTGGTAAGAACACCAAGTTCTTATCGGCTGCACATTCATTGTGGTATCGCTTTCATAACTATGACAAAGCACCTCCACTTGCGTATGAAGTTAATGGAGAAGTTGTTTGTTTAATCTTTGCCACATTTAATCGAGATGGTTATAGTAATCTTTACGAGATTGTTACACTTGAAGGAAATGAAGGTAAGGGTTACGCATCAAAGTGTTGGGATGCATGGATTGATTATGCAGTTAAAGAAAGAAAGATGACTCGACTAAAGATGTCTTGCACTCCTTCTTCAGTTACGTGGCACTACAAGAATGGTTTGATTTGGTGGGCAGTTGATCCAACAGGTTCACTTCGTTCAGACCAACCATTGTTTCCAACGAGAGCAGAACAGATTGCTTATCGTGACTTTGCCATTGTGAATCCATTACAAGCACTACCTCCATACAAAGCCAGAGATCAATTCCGTGCTGAGGGATTAGAAGCATACAAGTGGGGTGAGAAGAAGAAAGCAAAGAGCCAAGCAGCAATTGATGCAGTTGGCAAGGCATGGTTGAGAGACGCATTACTAGAACAACCATCACTTGAAGAATTTTTGTTATAATGGATTACAGACTAAAACAAAATCGTAGAGAAGCGTTCATTCGTTGGTATGCATGGTCATTGAAGTATGATGATTGCGATCCAGCAGTATGGACAACGAACTACTTAAACAAAAGATACGAACATAACGATGAACAGAAGTTGTGGTTGTGTTGGTTGTATGGTAACACATACTATCTTCCAACTGCTTGGATTCTCATGAATGAGTTTCCTGACTTTGAGTTGGCAACAGTGGATCGTATTACTCAATGGAACACTGCCAACTACAAACGATTAAGATATCAGACTGATACAAAGTGGAACAAAGGACATCTCCCTGCGATGTTTGCTTCTTATCAGCAATTCATTGGCGATAAGACACAACGAGAAAAACTGGAAGAATACTATGGACACACTGAGGAAGAGAACTTTAATAATCTCTGGACAAGCATTAAGTCTGGGCTGCATAAGTTTGGTCGTTATTCCACTTGGTTTTATCTTCAGCATCTTAAGCATACTGCTGGTGTGCGTATCACTCCTACTAGCCTCATGCTGGATGATTACGATGGCTCTCGCTCTCATCGTAATGGATTACTTCTCGCCATTGGGATGGATAACGATATGGATAGAAAACTCACTGGAGTCGATTATTCAAATCTGGAAGCACAAGCGAGGGAAATTCTCGTTGAAACGAAAGCGAGATTCCCAGAACTGGAATCGCAAGTAGATTACTTTACCATGGAAACCTGTCTGTGTTCTTTCAAAAAGATCTTCAGAAAGAGTCATGGAAGGTATCTTGGATACTATCTCGATCGACAAGCAGAAGAAATTATGCAGTGCGAGAAAGATGGTTGGTATGGTATTGATTGGAATGTTCTATGGCAGTCAAGAGAAGAAACGATTGACTTGAGATTAGACCATAGACATGGTATTGATAAAGAGAAATTTACATCCTTCCTTAACTCTGGTAAAATGCAGAATATGGATTGGATGTTTGATGATGAAGAACCTATATTAAATGGATTGGAGATGTTTACATGAGTAATACTATTACAACTGCTGTGCCTGTGTTTGGTGACGGAACTACATATACTGGCAACGGTAGTTCTGGAACTATTACAATTGCTTCTAGTGCTGTATCTTCCAGCACACTATCATTTGGTGGATTCGATATGGAAGACTTTCTTGATACTCATTCGTTCAACAAGATTACAGTTGAACATAAGGTAGCAGAGTTTGAGTTAGCCAAACTGAAAGAAACTGTCCCAACTTATGCAGATGAGATTAAAGAAAACTTGTCTAAGAATCTTGCACGAGATATAATTAAGAAAACAACCTTCACTAAGAAACATAATGTTGATAGCGACACTCATCACTTTCTCGGAAGAGTATGGGTGTTCACTGAAGATGAATTAAAGAACCTAATTAATGAGGCACGTAATGCGTAAGATTATCGCTGTTGGTGGTCAACCTGGAACTGGGAAGACCACTCTGTTCCGTAAGTTCATGGAAGGTAAAACTTGGGAAAGAGTCGAACCAAAGAAGATGCTACCTGCACTCTATTCTAAAGACCTAGACTTATACATTCTGGGTAAGTACGAGGATGGTGAAACCTTCGCTGGAACAGATCGCCTTTCAATGGCAGTCCAGCCGATTGCTCAGGAGTTCGTTAAAGAAACTACCTCGAACATTCTCTTTGAAGGAGACCGAATCTTCAACCAGTCTTTCCTAGAGTTTTCTATGAATATGCAAGGTGTTGATTTACAAGTGGTTTACCTTAAAGTGCCTGATTCCACGCTAAAAGAACGCTACATCGAGCGAGGATCCGACCAGTCTGAAACATTCCTAAAAGGTCGTGCAACTAAATATAGTAATCTACTATCAAACTTTGAACTGATGCCTTATATTACTGAGTTTAGTAACACTAACTTGGAGGAGCAGGGAAAGGTACTCGCATTCTTGGAGAGTAATTTCAAGATGTAAAATGCCTTTCTGGGATGTAAAATGTCATGCAATTTTGAATTCCTAGAAAACGCTAATTACGATTGGATGGATCTGCTCAACTTTCAAGAGCGTCCATTCAGAGCAAAATTTATACCTTCAAAAGTGTGGCAAGACCTAGACAACTATTGCAACGATAGTAAAGGTCTTTCAAACTACTTCAAAAAGTGGAGAACTAAGATTGAGTTCCTCCCACAAAAATCCAAAGCCAAAATGTACGACAACTATGTTGCCGTTGGTGGTGAATATGGACCAGATGAAAGACAGTGCTGTATCCAAATATACACTACTGCTTTTGATAGATTCCCATTCACACAAGATACTTGGAACAAGTTTAAGTATCGTATAATCCAAACTCAAATGCACGAGCTAATAC
>Ga0209500_10002202_pt1 | contig 14061 bp, 28 predicted proteins | sample S_140212_EF_Meta_FD_187323 | JGI IMG/M metagenome (GOLD analysis project Ga0209500, IMG submission 187323) | Freshwater microbial communities from Lake Simoncouche, Canada to study carbon cycling - S_140212_EF_MetaG (SPAdes) (version 2) | ecosystem: Environmental > Aquatic > Freshwater > Lake ... | reverse complement strand
GGCGGAAGGGGCGGAAGGGTTGGCTCATTGGGAAGACATTATGGCTACGCTTCCAAGCGTAAAGCCAATAATGGTCTGACCATTATTTACTTTGTCTTATCTACCTTTAGGTAGATACAAAGTAAATGAATTGTCTATATTCATTGCTACTGTGGTTGCTACTGTGGTTGCTATAACAACACATATAGCCGGACATATCAATTTGAATGGTTTTTGCAGGTTTACCCCCATGTTTTTGACGGGGTCGGTGGGGCTTCGCCCCCCCCATTTCCTGGCCGCCAAAGAGAATCCTTAGTGGGGCGCTAATGATTAGTGAATAGGTCAGGATTCGGGCGACCTTGCCCCACCGTTGCCCCACCGTTGCCCCACTAAACGCCTGGCCGCCGATTGGCCGCCCCACCGTGCCGGGGTTGACGTTGCCGCCCGTGCGGGTGCCTATGCCGGCGGGGTTGCCGTGCCGGTGTGGGGCTTGTGTCATGCCGCCGCCCCGTGCCGTGCCGCTTAGGATTAAGCTGCCGCGCATGGGGTGGGGTTGCACGGGGTGGGGTGGGGCTTGCCGTCCGCCCTATGCCGTGCCGTGCCGTGCCGTGCCGCTTGGCTGATCGGGCAAGCCCCGTTGCCGGCCGTGCCGCCCTACCCCTTCCGCCCCGCCTTTCCGCCCTTCTATATAAAAGAGTCAAAGGCTTTGATAAATAGACGTTGACGGCTGGCCGTGCTTCCCTTTGTCTTATCCCGTACCCAATACATTATTATGAAAATTCAATCTGACCCCGTTTCAATCAAAGCCCGTGCCGCCGCTAAGGCCCTAGGCTTGCACGTCGCCCCGTGGCTAGATTCCGCCGCCGTCGCCGCTTGTGTTAAAAGCGGATTGCTTCACCGCGCCCTTATAGATTTGCGCGGCAAATGGGAAGCGGACGGCAAACCTGCCGCCGGTGAAACGGCCGTCCGTGCCGCCCTTGCCGCTTACATGGAAGCCCGTGAAGCTTTCTCCATTGAAAGCAAACGTTGCCTTTCCCTTTAACCCCTTCCCTCCCATGCGCTTTCTTTCTGACCTATTCACCGCCGCCGCTATTGTTTTCCTGGCATGGATTACCGCCGTTGCCATTCTCTCTCTTTAATTTCCCTAACATGAAAACCCCCGCCCTAATAAAAGCCCGCCGTGCCTTTGCCGCTGCCGTAAAGGTTTACGGTTTAATCCCATATGAAGCAAAGCAGGCAAAGGCTGCCGCTTACGTTAATATCCAAGCTGCCGCCGCCGCTTGTGCCGCCGCGCGCAAATAATTTCCCTAACATGAAACAACCCCTCCCCCTCTCAATCTCCGCCGCCCTTGCCGAAGTGGAGGCAATGGCCGATCAGCTTGCGGCAACCGTTTGCGAAAGCCCCGCCGGCAAACTTAAGGACATGAGCGCATCCGCTTGCCTGGATAACCTGGATACGGTCGCCGCCGCCCTTACTTGGAAAGATTTAGAACAAGCCCCGGCCATGTTAAACGCCGTTGCCCGTGCTTACCGTCAAACCTTCCCCGCTGACTCCCTTGGATGGGAAGACGCCGGCCGGTTGCAAACGATTGCTTCCCTTATTGCCCATTGGCAAACCCTGCCGGATAACGGAAGCGGGGCCGCTTAACCCTTTAACTTCCCTAATATGAAAACCGCACAAGATAAAGTTAATGCCGCTATTCAATCCGCCGCCGCCGAAGGGTTGCACTTCGGCCCGGTGACGTTCACGCCGGCCGCGCCGAAGGGCGGCAACAGGTTTGCAACCGTTGCAATTGATTGGACGGTCGGCCCCGCTTGGGGAAAAGCCAGGATTGAGTTTCGCCCTAATCGCCCCGGCGAACCGTCCGGGGCATGGAAACGTGCCGAAGGGGTTGCCATGATTCCGGCCGGATTCCCTATGATTCCGGCCCTTGCCGCCGCCCTTGCGGACGTTGCCGCCGCCGCTTGTGTTTCGGCCGATCAAAATATGCCGGCGGGGATTGCCCCGGCAACCGCCGCTTAACCCTTTCCCCTAACAACCCATGCAACAACCCATACAAGAAACGATGCCGACCAATTTGATTAAACTCGGTCAGCTTGACGGTGCCGCGCTTATCCAAACCGCAAGCTTTGACGGTCAAACATTCGCTTGGCTTATAGAAGATGACCGTTATCTGATTGCCGTCCCTGGAGATGCGGAAAACGAAACCGCCTGCAAGGCCTGGTTTGCACGCTGGTTTGCAATTCGCGCCGATCAGTCCGTCAAGATTACCCGAGCCAATAATGAGCAAGGGGAATTGTTTGTTATTCAAATCCGCCGCAACTCATAATCTTTCCCATCCATGAAACCCACAAAACAAACCGTGCCGCCGGTCAAAGCGGCAAACCTATGCCCCACAAAAGCCCCCGCCTTTAACTTGCGCGGGGATTACGCAAGCCCCGCCCCGCTGCTTTTCCGCCGCCCCGCGCCGATCATTCACCCCGCCGCTTTGCTTCCCTTTTATATGCCGTCCTATTTGCTGTCAGTGGAAGCGGACGCTAAAACGGATAAGGGAACGGCAAGCGGTTACCTTACGGGGATTTTATACCTTGCGCCTGGTCAGCTTGCGGGGGTGGGAAACCTTTGCCCCCATGCGTCCGCCGGTTGCCTTGCCGCTTGTCTCTTTACGGCGGGGCGGGCGGGCATATTTGAAGCGGTTAATGCCGCCCGTGTTATGCGTACCCGTTTCCTACATGACAACCGCGCTGGATTTATTGCCGCGCTAAAGGGGGAAATTGCCGCCCTAGTACGCAAGGCAAAGCGGCGGGGCTTAAAGCCCGTTGTTAGGTTAAACGGTACAAGCGATCTCCCTTGGGAAAAGTTAGCCCCTGAGCTGTTCACTGATTTCCCCACCTGCCGCTTTTATGACTACAGTAAAAGCTTACGCCGTGCTCTTGCCTATGCTAAGGGAGAATTGCCTAAGGGTTACCATATTACCTTTTCCCTTGCGGAGAATAACGCCGCCGCCGCTGGGATCGCCCTTGCCGCTGGGGTAAATATTGCCGCCGTTGCGGACGGCATTAAAGCGGGGCAACGGTTTGCCTTGCCTGGTATGACTGAAGCCCGCCCCACCTTTTCCGCTGACCGCCATGATTTGCGCTTTCTAGATAGGAAAGCGGCGGACGGGCGGGGAAGAATTGGAATCCTAAAAGCAAAAGGCAAAGCCCGCGCCGATCTTTCGGGGTTTGTTATCCGCGCAACCGCCGCAACCGCCGCTTAACATGGAAAACGAAACAATCCGCCATCAATTGGCACTCATGCAATCGGCGGCGGATTGCCTAGGGATTGAACCGCACCGGGGCGGGGTAAGTTCGCAAGGGCAGCTTTGCCTTGCAATGGGGCAAAAATCCGCAAATCGCCTTTCCGCCTTTTGCTTTGCAAGGTGGGGCTGGTCTCCTTCTCAAATCACGTTTGACGCCGCCTTGCCTAAGCTACGCAAGGGGGCATGGATTGCAACGGACATTCCCCCCGCTTCCCTTCATGCTTAACCCTTTACCATATAGTTATTACCCCGGCAAGCGGTTGCCAGCCATTTGCCGCGACGGGGTTACACGTTCCGCCGTGATCACGGGGCAACCTGACACTTATTTTTCATTACCTGCCGCCGTGCAGGTAACGGCGGACGGAAAGCGGCGGACGGTGGCCGGTTCCCTTTACCATGATAGGGAAGGAAAGGTTTGTTTCGGGGCATATAGTTGTCGCGCCAATCATTTCTTTATCCCGTTAACCAGGCACAAGCCCCGCCTTGCCGCTGCCGCTCTTAGATTGATAAAGGCAACCGCTTACGGACGGGGCGCGCCTGGTTATGTTTGGGACTGGTCAGCTGATCATGCTGCCGCCCTTGCATGGGGTTGCCGCAATTGGTACGGTTGCGGAGAATGGGAGCAAGGTGGCTACCAGGCGCGGGCGATTTTAAAGCGGTTGCCCCATGAGCTGTTGCCGCGCCTAGCGGTTTACTTTGATAAATTGGCCGCGCTTTATGCCTTACATGATCCCATAAGCGGAGAGCGTTATATCAATGTAAGCCTTTACCCATATACCCCGCCCCCGCCCCCGCCGCCCCAGGCATGAAGCCCCGCCCGTCCGCCCTTACAAGCCCCGCCCCGTGCGGGGCTTTTCTTTGCCTTAGTGCTTCCCCGTTGAACCGTGCCGCACAAGCCCCGCCCTTGCCCCGCTGCCGCCGCTTTACCGTCCGCCCTTCCCTTTCCCCTTTCCGCCCCGCCGCCGCCCGCCTGGTGCAAGGCAAGCCCCGCCCCCGCCGCCCTTTGCCTGATCAGTCAAAGCCCCGCCGCCTGCCGCTTGTGCCGCCCTTTGACCGTGCCGCCCTTGCCTTGCCCCATGCCGTCCGCCCGCCGCCCTTGGAACGGCAGCGGCAACCCCCGCCGCGCCGCCGCCGGCCTAATCCCCACCCATAACCCACCCATAACCCACTTTTAATCATAGGTTTACGACCTATCATTCAGTAATCCTGATAAGATTACTAATGATTACAGGATTCGATTTTTCAAAAACGAGGGGGGTTGACCCCGGCGACTCATACTGACCCCCCCCCCCCCCCCCCCGATTTTAAAAAAGTTTTTCCCATAAAAAAAGTTTTCTGCGACCCGCACCTCGGGATTTTTTTGAGTTTTTTCTTCGCATTTTTGCGGAGAATAATTGGCTCTAATTTACGCACCGTCGACACGTCGAATTGCACAGGTCGATTTATTATAGATAACTTTAGTCCAATAAAGACGGGCATTAAATAGGCTACTTTCTGCCGGCTACGCATGGCCGATATGAATGATCCAAAAACGAAGACCCCCTAAAATATTGCGACCCCTTCTTATTTTCCGAAGGATTTCCCCCCCTTGGGGTATAAGTATTTGATTGCCTTTGTTTTTCTGGGGGGTACCCCTAGGGGGATGACCAAGAACGCTATGCTTACGCTTGCTGCCATGCTCGCTGCCATGCCCGTTGAAGCCCGGGAGAAAGCTCACCTAGTTATCCTGACCAACGCCATCGGCGCGGTGGAGAGCGGGATGAACTACGCCGCACAGGGAGATTCTGGCAAGGCTCTGGGAGCTTGGCAGGTACACGTTGCCGCATGGATCACGGCCAACCAATGGCGTATCAAGGAGGGGTTGCCATCTATCTCACGCAAGGAGTGGCGGGTGCCTGACAACCAGCGGAACATTGCCGTGGCGTATGTGACGTGGTGCCGTGACCGCCTGGTCGACGACGGCATTGCCAACCCGTCGCCCGAGCAAATTTACTTGGCCTTTACAATGGGCTTTGCTGGGGCGAAGGCGGTAGGCCACTCCCTTGTGACCGCACCGAAGGCGAAGGCCGAGGCTGCGGAGCGGGTGGGTAACATCTACCGAGACTTGGTCAAGTGAAGTCCTACCTGTGCATCGACCCCGGAGCCTCTGGCGGCTGGGTGCTTCACGGTGATACGGGAAACTGCATCCAAGGCGGCAACGAGGAACTGGCCGACCTTTGCCCGTCGATCAACACGACCGTGGTCGTCGAAAAGGTGCCGGCGTTCGTCGGCCCTATCCCGGCGTCGGCGTCGTTCAAACTGGGCTACTCCTACGGCTGGATTGTCGGCCTGTGGCAGGGGCGCGGCTTCAAGGTGGTGCTGGTTACTCCGCAGGAGTGGCAGAAGACGATGGGGGTCGGCACGAAGAAGGGCGGAGGGCATACCACGACCGAGTGGAAGAATAAATTAAAGGCTGAAGCCCAGCGTCGCTTCCCAAATACGATGGAAAAAATCACGCTCAAAACTGCTGATGCATTTTGCTTGCTCTCCCACGCGCAGCAATTCAACCTTTGAATCCTAGCCCATGATCACTAAACTTATCAAGACCCCGCCAGCTCGCCTGCTGGCATCCATTCCAGATACCGAGTACGTCGTCCTTTCGGACGGCACCGTTGCTCGCCGGCTCAAGCCTTATGTCGTCAACACGAAGGTGTCGTACAACATGATGCTCGACGGCGTCCTTCGCCGGGTCTCCAGCCGCAAACTTCTCGCCGCCGCCAAGGCCGTCGCCTGATGGACACCTTGCTTAAAAGTTTCCTGCTGGTCACCGCCACCTGTTTTATCAGCGTAGCCACCGTTGCCTTCCTAGGCGTCCTCAAGGCTTGCCGCGCCGCCGATAAGACCGACGACGACATGGCCAAGGGGATGCTTGCCAGCCTGGTCTGCTGGATGCTAGGCGGTCTTTTCCTTTTCTTCGCTTACCTCGTCGCCTAACATGGAACCCAACGAACTGACGCCCGTCGTCACAATCCCAAACGAAGTCGGAGTCTCCGGCGTCTATGATCGCATCACCGACCCGATGCAGGCCATTAAGACCCTCGGACTGGCAATCTTCAAGTCCGGCATCTTCGGCCTCGATAAGCCCGAGCAGGGCGAGATTCTGGCCATGCAATGCATGGTTGAAAAGAAGTCCCCGCTGGAATTGGCGCGGACGTACCACTTCATTCAAGGTCAGCTCGCCATTCGTGCGGACGCCCTGCTGGCCAAGTTCCACCAGGCCGGCGGCAGCGTCGACTGGACGGAGCGTACCGACGAAAGGGTGAAGGCCACCTTCCGCAAGGGAACGTCGTCCGCCGACATCGTGGCCGACATGAAGGAGTACGTCGCCAACGGCACCGCGCTGGGCAAGGACGGCAAGCCCAAGGACAACTGGAAGAAGTGGCCCCGCCGTATGTTGACCGCCCGTGCGATCAGCGAAGGCGTCCGCCTCATTGCCCCGGAGTGCTGCTTCGGAACCTACACCGTCGAGGAATTCGACCCTCCCTCTTCCCGTTCCTATAATCATGTGTCGAAGCCGGCAGACGTCAGCCTCGACGAACTGATCAATATCGAGTACCGCCCTGCCGCCGTCGCCGTGCTGCGCGAGAGCGGTCACTTGACTCCCGAGCAGGATTGGGCAGACATCTCGCCAGACCTCGCCGAGACGCTGGCGAAGAAGCCCGGGCCTTTCTGGGCTGCGGTCAAAGCCAAATATTTCACCCTATGAAAAAGCCCAAAGCCACCAAGCCAACCCCCACGGATGACGGCATTGTCGTCCACGAATTCCGCCCCCTGCCCGACCGTCCCCCGGAAGAGCAGGTCAAGGCACTTACGCAGATCGTCCACCAGATGAGCCAGAACTGTTTCGAGGTTCGCCTGGAGATGAACGACCTGCGCGAACAGAACGTCGCCCTGAAGGCCGAACTGGTTTACCTGAGAGGTATCTCCGACGAACAGGCTCAGGCGAATTACCGAAACCTGATGAAGAACTGACATGGAACGTAAACTCATACTCGACCTGCTTACGGGAGCCTTGGCCATCATGGTCTTCGCTTTCCTCTGGGTCGGCATTCTCGTCTCCCGCAAGAACGTAAACTGGGAGAACAACTACGAAGGCGTGGCTTACATCTTCATGTGCCTGCTGCTGGCCGTGGCGACGACCGCCTGCGTCCTTAACGCCTACTTCTGGTTCACCGAACATATCATCTACATCCCATGAACAACATCATCCCCGACGACACCTACGCAAACCACCCCGGACTCTCCCAGAGCGGCGCGAAGGAATTAATCCGATCACCCCTTCACTTCAAGGCGTACCTTGAGCGTGACCGTTCCGAGCAGACCGCCGCGCAGCGTCTGGGTTCGCTCATTCACTTGGCCGTGCTGGAGCCGAAGGTCTTCGACGCTACCATCGTCGTCGCCCCTGAGTGCGACAAACGAACGTCTGCCGGCAAAGAAATCTGGGCTTCATTCCAGTCATCTCTGAAGCCCGGTCAGGAAGCCATCAGCCAGAAAGACGGGGAGCTGGTCACCAACGTCAGCATTGCCGCCCGCCAGGCGTTGGACAAGTTATTCAAGGATTGCGACGGCGAATCCATGATCACTGAAGTGCCGATGGAAGGCCGTGTGAACGGCATCCTTATTAAGGGGAAGCTCGACGTCATTATCACGACCAAGGCCGGCAAGCGTATCGTCGTAGACGTCAAGACGACAGCCGATGCCGGTGCGACTTCGTTCGGCAGAGACGTGGCCAATTATCTCTACTTCTTGCAATCCGCATGGTACCGCACCTTGGCCGATGCCGACGTCTTTGTCTTCCTCGCCGTCGAAAAGGAAAGTCCTAATGCGTGGGCCTGTTACACGCTCGACGACGCCGCGCACGAAAAAGGTCTTGCCCTGATGAACTCGGCGGTAGAGACTTTCCGTTCCTGCAACACATTCAAGCAGTTCCCCGGTTACCCTCAGGAGGTTCAAATCATGTCCCTCCCGAAGTGGGTCCAGTAATTTCCATCCACCCATAACCCAAAACACAAGATACCATCATGGCATTCAAGTTCAACCCCAACGCCGCCGAGGATCGCAAGTATGTGACCAAGGCCGGCACCTACACGGCGACCGTCCAGGCGTCGAAGCAGGACTACCTCCCGCCCCGCGCCGACCTGTACGCCCGCATCACCTTCGTCACCAGCGAAGGCGAGACGGTCTTTGGCGACCTGTTCGCCAAGCCGGACAAGAACGGCGGCCACGACCGCCTGGAGCAGTTCCTTGCTGCCACGGCGTCCGACGCCGAGATCAAGGAGTACGTTGCCGGCGGAGAGCTGGAGGTCGACGAGTCCTTCCTTGAGAAGATTCTGGCCCGTGGCAAGGGTCGCAGCCTTAAGGTGCGCGTGACCGAGCGGAAATACACCAAGAAGGACGGTTCGGAGGGGGTTGCCTACCAGGCGTCCTTCTTCACCCGCCTGCCCGGTGGCCCCGAGGTCAACCCCTTCTAAACGGGGGTCTAGTCGGTACTTTAGGGGGAACGAAAGTTCCTCCTTTTTTGTGCTTGTGTTGTCCACGGCAATATACACAACAAGAGATGCCACCCGCCCATGGAATTGAAACTACGAGACTATCAGGAAGCCGCCGTCACCGCCGCGCTGTCCTTCGTCGCCAAGGCCGTCAACCCGCTGGTGATTGCCCCGACGGGTGCCGGCAAGACGGTGATCGCCTCCAGCATCATGCTCCGCTGGCAGGGCGGCACGAACCGCAAGTGCTTCTTCGTGGCCCACCGCAAGGAACTCATCGACCAGGCGAAGGCCACGATGGATAAGTTTGGCGTCCGGGGCGAAGCCCTGAGCGTCTTCTCTGCCGACTTCGACCATATCTCCGCCGAAGATAAAGCCACCGCGCTGGTCGTCTTCGACGAAGCCCACCATGCCGTCGCCTCGTCGTGGGCAAAGTTCAACGCCGTGTTCACTGGCCCGAAGGTCGCCGTGACCGCCACCCCTGATCGCCTCGACCGCCAGAAATTGGAGACGGTCGGTTTCGTGCCAGCCTACGAGATTGCGATTCGCACCCTTATCGAGCAGGGTCACCTTGTCCGCCCTATGGCTCAGAAGATGCCCGTCGAGATGAGCCTTATCCGCCTGCGCGGTTACGACGACGCCCTTGAGGCCGTGGCCGACTCCATTGTCAGCGAGCTGAACCGCTGGGATCGAAAGAAGGCCATTTGCTTTTTGCCCGAGGTCGAGACCTCCGTCAAGTTGGTCGCCCTGCTCCGCCAGCGTGGCGTCGAGGCCGGCCACGTCGACGGCAGCACGGGCAAGTTCCGCTCGGGTACGGTCGATGCCTTTAAGCGCGGTGACCTCCGGGTGCTGTGCAATGTGAACCTCTTCACCGAAGGGTTCGACGCCCCCGAGACCGATTGCGTCATCCTGCTGCGTCCGACCCAGTCCCGCGCCCTGTGGTGCCAGATGATTGGCCGTGGTCTCCGCACGGCTCCAGGCAAGACCGATTGCCTCATCCTCGACCCCATGTGGATCAGCGGGGAGAACTCCTTCACGCCGGCGGATGCCTTCACGGTCCATCCTCAAGCCAAGTCGGCCCAGATTCAGGGCGGGCATGACCCGCTGGACGCCGCCGAAGCCTGCGACCGCCAGGCGGAGGAGTCCATGCTCCGCCGTATTGCCGCCGAAGAGCAGCGGTCGACAACAAAGGAAGCCAAGGCTCTGGGGCTGGTCGACCTGTCGGTCGCTTGCGCGGTCTTCGGGTTTGTCCTGCCGGCTCCGACCACTGAATCCGTTATGTTCGGCTACCAAGCCTCCGATTTAGCCCGCTACGGCGTCCACGCCCGTGGTATGACCGTTGACCAGGCCGAATGGATGATTGCCCGCCTGAAGGCACGGGAGGCCCTTAGTCTGGCCACCTTGAAACAGGTTCGCAAACTCCAGCAGTTTGGGGTGCGCGGTGCCGACCGCCTGTCCAAGGATTCGGCGTCAAAGGCCATCTCCTCCGACTGGCGTATGCAAAAGGGGCCGGTTTCTAAATCGCCCCTACAAAAAATTTACGGACGCATTTTTGATAACTATGATGCCTAAAAACAATAAGCCGCTGGTCTTTATGATCACCGGGGTCGCTCGCGCGGGGAAGGACACCTTCGCCGCTTGTCTGATGGAACACTTCAATGGTAACGGCAACCGTGCCGAGGTGTTTAAGTTCGCCGACGTGCTGAAGGAACGGGCGAACGACGTGCTTCGGGCTATGGGAGTTTTCAAGGCTGGGGAGCGAGACTTCCACGCCGAAGACTTTAAGGTCAAGAATCGGGGGCTGCTGGTCGAATTAGGACGTACCCTCCGGGGGATCGATAAGGACATCTTTGCACGGCACCTAAACGCTCAGGTCGCCCTGTTCATGGATTACGCGCCGCTGGACGTTCGCCCTATTGCCCTTATTTCCGATTGGCGTTATTTGAATGAGTACCTCTTTCTGGCCAAGCACCTTGAGGTGCAGATTGTGACGGTCGAGATTCAGCGTCCAGGCTTCGGGCCGGCGAACGACGAAGAGGCTGGCAGCTTGGCTGATATGATGTCGGCGATGCAGATACTTCACACCCGATTGGCGGTTGACCCTGCCGGCGTTCGCGCCGTAGCCTCCGAAATCTACCACATCTACCGATGAGCAAATTTATCCCCGTTGATCCAGATAAGTGGGCTGAGATGGTCAGGGCATGGGCCGACTTGCCCCGCTGGAAAGAGATGTGCGACGAGCTGGACGCCCGTTGTAACGAACTCAAGGCCGAGAACCAAAGGCTGCGTGAATCGTCCTTTGTCACCGCCGTGCCGTCCCATCAATACGAGCGCGTCGTAATGGCTGGGGATGCGATGGCTAAAGACCTCCCGCAGTTTGGGAGCGTTAAAGAATGGAACGCCGCTAAAAACGGCTGGGAAGCCGCTAAGGAGGGGAAGCAGCCGTGATTAAGCCAAAGCGATATCTTTGCGGCGGGTATGTCGGACTCATGCATGAGTTTGCAAAAGGTGATTGGGTAAATTGGTCGGACTATGCATTATTGCAGGCCGAGGTCGAGCGGCTCCAAAACAACTGCGACTACCTTGACCAGAAGCTGGACGAGGAACTAGACACGTCTGCCATGCTTTGCGGTCAAATCGAACGGCTGACCGACGCCATTACGCGCGGTACGGCTATCACTCCAGACGCCCACCCCCAGCCATGAAGAAGCGTCGCCCCGAAATTATGCGACCCGGACGCAAGCAGCAGACCCCCATCGAGATTAAGGAAACCGCGCTGGCTCTAAAGGCCGACCGTGATCGCTGGACTAAACTTATGGCTCCACCCCTCAACCAATGGAAACCCGTCGTCTAAACCGAAAGGAAGCCTATGGCCTGGTTAAGCAAGCCGTGGTCGAAGGCCACGCCGCCGGCCTGACCTACGCCGAAGTTGTAGCCAAGCACGGCGTCCGCCTGGAAAGCCTTTACTCCGCTGCCAAGCGTCTCGGCCTTTCCCTTAAACCCTCTAAGCATACCAAATGAGAAAGCCCCCTATCAATCTGACCCAGTACACCCATAAGATGCCCAAGCGGTGCCACGCGCTGCTGGTCATCTTAGACGGTGGCAAGGTCGAGCATCCCGAGTTCGTGGCCTACAGCCGGGACGAGTACGCCGACGAGCTGGCCAAGTGGAAGAAGACCGTGCTGCCGACCCTGAAGCGTTCCAACGTCGATTTCTGGGAATTGCACAATGGCGACCACCAGGCGGTCAATCTGCTGAACCGATGAGCGGGGTTAAGTCACGCAACCGCTACGGCAAGCCGCCGGCTCGTCTAGCCGTTGTTGAAGGCATCAAGCACGGCATGACGGCCAAGGAGACTGCCTACGCCTACGAGTACGGCCTCCGTGCCGTGCAGGAAGCCGCCAACCGCATGGGGGTATCCTTTGTCTACTCTGGCACAGGGCGACCCCCTAAACACCTGCCTAACAGTACACAATGAACATCAACAAAGGTTGGAAGCGGTTCATGGCGGTCGGCTGCTCCCACGGGATGTACGCCGATCCGAAGGCCATCGATGGGGTGCTAAAGTTCAAGGAACGCTGGAAGCCCCACATGACCGTCCACCTAGGCGACTTTGTTGACATGACCCCGTTCATGTCGTCGGCTAGGGGAAAGGGCGACTCCGTTGAACCCGACATTGGCGGGGGTCTAAAGTTCTTGGACCAGCTCCGCCCGAATGTCGTTCTGGCCGGCAACCACGAAGTCCGCCTCTGGCGCGAAGCCGCCTCGGACGACGAAGTTTACTCTGGGTACGCAATTCGCCTTATCAACGACATCACCGAGCATTGCCGAAAGCGGAAAGCCCTATTCGTAGAGTACACGGGAATCTGGCAGGCGTTTCAGTTGGCCAACTACAAGTTTACGCACGGCACGGTGTACGGCGAGAATGCCCCACGGGACATGGCCGAGATGTACGGCAACGTGATCTTCGCCCATACCCACAAGGTTGGTCGAATGACGGGACGCCGAGACGATACCCCAACGGGCATCAGCGTCGGCACCCTGACCCGCCGGGGGGCTATGGATTACGCCAATACGCGCAGGGCCACCTTCGCCTGGAGCCAAGGCATGGTCTTCGGCTACTATACCGACGACAAACTCATCCCGTGGGTGCATGAGCAGCCGCACGATCAGGACGAATGGATTTTACCCGTATGAACTCTAACGAAGTACTGAAGAAGCTCTGGAAGTTAAGGGCCAAGGGGTCTGATGAAATTCCTAAAGGCTACAAGGACATAGATCAGTTGACTAAAGAATGGAAGGTTCACCGCACGACGGCACGGGAATGGTTATTGGCTTTGACCAAGGCCGGAGAAATAAAGCAGGTGCGCTTGAGATATTTTGATGGTAAAAGGATTCAGATGAAGTACTTCTATGGGAAATGAGATACCTCTCCGTCTGCTCCGGCATGGAAGCCGCCTCTGTCGCTTGGCACCCGCTCGGCTGGACTCCCGTCGGCTTCTCCGAAATTGAACCCTTCCCATGTGCCATCCTCAAACACCGATTCCCCAACGTACCTAATTATGGAGACCTTACCAAACACGCCGAATGGCCCATTGCAATTGGAGATGTGGACCTCCTCTGCGGCGGAACTCCCTGTCAGTCATTCTCAATCGGAGGCAAGCGAGGAGGAATGGATGATCTCCGTGGTCAACTCGCCCTTGCCTTTGCAGGATTGGCTGGACGCATTCGACCGCGCTGGATCGTCTGGGAAAACGTCCCGGGCGTTTTATCGAGCGGAGGGGGACTCGATTTTGCCGCCTTCCAAAGGTCGCTGGCTGACCTCGGGTATAGTTGTGCCTGGAGGCAGCTCGACTGCAACGGCTTCGGACTTCCCCAGCGACGCAAAAGAGTGTTCCTTGTCGGATATCTTGGAGACTGGCGACCACCTGCTGCGGTATTGTTTGAGCGCGGAATGTTGCAGGGGAATAATCGAAAGGGCGACCAGGAGGGGGAAGATGCTTCCAGCACCTCTTTTGACAGCCTTGACGAACGTAGCCAAGACGGCGTAATTCCCTACCGTAAAAGTCGCCGCGCACAGTCGACGGTAGACTATGAAACTTGGGTTAAGGCTGACTTTGCAAACTGCCTTAATACGTTTGACCTTACCGGGGACATTCGATCCACCCACGCCATCGCTTTTCAGCCCGGTAACCTCCGCCGGCAGGGCGGAGCCAATCCCTCCTACGATTTTTTCCCGACGGTGTCGACGGACA
>Ga0209500_10002200_pt1 | contig 14089 bp, 15 predicted proteins | sample S_140212_EF_Meta_FD_187323 | JGI IMG/M metagenome (GOLD analysis project Ga0209500, IMG submission 187323) | Freshwater microbial communities from Lake Simoncouche, Canada to study carbon cycling - S_140212_EF_MetaG (SPAdes) (version 2) | ecosystem: Environmental > Aquatic > Freshwater > Lake ... | reverse complement strand
AAATATATAGAGGCATACCTGAAGAAGGTCAACAAGCTATGAGAAGACGTAGCTCTATTCTTCATTATGATAAAGATGGTTCTTTGCAAATCCTTCAAGTTAATGATCCTCAAATACTAGAATCTATTCGCCGTACCTATCAAGAAGGGCACCCAGTATTAGATATAGCTAACAAGTTTACAAGTTTAATTGGACAGTCTCATACTCGTTATAACCCTTCATTCCCTGTATTTAACTTTGTTCGTGATACATTAACTAATGCATTTGTAATGGCTGTAGATATTGGCCCTATGGAAGCTTTTAGATATATTGGTGCCGTTAGTGCAAGTGTAGCAAATGGTGGTTTATTTAAAGCTAATAAAGTAGCTAGGCTTTACGCAAATAATGATATAGCAAAGCTTCGAGAGTTAGCTAAAAAAGATGATTATGTAAAAGACATGCTAGAGTTTATTGAGCAGGGTGGTATTGTTTCTATTGTTGAAGGTTTATCAGTTCAAGGACAATTAAGTAGACTTTATAAAGATTTAAATAAAAATAAAATGTTAAAAACTAAAGAACAAATAGATAAAGTTTTTGATGGTTGGGTATACACATTTGAATTAGCAGCTAGAGCATCGGCTTATAGTATTGCTAAGAAAGATGCAGAATCAAAAGGAGCTACTTCTGAAGCAGCAAAACAGATAGGTACTGTCTATGCTAAACAACTAGCTAACTTTGAAGAAGTCGGTGAATGGGGTAAAGGATTAGGCGCTATGTTTGTGTTCTTCCGTCCATCTGCTACAGGCGCTGTCCGTGCATTTGAATCTCTCGGCCCTATGTTAAGAACTTGGGAATCAGTACAGAAATCATTACCTGAAACTATTACTAAAAATCCTCAAGCATTAGCTGAATATGAGGCAAACTGGAGAAAACAAAGTAGAGCCGCTAGCGGTGTAGTTATCTCTCTATTAGGTGCCGGTGCTACTCTTTATCTAATGGCTGCAGGTTTAGCTGATGATGATGACGAAGGTCGTAACAAAATTATTAATGATGACTTATCTCGTTGGACTCGTGTTATGAGGTTTGATATTGGTCAAGGACCTAATGGAGAAGAAAGAGTAATTCAAATACCTTGGGGTTTTGGTTTTGGTGGCTTCGCTGCAGTGGGAGCTCAGGTAGCAGGGGCTATGTCTTCTAAATCTAATAGTCTAGCTAGTGTATTTGGTAACCTAATTAATATTGGTATTGACTCATTTATTCCTATTCCTGTATCTAGAATTAATCCTACTGATAACTTTGCGGCTTTTGCAATTGACTCTATTACACCTTCAGCAGTGCGACCATTCTTAGAATACACGATGAATATGAACTCATTAGGTCAAGAAATTTATAATAATAGACAATCTAGATTTGGTGATGCATATACAGGTGGTGATAATATTCCTGAGATGTATAAAGATGCTTCCCGCTTGTTAGCTGATGTAACTAATGGTGGTATTGATTGGACTCCTAATACTATGTACTTCTTTGCTAATAACTATGTAGATGGCCTTACACGTATAGCTCAGAATGGTTATGGTGTAGGTTTAACAATAACAGGACAAAAAGACTTTGATGCTAAACGAGACCTTATTATTTTTGAAAGTTTTTTAAGTAATAAATCTAATGTTGATAGCAGGCAGTATGGCAAATTAGAAGAAGATATAGTACAAAAACAAAAAATTATAAATATGTTTAAAGAATCTAAACCAGAAAAATATATAGATTATATTATGGAACATCCTTATGATGAGGCTATGATAGAGGCATTTAACAAAATGACTGGTGGGGATCTTAAAAAATTACAAAAAGATGCAAACACTATCAGACGTATGCCAGGACTTACTCCTAAAGATAGAGCTCAAATGCTTGAAATGAATAAGTTTACACAAAACCTACTTAAATCAAGTATCGTAAGTTCTATGGATATGTTTAAAGAATTAGAAGACTAAGCAATACGCCAAGCTCTAACGCCTAAATGGTTTTCCTTTGTAGTTATATAAGCTTTAATTCTAATCTTAGCTCTCTTAGCCCCACACTCTATCGCATATAACATTTCAGCAGTATTTAATGTAGGAATAAAAAAGCTTTCACCTATCTTCATATACTCAAACGGAAACAACCACTCAGGTTCTTGTAAATTGCTCATCTAGTTCCGTTTCTTTTAGCTTATCTATTAACTCAGGTCTTCTAAATTTATAACAATCTATATTATCGTCTGAACTTGCAGGCATTTTATCCCAATGAGATGTCATACGAGTTCTTTTAATTTCATAATCTATACCTGAAGTTTTTAATTGTTCTCTAAATGATTTAATATTAGTTACCTTAGCTTCAATCTTAAGGTAGGTTTCAAATATACTTTTAGGAATAATTGTTGTGTTAGTATCCATTTCTACTCTAATAACTAATGCGCCTTTAGGTTCATCATGTACTTTTTTGTTTTTAACTGTTAATATATTTTGAATATTTTTAAGTATAAATGCGCCAATAATACCTTCACAGTCCATACTATTAATCTTAGCGGCTGAGTTTTTATTCTCAAGCATTCTATCTACAATTACTCGGTATATTCTTTCTAGGTCTACATTATTTAATATACCATACTCATTACAGATTTCTCCTGCACCAAAAGATAACCCAATAGCATTGTGATGAAACCGTTCTGCTGGGTCGTAACCTAAATCTTTAATATATCTATCTACCCATTTTTGAAATCTTGGTCCAAGCTTTTGATCTTTGTCTTCGTAATCTCTTAAATGTTCTCCTCTAGCTTGTAAATCAAATAGAGCTCTAATAAACATAGGACCTGCATGGCCATAATGATTTTTAACAACCTCAAATATTCTAGCACCCAACGTAGGGTCATCTTTTAAGGGTTGAGGTTGGCCAATATTAAACTCTACTAGACGAGCTAACTCGCCATTAGGATCTGCTTTTACTTCGGTTAATTTATCATATAAAGAATCATTAGATGTCATAACACATATTAATCTAGCAGAGGATTCTAAAGTACGAATAGCATTAGTAGAACCTTGAGCTTTAATTTTAGCTTTACCATTTGCAATCATATGTAAAAAAGGAGATATATGTTTAGGGTTCATATTAGTTACTTCATCAATGCCCATAGGTATATTACCTAAAGCTGACATTACTAATCGTAAACCGTTTGCGGTTGCGCCTTCATTTGCCTCACCATTACCTTTAATATACTGTGCCTCAGGATCACCCCACATACTATTAGCAGAATACATAATACCTGTTTTTGCAGAACCAGCTTTACCCGCTAAACATATTGATATACCGTTTACTGTTCCAAATGACATAAGTGAAGAGGCAAATCCAGCTAACATAGAGAATGCATGTACTTCAAATCCTGGTAAGTTAAGATTATCTACGGCTTGTTTCCACAATTCAAAACTACCTTTTTCAGTTAGTAGTGGGCCATAATCTCTTGTCTGTGGAGAGTAAGCATTATGCGCTTCTGAGCCATCTCGTTTTAACTCTTTGCTACCCCATATAAATGAGTTCATATCTTTAGTCCAACCAAAATGAGTTCTCATCGTGTCAGATCTACCGTGGTTTCTTAGGTGACCACCCCATCCAATAATATAATCCATAAAATTTAATACGTTCACCCTTTTAATAGTAATTGATTTTCTTGCAAATTCATTCATAAGTTTATCAGGAGAATAAGCTGCACTTAATGGAAATATAAATTCTCTGCGCTCATCATGTTTAAACACAGCTCTAATAACAAGAGCATCCCCTACTCCATCTTCGCCTTCATAAAGTAGTTTTCTGTGAGCCCATACATCTACATCACATATTGTAACAGCGTCTTCTTTAACCATTTGCCCAGTTTTTTTATCTTCTTTAGCAGGGAGTTCCATCATTACCCCACCATTAGGTCCTCTGAAAAAAGGAAGCATTTGGAAAGGAACATGAAACGTCCAAGGGTCTATAAATGGCGTTGCTATTGCAGTTGATTGCTCTGTAGTAATTACTTGTTCACTAGAGGTTTCTATAAAAGGTACTACAGGAATAATTGGTATTTCTTTTAATACACGAGCAAACGCTAAAGGATTGGTAATACGACCTCGTTTAATACAGCCTTCACAACCCCCTGGATTAGCATTTTCAAATGAAGTACATGGATGTATACCACCAAATGTAGACGCTTTTAAAATAGTGTCTTCACGACTGTAGGTAGGGCCTTTTTCTGATATGGTATGAATAGCTGTTTCTGAATCTATACATCGAGCAGCTACCGTCAACCCAGCAGTCCATAAATCATAGTCTACTTTATCAGGATGTTCCATCATAAATTTAATTTGATTACATCCAATACCTCGCATGCTGACATCTAATAACTTTTCAAAGCTATTATCAAAATTACTACCACCCTGTGCTTCTCGTTCTTCTTGGGATAAACCTTTTTTAGCTAAGTTTAATACAGCCATGACTGATAAATCTGCAGGGCTTATACTATCTAGAAACTCTTTAAATTCATCAAAGATATATACAGGTAACTCATCACTTAAAACTTTTGTTTCTGCTGGAGGATTAGCTTTCCAATTTGTGCAATTAGGTGTACGTGTAGCGCGAGCTGCGTCTGCAGTTACATTTGGATCAATTTTTAAATTATTATCTAAACAATATTTCTTGAATACTTCAGAGTATAACTTCCATTCTTCAATAGGAATGTCTTTATCAAAAGCCCACCATCCCCATACACCCCGACCAGAATCTAATTTAATAGGCGGTGGTAGATTAAATTCTAGTACGAAGGCATCAAGTGCAGTTTCAGCTTCTTCTTTAGATTTATATTTTTTACCTTCTTTATCTTCTGGGTCTACATCTAAATCAATAAAGAAAGCCCTAGAGAATATAGCTTCTTCTTTACCGCGTTTATATCCTTTGTATGTACTATGAGATACATAGATGTTAGTACCTAAAGGTTTTAATTTTTCTATTTCAGATTCTATTGCATCTATAGATTCTACATAATGATGTCTTGTCCTGCCATCTTTAGGCTCAATGGTGATAATACAATACACACCTTGTGAGGGAAGCACCTTATTATAAAACTCTGTTATTCCAATCATGTTAAACGCTTCCTATTTTTAGAGACAACACTGTCCCACCACACTAAGCGTGTGTTTTTAAATTTATTACGGCGAAATTCTATTTTACTACTAAATCTGTATTGATTCCAAATATTGTTTAGCTGACGACAGGCCAAGCACGGGTAAAATATTCCCAGCAAACCCCTTGTCAAGTTCTTTCATAAATGCTTCAACTTTTACTTTATTTGTTTTCCTAATATACTGACCCCTAAACCAACTATGTACCGTGTAGCGTGATACACCTAACTTACGGGCTACATATAACGTAGGCAGGTTTGCTCCGACACATAGTTTGGCTAATTGCACCCCAAGATTTTCAGGGTTTAGTGTATTTAGATTCGCTAAGAAATCTTGACTATAAGGTCTAGCCATTAAGTTTTAACCGACCATTTCTTCATCACTTCGCTAGCGTTGTTTACTGGCTGTGGTGCTGGTTGAGATGAGGTTCTTAATACAGGTTCACTCGCATCTACATCGCTAACTTCTGCGGATACAGGTGATGCAGATGTTGCTTGCACTGGAGTGTCTGTTGTTGCTTCATCGTTTTGGTATACAGTTAACTTAACAGCTGTTTCAGCTGCGGCTGATTTACCTTGTCTCTGTAATGTTTCCATAATACTTGCGTCAACTGCAGCTGCTGGAGAAAATACGACTTTAGGTGTTGAAGCCTTTGCATCGAATTGCATACGAGTTACTACTCGACCAGCACTTACATTGTTATTAGCTAGTAATTGAACATATGGTCTGAACGGATACTTACCACCTTCTTCTTTACCAAAACATGATGTCGCAGGTAAAACTAATTGCATAACATCACCAGATGGGTCAGAGGGTAATACGACGGCCATTCTCCATGAAAGACGACATGCTGTACCCGTACCATTAGCACCTGAGTTCTTTGCGCTAAACTGACAAGTGTCACATGATTTAGATTGTGGTACTTTTACATCAATATCAGGAACACGGCTATCACTAGACCAACATGTCGGGCTAATCTTCTCGCCTTCTTTATATGATTGTGCATAGAATGTTCTTGAAGCGGTGTGCGACATTTTAACAATAACAATGTCCATATAATTATTTTCTGAGATACTTACTTCTTTACCACCGACTACTTTGCGAAACGATTTACCACGAATTGAAATACGTTTATTGCCTGTATTTATGGCACCACCAGCAACGGCCAGTGTGTCTTCATCTAACCCAGTTTGAATAAGATTTGGACTGTTTTGTAATATTACCGATAATTCACTATTCATTATATTCTCCACTAATTTTACTTACTTGTTGGTTTGCGTACGGTTATTGCGAATTCACGCAACGTGCTGATGCCAGGGGGTAGACCGTCTTCTTGTCGAGTGCTCATAAACTCTTTAAAATTGGTCTGACTAATACGTTGTTGCAAGAGATCGAGTGCGTTGTTATCCACAACGAATTGCTTAAAGTTATCCCAGTCGCCACAAGTATAAGTTTCTTTTAAAGATTTTATAATCGTTCCACTCCCTGTACGAATGCTATCAGCATTTATTTCATTGCAGGCTACTAACATAGCCCGTTCCAGTTCATCAAGGTCTGCTTTTAACTCAGAGTCCCTAATTTCCCACTGGTTCTTCAGTGTATTCCTCTCAGTTCTAATTGTCAAGTATGTTGTAACTAAATCATCTAACTTCATGTCGCTCATTTATTTCTCCTTCGATAACTGAAACTATATAACTAATTAAAAAGACTGCTGTTACAAAAACTACAAAACTAATTACTACATATTCTTCACTCATAGTAAGGTATATCTCCTTTTAAAACTTTATTTGCATAGAAATCTTTTAATTCATCTTCTGGCATACTGCTTAACCATGCTTCAACATATATAAGCAACTTACTTTCTCCGTTTGGAGATAATGTATCAAACTCTCTTAATTTATGTTCTTTCTTTATAATATCTAAATGTCTCATCCACACTCGAGTCTCGTCTTTAAAGTCTTCATAAGTTTTTTGTAGTAAATCACTTTTCATTTTTTCAATAGGCACTCTAGTACAAATTTCTACTTTTGCATACTCTGGACTCATTTTACTAAAATCTACTTGCTTAGGTCTAACTTTTAAATTACTCATTTATCGCCCCCTAAAAAACTAAATGGACACTTACTTTCTTTTTCTTTTTTAATCATTGCATTTTTACTATTTCTATATTTATTTATAAATGTGTAAACACCTTTTATATTTTGGTCCATAAATTCATTACTTACTAAATGTGTTTTAATTACTATTTCTTTATCTGATAAAGGCATGGCGTGTATAATTGGTGTCCCTGCATTCAGCATAAATAACTGATTTATAGTTAGATTTATAAACATATTAATATGAGAGCTATGGTTATATTTATAGTCTATTACACCATCTGTAATAAAATATGGATTATTAGGTTTATAATTCCAAAAAGGTTTAGTCCAATAAAATTTAACATCATCTTTTGATTTAATTAGCCATGGAGAACTTAATTTTAGATGTCCATATTCTTTAGGGTTTACATAAAAATCAAATTGACTTGAATCATGAATATCTGCTCCTCCGCTCTTTGTATCCGCAAATTGCCATTGATATAAACCATCTTGTACTTTAAATGCTATATCTGACCATAAAGGGATCATAAAACCTTGTCGGTATGTATCTATTATCCCTTGACATCTTTTAATAGTGCTTGTTGAATAAAAATTATGATCCACATTTTTAGGCGCAGTTTTCCACCAATCTGGTATAAATTTATTAGCATAATCTATTTTATTATCCATAGCGTTGGAGCTTGAAGTAAAACAATCTAATACTATCTTTGGTTTTTTAAATATAAATATCATGTTCCTATTTCCTCTCTGTATAAATCGACTAGTTTAGTGTGCATATCTACCTTACCTTGCAACATCTGATACATCCTTCTTTCAATATCTGAACCTTGTAAATGTACTACAGTCATCTTATTCATTTGACCTACTCTATCCATACGGGCTATACATTGTAAATATGTTTCAACAGATAATACAGGAGACCAAAAGACTACCGTGTTTGCTGCAGTTAGCGTGACACCGTGAGAAGCTGCTTGTGGTTGAATGACTAAAGTTTTAGGGCTTTCACTTGTTTGAAATCTACCTATGATTGCAGCACGTTCGGTAGCTGATACTGACCCATTAATTATTTCATTAGTGATGTTGTTCTTATTAAGATACCTTGACACCACTTCAATCGTATGTCTATATGGTACAAAGATAATTGTCTTATGTTCTGTTTCGTCTAGCACCTCTTGCAAAGCCGCTAAGCGTGGAGCTATATCAAACTCAACTACTTCTTTCTTATCTGTATAGACTGCACCGCCTGATATTTGTAAAAGTTTATTTACGTTAGCTGCGGCGTTGACTGCTGTAATTTGTTCTCCTGCGGCTTCAATAAGCATTTCATTTTTTAATACCTGATAGAATTTTTCTACTTGTGGTGTGAGTGGTATATCTCTTGTCTGATACATAACGTCAGGTAAATCTAGACAGTCTGCTTTTGCATATCGTATTGAAGGTTGTAGTGCTTTATATACTTCATCTTTAGCATTACGTTTTGGTACCCATTTAAAACGGGTTACTTGGTACATAACTTTATCTCGCCACCCCGCCGTAACTTTAGGTACTCTATGCGGACATACTAATCTAGCTAAGCCGTATGCATCGAGAGGTGATTGCGCCGCAGGTGTTCCAGTTAACATCCATAAGCGAGTATGCGGTTTTAAAATCTTAGATAATGTTTTCCATCGAGATGTTGTAGTTGTTTTATATGCATTAGCTTCATCAATCACAATCAAATCAAAATCAGCTTTGGCTATAGCATCTCTAACTACTGCTACACCATCATAATTTATAATTACAAATTCATAGTCCCCATTAATAATCTTTACTCGTTTATCTGCGGTACCATGTGCTACGGCTGAGGTTCTATGCATACACGTATTAAAGACATCGCCCTGCCAAGCTGAATACATAATCGTTAACGGACATATAATAAGTACACGCTTAATTTCTTTTTGATTCATTAAGTAATCGGCAGACCATAATACAGAAGAAGTTTTACCCGTACCTGCCTCATTAAAACAAAAAGCTTTACGATTAATAGATAGGAATTCTGAAGTTACTTTTTGATGGCGAAATGGAGTATATAATCCTGGCCAGTTGTAATCTCTAACGATGGGAGAGGGTAAGTTATTTCTAAAAGATATTAAGGAATTAAGTCGGGTCATTTCATCTAGACCCCAATAAACTAATACATCAGTAAGGTTACCTTTTCTTTCTAGCACTTCACTTTTTTCTATGTTATCTGTGATGTGAGAAACTATATGTTCAGGCACTGTAAGTTTAACCGCTTGGTTATCTAAAATTTCCATACTATCCTTAACTAAATTAACTAAGCCTATACAGGCTTTAAATTACTACTGACTGACTATTTTACTACACTTAAACTATATGTCAACTATTTTTTCTTGCGTTCTTTTTTGCTTGTTTCGGATATTAGATTGCCTTGAGAGTCTCTTTTGAATGATCGGTTTTTAGCTGCACTTTGAATACGTAAACCGTCTTTATTTGAACCACCTTTATCGAGAGCTTTAACGTGAGCTACGTCTTTACCTTCTCGCATATCAGCCTTGCCATTACCATTTAAATCTGTACCTTTTTTATCAATAGAACGACGACCACGCTGTCTTTCCATACGACGTTCAAGTTCACCCCTAGCTTTTTGCTGTTGGTATTCTTTCTTATAAGGTCTAGGTTTATTTACGTAAGGCATGGCAGTATTATATCTTAGGTCTTGTTAAACTCGCAAGTCTTAACTGGGCAGAATTTGCATAAGGGTGTGGGATTTGCTTGCCAAGAGTTGGTTTCAAAAGAGTTATCTAGTCTAGTTAAAGGTGTTGTAAAGTGTTCCCATGATTTTTCTATATCATCTCTACGATATTCCTCAGGCATAAAGTTATTGTGCATTAAAAATAAGAGGCCTGCTTTAACTACCTCGACATCGGGAAAATGTGCAAAGGTCATAAGTGACATCAGTCTTAATTGTTTTAGGTCAGGGTATTTATCACTTCCCGTTTTATAATCTACAATGAAAGCATGATTACCATCTACAATTACTATGTCGGCTATACCTCTTACCCATCTTTCTTTAGCCCCAAATGTGCAAGGTGTTTTTTCTTTAGTCAATGCCATTCTATGCTCAGTTAATTTATCTCCTGGTATAGCAGTTAAGTCATCTACTAAAGGTCTAAAGCGTTGGTAATTTTTAGGAAGTTCTGTACCGTCTTTAACATAATGTTCTAGCGCACTATGTACTTGATTCCCATAAATCATAGCTTGAGATGGGGCTTGTACAAAGTTTTTAGCAACGGTTAATTCGTAGTATTGCTTAGGGCAATTTTGATATTGTTTAAGCGAAGAGTAAGACCAGGTAAAGTCAGCCATTATAAAATCAACTCAGAAACTTTATCAGGACTACCTAATATTCCATGCACGAATGAATTAAACCCCAAACAAATTCTAGTTTTATTTGATTCTACATAATCAACAGAATGAATCATACAAGAAGGAAATACAATAAATTTTTTAGTTTTAACTGGAATATGCCAAGAAAGAGAATTTAAAGAATCATAATTGCTAGGTTCTATTTGTATTTGGTAGTATGTATCATCATGAAATGCTAATTTATCTTTTGTTTCATCTGCATTAATATATAAAACGCCTGAAATAAAGCTATTAGGGTGTTTATGTTTATGATGAAACTCGCCTTTATTATTGAATGTTATCCATGATTGTGTGATATATGGAGTAATGTTATTTTTTGGTTTGTATACAATTTTAATGTATTCACTTAATTGTTCTAAACATTTTTGTTTTAAATCAGAAAATTCAGGGTCATTCAATATATATTTATTATGACTTATAGAATTTCCTATACTCTTAGTTATTTTATTTTTATGCCTATCAATAGCATTTAATTCTTTAATAGTAAAATCTCTATCTAATTCATTTGTAATAATTGTTTTAGGAAATAATAAATTTATTGATGGTTGTAACATTAGTCTTCTTTCTTTTGGACTTCGCCTGTTGATTTATTTAATTCATACTCTGCTAATTCTTCTTTTTTCTTTCTAAATATTTTATCAAAGTTTTCTTCAAACATATCATTAGATGGTTTACTTCTTAATAAATCTCCTGTTACATCATTTTTAGCAGTCGCCATAACTTTCTCCATATTTAGCTTCACACGCAACGGGTAACCCATCCGCCCATGTAGGTGGTGCTGACATTATATCAGTAATAAATTTCATTGCGGTATCTATTTCTTGAGTAGGAACAACACATACAATCGCATCATGCACAGTTAATACAGGCTTATACTTCTCATTAATTGCTATCATTTGTTCGCCTACGATAATTCTTGCTAAGGCTTGAACCACATTCTCTACTACTGAACCACCCCATATAGATATAGTACCTCGTCTAGATTTATAAACATATTGGTTCTTGCCCTCTGATGAATCTAGGTGTAGGTTTGGATAATAAATATATAATCCGTTAGGTAATTGAATACCTTCTTTAGTAACGAGTAAACATTTATGTTGTCCTAGGTAATAGGGCTTCATGTTATCAGTCCAGTTAGCCATATTCTCTAAAGCTCTATCGCATTCTTCCCATAATCTAATGACGTGATGGTTAAGTGTTCTATATACTTTAACAAGCCTTTGACATTCTTGGTCATCTAATACTGCGCCTGGAGGTTGTGTTTTTAAAGTATGTTGTAGCTTACTCCACCCAGTCCCGTAGCCTAGACCTAGTGTGCAAGTCTTACCTACGAATCGTTCTGTAGCATCTTTCTTTGTGATAGTTCTGTTATAAACTTTGGAAGCAAACTCTGAATAAACATCTCGACCTTCTTTATACCATTGAACGACATCGTCTTGCCCTGCTAACCACACAAGTATCCGAGCCTCAATTTGTGATGAGTCTGAGTTAATAACATAATTACCAATAGGTGCTATGACTGCGTTCTTTAAGGCTTTCTTTTTCTTATCACGGCTAGGTAAGTTTTGGAAGTTTACTTTGTCTGAGCCTGCCCATCGGCCTGTGTGCGCACCATAATATTTAAGTGGGATAGGAAGTTTTGATTTGTTTCTAGCCCCGATGTCTAAGAATCTTTCTATACGAGATTCTTCCATGGTTGATTTAGTTCCTAGACGAACAGCACATAGCTCTTGTATAAATGAATCTTCATGTTCAGTAAGTGCTATAAACCCTTCATCATTTTTAGCTAATGCAAATGTATCTTTTCCTGTAGCGGGGCTTGTCTTTAACGGAGGTATTACACCATACTCTAGCAAGAGTTCTGCAAACTGTTTATTAGATGCTAACTTTTTACGAACACATTCTTCTGTATCGCATTTTAATCTCTCCATCAATGACCTTAATAAATCGCCCTTCTCTTGTTTTATATCATCTAATCTTTCTTGTAGAAGAGCATCGTCGAGATACAATGTTGGCTCGGTATACATGCGGAGGGTAAGGTCTATAAGTTTTAATTCATTAGCAGGGAAGTCTTGCCCTAAAATATTATAGAGTTTATAGGTAAGTTCTACATCGTTCTTACAGTATTCACCGTATTGTTTTAAATCGTCTGCGGTAAAATCTTCTAGTCGTTTACCTTTAGCATCAACAACTTCTGTGCCTTTTTTACCTAGATTATATTTCTCCACAAGAAACGCAAGAGAACCTCCTACATCTACCCCATGTTTAGCACGAGCCATACCAAGAGTATCTAAATAAATAGCAGGCAGAATACCGAATACGAATGATAAAATAGCCCCATCAAATTGAGTGTTGTGGCATAGTAAAATTGAAGTTTTCCAATCAATTCTATCTAGTTCTGCTTTAATATAATTATGAGTGCCTGAGACCCACCGAGTTTCTTCGTCGTTAATTTTAATACCTACACCAATTACCTGAAACTTCTCGTGGCGTATGTATTCCTCTGTGGTTAGGTTTGATAGACTAAAACCCTGTTCATAGAAGGTTTCAAAGTCTAGAGTGATTAGGTTCATATTTTGTAATTTAAAAATTGAGCTATAGAAACTCTATAACTATTTTTCTCCGTTAAAATATTGCCTGTAGCATGAGATACACAGCCAGGAAAAATCACAGCTCTATTATCTTTAAATTCTATATGTTCGTCGTAATCTGTAAAACTAATCCCTCCATTTTTAACTTTACCTAATTCAAATAAAGTTATTATTGATATCATAGCCGAATCTATATGAGGTAAATATTTCTCGCCTGATTTATACATATTTAATAAAATAAAATCCGCAGTACTTTTTTCTATGTGCCCAAAAAAAGCGTTAGCGTTAGTAGAAAATGATGTGACTTCTTTAGAAAATATTTTTCTACTTAAATTTAATATACTAGATTTGTCTCTATCCCATGTATAAAAATCGTCTAACAATAAACTTAAACAATCTTTTGAGTATATTTTGTTTTTGGCGTCGTAATAACCTGCGGATTCTATTATTTCTACTGGTTTTAAATGCGGTATTAATTCGTTCATTTCTTTTTTAATTGCAACTAATTCTGAGGCAGTATATAGATTATCTATAACTATATATTCTAACGCATCTTTTTTATAGTGTTTTAGTTTCATAAGGTTGATAATAGTAACAGAACAATTACCACTACCGCAATCATTATTTTTTCATTTTTATTTTCATTCTTTTCAGTGTCATCGTGTCTATATACACCACCCCATGCTTCTCTTGCACTTCGTGGCGTAGGCCTATCAAATACATCGGGCTGAAAGAATCTCCAACCTTTTCTATAATTTTTCTTAAATACTTTTTGTTGCCATGCTTCAAATTCTTGGATTGCTAGTCT
>Ga0209500_10002191_pt1 | contig 14131 bp, 11 predicted proteins | sample S_140212_EF_Meta_FD_187323 | JGI IMG/M metagenome (GOLD analysis project Ga0209500, IMG submission 187323) | Freshwater microbial communities from Lake Simoncouche, Canada to study carbon cycling - S_140212_EF_MetaG (SPAdes) (version 2) | ecosystem: Environmental > Aquatic > Freshwater > Lake ... | reverse complement strand
TGCATTCTCTGCACGTGGTCCCGCCACGCCGCGCGCGCGGTTTTCAGAACCGCTGCGCATCAATTGATCGCGTAGCCAGTCCATATCACCAGTCAGTTCCCGCTCTATCTCCTTCGCTCGCGCTGCACGATCTGCTTCCGAAGCTGGAACCGGAATACGGTCGCCTGCGCGCGCGCGGAGCGATTCATAAATCGATGAGTACTCCGGCGCCAATGTTGGTCGAAGGCGCGCTGTATCAGCAAGCGAATCGCCAGGAAGGAGCGACGTCTGTGACAGTGGATCGCCAACCATTTCGCGCTTGGTACGTCCTTGCAGAATGTCTTGCTTGAGTCGTTGCCGGTCATAGGTACTGAGCCCCATGTTGCCAAGCAAATCATCAACACCCTGTTCGCGACGCGCTTCACGGCCAGATGCAGCGGAAATAGCCTGAGTCACGCGCCAATTCAATCGATCACTGGTGTCCCGCGCATTTGCAGGATCAATGATGTCAGCCATGCGCTTCATCTTCTTACCGCTATCCGCGGTGAATCGATCAAAGGCGATGCGTGCATCAAGAGGCTGCTGATTGGTCAAGATGTCGCGCGCTGAAGCGTTGGAATACGTGCGCGTGTACATGATGGCCCCAAACGCCTGGCTTGCTTGCAGCGGGTTGTAGGTCGCCTGCGCCATGAACGGGCTGGAGTACACGCTGTACGCACGCCACGAACGGTTGTCATCGGATCCAGTTTGACCGGTGAATTCTGACTGCTCGCGGTAACCGACGCTGCCACGGAAGCCACGTCCACCAGCAACGTCACCAGTAACAATCAGGTTTCGCGAGAAGTAATCTTCCTTGGCACGGGCACCATTTTCGCCCTGGCCACCAACCCGCGAATTCGCATCAAGTACGCCTTGGTTTGAAGTCATCCGCGGATCGGAATGACGCGTGTCACGCGAAAGTGCATCGCCACCGCCCAACGCGTTCTGCGCATCGGCTGCGCGCGCGCTGGCAAGGAGGAGGATCGCCACAACCGAGGCTCGGAGCGTGATCTGCTGCATTACTCAAGCGTAGCATTCATTGAGAGCACAACCAATGCACCAGATGCAAGAAACTCCGGATGACCGGGAATCACCCACGCCACAGCACCGGACCAAGGTGAGCCCGGTTGCAATTGGCCTGACGTTCGCCACGGTGATGTTTGCGGTGGTCATTGGGCTCACCGGTCCGCGACTACGCGAACGCCAAGGCACTACCCAGCAGGACCTGCCCATCGGGGATCTTGCCACCATCGCCGCCATGCACGAAATGCGCGCCACCACGGATATTGCTGATGGTCGCGACCGCGAAGCCGCACTTGCCAAGTTGCCAGAACTGATGCGCGAGGCACTCGGTGCTCGAGCAACATCCATCCCCGATCTTTCCACCGTTGGCTGGAGCGCTGATGACGCGCGCAATGTGGAACTCGCCCCGGGCGTCTTGGGCACCATGGTGCTGTACAAGAACCACGAAACCAGCGCCATCCTTTCGGTCATCATGCTCCCTGACGACGGTCGACCGGTGCGCTTCGATGGCTTTGGTCGCGCCATACCGATTGCCCCTGGTGACGAGTGGCTGCAACTCCTCGCCGCTGACGAAAGCGGTCACGCACGCACGGCGTATGCGCTCTCGGACGGCCGCGTGTTGTGGCTGGTCATTGGAAACGGGCAGTCAGCGATCGCCCGGGTTGCCAAGCTCCTCAAGTAGCCACGGAACGCGCTGGCGCCACCGCATTGGACGCGCGCTCGCGGGCGCCGCAGCCACCCTGCTGCCGCGGACTACCATCCGCACCTCTCATGCCCGCTTACATCACCACGCCCATCTACTACGTCAACGACCGGCCGCACATTGGCCACGCCTACACCACCACCGTGTGCGATGTCTGGGCGCGTGCCATGCGTCTGCGCGGCGAGGATGTCTTCTTCCTCACCGGCACTGACGAACACGGCGTGAAAGTCGAAAAGAGTGCGGCCGCCAAGGGCGTCACTCCACAAGCGCTCGCTGATGAAAATGCTGCTGAGTTCCAACGTGTTCTCAAGGTATTCGGGCTCACCAATGATGATTTCATACGCACCACCGAGCCGCGCCATGAGAAGCAGGTGCAACATTTCGTCAAGCGGCTCTTGAATGCTGGCAGCGTCTACCTCGGCACGTTTGAGGGTTGGTACGACGAAGGCCAAGAGGAGTACTACACAGAGACGCGCGCCAAGGAACTGGACTACAAGAGTCCGATCAGTGGCCGGCCGCTCACACGTGCAACCGAGCAGAACTATTACTTCAAACTGAGTTCATTTCAGAAGCAACTCGAAGACTTCTTCGCCGCCAATCCTGACTTTGTGCAACCTGCTGCACGCCGCAACGAAGTGCTTGGCCGACTGCGCGACGGTCTGCAAGATGTACCCGTCACCCGCACCAACTTCACGTGGGGCATTCCGTTTCCTGGCGATGAGAAGCACGTCATCTATGTGTGGATCGACGCGCTCTTCAACTACATCACCGCACTTGGCCTTGGTGAGCCAGGTGGCGCGCTCGCCACTGATCGCGCAAAGTATTGGCCCGCTGCGTACCACGTGATCGGCAAGGAGATCCTCTGGTTCCACGCGGTCATCTGGCCGGCGCTCCTGATGGCGCTGGAACTCCCCATGCCGCGCCGCATTCACGCGCACAGTTTCTGGATTGCTGATGGACAGAAGATGTCCAAATCCATGGGCAATTTTGTAGACCTTCCAACCATTGAGAGTTACTTCGCTAAGTACGGCTTAGATGCTTGGCGTTGGTACATGGCAACGCAGGGACCGCTGCAAGCAAGCGACTCTGACTTCCGCGCGCAGCACTTCCACGAGACCTACACCAGCGATCTTGTGAACGTGGTTGGCAATTGCCCAAGCCGGGTCACCGCCATGATCAACAAGTACTTTGAAGGCAAGATGCCCGCCGACAGCCAAGCGGGCGGCGAATGGCCAGCAAAGTGCGCCGCGGCCGTGGCGCAATGGAACGCGGCGATCGATGAACTTGACCTTGCGGGTGCAGCGCAGGCTGCCATGGGTTTGCTGCGTGAAGTCGACGCGTTCATTCATCGCACCGAGCCATTCAAGTTAGCGAAGGACCCCGCGCGCGCTGATGAGTTGTGCAGCATCCTGGCGCAGTGCGCTGAAACGGTGCGCATTGCAGGCGTGCTGCTCGAGCCGTTCCTGCCCGCCAAGATGGCTGAACTTCGCGTGGCACTCAAGCAGGACGACGGCGCCCCGCTGTCCAAACGCGTTGCTTGGGGCGGCCTCACCGCTGGCACCGTATTGGACAAGTGCGCGCTGTTCCCGCGTCTTGAAGCGTAAGGCGGCGCCCCATACAAACCACGCGATGCCGACTGTGAGAGGTCCCGAAGTGCGGATAATCACTATCGGAACTGCCTGATTGCATGGCGGATTTGCCCATTGGTATTGCTTCGGCCGTAATCGCGGTTACCCTCGTGGAATGCATCAAGATGCTCGTTTCACCGGTGTTGCTGCTCGGGCGCCCCGCTCCGTGTGCACTCAAACACTGACGGCTGCTGTGGTGTCCGTCGTCGCGCTTGGTACTGGAACACTCGTCAGTGCGCAGACGGTTTCCCACCAACTCATCGCGTCCGGCCTTGTCAAACCCATGCAGACCGAGTCGGTTCCCGGTGAATCCACGCGCATGTGTGTTGTTGAACAACGCGGCACCATCAAGCTCTTGAAGAATGGCGTACTACAAACAACGCCGTATCTCGATATCGATGCGCTCGTTCCTGACCAAACCTACGGCGGTCTGTTCGGAATGACCTTTCACCCCAATTACCAACAGAACGGAAAGTTCTACGTGCACCACACCACTGGTACCACCAGTGCCATTACGGTGTGGATTGCCGAATACACGCGCGGCAGCAATCCTGACGTAGTGGATGCCACCACGCGGCGGGTAATTCTGAAACTTGCAACGCCAAGCGCACAGGGTTACCACCTTGGTGGATCACTTGCGTTCGGCGCTGATGGCCTGCTGTACATCCCGCTAGGTGATGGTGGGTACACGGGTGATCCGGGCGGTCCGCCGCGTAGCCAATCCACGGTTGGCGCCACCGCACTCTGGGGCAAAGTGCTTCGCGTTGACGTGGATGGTGACGACTTTCCCAGCGACGCCGAGCGGAACTATCGAGTTCCCGCTGACAATCCCTTTGTTGGCGTTGCCGGTGAAGACGAGATCTTTGTGCGCGGACTTCGCAATCCGTTCCGCGCCAGTTTCGACCGCACTACCGGCCTGCTGTGGATCGGTGACGTCGGCGGCACGCTGCGCGAGGAAGTGGACACGCTCAATCCGCTCGCTGATGCAGGCGCCAATTATGGCTGGAATTGTGCAGAAGGAACCGCGTGCACCACAAATGCCAATTGCACCTGCGGCACTGCACTCAAAGCGCCGGTCTACGACTACACGCACTCCATTGGTCTCAGTATCACCGGCGGCGCCGTCTATCACGGCTGTTCCATGCCCGCCTTTGATGGGCACTACTTCTTCGCCGACTACCAGAACAACAAGTTCTTCTCCGCAACCGTTACTGCAACCAACGGGCTGACCACCGTGGTTGACCGCACCACGCAGTTTGCAGGCGGAACGAGCACCATCACTTCCATCTGCGCCGCCGCTGATGGAGAGCTGTACATCACCAACCACACAGCGGGCACCGTACGTCGCTTGATACAGACCCCGGCGCCGCCAGACCTCAATGGAAACGGAATCGCCGATGCATGCGAATGCACCGGCGACTTGATTCCGAACAGAATTGTCGATGGCGCCGACCTTGGCTCCATGCTTTCCGCGTGGGGGCCAACCAGTGCCGGCAACCCTGCCGATATCGACGCTAATGGCGTCGTGAATGGTTCCGACCTTGGACTACTGCTCGCCAACTGGGGGCGATGCGGTAGTTAGCCGAACTGAAGGTCGGTCAATCCAAGAACGTCACGCGACCGTTGTCCACGTCATACATCGCGCCCAAGATCACCAATTCGCCCTTCTTTTCTGCTTCGCGCAGCACAGCGCTGTCCGCACGCAACTTCTTCATCTGGTAGCGAACATTCGCTTCACAGCAAGTCGTAATCAACTCTTGCGATGGATTTTCCGTGGCTGCCGGCAGTACGTCCTTGAGGGCTGGCTGAATACCGGCGGCAAGCGATCCCATATTGCTCGGCAACGGCTTGCCCGCAATCGTGGCGACCACTGCACCGCACTTGGTGTGACCCAGGACCACAATCGAGTGCATACCGAGCGCCTTCAGACCGTACTCAAAGGTGCCGTTGCCTTGCGGGGTATCAATGTTTCCAGCCACGCGTACTACAAAGAGGTCACCAACGCCTTGGTCAAAGATGATCTCCACCGGAATGCGTGAATCAGCGCAAGCCAAGATGCCCACCGAGGGGCTCTGGCCGTAGGTACCGGTCTTGATGACCGATGATTGCTGCCAAGCGTGTGCCTCCATACCGCCATCAAGGAACCGCTTGTTGCCGGCGACCAGTTCTGCGCGTGCCTCCTTTGGCGAGATACCGCTTGAACTGAGGCTCTGCCCAGGTTCCGACTTACTTGAAGATGTTGCAGCGCAACCGCTGAGTGCGAGCGCCACAATGAATCCAACTGCTTTGGTGTAGGTGGTGATTGTCATAGTGGCGGGAGACTATCAAATGGCCGGACTTGTTTCCGCCATCAAATCTCACTCGGTGTCTAAAACATCACCTGCACCTGCGAAATGAAACTGGCGTTGTTGTTTGCGCTGGAAAGCCCCAGTCCACCGGCAACTGCACCAATACCGTTGATTTCGCCACCACCAAACGGCACGATCACCTTTGAAGTGAACTTCAATCGAACACCCTGCACATACCAATTGATTCCTGCTTGCGCGATCCATGGCACATCGGCGGTCTCCATCCAGCATGCCTCGGCAAATGTCTCCACCTTGGGCGTGATAAACGCCGCAAACTGAAAGTTTCCACCAAGTGACCACTCTGGAATCGGCGCGCCCGCAGCATCACGCATCCAGACAAACTGGCCTTCCAATGACCACCCGCCGAAACGCGCGGTGATATCCGTGGTCACACCCGCTGCGCTGGGAGTCGGCGGTGAGGTCGGATTTTGGGCGCGACCATTGCTCCACACCGATCCAAGGCCGAACACCACACTCGTTGCACTTCCCACCGTGGAGGACTCCATTTCGTAGTCCTCCCACTTACCGCCGATTTGATAGTCCAGACGCCCCGCCACCGCGAAACTCAAATTGGTATCGGTGTTCCACCCACCTCCCGGCTGCGTCAGTTGGGTGTACGTGCCGCCCCGCAATCGAAACGCGCTGTCCTGCAATTGAATTCCCAAGCCGGATTGACGGCCGACACCAAATCGATAGTTAAAGATCGAGTAATCACCCGCCGTCAAACTACATCCCTCAAAGTAGGTGCTCTCAATGTCCCACGGAACGTTGTGGTTGCCAATCAACGCCGTTACTCCATTTCCAAAGTCCTTCTTGATGTAGGCGTACACCGGCTGAAAGGTGTTTGGCGCGCTCGCCCAACGGTCGGGCTGCGAGTCGTACTGAAACATCAATAGCCACGAAACCGAAGGATCAACCGCTGTTCCCGACATCACCAGATTGACACGGCGCACTTCCATACCCCATCGTGTCTGCACATCGTCTGTGGAAGACTCATCGCCGTACGCTGACGAATACACAAATTTCACCTGCTGGGTAACGCCAAACGTCATGGTCCAGTTGCCATCGTCACTGGCCACCGAGAGTCCAGCGCTGTAATCACTTCGCCAGCGCTGACCCGATTCACTTCGTCGCGTTGATGAATCGGCAAGCACGTCACGGACGATGCTCTGCACATGTTCGGCGCGCGCACGATCCATCCATTCTTCTGAATCAGCCCGGCGAATCTCTGCCAGCTCTGCACGTAGAGCTGCAAGTTCGCGCTGCACATCAAGGACATCCATTGCTGGCGACTCAAACATGAACATGGCTGCTCAACCTACTTGTTCACAAGGCGAATGCCGGGTTTCGTGAATTCAATCTTGCGCTCGCGCAGCAGTCGCCCCAACGCCTGCTTGAAGGCCTTTTTGCTGACGCCAAAGCGAAGTCGAATGGAGTCTGGCGTGCTTTCGTCATCCATATTGAGCTGCCCATCCGTGCGCGCCAGCATGGCAAGGACCTGCTCAGTGAGCGGGCCAACGCGCTGATATCCAGCAGCGTCAAGGCCAAGATCCACCTTGCGGTCCTCACGCACGGCGCGCACAAAGCACTTCAATTGCTGTCCATATTTGATGGTGTGCGCCGCGCCGTCGTGATACAGCAGACCACGATGCTTGTTCTCAACAATGACATTGAAACCAAGTGGTGTCTTGGCAAACACCAAGGCGCTGACCTCTTGCCCCTCGCGGTACGCGGGTACATCGGTGCTGAAATGCTTGTCGACCCGCGCGCTGGCAATGATGCGGTTGGTACGGTCATCCATCAACACCGCCACTACTACGCGCTGCCCCAAACGTACCGGCGATCCCTGCTCGCGAAACGGAAGTAGCAGATCCTTCGATAGACCCCAGTCCAGAAACGCGCCCGCGTTCTCACTGATGTCACGCACTTCCATGCACGCGAATCCGCCCACCATCGCCAAGGGCGATTCGGTGGTGGCCACCAATCGATCTTCCGAGTCGCGATACAGAAACACATCAATCTGATCTTTGAAATTCCATCCCGGAACAACGTAGCGCCGCGGCAGCAGAATCTCCCCCAGTGGACCAGCGTCCAAGTACAGCCCCGCCTCGGCCTCGCGCGAAACATTCAGAAGATTACGGTTGCCAAGGAGTGCCATACACCGCACAGACTAACGCCGCGTCGCTTTACGGGCCGGAACCCCATCCGTTCCCGCACGCATCGCCTTCTCAATACTCTTGCGCAGCGCCGCTGGCATAGTGCGTCCGCGCAGGCTCCTGCACGCATCCGCGCCCACATCAAGACTCGCAAACACCTGCCGACAGCGCTCGCATACCAACTCATCCTGTACCGGGAAATCCACGCCGCGATCGAGCGCTTCCATCTTGGCACGCAGAAGGTCCATGCAGGTGGCGCGGTCGTAGACGGCGGCTGGCACAGGGGTACGCGGGCGGTCCGAAAGAAGGGCCGCTCGTAAAAGCAGACGACCGCGATGCAAACGCGTCTTGACGGTGGCTGCTTTCACACCAAGCACCATGGCAACTTCGTCAACGGACATACCCGCTATCTCCTTCAAGACCAACGCGCTGCGGAACGGCTCCGCCACATCGCGCATGGCCGCATCGACTCGCTGGCGAGCATCGGCACGCAACTCCCGCGCCTCCAATGAGGCCGAAGGGAAGTCCGCCGCAGCCAGGCGCGACTGCATGAACGGCATTGCCTGCGCATACTCGCGGGCCACATTGCGGCGCCGCGTTTCCCGCCTGCCACGACGCAACGCCGCACGCACCGCAATCGAATGCAGCCATGTGCACGGCTGCGACTCCCCGCGAAACTCACTCCAATGTTTGTAAGCAGAAAGAAACGCTTCTTGCACAACATCATCCGCATCGGCACGATTACGCGTTAAACGCAACACCACCGCGTGCAACATGGGCCCGCAGCGAGTCACAAGCTCCGCGATCGCCCGCCGAGGATCTGCCGGTAGTGCGGACTTTGCTGCCATGCGTCAAGCGTATCGAACCCGCGGCATGACAGGCCCGCAGGGGATTCATGTGGTTCAGGGGATCTCCCGCCCCCCACCATGGCAATTCCCACATTTCCGGGAACCATCGACCCGTGACTCGGCTCATACCCACCATGACCACTAGCACCGCCATTCCAAGCGCAAATCCTGCTGCCTGCGCTCCCACCATCACTCCCAGCGACGCCGCGCGCCGTGTGCAAGCAGGCGAAGCAAGCATCATTGATGTGCGCGAGCCCGATGAACATCGGCGCCAACACGTGCCCAACACCCTTCTCCGGCCAAGTTCGTCGTTCCGAGCCACGTCATTTCCAGAGTCACCAGCCAACCAGCAGCTACTCATCCTGTGTCGATCCGGCGGTCGTGCAAACCAGGTTGCCACGGAATTGCGCAACGCTGGTCGAACCAACGTCTCCGTGATTGACGGCGGCATCATTGCATGGGAACGCGCTGGTCTTCCCACCGTCACTGACAACAAAGCACCACTCCCCATCATGCGCCAGGTCATGATGACCGTTGGAGTGTTGTTGATTGCATGCAGCGTGCTTGCGGCTACGGTGAGTCCATGGTTCTTCGTCGGCACTGGATTCATTGGTGCCGGACTCCTCACCGCCGGAGCAACCGGCGTGTGCATGCTTTCAACCATTCTTATGAAAATGCCATGGAACCGTGCAACCACTGGTGCATGTGCTGCGAACTGATCCATTAGAGAGCTCTGCTTTCATACAACTCATGCCCCCACGAGAGGCGGCGTCCCTTCGAAAGAAGCGTGACGCCGTCTCCTTTATTGGCATGCACATATGTAACGGCACATGACGTAACGCAAAGATGTCACACGGCAGACAGGAGATGCTTCGCAGCAAGTCCGAGCCCGGCAATGAGTAGCAGTAGTGCAAACGTGCTACGAAGTACAGCTTGCGGAATGCGCCGCGCCAACGCTCCACCAAAAATACTGCCAACGATTCCGCCCGCAATGGTGATCGCCACTGTTGGAACATCAATATGCACCTGCGCACATCCGCCCGACCACCACTGCCCAAGCAGGCCCGCAGTGGCGTTGATCACAATGACCGTCAGACTGGTGCCAACAGCGATCCGCATTGGCATGCGCTCCACCACCACCAACGCTGGAATCAAAATGAACCCGCCGCCAACACCAAGAATCGCGGTCAACGCACCAATGCCCGTGCCAATCACCAATGAGCGCACCGGCCAGCCGCGCGATGATTCACGCACTAGCAAACTGTCTATTGCGCCACTTGCTAACACGCCTGGCTCAACCGGTGCGTTGGAATCGTTTGCCGGGCCAACGTCTTCCGGGGATTCCCCATCCCGCCCTGATTTCCACATGCGCCAAGCGGCCACCACGGCCACCAACGCAAAGAGCAACACCTGAACGGTCGGGTTCATTCGCACCGCGATCGGTGTCGCCAACTGCGTGCCAACGATCCCCGCACTTCCAAAGATCAGAACGCAGCGCCAGTCCACCAAGCCACGGCGCGCGGCAAGCAGTCCAGATGCCAATGCAATTCCACCCGTCACCGCCAGTGCTTCAATGAATGCCGCCTTGGGTTCATGACCAAGCACAATGCCAAAGATCGGCACTGTGAAGATGGCACCACCAGCGCCCACCAAGCCCATGCCTGCACCAACAACCAGACCACTGGCAATCTCAATCACCAAGTCATCCATGGCATGACCCGCCGCAACAACCGCCACCCGGCTTGCCAGCCGCGGCTGCACCACTCAATGCTGGCGCGCGTGATGATGCAGGTGCCGCAGTGGGCAACCCCGCCTTCTTCCAACCTTCAAACCCACCGGCCACGTTCACGGCATTAAAGCCCATGCGTCGAAGCATGGACGTTGCGGCCGCCGATCGCCCACCGAGTGCGCAATGCACCACGATGCGCTCGCCGCGTGGCAATTGTGCGATGTGCGGCAACAGGCGTGTGTATGCCACGTTGAAGGCCTCCTCAAGATGCCCCACTTCATATTCCGCAGCACCGCGCACATCCAGGATGAACGAACTTCCCCGCGCTGCATTCGCTTCAGCGGCACTCATTTCTGGCGTGGTCTCAAGCTTGACGCCACCCGTAGCGACCATGGAATCCGGCGCAACCACGGCAATCACGCGGTCATAGCCAATGCGAACAAGGTCTCGAACAATCTCGTCCACTCGCGCCAACTCACATACCAAGACGATCTTCTCTTCTGGTTTGACGAACGAACCAACCACCATTGGCAACATCTTGCCCAGAGGCGCGTACAGCGCTCCAGGCAAATGACCATCTCGGAATGCAGGCCACGGTCGCGTGTCCACCACCACCGTCCCGGGCGCCTCCCACGCTGCGGCATGCGCACGCACGTCCGTTACCACGGGCGGCACCGGAACAGCCCCAAGCGGCGGAACCCCATCGCGGTTCAACGCCTTCATGCGCGCAAAGTAAAGCGGCGGCTCAGGCTGACCAGACAAGATGTCCTTCACGAATGCGGTTTCGTCATTCACCAGTTTCAACACTGGACTGTTGGCCACTTCATACCCAACCGTGGACTGCGGAATGGCGCCAAGTGCCTTGCCACAAGCGCTCCCGGCTCCATGCGCCGGCCACACCTGTAAGTACCCCGGTAACTCAACGAATTTGCGCGCGCTTCGCCACAGGGCATGCGCGCTCGGCTCAGCAATGCCCACTTGTCCAGCGGCACTTTCCAAGAGATCTGGTCGACCAAGGTCACCCACAAACACAAAGTCGCCAGTGACCATTCCCATCGCCGCTGTGGCGCCGCCGCCCTGGTCGATCACCAAGTAACTCATGTGCTCCGGCGTGTGACCGGGGGTGTGCACAGCGCGGAACCGAATTCCGCCCACCGCAAATTCTGTGCCGTCTTGCAACAGCGTGTGCTTGAATGGCGTCACCCACTTTGACTGCCACTCATCACCACCCGCGCCGCTGACATAGACATGCGCGCCCACTTGCCGTGCCAATTCCTGCGCACCGCTCAAGAAGTCGGCATGGATGTGCGTCTCTGCCACCGCCACAATGCGCAGTCCCTCGCGCGCAGCGGCGGCGATGTACTGGTCCACATCGCGCTCTGGATCAAACACAATGGCTTCACCCGTGCGCTGGCATCCAATGAGGTACGCGTACTGAGCAAGCTTGGAGTCATTGATTTGTCGAAAGAGCATGTTGGGAATCTCCGTTGTTCGGAATGTTGGACCCGCGGCTACTCACTGGGTGGGCGTTGCAAGTTGAAAGGCGCTCACCAAATGAGCCGTCACTCGACTCTGATGCAGACCACCAACGGTAGGTTCCCAAAAAGAACCGCCCGCTGCACGAATGCAAGCGGGCGGAGGCGTGACAGTGAGAAATGAACCGAAGAAATCTAGATTCCGATTAGCGGCGTCGACGACCCGCTGTGAACGCTGAAATGGCCAGCAGTGCCATCGCGCCCGGTGCCGGTACATATTGCATGTCCAAGCGCACCGCATCCAGTGACATGCTTGGCGCACTTGCACCAAACTCCACGCGGAAGCCGCTTGCTTGGAACGGCACGGAAATGGTGTTCCACGTAAAGGCCCAGGTTTGGATGGAGCCTTGCGGTTGCGCAGGAGCGTCCGCACGCAGTTCGCTGCTGCTTGGCGCAAACTGAATACTGTTGCCAGCATTGTCAAAGAACGAAAGGCGGACGCCGGCCGTGTTCAACACAGAACCGGCGGTCGCAACGTTCATTACCACCTGTGTGGGGGATGCGGCGTTGCCGAGCGTTCCACCCATGATCATGAGGTACAGCGCCGAATTGAGGCTGTAGATGTTGCCGGATCCAGTGACAAATGATCCGGAAGCAAAGTTCATCAGCGAGAACGGCGATGAGCCCGCGGCGTCAGGAATGTTTGCACCACCAGATGCCTGCGTAAACGAATCCCACTGCGCAAACTGCGTGTTGGGGCCACCGGACCAAGATGGAATAAGTGGGTTGACAAGCCCCGCCTGAGCAGAAGCTGCGATCAACGAACTAGCGACGATAGACGCAATGAAGCGCATTCCTTTTTCCTCTCTCGAAATCCAAGAACCGAAGTGGACCGTCCGCGGTCGTACTGACCCGAAGGTGTCCGAATGATGACACGGATTAGTCCCGTGCCCAGTAAAGGCCCCTCCGAATCAACACGAAGGAAAAGATATTTCTTCAGCGCCTAAGTTATTGGACACTAGTACGACTTACCCCATACCACTCGACCGGTACTGGGGCGCCCCGTGATGACACAGGTGCCTGGCTCGCTGGCCATGTCCAGCGGAATGCACCGCACCGTGACACCCAGGCGGCCCTTCACGTCGGTCTCCACCGCCGCGTCGCCGCAGAAGTGGGCCAGCGCAAAGCCGCCATGGATCTCGGACGGGGTGTTGTCGTCGCCGGCGCGCTTCGGTGTGAAGAATGCCTCAAACTCCTCCCGCGTGTCAATCCGGCGGGTGTGCTCGGCGCGGAACGCCATCGCCCGCGCCAGCATGCCGTCCTGAATTTCCTGCAGCAGTGCCGACGCCCCGCGCACAAACTCATCGCGCGGCATCGACGCCTTGTCCTTGGCACTCCGGTCGCGGCGCGCCATGAAGACGGCGCCCTGCTCGATATCACGCGGACCAACTTCAATGCGCACTGGAACACCCTTCTTCACCCACTGCCACATCTTGTCGCCACCGCGCAAGTCACGCGCGTCGATCTCCACTTCAATACCACGCCCAGCAAACTGCTGCGTGCGAAGTTCAGCAGCGAGCGCCTTGCAATACTCCAACACCTGCGGCGCAGACTCCGGCTTGTGCAAGACGGGCAGAATCACAATGTGCGTTGGCGCCAAGCGCGGCGGAACCACGAGGCCGTCGTCATCAGAGTGCGTCATGATGAGCGCACCGATCAAACGCGTGCTCACGCCCCAACTGGTTGTCCACGCAAATTTCTGCTGACCATCAGCATCAAGGAACTGAATCTCACTTGCCTTGGCAAAGTTCTGTCCCAAGAAATGGCTTGTTCCAGCCTGCAACGCCTTGCGATCCTGCATCATGGCTTCAATGCAATACGTCTCCACTGCGCCTGGGAATCGCTCGCTTTCAGTCTTGCGGCCTTGAATCACCGGCATGGCCATCCAATTCTCTGCAAAGTCCGCGTAGACGCGCAACATCTGCATGGTCTCTTCCACAGCTTCGGTTTCCGTGGCGTGCGCGGTGTGACCTTCCTGCCAAAGGAACTCGGTGGTGCGCAAGAACAAGCGCGTGCGCATCTCCCAGCGAACAACATTCGCCCACTGGTTGATGAGGAGCGGAAGGTCGCGGTAGCTCTGCACCCACTTGGCAAACGTAGCGCCAATAATGGTCTCGCTGGTTGGTCGAACGATCAGTGGCTC
>Ga0209500_10002187_pt1 | contig 14133 bp, 10 predicted proteins | sample S_140212_EF_Meta_FD_187323 | JGI IMG/M metagenome (GOLD analysis project Ga0209500, IMG submission 187323) | Freshwater microbial communities from Lake Simoncouche, Canada to study carbon cycling - S_140212_EF_MetaG (SPAdes) (version 2) | ecosystem: Environmental > Aquatic > Freshwater > Lake ... | reverse complement strand
TAAATACCAATGCTGGAATGGCTCTTCAATTAATTCCGAAAAGGCAGGTAATAAAATCATTACTGCCATTGAAAAAGAAATTTCATCACTCAAGGATTTCGATGAAGTTCTCTTAAAGGAAATCGAGAAGGAGCTTAAGAATTCCAAAAGTACCGCTTCTCAACGGCAACGAAAACTACAAACCCAACAGGATGCTAACACCAAGCAGATGAAAAACATCATGGCTGCAATTCGAGAGACAGGCCATAGCGCAAGTTTAATAGCTGAATTAAAAACTCTTGAAGCCACAAAAGCTCAACTGGCTTACGAATTGAGTTCGATTCTAACAACCACGGACTTGATCCCAAAAATGCCTTCCATGCAAGAAATCAAAGCCATGGTTTTGAAGAATATGCAATCTCTGGCAAAAAACTCCCAGGAGTTTGGCAGGCTTTTAAGACAACTGATTGACCGAATAGTTGTTCGCCCTTTCCAGCATTGTGATGGTGGTTCACCCGTCCTGAAGGCTTACTTCGAACTTAACTTAGCAAGCCTTTTGCCTCATATACCTGGCATGGAGAGTCTTTCAGCCGCACTTAGGAAAACCATGGTTGTAGATCTATTTGACCTGCCACAAAGGGAAGCTTTCCGCACAGAAGCAACCGCCCTGATTGCATCTGGGAAGAATCAACGCGAGGCTGCCAAAATCCTTGGCATCACTTCAACTGCTGTTCAACGGGCCCAGGCATTAGATAAAAAGATGAAGGAGTTAGGAATCACTGATCCATACATCCAGTTAAATGAACCGCCTCCGGAAAACAGCAAGATCAAAAGACACAAGCACCCCAGATATAAGTTCAATCCTATTGAACGCCCAGACCAACCAAACCCAGAATCGTAAATCATCTGCTGATTTAAAACCAAAAGGCCCCCGCCACTAATCAATGGCGGGGGTCTTTTTTTTTGACCCTTGCAATTTCAAATAACCTTTAACAAAGGAGCTTCATGAATATCGAAACTTCAGACAATAGCCCAAACCAAAGCCTAGAAACCATTCAAGCCAAACAAACTGAAATCCAGACTATTTTGCACCAATTAATCCGAATGATTGCAATTGAAATTGCAACCAAGATCAAGGCCACCAAAACTTAAAACCAATTAGAAAGACAAAGATTTATTTCCTTATAAATGAAAATCCTGAGAAGGCGGCCATCAAACCGATGGCCGCCTTCTCTAACAACTAAAACTTTTTTTTAGCTATCAGCCATAAAAATACCATCAAGGTTTTCTTCAAGTCCGCAGATGGGAACCGAACAAATACCTTGATTGAGTTTCCACTATAAAACCCCAGTAATATAAGCTTTATTTAAAATACTGTTAAAAAAGCAGGGCCCAAAAAGAGAGATAATTCAATACCCAGGTACAAAGAGGCAGCGAGAAGCGCCTCTTTTTTAGTTCTTGGGCTTTCGAACAAACCGGCATGCAAACATGGCTTGAGGTTATGCCAGAGGAGATTATAACAAACCGATATCACGAAAAATGCTATTGCCAGAAACGCCATCGAAAACTGTTAATTCCTGCATAAAAAAGAGGCCCGACTATAAGTCAGGCCTCTAGGCTAACAACCATTCACCAATTGATCTAATCTATGAACCCCTACGCTTATCTCGCTGATCTTCCTTCATTTGTTCCAGATCCATGTCCTTCATATTTTCAAACTCAATTTCTATTACCTCGTTGGCTAACTCGAAAATTTTATCATGTGCCAAATCCACATAAAGGTCCTTCGGATTTTTAACGCCGTCCTTAAATAAAGGGACGATTATTAAAACCCTTTAAGTGCCACCCACAAAAGCGAAGCAGTTTTCAGATAAAGCCCGGCAGTAGATTAGTGCTAATCCTTAATTATTTCATACTTTTTTAAAGCCCCAATTTTTCTTGCATATTTTTCAAGATGGATGTCTTTTTGAATGACTGCTGATGTACGTAAGTCTGTCACATAGTACCTACCCACATCTAAAATCCAACGGCTATTTTCACGACAAATGCATAGAATCTTTTCGTCCGCAACAAGGGCCCGTTTAACTCTAGAAATAACAGCTCGTTCGGAAACATACACTTTCTTATTCATAAATAACCTTTCAAGAACACATAAACACATAAACACATAAACACATAAACACATTAAATCACATTTATTAAAAAAGGCAACAAATAAAACAGAAAAAAGGTAATTCTCAGTTTGATTTCGGAATTGACCTGCTGCCCTAATGGAAGGGGGCCTCGGCTGCTTAAAAGAATACCGGAACACATTGGGTCGCCAGAAGATTACGAACTAATTATTTTCAAAATTTATTTCAAAACATCAGATTTGGTCGCACCTCGACAACCAAGCAACCCGGATGAGATAAGTCGTGGAATCATGTACAAGTTCTTAGGCTTTTAAGGGCATAGGTTGAGCAAAGCGCGAGACTACTCTTCTTTATTCTTCTCAGCCCCTTCTAGCCCTAGCCTCATCATCAAAACTCATCCCATCTAGCCCTTGCCTCATAAACCTTATGATCCTCCTCCTCCGACTCCCCAAAAGCCTCTGTTAATTCCTCCAAATCATACTTAGCCCATTCTATGTCATCATATATGGCTCTCAAATCCATAGCCATTTTTAAGTCAGCCACAACCTTTTTCAACTTTTCTAAGGCAGCCGCTGCCTTGTCACGAGCTTCATAAGCCTCACCCACAACATCAGCTATGTCATCCCGGTCATCCTCAGCCATTTCTAAGTCATCCTCAGCCTTTTCTAAGTCAGTCATAGCCGCATTCTCCATAGCCATAAACCTCGCAAAAAGCACAGCCATAGCTTCTTTGTAAACATCCTCAGCCTCAGACACAGCCTGATTGTCAGTAAGATAAGTTCCTTACGCTCTTTCGACTGGCGACTTGATACTCGAACCAATTCCTTTCTGGCGGCATCACACCACCGGCGCACCATGTTGATGTTTGCCCCCGCCGGTTGAAAACGAATGTGTATCGTCCCCCCAAAGCTGACCGCGGTTCTTCCCAAGGTTATTAACAAAATTATTAAAAATACAACATTGGATCCATTAGGGGAAAAAAGTATCCATTCTCTTTTTCTGCAACGTTTGGTTGAATCAATCCATTGATATAAAATCTTTGGACTTAGAGATTTGGCACCGTTTGTAGGGCACCCCGAAATCGCCGAAGTAGATGAGAAATGCACTGCACGCACTCTTGTGCCGACAATAGTGCATGAGCAAATATTTACATACACACTCAAAAAAGTGTCAGTTAATATTCTTGACGCTGCTGCTGCCATGCCGTAAAAACCATAAGTTAATTGGCGCTTAATTATGTTGTCTAGCATCGGTCAAGGTAATTACATTTTTGGATGGAGAACAAAATGCAGAGAGCATCAGTCAGGAGAATTGGAAAAACTATCGCTCCCCGCTATTTGATAGAAAATAGATTTGTATTGAAAGATGACCGGGAGGCCAACTCGACCAACCCCTATGCTGACGTTGTGGCAAAGCGCGACGATGTTGTATACGCAATTAGTATCATAACAAGAAACAAATACGAAGCGGGAACGAAAAATGTGAATACAAGATACAAACTCAGCAAGAGGTGTATGCAGTTGACCGAATACACCGCCAAACATCAAAATGCAACTCCTGCATGGCTTGCTATTCAGATCGATGGTGAACTCGTTTCAGTTTTTTTCGTGACATTAGAAATGCTCGGGGAAAATAAGGGAATACCAATGACTGACAACCCTAAAGACGCTGTGGAGAAATACAAATATGAATGTTTGGCTAAAAAAGAACGACACGAGTGTGAAATTGATCAATCTTAAGATGGATATGAACTCAGAAAAAGGCAGCCAACAAAGCCATTAATAGGTGAGCGCTCTGTAAAGCACAGGCGCTAAAAATTAAATTAGATCAGCTAGGTTTAAATTACTTCATTAACAAAATTTCGTAGAGTTGCTCTGCAGGAGTAGTTGGCAACTTGGTTAGCGTATCTCGCAGATAAGTTCAGGGGTTGATCCCGAAATGTTGACAGGTGGCATGCAAGCTTTAAAGACGGGGATCACCCCCTATAAAACCCCTTCCCCGGTATAACATGCCTGACACCGCTTTAAGGCTTCTCTACGTCTCCACTCCTCCTAGGAATTAGATGCACATGACAATGCATCACCGTCTGGCCTGCTGTTTCTCCGCAATTAACGCCTACATTAAATCCCGGTATCGATGAGTCATTACCGAAGGCTTTTGCCTTAAGCGAACTCATTAAGGAATGCAGGCAGTTAAGTTCGGCTTGCCTATGTGCCCATTGACCTGTCTTTTTGGGAGTATACAACTATTCTTCTGCATTCTCCTCTTCAGCAACAAATAGTTTACCAAAGTTGTATCGCCATTGCAGAGCGAAGCTCATGCCAATTTCGCCATCGAGCGGGCTACTAGTAAAGCGGTTCCACTCGTTTTCACTTGGGAAGCGGCCTGCCTCTTTTTGCGTCTCGATCACCCAATTATCGGCAGCATCTATTACTCCAAAGCGTAGCGGTGTAATAATCTTAATGCGATTTAGTGCTTCAATTTCAGAGTCCGGCAGCAATGGCTTGTCTTGTTTTGTTTTTTCGATATTAGTTTTAATGAAATTTTTCTTGGCGTCAATAAGTATTCTTCCGATTTGCTTCTCATCGCCAAGGCTATCAATGAGGGTGAGCAACTTCTTGGCCCGCCAATCGCTCTGGTTTACAAATGCCAAGAATCTGCATATTTTTTGGGCCCATGCCGTGTTTTCGATGTTAAGAGAAGCTCTATGTTTTAGAGCAATTCTACATAGGTTGGCATCGGCGATCTGAGTCTTCTTTAAGTATCGCCAGCGAATGATCTGAAGCCGAAGCGGGGGGTGCTTTTTAGCTGTCTGGTAGTCCGTTAATAATACCAGTGCATCGTACTCGCTGCCGAGCAATCTCTCATAGGCAGAGAAAAAGGGCTCGCTAGTGCAATAGTTCTCCGATGGAGATTTAATACCAAGATCAAGGTCTGGAAGGTCTACGCCCCTTGCTGGATTCATTTTGAGTGGCTGGGTTAAAAAATCTTTGAGCGTATAAATTTCCAATACGGATACCAATAGCATTTCAACTACGCTACCGATAGTCTTTCCATCTAAATTGGGTAGCGCCTTAGTCATCTTTAGGCCATTAAACCAGTGAGGGACCTGCCCTCCTTTCCCTAGCCGTTTCAATATAGGCTCTATATTTTCTAAATCCTCACCACGAAGGGCTGAATTTACTTTTTGCATAATGCTGTCAAGGTTGTTACCCACGACCTCACGAAGCTTGTCTTTGTTAAGCATAGTCGAATAGGCTCCTGCTGCGTGTCTGGGTGGGTAAGTCTTTGAGTGATATTCCATCGGCTCTCAGTCGACGAATGACCCATTCTGCCATTGGAGGCGGCACAGCGTTCCCTAAAAGTGCGTATTGGTCGTAAATCGAAAGGCCAAAGCAGTGGTTATCAGTGAACCCTTGAATGCGGGCATATTCAATATTTGTCAGCCTTCGGTAAAGTTTGCCAACTTTATATCGCTCGTAATGGCGACTTGAAGTTGACGTAAGTGTTGGGGCAACGCCATTGATACCAAAGATAGTGTAGCCCATCCTTGCCCCGCCTTTCTGGTTGCTAAGGATTTCAACTCCATGGACAAATCGATTCACAGGTGTATTATTTTGGAGCCAAGTCAGTGTAGTTTTTGTGAAATCAAATTCGGGGGCCACCGAGTCTTCTAGCACCGAAGACAATAGTACGGGCGGGGCCGAAGCTGAGAACGAATCCAAGGTGTTGGAAAAGAAGGCGCCTTTGTAAGCAATACCCCAATGTTCAAAACTTTTTTTGTGCCTATTTATACTTTTCCACTCGGATGAATTAAACAACTTGTGCTGCTTATCCTTCAAACAGCTTAAATCATTGGCAGTAGCTAGTTTTATAGGGCTAAAAGATGAAGAAAGAGGAGGATGACTACGTTTGCTTACAAGCTCCCCAATGATAAAGACACGTTCCCGATTCTGCGGAAGGCCAAAGTTTATTGCATTAAGAAGTCGCCACTCAACAAAGTAATCAAGGTCGGCTAATGCTCCTAGGATCGTTGCGAAGTGTTCCCCACTCTCCATACCCAAAAGACGCTTTACGTTCTCGAGGATGAAATACTTGGGGCGGTGATTCTTGAGTACATCTACAATATGATGAAACAGAGTCCCTCTAACATCCCGCACTCCTTCTTTCTTTCCGGCACTGCTAAAAGGCTGGCAAGGGAACCCGCCGGTAAGGACATCGTGTGCGGGGATTTCATGTCGAAAGTCAACGAAATCACCTTGGCGAATCTCATCTGAGCCGAAGCAGTTGCTATAGACGGTACATGCCTTTTCCGATAAGTCATTTGCCCATACAGTTGTTAGATCAGATTGATCTGCTGCGACCCGAAATCCACCAATTCCTGCAAAAAGTTCAATTGCTAACATCTTTTGTTTCTTGCTCATGTCCGGCCCTCCATATGGCCACAATCCTGCGGTGAATTACATTACCAAGGCACCGCTGTTGTAGCAAGCCTCGACATCTTCAATTATTCTACAGAAAAAATTTGATTCAAAGGTAAACCTCGAAAAAACAGTGGTAACCCGCTGATTTCAAAAAAATAATTTTCAATTGCCGCAGAATAGCATTTGCAAAGAGGCTTGGTATCGCCGAATGACCTCGAGACTGGGATTCACGCAATCCATACTAACCTAGCGACTGAAAGTCGGTGGCTAAATAACAAAGCTCTATTCCTAGCTTCTCTGTTTAGCAGCGTGAAACACGCAAAGGCTATACCGATGACTTCTACGTCAGCATCGTTTTTGATCACAGCATATAGAGACAGTGTTTGCGCTGGGGATGATATTGAATCACATGATCGGCCTTTCACTGCGCCTCTGTATGCGTCTGTGCTCGAGTTGATTCGCCTTGCAACGAACGCCTGCGGGCTCCCCAGCATTTCAGGCGATAAAGCCACTTGGATTGTTAAAGCGGGCGGCTACGGTGGTAAGCCAATTGCGGTTATTGCGCAACAATGGGAAGAACCTCGCCTGCTGTTGCCTGGCACAACCACCGTCCAAAGCATTTTTGGGGCGCATAAGTTGATACTGTTTTTTAGGTATTGGTGTCAGGCAAATCCAGACACAGTGTTCAATGCCATGATGTCTAACTCCCCCTTACCAAGTCCTTATGACCGAACTTAATCCAACTATTGGGAGGCCTTGTGTTTCCACTTGCGTTCAAGGACAAACGACAAAGCGCCAACAGAACCCGAGATCGACCACCACAAAATCTTGATGGATTCGATTGCGTGAATTAAATAGACTTCAAAAACGCATTGCCCTAAAGTTAAGGCTATTGGTTTAACTTTATCCCCAGAGGTGAGAGATGAAACTAGAAGAGGTAAACGAAGATCTGAAGCTCGGCGACGTGGTTATATTGAAATCGGGTGGGGAAAGCATGACTGTAACGCACATCGAAGAAAAGAAAACGGGCGGCTTTTATGTCGAATGCACTTGGTTTGAGGGGCCCTATGCAAATCAAGTAATAAAAAACGGCATATTTCCGATTGAAGCACTTAAAAAGGATGCCGTTGCACCTATAGGAATTAAGCCTGCTTCATCTGTGATAATTCCAGTAACGGGGAATCTATTAGTAGCGCCATTTACAGAAACCAAGGCGAAGGAAGCGCAAAGAGAGGCAGCAAAGAGTTTGCAGAAGGAAGTGGAAGCAAAAGAATACTTAGGCCAAGGTGTAAGCCTTGAGATGGTATTAATCCCGGGGGGGAAGTTTGTGATGGGATCGCCTGAAAATGAAACGCAGCATGAATATGAAACGCAGCATGAAGTAACAATAACGAAGCCGTTTTACATAGGGAAATATGAATTCACGCAGGAGCAATGGGATGCTGTGGTGGGCGAGAACTCTAGTGCAACTGAAGGCGCTAAGTTACCGGTAACGGATGTATCGTGGGAAGATTGTCAAGAATTTATCAAGAAGTTGAATGAAAACACGAAAGGTGGTTATAGGCTCCCAACAGAAGCTGAGTGGGAGTATGCGTGTAGGGCAGGAACAACAACAGCGTATTCAGTTGGCGAAAGTTTAACGGAAAGTGAAGCAAATATTGAGGGCGAAAGCATAAAGGCTGTAGGTAGTTACAGGCCTAATGCGTTTGGTCTATACGATATGCATGGGAATGTATGGGAGTGGTGTGAGGATTGGTATGGAGATTACCCAGGGGGAGCGGTAACAGATCCGAAGGGTGACGCGACGGGAGGATACCGTGTGTTGCGGGGCGGGTCGTTCAGCTACGATGGTTTGGAAGCTCGCTCTTCCCGCCGGAAAAATGGGAGCACGCCGTCCTCTCGGTACAGCGACCTTGGGTTCCGATTGGCAAGGACTCCATAATTAATGGTTAGCTTTTTTACTGCTTGTTGATTCTGTATTTAAAGAGTATCCCCGAAGGGATATTTTACAAAATTCATGGTTGCTGCCACAAGGGAGAGCGGGGATCTGTACGGCTAATAAAAACAGTTGGATCACATTGTGGTGCCAACGATTACGAACTAATTACTTCGAAATCTTTTTTAAGTTACTGGGAGTTAGAGGAACTTAGATTTAGGCCTTAAGGCTAAGACTTAAGTAATAATAGAAACCGCAAAAAGGGCAGGCTTATTCTTTCCATTTTTACTTTTCAGCCCTAGTCTTAGCATCGGCCTTAGGATTTCCCTAACTTCTGCTTTCTTTCAATAAAACAATTTAATCTACCAAGAATATCCCAAGAATATGCCTGAGCTTGTAAATAAATTATTGACCTAAATAAAGGGAGGTCTATATCTTCCCTGTTTCTAATTATAAGCCAAGCTGAGGCGTGAACATATTTTGAATAAAAACCATAAAACGCTTCGTATTCTTTCTCAGCCCCCACATCTTTTGCCATTTGAGAAGCCGACTTCCGTTCCGGATAAAGGTTTCTATTATGCTTTTGGAGAATGGACCTAATTTGAATTATATGTTTTTCCAATTGTTCTAAATATTTTGGATCGGTATTCTCATTTTGGAGACTCCTGATTCCTTTGTAAATTGATATTTCATCAGTCCCCGATTGGTCTGCAAATGCATTAAGCCTGTCGACTGAAGAAAGACAATAACGAAACAAAATATTTATCTCAAAGATTGTGCGACAAATATTTGCATTAATCTCAATAGGTTCTTCTGCATGCTTTGCTAAAAGTATGATCTGTCGAGAAGCAGCATCAGCAAGTTGTGCGTAAACACGGCATTCTAAATCTGAAAAATTTTTGCTTTTTATGTTGCTTCCGATGTCTGAAAGATTTTTCCCAAGATTTTTAAAATTACTTACCATATCCTCCATTGATCCTATTGAGACAAAATCTTTAAGCTTTTTCATAAATTTTCCATACATTTGCAAAATAATTTAATTAAAAAAACTATATTCATATAAATAATTTAATTATATAAAGCAATAATTTTTTTTGAGTCAGTTGGAAATACCTCTAAAATCAATTTTCGCAAAAAGCGGGAAAGTTAGGCAAATTGGCCCCCGCTCCATTCGGGAAATTCGTGCGTACCTCTGCGAAATTATGTGCTTGATCGAAGTGACTAGAAAAAGCCGGGGGGCAGTGTTAAGAACTGTTTAATCGGGCCTCCTTTAATCGCTTTGGGCGCATTACTTGTTGCTGAAACAACCGATCTTCCATCTAGAGTTAAAATCGTGATTTGTACGGTTGAAGTTGGCGGGAGCAATCAAGATCTTTACCAAAATATATATCGACCTCAGCATTATAATATCTAAGAAACGGCAATACGGATATGTGAGAAAACTGTTCCTCCTTTGTTTACACAGAAGACGCGGAGTAAAATAAGATATTTAATTTTAAGATTAAATTTTATTGTCATTGGTAACTTAAATGCCTGTTCAAAACTGGATACGATAGCTAGGAATTGGATGGGCGATAAGCCATATGATTTGCTGCTTACTACCAAAGGTAGCCTAGCACTTGTGGCAATATAATGTTGAGGCCAGATGCCCATTCCAGAAGTATCCACTCAGCAATGGTTATGTAAAAACCCCTCTTGCACATGATGAGTGCCCGGGGTCTTCGTAAACACTGACGGAAAGTGTTTTGACGATTATCGGGATCCAATGCTTGAGAAGCGTTGGATATAGTCATCTAGGCCCTGTGCAAGTCGTGAGGCTAAAAGCCCGTGTCCGCGATCAAGATCAAGGTGCTATTCGTGCCGTGACGGCAAAACTCTAACATGATCCGGCCTCATAGTGCCTTAAGATACCGACCCCAGCACCTCCAAGCGTGGCCATTTCTTGCGTTCGCTTGGCGTACGCCGAACAAACGCACGGAGTTGGTCTGTTGGAGGGAAAAACCCTAACTTAAGAATAGACGTCATTCATGGGGAGCTGGTCACGTTCAGTGTCTGACCCATGCACTCAGTTGAAATAACCTTTGACCCAGGAGGCACAATGCACGACTTCGGCGACGGTAATCTAGTATTTTCGGCAAGTGATTTGGCAAACGCATCCGAGTGTTTATGGGCTCAGGTCCGACGCATTGATCGAGCGCTCGGCTTTGCCATTGAGGTGCCGAAAGATGAAGACTCGATGCTGGTGCGCGCTGGTGCGCTGGGTAATGCTCATGAAGCTCGAAAGCTAGCTGAGTTTAAAAGCCAGTTTCAAGGTGGTGTTGCCGAGATTGCGCGGCCTGACTACAAACACCCAACCAAGTCGGTTGCAGAGCAGATGCGCGATTTATCGGCACAAACCCTTCAAGCGCTCGCCGATAAGAAGAAGGTTGTTTTTCAAGCAACATTCTTTGATGGGGTGTTTCAGGGTTTCGCAGACTTCTTGGAGCTAACCGACACTGGTGAATATGCCGTCTCTGACACGAAACTCGCTCGCAAAGCCAAGATCACAGCGCTAATTCAGTTGGCTGCTTATGCTCACCAGTTGCAGAAAAACAATGTGCCAACCTCGAAACATGTGCACCTGATTTTGGGCGACCAGAGCATTAGCACTCACGAGCTCGCAGACATCATGCCGACCTACCTAAAACGTCGGGCCGAGATGCTTGCCCTCATTGAGAGTAGGCGTGCGAACAAATTCAACGAAGGAAAGCCCATTGCTTGGAACGATGACACATATGCCGCCTGCGGTCGTTGTGTAGTTTGTGAGCCCCATGTAGAAGAACATGATGACTTGTTGTCGGTCGCTGGAATGCGTCTTGACCAACGAGCCAAGCTTCGCGCGGCAGGAATCGACACCGCAACCAAGTTGGCCGAAACTAACTTAGCTAGAGTCAAAAACATGAGTGAGCAGACTTTTATCAACCTTAGACGCCAGGCATGCGTGCAGCGAAAAACCAAGCAACTGCCAAAAGGCTCTGCACCGGTTTTCGAAGTTACCGATGCAGGTGCCTTGGCAGCCTTACCAATGAAAAACCCAGGTGACATTTTTTTTGACTTTGAGGGTGACCCGCTATACCAAGAGGGTGAAAAGTGGAACCTCGATTATCTTTTCGGCTATGTAGACGAGAACAGCGTTTTCGTGCCGATCTGGGCACACAACCTAGCTGAGGAGAAGGCTGCACTAATCCAATTCACTGACATGCTCAAAGCGCGATTGGCGGCGAATCTAGGTATGCATGTCTACCACTACGCGGCTTATGAAAAAACTCACTTGCTTTCATTAGCGGCCCGCCACGGTGTCGCCGAAGATTTCATTGATGATCTCTTGCGCAAGAGTATATTGGTTGACTTATACCCAATCGTGCGCCGAGCAGTGATCGTTGGAAGCCACAGCTATTCGCTCAAAAAGCTAGAGCCAATTTTCTGCATCGAAGATGTGCGAACAGGTGTGGCAAACGCTGCCGATTCAGTAGTCGAATATGCCAACTACTGCGAGTTAGTTGCCAATAACAAAGCCGATGAGGCCAAAGAAAAACTCAATGACATCGAGAAATACAACGCATATGACTGTCGCTCAACGCTAGCTTTGCGAGAGTGGCTAGTCGGGCTCGCCTGCGAAAAAGACGTGAAACTAATCGGCGCTGGCAATCTTGATGTTTCCATAGACAGCGATGATCAAACCGACCCATTATTCGTTCAATTGATGGCTCGCATTGGTGGCGTGGATGTCGCTGATCGCAGGCCCGACCAAACGGCCATCGCTTTGGCAGCGGCCGCTATCGATTTTCACCGACGCGAGAAAAAAAGCTTTTGGTGGGCTCACTTCGATCGCTTAGTTGCGCCTGTTGAGGATTGGCAAGACACCCGCGATGTTTTCATCGTTCACTCTGCCGAGCTTGATCGAGATTGGCACAAAGAAGGCAAACAACGAAATGAGCGCCGACACCTAAAACTCTTTACAACACCTGCACCTGGCAGCAAGCTCTCGATAGGCTCGCAGGTCTATCTGCTTTACCCAACTTCATATACAGAACTGCCCGAACCTAAAAGCCCCGGTGCTAGAAGAATTTCTAACGCTAATGTGCTTAAGACCCTGGATGATTCCACCTTCATTGTCGAAGAGATGTTGCCACCAAGTGGCGTGAAGCACAAAAAGTATCCCCTAGCGGTCACTCCAGGATCCCCTCCAGCGACCAAAAAAATCGAGGAAGCCATCAAAATCTGGGGCGAGAAGCTCCTCAAAAGTCTACCAGACTTTGAGCGGCAGCCTGCGCTCGATGTTCTGAGAAAGCAAGCGCCTTTGGGTGGGGCATTGCCACCGGTGACTGGAAAAGATGCATCAAAGCGCATCACTGAAACCCTTCAAATAATGACAACGGGCACACTTGCTGTGCAAGGCCCACCGGGAGCTGGAAAATCGTTCAACGGTGGTCGAGTAATTGCAGACCTTGTAATAAAATATAGATGGAAGATCGGCGTAGTTTCACAGGGTCACGCAACCATCGAGAACCTGCTTCGAAGTGTGAGCGACGCTGGTTTACCAAGGAATCTAATTGGCAAAGCAGTGAAAAAGGAGCAAACACCAGAGGAGGTTAACGCCCTCGCATCGACCACATGGACGTCCTTCAAGAACACAAAATACGGTGAATTCATGGACATGAACAAGGGTTCTGGGTTTGTAGTTGGCGGGACAGTTTATGAATTCGTGAAAACAGAAAACTTTCCTCATGAGGTGCTCGATTTGTTGGTAATCGATGAGGCGGGACAGTTCTCGTTGGCAAATACAATCGCGGCCTCCACAGCAGCCAAACGTTTGCTTCTGCTGGGTGACCCACAGCAACTACCACAAGTTACCCAGGGCACTCATCCAGCTCCTATCGATGGTTCAGCGCTCGGCTGGTTGGCTGATGGCCACAAAGTTCTGCCCCCAGAATTTGGCTATTTCTTGCCATCTTCATGGCGCATGAATGAGCAAGTCTGTTCGGTAGTTTCAAACAACTGGTATGACTCGAAGCTAGGTTCGGCCGCTCCAGTTCGCAAACTCGAAGATAGTAAACCGGGGGTCTTTCCAATCGCAGTTGGCCATCAGTCAAACTCGACCGAATCTCCCGAAGAAGCAGAAAAGGTCATTGAAATAGTGCGAGACTTACTGCGTAAAACTTGGATAGATGAAAAAGGTTGTCAAATGCTGCTGGCTGATGCCAAAGAAAACATCATTGTTGTTGCCCCATACAACGCACAGGTACAACTTATTCGAGCAAAGCTAGACTCTGCCGGTTTCAGCCAAATTCCGGTGGGAACCGTAGACAAATTTCAAGGTCAGCAGGCGGCAGTCGCTATTGTGTCGATGACTGCATCCTCGGCGATGGATGTGCCTCGGGGAATCGAGTTTCTATTCATGCCTAATCGCCTCAATGTAGCGATCTCTCGAGCCAAGTGGGCTGCTTACCTGCTCTATTCACCTGCTCTGCTCGACTACCGCCCCACCAACGTTGACAACCTACGCCTACTGAGCAAGTTCCTCAACCTTGTTGGAGTTTAAAGCAAAATCTAATAGGGGAATACATGCCTTTAGAAACTGATGGTACGTAGAGGCCTATGCTCCAAGGCGATTGTGTCGTCT
>Ga0209500_10002185_pt1 | contig 14135 bp, 13 predicted proteins | sample S_140212_EF_Meta_FD_187323 | JGI IMG/M metagenome (GOLD analysis project Ga0209500, IMG submission 187323) | Freshwater microbial communities from Lake Simoncouche, Canada to study carbon cycling - S_140212_EF_MetaG (SPAdes) (version 2) | ecosystem: Environmental > Aquatic > Freshwater > Lake ... | reverse complement strand
TCTCGTTTTACTTTTGATAAACCTTCATTTTTTATTCTATAATATTGTTCTCTCTTCATGTATAAATTAGAAATAGGAATATCATATTCTTTTTCTCCAATAGTTATCTGAATAGACTTATTTAATAATATCATATTCAGTAGATCACTATAACCATATATTTCTTTTGTAATAAATATATTATTATCATCGTCAATTTGTATGCCTTCAGGGAGCTCAGGTTCGCATATTACTATTATTTCACATCCAGAACCATCAAAATATGACTCATTATGCCACAATGGTACTAAATATAACTCATCATATACATACAATTTATATAAATTATTATTAAGTAGATCGTTTATGCTTGGATTTAATTTATATACTTCGACATTGTCATACTTTTTAACTACTATCTCTCTAATGACTTCTAAAATCTCTTGACTTAAATGAAGTACAGAACGATTGTTAGAGAGAAATGTATAAATATGAAATGCCGTATCTTTATCTAAATCGTCAAACAACTTAACAGATGTTCTTTTTCCAGCTGTTATTATATCATTTACAATTTTAGTCAGGAGTTCGTTGTATTTTCCTTCAAAAACAGTCTTCATAAAACCTTTTAGAATATCAGAATAGAGAGAAGAGTTGACTGAATTATCTTCTTCTCCCTTTATATCATGCTCTATATCATCATAATTTAAATGTTTAATTTCTCTCTTTAAGTAATGGTATGCTTCGTTTATTTTTTGAAATTTTTCATTTGACTCATGAGTATTCCCATTCTTATCAGGATGATTTTTTAATGCTAACTTTCTATATTGTTTCTTTAAGTATTCTAATGATAAATCTTCATATTTTGTATGCGTAAAATCTATTTCTAGTATTTCAAATGCGTCCTTATAAGGCGAATCCGACAGATTATAATTCATAGACAAATATGAATTATAAACTTTAAGTATTAAAAATATAAATTATTTTTTATATCATTCTATTATATAAATGGCTATTCATACAAGCGCTATTACTTATAGAAGAGGTATTCCAAATGGATACAATAATTTCTATTTCGTTGCTCAAGCAAATAACACAATTCCTGCTCCTATAAGCTTATACATTAAAGGCTTTAACTTTTATAATAGAAATATTAGTTATGCTACTACTGGACGTCAGGTGTATCCATGGAATAAATAAACCTAGAAGTTATGAATTAACTTAACTAAATATAAGAGATAGTTTTCTACATGATATATTGGTCTATAGTTGTTGTTATAATATTGAAAGAATGTATAAGTTTTAAACATGATTTTAGACAAATGTTCTCTCTTTATAAATTTTTGTTCAATGAGTGAAGAGAGAATATACCAAATACAATCAGTTATATCAAGATTATATATGAATATATCATAAACTACATCTCTGAATTTAAGAAACTGTAAGTCATTAATATTTATTAAGTTATGTATTATTTTATTACAAATAATTTTATATTGTAACATAAGATCTTCATTATAGATGTGAAGTATTTTTATATTTGTTATATTTTCAGGTTTAAGTTTTGCTGGAAGTTTTGTTTTAACACATTTAATATATGAGGTTTTAGTAGGCCTACTTATATTAATTATTTCACAACAATTTAGTACATTATCTGGTATAAAACTTATCTCTTCAGTTATGATTATAAACTTTAAATCAATTGAGTTTGAGTTATTTTGTTGCATATAACTATAAAAATTCTCTAATAATTCACTATGTATGTCGTGAAAATATTTACAAACTATTATACCAGACTTATCTGTTTTTGCTGATATAATATCTATTATTTGTTGATAAATCTCATGCCAAAGTAGTTTTGAATTACAACCTAAGAGAGACATATCAATTTCATAATGAATATCACTTATTTTAAAGAAATATTGTTGCTTATTATAGGTTAAACTTAATTTTTTTTCATATTTTAATTCAGTTGGACTATACTTTTTTATTGATTTTAACATTTGAGTATATTTTCCTGTGCCATTTGGACCAAAAAATATTAAATTTTTAAGCTGGTCTAGACTCTTTGGAAACTTTTCATATATTTTATCCAATTTTGGATGTAAGTTCACTCTATTATTTTCAGTTATATATTCCTCAAAATGAGTTTCATAAAATTTCATTACTATTTATACATCATATTCTTTATTTAAATTTTAAACCAAATATATAATGAATATATAATTTATAATACTTATTTTTAATCGTGAAAATATATAACTTAAAAACATAATAAGATATATATTAGTTTACAATGAATATTGTTAAAAGAATTGATCAATATGACGAAAATAATTGTTTTTTTTGCGAACCTATAAAAAATAATGTGATGAATGATGGTAATTTTATCAGAATAATTTATTCAACGCATAATTTAACTTTAAATGGAATTTATTTACTTTTAACGCTTAATGACATCTCATGTGAAAAATATTATACAAAGTATAGATGTAATTTTAATGTATTAAATCATAAGGATATTATTGATAACCTTAAAATAATTGAAGAAGACCTTCTAAAAAAATGCGAAATTAAAGATAAAATTCCACAATTTAAAATTAATGAACAATTAAAAAACGGTAATTTAAAAGTGTTTACTGATATTGGTAACAAATCAGGTTGTACATTTATTCTTAAAATATCCGGTATTTGGGAAACACAATACAATTACGGCTTAACATATAAATTTATTAAATGTGCTTAAATATTTGTTGTAAACCCGTCTGTTGTGAAATATCTTAAAATTGTATATAAAATTATAGATGTTATAGTTGATAAAACGCCTAATAAATAAACCATGCTAGATGTTACTTTAGACATTTTACCAGTTTTTTCAAAACTATCTGATGAAATATTTGTATAAACAATATACAATTGAATTAGAATTAGTATTATATTTATATTACTAAATGAATGATAGCCATTCGCAACATGACCTTGTAAAATTATAGATTTATATGTTATCATTAAATACAATATGAATCCAATAACCCCAAGCATTAATAAAAATGGACCTGCTGTTAACAAAATTGTATACAAAATCTGAAGAATTGTTTGACCTTCTGTTATTTTCATTATGCTATTAAATAAAATCAATAATATCATCATTATACCTAAAATCAAAACAGAGTAACCGGTTATATATGAGCCTAAAGAAACATTACCTTCAGAAAAAAAACCAATTACAAATGATATAATTGCTGAAATTATTAATGCTTTATATATACTTGAATACCAACCTGACATATATTAATATATAATAATATTAATTTATATACCATTTTTGATTGTTCCAATTTGCTCTCTTAAGCCATCTATTTCTTTTTGCATATTTTTCATCTTCAATAAAAGTAATGGAATTAATTCCATATAGTTCACAGTTTTAAACCCTAAATTACTATCACTTATTAATTCTGGATAAACTTTTTCAACATCTTGAGCAATAAGACCATAATGTTTTTTGTTTTTTGTATCAGATTTTAATTTATATTCAACAGGTTCTAAATCAAATAAATTTTCTATTTTGGAATCAGAAATTGGTTCAATATTTTCCTTTAGTTTGACATCAGACGGATTATAAATATTACCAGTTACATATAAATCTTTATTTACATATAAATCCGTGTATATGTATACCGATTTTTTCCTGTTAGCAGGAGTTATATATATCTCTCCAGTTGGTGTTATTTTTGAAAATACCCAATCAGCTTGACTTACTGTAGGAGCTACAACGAATTGTTTAATATTTTGTGTATTTGTAGGCTGCTTACCGCCATAATTAGCTACTGTACTTAATATAGACATATTATAATATATAATATGATAATTGTTTTTATTTTAATAAATTTTATATTAATATAAAAAATTATCATAATATATATTACAATGGATAACAATTCACCGTTTTTCTCTCAATCTAGAAATTTTAATACAAACACGTCGCACCCATTAATACCTAGCTCACAAGAGTATATGTATTTTAAAAAATATGTTTCAATCCATTCTGAAGATAGAAATCCATTAAAATATCCTAATTCGTCTCAATTTGAAATTGAACTACCAGAAGATTTATTAAATGTAGCCGCTCTTAGACTTGTTAGTTGGACTTTTCCTGCCAACTATAATACATTTTCCGAATTAAATGATAATATTGGTATGACATTTTTAATTAACAATCTATATAATCCGAATATTAATGGAGTTACTAATATTTTAGCTGTAAAAACATTTGAATGCTTATTTTTGTCACAAACAGAAAACTTCGTTATTCGAATCTCAGACGGTTTCTATAATCCACAACAAATGGTTACTGAATTAACTAATAAATTTAATGAAGCTGTTACTGTTAGATTAACAGCCTATTTTTTAGACAAGAGTACTACGGCTCCTCCTGCTCAACAAGCAGATTATATAACAGCATTAAATGATTTAAATACTACTGGAGGGTATAATAATTTTGTTATTGTTTACAATAATGTTAGTCAGAAAATATGGTTTGGTAATATTTCCGATGGATTTATTTTAACTAATGAAATAGTATTATTAAAAAACACATTAAGTGATTCTCTAAATTGTGGTATTAAAGCACAACTTCCTGATTTTAGTCAGTGGGGATTACCTGGTAATTTAGGATTATCTAGATGTAATACTGTTTCAGATGCATCATTTAATATTGCTTCTAGGGTTAATTCATCAAACTATAATGGACAACAAGTCCCTAGATTTTTTTACGGAGACGTTTTTCCTGGTGATAGTGGATATTGGTTACTTCCAAACCCAGTATTAACTAATTCTAACGTACAATGGGTTGAATGTTTCCATAAAATTAATTTTATGGGTCATGGATATATGTACATGGAAATTGAAGGGCAAAATTGTATAGATGAAACATCGCCTTATAATATGAGTCCTCATACATTAACAAGTAATTCTACTAATGGCGTTGTTAATGCTGCTTTTGCTAAAATTGCTGTTCCTACAACTCCATTAGCGCAATGGTTTGACCGAGATTCATTACCATATAAATTTTATTATCCTCCAGCAGAGAGAATGAGAAGATTTTACATTAAAATTAGATACCATAATGGTCAGCTTGTTAATTTTGGAGATTTTAATTATTCATTTGTTCTTGAATTTACAATCCAATTACCACAGCTACTTAGAACTAGTAATAGTATAGTATATCCACCACCAAATTATAATAGATAAACTAAATACCATATTTATCAGATAACCATGATTTTAAAATAGTTATATCACATATTTTATAATCTTCCTTTGTTTCTGAAACAAACGCCTTTACGTCTTTAAAATCAGGCTTTTTCATTTTTGATGTTTTATAAAAAATATAATCACCTTTTGGACCTTTCCTAATTGATATATTTGAACCTATCTCTCTAATTATGTTACTACCTTCATCCAAATATTTTCTTACTTCGTCAAATGTTATATTTTCAATTGGTCTATTTCCTAGTTCTTTTAAATTCTTAGAATTTTCTCCCCATGATATGTAGAGGCCAAATTTTCCTTTTTTTAATATAACATCCTTTCCATTATGTTGTCCTAAAATATATTGACTTTTTGCTGTTTTATTTGTATCAATTATGTCTTCGGCGGTGAAGGCGCCTTTTTCTAGAAGTTTTGTATCTACATCTTTTTTAATAGGTTTAAATTTAATTTCTTCTTTACCATCCACTTCCTCAACACATTTAATAACAGGTCCATATTTTCCAATCATATAAGTATTATTTTCATCAATTTTTATCTCTATTTTTGTTTCATCTTTTAAACCATCAACTAAATTATCTATTTCTTTATTACATTTATTACATAATTCATGCCAGATATGTTCGCCTTTAGAAATCTTGTCTAAAGCATCTTCCATAAGACTCGTGTAATTATAGTTAAACAGATCATCAAAATGCTTTTCTAAAAATTCCATAACAACTCTTCCCAATGGTTGTAAAACAAGTTTCCCTTTTTCATTACCAAATTCTCTCTTTGTTTCAATTTCACAAATCTCATCATTTTCCAATTCATAGTCCTTACATAGAAGTTCCTTTCCTTTTATGTCTTCCTTTTTAACATATCCTCTTTCTTGAATTTTATCAACGAGAGAAGAAAATGTAGAAGGTCTGCCTATACCCTTTTCCTCGAGAAGCTGAACTAATCTAGCCTCAGTATAGTGTGGTTTTGAACCTTTAATTGAAACACGCGCACATATTTTTTTATATGGGATAACTGAATTTTGTTTAATTTGTTGAAGATATTGATATTCTTTATTTTCGTTTGAATACTTTTTTGCTACAATTTTCCATCCAGGGAAGTCAATTAATTCGCTTGTATAAACAAACTTTGTATCTTGAAATGAGGAAATATTTGCTGTAACAGAATGAAAAGAAGCGGGAGCCATACAGCTCTCCAAAGTGGTTTCCCAAATTAATTTATACATTCTTCTTTCCTTACTATCCATATTTTCCGGAAGTTCGCAGAGAGAAATATTTGTAGGTCTAATAGCTTCATGAGCTTCTTGTGGTGGCGGTTTTTCAGTTTTCTTAGAATTTTTCTTTTTCTCAGGCTCTTTTGCAGCCCCTGTAGCCATGCTGTCAATATTTTCACCAATATATTTTTCTCCCTGAGCATAAGTGCGGACAATATATTCCTTAACCGCAACCAAAAACTCGGCACTATATGTCTTCGAATCTGTTCTCATATATGTTATAAATCCGCCTTCATAAAGTAACTGACAAATTCGCATTGTTTCCTTTGGCGCATAATGTAGCTCATTGCTAGCAACTTGTTGTATTCTTGAAGTTGTAAATGGCTCTGGAGGTTTCTTATATAATTTAACTGGTTGTGAGCAATTATAAATATGAGAGAAATCAGCAGAACCATCCAAAAAATCTGTTATTTCGTCTTCAGATTCATGCTTTCCTTGAGGACTTAAATCAAACGCAATATTGGAATTTGTAAAGTAACCAGTAGTATTATAGACTTTTCTCTCTTCTGATTTATTTATATCATTATCATTATCGTAAATTAAACGCAACGCTGGTGTTTGACATCTTCCAGCACTTAAAGAATGTTCTTTACCTTTTGGTTTGGTTATAAATTTCCAAAGCATCGGAGAAACCTTAAATCCAACTAATATATCTAGTATTTGACGCGCTTGCTGAGCATGAACTATATCCATATTAATTGTTTTTGGATGTTGTACAGCCGATTGTAGCGCAGATTCAGTAATTTCATGAAATATAATTCGTTTTGTTTTATTTACATCTAATTTATAAAGTTGACATAAATGCCACGCAATTGCTTCGCCCTCACGGTCATCATCGCAAGCTAATATAACTTCGTTAGCATTTTTGATCTCTTTTCTCAAAAGTTCTATTTGTTTTTTCTTTAAAGCATTGTCTATAACATTATAAGTTGGATTAAAATTATTTTCGATATCTATGTTTTTGAGAGAAGACAATTCTCTTAGATGACCAAATGAAGCCAAACATTTATAACCTGGTCCTAGATATTCTTCAATTTTCTTACATTTTGCCGGAGATTCAACTATTACAAGAGTTGTTGTAGTGGAATATTTTTTACTCATAATTACATAAATATATAAAGATATTTTTATGTTATTTTACTTTATGTTTACTTCATCTTCTTAAATTGACTCCAACTAACCTTTACCTCAGCCCTTTTGGGTTCCTCTTTTTTTTCAGATTGTTCATCAAGCTTTTCAGACTTCTTTAAAGCACTATCAACATATAATTCCTTTAAAAGTGATCCAACCATAAACGATCCTTCGTGTTGATCTAATTCACCATCTTCAATTTTTCTTAATACATCCAAAAATTTATTTAAAATGTTAATATCTATCTCGTTTTTTCTAATTTTGTTAAATATATCAGTGTAATATGTAAACAAAAAATTACAATCATTTACACATTCGTTATAAATTTTTTCATCATCCCCTCTATGTTTAGCCTTAAGTAAAATCATGTTATTTACTTCATTGCGTAAAACCTGACTGTGTTTCAAATCACGTATTAACCCAGTTTGGTCTTCAACATTATTTGCCTTAATCATATTTTGAAGTTGTAGTCTCTGTTTATCGTCCATTATACCTATAAAAGATATTAAGTATTTTATTTTTAAATAATAAACTAATAAAATATTAATATATATTAAATGGCTAACAATAATTCTGATAAAGGAGTGATATATCCAACACAAAAAGGAATGCTTGCTGGTACTCCTCGCGAATCCGCAATGGTAAGTATGAAACAAAATTCTCAACTTCAAGCACAAGCAAGTAGTGCCTTGTCAGGAGGTAGACATAGAAAACGCAAAGCCTATGGAGGAGGTGATACTTTAACTGTTCCACAATATCAAATGCTTTATGAACCACAAGGAGGAAATGGTACTAATCCAAATAATCAAATACAAGCAAGCTCGCAAACATCTACTCAAATGGCTGCTAATGCTGCTCTAGATAAAGTGGGTGGATCTAAACGAAGAGGCAGTAGAAGACGTTCTAGAAAAGGAGGCAACCCTGATTGGTTATGGGGATGTATGAGCGGTGGCAAAAAAAGAAGTAGAAAAGCTGGTCGCAAAAGAATAACAAGCAAATCAAGAAAAAGTAGAAGAAGTCGAAAATATTAAGATTATTAAATTTAATACAATTAATAATTTTATACTAATAATATAAGTTATGCCATCTGGAAAAAACTGGGTTAATTTTTTATATGTAAATCTAGCATTCGCAATATATATTGCTGGGGTATTTTATTACAGCCAAGTTGCTCAAATTAAAGCAAATTGGCCTTTATACCGTTGTAATCCAATGTATATGCCTTTAGCAGATGATATGGAAGAAAATTTCACATATTGTATTCAATCGATGCAAACTAATTTTATGGGTTACTTATTACAACCATTAACTTTCATTACAAATTCACTTGGAAGTATGATGGGCAATTTTATGGAGGAAATTAATTCTATTAGAGCCATGTTTAACAAAATTCGTACACTTTTTTCTGATATTATTCAATCCGTATTCGGGGTGTTTTTAAATTTAGTTATTGAATTTCAAAGAATTACTATTGGCATTAAAGATTTAATCGGAAAGACAATTGGCATTATGGTTAGTCTTATGTATACAATGGATGGAAGTATTAAAACTATGAACAGTACATGGAATGGACCTCCTGGACAAATGGTTAGAGCTCTAGGTAAATGTTTTCATCCTAATACTCGCATTAAATTACGCAATGGAATAATTAAACCAATTAGGGACATTGATTTAGGAGATATTTTAGAAGATGGCTCGATTGTCGAATCAGTTATGAAGATTGATAATAAGAGAGCACCCGTACCATTATATGTAATTAAAAAATCAGGGGTAGACGGTGATGATATATTTGTTACTGGTTCACATTTAGTATTTGATCAAAAGTTAAATAGATTTATTAAGGTAGAAAACTACTCAAAAGCCGTTCGAACTAACTCTCAAATAGATTGGTTTAGTTGTTTAATTACAAGCAATCACAAAATTAAGATAGGAAACGAATTATTTTGGGATTGGGAGGATCATTTTATTAAAATGCCTCATATTTAGTTTTTATATTTTGTGATATTCTGATATACTTTTTTTAAAAGTATATTATATGGATAACCAAGGATTACAAAATATAACAAAAATGTACGAAAAATTAAATTATTTTGACCAATATGGAGGGTCTGTAATATTATTTATTATTATAACTATTATACTTATTTTGATTATTTCGTATTGTTTAATAATGGTAAATGCTCAACCTATTATTGATGATTGGGCAAACCAAAGATGTAAACCTAATATTATACCTTTTGCTGGTTTAATTACTCATCCAGAAGGGGTTTCTGCTAGTGATTATACATCTCAAAATTTTAATTATTGTACTCAAAACATTCTATCAAGTATCACCGGAACAGCTGTAGAACCACTAACATTTGTTACTAATTTATTAAATAGTATGGCAGAGAAAATCAAAAATGATATTCAATCTGTAAGAGCCATGTTTGATAAAGTTAGAACAATGTTTCAAGAAGTTTCTCAAGAAATAATGGGAAGAATTATTAACATAACTATACCATTACAACAAATTGTTATCAGTTTTAAAGATTTATTAGGTAAAATACAAGGTGTTATGACAGCAGGACTTTTTACAGTATTAGGATCGTATTATACACTTAAATCTTTATTGGGAGCAATTGCGCAATTTATCATTACAATTTTAATTGCGTTAGCTGTTATTATAGTGGTATTATGGATTATACCATTTACATGGGGTTTCGCTGTTGCTAATACTGTTATTTTTGTCGCAATTGCTATTCCTATGGCTGTAATATTAGCATTCATGGTTGATGTATTACATGTTCAAACTAATTTAAGTATTCCAAGGGTAAAATGTTTTGACAAAGATACTGAAATTACAATGAATGATGGTTCTATAAAGAAAATATCTGAAATTAAAACTGGCGATATTTTAATTGACAATAATGAAGTTACTGCTTGTATTAAGGTTGAAAGTAAGGGTTCTGATGTATATTATTTAGACGACATAACTGTATCAAATTCACATATCGTTAATTACTTAGGTAAATGGATACCTGTTTCAAAATATCCTGGCGCAATTAAATATTCCTCTTATACAGAACCCTACTTATATTGTTTAAATACTAGCAATAAAACAATTCAAATTGGTGAATATACATTTACAGACTGGGACGAAATATATGATAACGATATTGATGAAATCATGGTTAATCCTTTTATACCTATAAATAAATTAGATGAAATTCATTGTAAACTAGATAGTGGATTTAAAGGAGATACAAAAATTAAACTTAATGACAGTAACTTAAGAGATATTAAAGACATTAATGTTGGTGACATACTTGAAAATGGAGAAGAAGTGTATGGAATTGTTGAAATAAATGGTAAAGATATTTTAGAGCAGTATGAATATAATTTAGGCAAAGATTTAGTTATTGAAGGAACATCAAATTTATTAATCTGCGACAAAAAAATAAAAGAATTTACAACACTCACAATTAATAAAAATAATAAAAAATTATTAAATAATAAACACGATAAATTGTATCATTTATTAACTAGCAAAGATTCTTTTTATATTGGAAATATCAGGTTTTACGATTATAACGCGGCGATTGATATACTTTTAGAAAAAAATAAAGGAAAAATATTATCTATGAAATATGTATAACATGGATATCTCAATTTTTGGATATAAGTTGAATCTAGAGATTCTAATTTTAATTGGCGTTGTATATTTAATCCTCGTCGGCCATACTGTATGCGGTTGCTGTAATATGGGTAAAATAATGGAGGGATTTGGTGAAGTAGCAAGCTCCGTTATAGATCCTTCAGGAAAAAAACCTGAAGTGTCCAAGGCCAAGGCTGCAGTACCTATGGGCACACAAGTTGCTCCTGTTACTCCTGGTACTATTGTTCCCTCTACTGTCTCTACTACTGATGTACCGGTAAAAGAAGCATTTACCGGAGCCAATATTAATTATGGAGAATCATCCCTTTATAACTTAAACAGTGATCAAGAAGTTAATACTTCATCATGGAGTGCTCAAAATATGACTGTTGTTCCAGGCCAACCTTTAAGTGCCGGTGTTAAGCAATTTTTAGCACGTGAACCTCAACCTGTTCCTCTACCTGAAGGCGAAATGCTTATGTTTGCCAATACTCCATTTAAACCTGAATGTTGTCCTAATACATTTTCTACTTCAACCGGTTGTGCTTGTATGACCGGGAATCAATTTAATTTTTTAAAACTTCGCGGTGGTAACAATGTTCCTTATTCGGAATATTAAATTAAATATATAAAATCATTTTACTTTAATAATTTTATATATATATAATGGTCAAAACAAAAAAAAATCGTATTAAGAAAAGTGTGACAAAAAAGAATAAAAAAATGATTGTTTGTCCAATTGGGTTAAAGCCATTTGAATACGAATTTGGCAAAAAAATTTCACCTAATAAATTAAGATTATCGAGTTCAAAAAATAAACAAAATTTTGTGAAACAGTTATTAAGTAAATTCGCACCTAACAGTATTAAACCTGAAAATGATTTTTATGATTTTATTAATTACCAATGGCTTAAAAATGTTAGCTTAGAAGAGCAACAAAAATATATTGTTCAAATTGACGATTTTAGATTAGCACAAGATAAAGTTTATCACGATCTTGATACAATTATTTTAGATTATATTAAAACTCACAATGATAAACTATCTAAAAATCTTAAGAAATTTTACAATTCAGTTATTTTAATGAATCCAAAACCATATTCAAAAAAATTAGCATTCGAATCTGTTAAAACAATTGAGAAATTGATAGAAAAAAATAATCCTTGGGAAATGTTAGCTTATTTTAACAAAGATGAAATGATTGCATACAATTCACCATTTGTTTGGAATTTAAATCCGGATGATAAAAATACTAAAATTTATAGATGTTACATAACTCCTCATCAATTTGAATTAGCCGATTTAAATGTTTATTATGACGATGGAAGTGAGGTAGCATATAAAAAGAAATACAGAGAAGAATATAAAAAATTTATTAAAAGAGTATTTAATATATTAATTGGTAAAAATAATTATAATCCGCAAGACGTATTAGATGTTGAAATAGATATTTTTAATGCCTTAGGATGTGTTGATGTTAAACCAGAAGAAGAATCATATAATAAGGTTTACGCTGACGAAGCTTTCACAAAATATGGATTTGATTGGAAAGAATTTTCAAAACAACTAGGTTTTAAAACTACTCCAAAATTTATTATTACAACTAGTTTAAATTATTTAAAATGTGGAACAGATTTATTTATTAAGAATTGGAATACAGAAAAATGGAAGACATATTGGGTATTTATATTATTTAAAAAATTAGTAAGAATCACGCGAGGATGGGAAGATATAATGTACGATTTTAAAGGTAAATTTGAAAGAGGTCAAGAAAAGATTAATAAAAGTGACGCCGTAAGTGCTTCTCTCTATATGTCAATACCATTTAATACATTTTTAACAAATGAATATGTAAAAAAATATGAAAATCCTCAAGCAATGGAATATGTAAAGACTATGTGTAATGATCTAAAAGTTGTATTTAAAAGAATTTTAACACGTAATACATGGTTACAACCTTCAACAAAAAAATATGCTCTTAAAAAACTTGAACATTTTAATTTTGTTTACGGTAAACCGGAAGGACTGAGAGAAGACCCTGATCTAGATTATGGAACACTATTATATGATAATATGGTTAAAATCAATAATTGGAGACATGAAAAATTTATTAATCTTGAAGGAAAAGGAGTTGTTGACATTCCAATAATGGACTGGGCGCAATATCCTGTTAAGATGGCTGGAACGCAAGCTTATATTGTAAACGCCTCTTACACTCCGTCTAAAAACTCTATTTATATAAACTTAGGATACATACAAAAACCATTTGTCGACTTAGACGAGAGAGGTATAGAATATAACTTGGCACATCTTGGTTTTACAATTAGTCATGAATTATCGCACGCTTTTGACGATTGGGGTAGCAAATATGGATGGGATGGTAATTTAAATGATTGGTGGACTGATATTGATAGGAAAAAATATAAAGCAATTCAACAAGATGTAATTAAACAATATGAAGAATTTGCGGCTAGAGATGGCATTAAATTTGACGCATCTATTGGAATTGGAGAAGATCTAGCTGATATTTCCGGATTAGCTATTTGTGATGAATATTTAAGAGATTTTCAAGAAAAGAATGAAGATTTAATACCAATTCGCGAGTTTTCTTATGAAGGTTTTTACACTTATTTTGCTTTCCAACAAAGACAAGTTGTTGGCAAAAAAGCGTTGGCGGCACAATTGAAAACAAATCCACATCCATTGGATAAATATAGAACCAATGTTCCATTGTCGCGTTCAGATATTTTCAGAGCTTTGTACAATGTTAAAAAAGGCGACGGAATGTGGTGGCATAATACCGACACTGTTTGGTAAATATTTTTAAATATAATAACAAAATAATTAATA
>Ga0209500_10002182_pt1 | contig 14166 bp, 10 predicted proteins | sample S_140212_EF_Meta_FD_187323 | JGI IMG/M metagenome (GOLD analysis project Ga0209500, IMG submission 187323) | Freshwater microbial communities from Lake Simoncouche, Canada to study carbon cycling - S_140212_EF_MetaG (SPAdes) (version 2) | ecosystem: Environmental > Aquatic > Freshwater > Lake ... | reverse complement strand
TGTATTATATCCCCACTTTTTAACCTCTGAGATAAAAACCCGATCGATAGGACTCTGATTGTAGGCTAAAGACTTTATCTCGGAGGATATTTCCCCTTTCTCGCTGTAGTAGAGTGGTTTTTTACCCAGGGGATCGGTAAAGCAAATAACGTCTCCTGTATTAGAATCGTAGATAACAATAGCCCAGAATCCGTCCCAAGTCTGAACGTGAGGAACAAACATTGCACAGAACATCTCAAAAGATCCTCCTTTGTACATTCTGAATAGATTGCAGAGATAATCAGTATCCGAAGAATAGGCAGATCTGTCGTAGTTGAAGATCTCTCCGTTGAACATTAAATAGATCCCGGGAGAGATCTCCTTGGGTTGGTTCCAGTCGTCCCCGTCTGAGGTCTGAATAGGGAGTCTGTGGTGACACAGAAACACGCCGGACTTCTCGACCACTGTTCTTTCTATTCCTCTATGTTTAATTGAATTTAGACTGGTCTCAGAACCGTCAAGCGTTAATAGGATTCCACACATATATTATAGTTCTGTAATTATAGAAGTCTCGTCGAATTTGTTTTCGAATGAGTAGATAGAAAAATTATTGAACGAGGGATAAGTTTCTAAAATGTGTTTGATGAACTTATCATACAGATACTTTTCATCTGAGGTGTTGTCTCGAAAATCCCAGTTGTCTTTATTTCTGTCCGACTTGTTTGGATTGTCCCCATGAACATAAAACACTTTGCAGTTCTTGAGTAGCCCAGAGGAGATTATCTTGTTCAGTTCGTCTATTGCTTCTTCAAAGTCAATTCTCTTGGAGAGAACGCCCCAAACTAGAACAGTCAAAAAACCTCGATCTAGAATAATTGGTTGGAGTATGCCATCTCTATTTGATTGAAGAAGTTGAAGTTCTTTTCCAAGAGCAAATAGATGAGATTCTCTAGATGTGTCTTCTAGCTTAAGTTCGTTAAACCATTTAACAAACTCAAATTTATAAAGTGGGATGTTGTTGTGGTCGGAAGCTTTCTGAGCAAGATATGTTTTACCAGAGTTTCGAGCACCTTCAAAGATTACTAACATGTTAGACATTTTACAAATATACGGTTAGAAAGTTCCACAAAAAACCCCCGATGTCCGGGGGTTTCCTTATTCTTAAAAAATCTATTATTCTCCTGGAACTACGTAAATTCCCTTGGATTCCCCTCTAGAAAGATCATCTGAAGTCTTAGCGTTCATTCTTGCAATCTGTCTTTCGACTGCCGGAAGGTGAACTTCTTTTGCTCTTTTTAAGTTCTGTTCAAAAACACTCTTGTTTCTTCCTTCTTTAGATCCAGAATCTTGTTTGTTAGCCTTTCTAATTCCCTGTTTTTTGTCCAAGATTGCAACAAGGTCTCCAGATGCTTCAGAAGAAGCTAGAACCTCTTCTGACTCTAATTTTTTAAGTTCAGAGTCGGTCAGAACTTCATCCATTAGAACTTGAAGAACAGGAACGAATTTGTCCTTCTTCTTATCATAAGTAAAAGTGGTAGAGTTAAATGCAATCAGGTTAGCAAGCAGACCAAAATCGGATTCGGTTAAATCCTGAATCTTCTCTTCCATCTGAGATCCTCTCATCGCTGCAGCTTTTATAGCTTCCATTCCTTCAGCAGAAATGTAGTTGGCTTTATATCCCTTTGTCCCAAAGTGAGAGTAGAGTCTATCGTAGGTCTTAGCATTTTCTTCTTCCTGTTCTCTGTTGTGGGAGAAAAGACTCTTAGCAAGAGCAGCTAGTGTGTCTCCGTCGATTCCTCCAAAGTTAGAATAGTAGCTGGTGTACCAGTCTGCAAAATCCTTTACGTCTTCCTCGTCAGTGTCTCCGACTATCTCTTTCCACTTAGGCCAGTTAGCAGGTCTCTTTGCATTGGTCATTAGTCTCTTAGCTGCATATAGTCCATCGATCTTGCTTCCTTTGAAGTCAACCCAGAAATAAAGAGGAAGGTCCCCTTCTTTAGCGTCTTCTGCGGTCTTAGTCCATGCGATCATAAACTCGGGACTGTACGAAGCTCTAAGCGTTCCGTCCTCACGGAGGAAAGTCTCTTCTTCTGCCCCTTTAACTAGTCCTTTGCTTCTTAGCAGTTTAGCTAGTTCGTATGCCTGATCTGTGTTATCTGATCTGTCTCCGTATCCAAGAGCAGATCTTCCACCTTTAGAAGTTTCTGGGTCAGAAAGGTCTTTAGCGTGCTTTTCTAGCTCTGAAGCAAGTTTATCTGCGTCGATATGAACTGCTGCTTCGCTAACGGAACCAAAGAACTGGGAAGCTCTAAGAACTGTTGACTCTGATGATTTTTCACCTAGAACTCTGTGGCTCTCGTTGACGTATTCCTTTCTTAAAATATCCAGACTGTCTGCAATTGCTTCCTTGTCAGTCTTAGAAATTTTATCAGCGTCTAAAATTATGTCTAACAGTGCTCTATCTAGCTCACCGCTGACGTTTTTATTTCCTAAAACCCCCTGTAGAGATTTAACTGCAACCGAGAATGCAGGAGTAAATTTACCATCTGCCCCTCCTCTTTTTGCAAGCATGTCTTTAATTGGCGGGAAAGAGTTCATCAAGGCCTTCTGAATGTTGGCAATGATTAGTGATCCTTTGAACTTCTTGTTTGAATCATCGTCTCCAATTACAATTGGGAAAACCAGAGACGTCACCTTGTTGTCGTGTCCATCTGCCTTCTCCCTCATTTCGTCTTCAACATTAGACTCTTCAACAGTAGCTCTGGTGATAACATCTAGTGCAGCAGAAACAAGGTCTTTCACGTCTGAAAATTTATTAGAAATTTCATCGTCGGAAAGGATTTTCTTAAAAGGAGCTTCAGTTGCTCTGACACAATAGGTGTAGAACTCTTTGGCTAACTTATCAGTCTGAGCTTCTAGATCCTTTATTGCTTTCTTTTCCTTGTCGTTAGAGATTTCTTTTCTGTGATCGATAGAGGATAATTTTTGATCCAATTCGCTGAAAATTCTCTGCCAGTTTCTTCCGTATCCGTTATCTGCGGTCTTTCCGGTAGCTTCTGGAATTAGAACTTTTCTAAGTCTATTTTTAAGGGCTTGAGCTCTTCCTCTTAGTCCAAGATGGAAAGATTCGTTGAGTTCCTCATTCTCCTCCTTCTCTTCTTTATGTGCCTGCTCTAGGGCCTGTGCATATTTTGAAGTTCTAGCTTGGAAGTACTTGATAACCTTGTCTTCTAGCTTCGGATCAATTTCAATAGCCCTCCTGATTGAATCTGCAAGTTGTTCCATTCCATCGATGTACATGTCTTTGATGTCTGCAAAGTTGGAATAGTCTAGGTCTGCTTCTTTTGCATAGTCTTTCATCTTTGCAACTAAAGACTTGAAGCTAGACGAGTTTGCTGTGTCCTTCAACTTCTCCTTTACCGTAGAGATCTTTCTCTGCTTGGCAGGAGCAAAATCAACAGCAACCTTTTTAAAAAGGTCAAAAAGAGAGATCGACATCTTCTGCATCAACTCATCGACAGACTCGTTTTCAAATATTCTAAGGGTCTCCAAGGACATTCTCCTTGCGATTGGGTTGGTATTTAAATAGTGTTGTGTCATATACTTAATAGATATTTTCAGATCCCTTTTCTTGAGACTTCTGAGTTAATTGGCTTGCAAGGGTGTTTAGAAGTGGAGTAAGTTTAGCATATGCTGCAGCCTGTTTTTTAATGCTGTCTATCTCTGCGTTGACGTCGTTGGGTTTCTTCACCTTCTCGTCCTTTGCAATCTGGATCTCGTCGTGAACCCTAGAAATTTCAATCTTAGTCTGCTGGATCTGAGTGTTTATTCCATCTGCTTCGAAAAGGAAATTCTCGTATTTAATTATTGTATTAGCCATCTATGTGATTAATTTTTTCTCTAATCTTATCTATTTTTTCTCCGATCTCGTAGATCTTAGGATTGAATCTGCCTAGAATTTCAGTCTTTTCTTTGGAAGAAGCTCTATCCAGTTCTTTTCCCTTAGCTCTTCTTAAAGATCTAAGCTCGTTTAGACCTAGATTTTTCTGATCTATTAGAGCACGCTGAAGAGTTTTAAGCCCCTCTGGAGAGTATTTCTTAACTTCCTCTCTGAAATCGGAAAGGCTCATTGCTATGACTTTTCCTATTTTAGAAGTGTCTACGTCTTTCTCCTTTGGAGTTTCTTCAGAGTCTTTCTCGACTTCTTTAGCAACAGATTCTGCTCCTTTCTCCTTCTGCTTTAACCTGTCGTAGGCCTTTTTATACTGGGAGTATAGATCGTCTTCCAGCTTCTTATCTGGGAGATTTTTAGAAATTTTATATAGGTTCTCAACTACTTCTAGCTCAGCTTCAGCCTTCTTGAGGTCCCAATACTTGTGCAGTCTAGAATTTCCCTCTACAGTCTTCATTGCTAGATCGTTTAGATCTCTGATCTTCTGGGTTTTTCTCCTCAGTAAGCTAGCAAGATCAGACTGGTGTTCTTTGATCTTCTTTCTGAAGTCCTTCTCCTCTTCCGGCGAAATTTCTCCAGTTTCAATCTGGCCCTTTAGACTTCCTATGTCCATCTGGGACTTCTCCCATTCCTTGGCATATTCTCTCTCGGCAAATCCAAGATCAGCTAGGATTCCGTCGATCTTTTTAGTCTTTCCCCCGAAGGTCTTTCCCAACCAGTTTTGGATGTCATCTCCAAGAGACTCATCGACGATGTGGTTGGATTTATTCCATTCAGAAAATCTCAGGGTCATAGACTTATTTTTCTTTTTTATTAATGGTCTTGTTTACCTTGCTCGTAGTTTCTGCTTTTTTTGCAGAAGAAGTAGGGATATCAAATCCAACTTTTTTATGAGATTTATCCTTCTCTAGATCCATTTTTTCAAGTTCTCTAGCAACTTTATTGATCGATTCAAAATCTCTCTGGGTAGGAAGGATCTTCACACCCGATGATTTTTTATCCAAATTTTCGATGTCCTTCTTAGTTCCGGTTAGACTAGAGATCTTTCTCTCTATCTGCTTTTTATCAAAATTGTTTCTAACAGATTTCAATTCTTTCTTAAGATCGATGATCTGGTGCTCAATTTCTGCAATAGCTTCCATTCTTCCCTTTTTGTTCTTTAGTGACTGCCTATAATCAGAAGAGGGTTTATCTAGGGTTTTAACCCCTTCGATATTCTCAGATCCTTCTTTCTTCTTAGACTTTTCAGCTTCATCCTTTAGCTCCTGTTGAGACTTTTGGACCTCTTCTTTTGCCTTCTTGATTTCTGCCTCTATAGACTTCAACTCCTCAGGAGAAGCAGAAGCTCTCTGTTTTGCAAGAGCATATTCAAACTCGGAAAGAACTAGTTCGTCCTCAGCTTTACCAGCTTCCCAATATTCCATTCTTCTCTTGTTGCCCTTAATTGCATCAGAGAGTGTTTTCAAAGCCTTTTCTATCCTGGCCTTCACCATTTTAGTGTAGGTCTGATACTCATTAGTCTTGTTAGAGATAGTTCTTTCTGCTTTAGCAATGTTTGCAGAAGCATCTTTGGTCTTGGAAATTTCCTTCAGATTGGTCTTTAGAGAATCGATCTCATCCTCGTAAGCATATCTTTTAGATAACATTTCTTTCTCCGCCTTTAGAACCTCAGCTCTGACTTTATCAATCATGCTAATATAGGAAAGGGATCCAAGAAAAGTCTTAGAAAGGGTATTTTTAATAGAATCCAATGCGCTAGACTCGCTAATTCCTTCCTGGTCTGCAAAATATTCAGCAAGGGATTCAGCAAGAGCTGGAGTAATTTTTCCATTCAGTGGATTGGTTTCCTCAAATTCTTGAAAGTTTGGGATTAATGTCATATCTACAATTTAGTTATTTATGATGTATATATCCTCCGGTTTTATTTTTCTACTAGAGGGTCAACAAAAAAAACCTCTGGATAAATCCAGAGGTTTTTTATAAACGTAATGTACTTTAAAGATTAAGATTAGTTCAATCCGCCTACTGGTACTTGTACGTAGAAAGTGAAGTACAAAGTTTCTGGGTTGAAACCTGCTTCTACTAGTGCGTATCTGCTCTTAACTGCGATCTTAGGAGACATAGTACCTTCAGAAATGGTTTGGATTGACTCCGCCATCATGTAAGGCATGAACTTAAGACCTGGTTCGTCATCACCACCTTTTCTACCTACACAGATTCTAGTATCGTTGTATTGCATGTTCTGGTCAACATATACAGTCATACCAGCCAATGAACCTACAGGATATAGGGTTCCGTTGTTTTGAGTAAGTGTGTTAGAGAATGGAGCGAAAGTGAATTGGCTGATATCTTGCATTGCAGACGCTAGGTTAGCGTTAGTTACGATGAAGTTAGCAGGCCCTCTTCTACCTCTGTTAGCTACAACGTTAGCAGCTGCTAGAACTCTAGAGAATAGTCTTCTTTGTAGGGTTGACAAGTTCTCGTAAGAAGTGTTAGCTGGTCCAGGAGGCAGAGTCATAGAAATAAGATTGTCTGTCTTGTCCATGTAAGTAAGACCGTTAGAAGCTCCAGTTGCACCGTTAAGAACTAGGTTCAAGTTAAGGTTTTGACCTTCGATTGCATTGAAGTTGTAGCAGTTAGACCAACCTAGTTGGAATGCTCTTGATAAGATGTGCTTGTTGATAGACTGAGAAACCTCGTTAACAAGTGCGTTCTCGATCATAGAGATAACGTCGATACCGAACTGCTTGTTAAGATCTTGAATTTGCTCAGTTGTTACAGAAGCAGCAACTTGGAAAGTGTCAGCCTCTACGAACTTAGTGAAGGTTGTTAGACCCATTGAGTTGTAGTAAGTGCTTTCCGCAACTGATCTCAACATTGGGTTGTAAGTCTTCTGACCGTTTACATAAGGACCTTGGAAGTCTTGGTTGTCATAGAAACCAGCACCAGAGAAACCTTGGATGTGATCTTCTAGAGCTTTAACTAGCTGAGCAACACCATTGATGAAACCTGCGTTAGAAGCACCGAATGTAGTACCGATTATAGATCCATTAACTACGATGTCAGCAACAGTGTCAGTTGCAGTGACAGCAGTGATTCTGAAGATTGGGTAGCCATCGATTCTAGATAGACCAACGAATACAGTTGTAAGTGTTCCAACTGAAGAAACTGGGTTAGAAATGTAGTAGGTAGTTCCAACTACGAATGTGTAAGCAGCAGCGGTAGCACCAACTGGAACTTTGATCATTGTAGGAGCAACTGCTAGAGCTTCAGCAGCTGTAGTTCCAACTTGGTTTGCATTTGGAGAAATTTTACCACCTGCGTAAACGTAGTCTAGGTAAGAAAGAACTCCTGAAGGACCAGACATAGGGATAACTGGAACGATGTCAAATCCAACTGTCTTCGCAGCAACCTGAATTGCCAATGGAAGAAGAGATGGGAATTTGTCACCAGAACCTTGCCATGATGAGCTGTAGAAACCAGCGTTTGGAGAAAGTCCACCTACTGATCCAGCTTGAGTTGTTTGAGGGAATACAGGAGGTTGAACTGAACCCATACCGTTAACAACTGCTAGAGAGTTGTAAGCACCAGCTGATTCGTTCAATGAGTGGTAGTGGCAGTACTTAGAAAGCCATTGTGTTTTTGATGAATCGTTGATACCAGTCTTAGACTCGATGATAGGAGCCCAGGTATCGAAGATTTCTTGTTCGTTAATAAGTTTCATAACTTTTTTTTATTTTTGTTTTTTTGGTTTGTTTAAAATTTACCTTCCAAAGACTGAGCAACTCTAGAAAGATAATCAGATGAATATCCTAGTGAGTTGGTAGCTACGGTTGGAGTTTCGATTGCTTCGTTCTCTACAAGTTTTTGAAGTCCAAGATTTTTTCCAAGTTGACGAGTTGACCAGAAGTTTTTGATCTGATAAGGGGTTTCTAAGTTGTAGAAAGATGACTGAGCAATCAAAGATTGTCTGTGTCCTTCAGTTAGAGACTCCCAAACCTGAGCATACTCTTCAGGAGCTTCGTCTACAAATTTGTAACCTGTTCTTGGGGTTGTTTCTTCGTTCAAGTTCTCGTTTAGAACCTGGTCTGCCTTTTGGGTGTTAGCAGGTAGCTGGAATTTTTCAGCTGCTTTTTTGGTGAGTGATTCAGTTTTTTGGGTTTGAACTGACTCTATTAATGCGTCTATCTTGCTAGAGATTGTTGTGTAATCCCCTGCGAATCCAGACTCAAATAGACCTGCGTTTGAAGCAAGATCTGCTTGTTCTCTTACGTTCTCGTTGATGGTTTCACCTAGAGAAGAGTTTACGCTTTCTGCAATGTACTCAGAGTAAGCGATATTGTTTTTAACTTTTTCTGCCAAGTAGTCAGAATAAGCAATTCCTTTGTTTAAATTTTCAGCCAAATACTCAGAGTAAGCAATACCTTTGTTTACGTTCTCTGCCAAGTACTCGGTGTATCCGATACCTTGATCTAGTTTCTCTGCGATATACTCGCTGTAGCCGATACCTTGATCTACTTTTTCTGCTAGGTATTCTGCATAAGAAATTCCTTTGTCAAGGTTCTCTGCAAGATACTCAGAATAAGAAATATTAGTGTCCACTTTTTCAGCAACATATTCAGAATACTGGATAGACTCGTCTACTTTTTCTGCTAGGTACTTAGAGTATTCTACAGACTTGTCTAGATTCTCAGCAACATACTCAGAATAAGAGATAGACTTGTCTACGTTTTCTGCAAGATACTTAGAGTAAGAAATGTTCTTGTCCAAGTTCTCAGCAAGATACTTAGAGTAAGTGATGCTGTTGTCTAGATTTTCTGCTAGATATTCTCCGTATTTGATTGCTCCGTTAAGAGTTTCTGCCAAATAGTCAGAATATTTTTCTAGTCTACCAACTCTGTCTTCCATGGAGTCAGTTGTTGTAGCTGATGGACCATTGTTATAGCCATTGCCCATAGCAGGCATCGGCTTGTTAAAGCTTAGTGCTTGTCCTTCTTCAACTCTTTCTGCTCTTAAACTAGAAATTTCAGCCTTCATAGCTTCCATTTCTTTCTTTAAGAACATCGTGTACTGGTTAAGATCTTCAGCACTTACAAATTCTCTGTTGCTCTCCATAATGGTGGATTTATTTTTATCTTTGTTGATTATTTTTTTAAATTCTTCGTTTCCGTTGACATTATATATCCGCATAGAATCGTCATTTTTTAATCCGAATGATTCATTTACACATTCTAGATTGTGAATAACGCTTTTTTGTCTCTTATATATAACTTCATCGTGTGAAAAACCAGCACTTTCATACACTCTTTCAAGCTGTGCATCCTGAAATCCAGGATCAGCTACCAAGTCATACGTGAAAATTTTCTTGATTTGAACCTTCTTGTCTGGTCCAACATTACCTGCTGCTCTCGAAGAAATAGAAAGAGGAACACCCGCATCGACAAGTCTTTTTGCAATTTGTCCTGCTGGGGTATCTAGTAATCTAACCTTGATTTCTAGAATTCTTCCGTCTTTATTATACATCAGATCCTCAACAACGTGAGAAACGTTATTAAGAGAAATGTCAAATTTTTCTGGGTGGTCAAGTTCACCAACAAGTCTTTTTTGCTTGATCTTGTCTTTTAGGTAGTCTAGGTGAGGAAGGTATTCACCTTCTTCGTAGATACGATTGTTGTTGTTTTCTTTTCCGAACTGAGCAGCAATACCCTTTAGGATATACTCTTTCCCTTCAGAAGACATTTCCTTCGAAGCTTCGAGGATCTGATTCTGCTTTTCCAGAATGAAAACCATGTTTTCGTTAATTGTTGAAATTTCGGGCATTTCTACTTTGTATTTTTATGTTTGTTATATATCTACCTTTCCTAAGAAAAAATTGATTATTTTTTAACGTATTTGATAAGGTTTTATTACTTTTCTTCAGAATCCTTGTCCTCAACCTGAGTGAAACCCGCTTGAATTCGGTTTGCAACCTTTAGAGCAGTATCAAAATTTGAGTCTTCAGCAGTGATTTTTCTTCTCCTATCTGAATCTAAGCCTCCAGATTTAAACTTAATTAGGTAGGGTTCTCCCGTCTTTCCGTCTTTGTAAATTTTTACCTTTTTAATCCAATCCCAATCTTCTATTCCAATTTCCTTCTTTTCTTCGGGAGTGATCATGTCTAAGAACTTAATTTTGTCATCTTTGTCTTTATCCTTGATCTTGGTGGAATCATCTATTCCAATCTTGTTTAAAATCTCAGGATTGTCTTTGTATTTGATCTTCACTTCGTCTGTAGTAACCTCGATCGGAACTCCTCCTTCAACTTCTGGCTCACCAGTTGCTCCAACCGGAACTGGTTCTGGAGCAGCATCAGATTCTACAGAGATAGTTCCTCTTCTAGGGTACTTTAGGGTTACATCCTGGATTGGTTGAACCACGATCTCCTCGTTATCTGTAGCTTCCAGATAGTTGTTAGGAACTATAAACGTCTTTAGGTCAGGAAGTTGTTGATCTTCTAAAGACTTGTCGGCAAATTCGATGGTCTTAACCTCGTATGCTGCAATTTTTTCGGTCTGAGTTAAATATTTATTTTCCTTTTCTGGGTCAGTCTTTACGGCTGATGCTTCTTCTCCTTCTGCCTCGAAGGTTGGAACCATAGTTAAAGGAAGTTTAGAGAAATCGGAAAAGCTAAGAACCCCAGAGGATTCAGAGATTTTTTTCCAGTCTATATCTAGCCTAAAAGTTGACGCAGATTCATTTGGTGTTGGGCTTTCGGCAACAAATGTTGTTTTCATAACATCCAAAGATCCAATATCTTTAATCAGTGTTCCTGTGACGTTTATGTCTCTGTCTCCTTTTCCTAGTTTGTAGTGGAAAGAATATTCATCTGGTGCATTCTCGGGAACCCCAACGAAAGAATCATCTGCTCCTCTGTATGCTCCTTCCATCTCGTCCCAAGTGCAGTAGCCCTCGAAGATTGTGCTGATGAAATTATTAGATTCCCCCTTCTCAACTGCGATCATTTCAAATTCTAGATCGTCGTTGTCGAAGTATCCCCTCTCGAACTTTGCATTCCCATCAAAAGAAAGAAGTATCATTTCTTTAGACTTTAGAACTGCATCATACTCTTTAGAGTTTATTTGAACCAACAAGAAAATAGATCTGCCTTTGAAGTTTCCAAGTTTAATTAGATCCATGGTTGTTCTGGTGTCTTCGTTCCAAAGAATATCAGTAAACCAACTGTTTCCTGCGTCTTGTGTCCAGCAGATGGTAATTGCTTCTCCGTCCGGAATGGTGCCAGGCATAAATGAATCTCTCGCCCATCCCTCGTCCTCGATTTGACCGAGTCTAGGAGCTTGAGCATCTGATGTCCAGTTAACAAGTCTTTGGATTGTTCCTGCGGCAATCACAGCTGCTGTGACTATCCATCCTACCGGGTTGCTTTCTGCAGCTGCAATAGTTGCTGCTCCCGCTCCGCCTTCTGCAGCTGCTGGAACTGCTGCTCCTACTGCAATCTCGCTTGCACCTAGTGCTTCCGCACCTACTCCGGTTGCCAGTTCTAGTTCCGTAGCTGCTGCTGCATCAACTGCAGCGGTCGAAGCATTTGATGCGACTGCTTTTTCTGCTCCCCCTCCAATAATTCTAGAAAGCCAGGAAGTTCCTCCGCTGATTGCCTTCCTTGCAGAAAGCCTAGAAGCAATGGATTTAGTCGCCCAAATTCCACCTCCAATAGCTGCAGCTGCGGTAAGTCCTCCGGCTAGGATTTGACTTCCAAATCCTGCTATTTTCATGAGGATATTTCCTGCATCGGATTCCTCTTGGAATTTTCCGAACGGAATGGTCTCGTCAATTTTCACTAGTACCCCGTTGGGAAGATCAGAAACAACTTTGGATCTGTAGGCCTGTCTAGTTTCTACTACTGGTGCACCGGTATTTCCCGGTAGATCCCAGATGATCGCATAGTCTTCTCCTTTTTTAAGAGAAGCTGCATTTAGTTCATCTTTTATTTTTCCGCCTTCTTTTAGTCTATTATAGGCAAAAACAAATTTAGTGTAATTTTTCTTCTGTTCCTCGGTTGGCTGTTCTGCAGAAGAAACGCTCACAGAAGAACCCGACCCAGCAGCATCTGCCTCTAGGAGTGAGTTAAAAGAGGTAAAGTCTAAAACTTTAGAATCTATCTCGCCTTCTTCGACCAGGGATTCGTATAGTCTCTTTTTGAAATCTTTTTCGGTTTCTTCCGATTCAGCCTGCCAGCTTCTAGGGTTAGCCTTCAGCCAGGTGTTCCACTTGTCGGTCGGTGCCCACCACTGGAAATCGTTAAAGTCTTTCTTCTCTCCTTGGGCTTCCACTGGAATGCTCACCACGGGGAAAGCTCCGCCTGCTTTATAAGTTTCTCCTTTTTTAAATAAGACTATCATTTAGTATCTTTTATTCTGTGTAGATTCTATCATATGCTTCAGAAATGACGTTAATCAACTTTTCTATATATCCGTCGTTTCTGAGCTTCTTAAAGGCGAGATTGCCCACTGCGAACTCTCCACCCTTTTGTAAACCCTCTTTTCTCATCTTATGGATCTTCTCCTTCAGAGCATTCGCCCTCTTGTGCAGATTTCTAGAATCTTTGGGTAGATCAGAAGCAGTGACGAGTTTAGCCTCGTAGTTGTTGATGTCCTGCTTGATTCCGTCCGCCTTTTTGTCCACATCGTCTTCGTCTACCATCGGAGGATCGAACTTGGGGGTTCTAATCCACTTGTTGTCTTTCAATGAGAACAGGCCAGAAGCAGTGTGAGGTTCTTTAGAGTCTTGAAGATAAACTTCAACGTCGTATCCTCTCATCTTGATGTCGTGTCTCGTGTTCCAAACAAATCTGATTCCATCAACGGCAGCCTTTAGAACCTTATTTGGAGCGTCGATCTTATTGAAGTCCACCAGAACGTGTAGATCGAGATCAGAAAAATCTGTATAGTTATAGTTTGCAAGGGACCCTGTCAACTGGATGTCCACGATTGGGGTCTTTCCTATTACATCACCAAACTTGTCGTAGAACTCGTTTCCGATCTTTAGAAGTTTCTTCCTGATGATAGGATCGATCGTCCACTTTTCTTTAGCTCCGTCCTTAGAAACCTGCTTAGTCCAAAACTTAGGATTTAGCTCGTCGTGATAGAAAGCATTGACTTGCTTTTCTAGCAGGAAGTAATCGTTGAATTTTTTTACTAACTCCACAAAAAAAGGATTATTTGAACTTTATATATCCAAATAATCCCTTCTTTATTTCCGGCAAAATTACCTGGAGACTTTCTGTAGAACGTCCATCACTGTAATGACGTCTCTCTCGCAGTATTCTTTGATCCTATCGTAGGATTTTTCGACCCAGAAAGTTCCGTGAACTTGTGATCCGTCGATGTCTTCTTTTGGGGAATCGATTCCCAGAGAACAAGCCAGTAGATCTAAACCCAAGAATTTATGAGACCAGCTTCCGAACGAAAAGAACTCAGAGGTGTCCAGAATTGGAACTTCCCAAGGCTTCTTGTCCCAGAGCTGAAGATTTGGTGGTGGAGTCATTCCGTTGAAGATCATCTTCTTTCCTAAGAAGGGAACATCAAAGATCTTGATGTTATGCCCACAGATTTTCATTCCCTTTGCAGATGCATTGGCTAACACCTTGTTGGTCTTCTCTAAAATTTCCTTCTCGTCTTCCCCGTAGAACGACGTCATTCTGTGTTCTCCATTATCCCATATTCCAAAAGAAACGCAGACAACCCTGCCGAACTCTGCTTCCAGCCCTGCCTTCTGAGAGTAGATCTCAGAGTCTGTCATCTCTGCTAGTTCTGGATTTGTTCCTCTAAAATACTTTGCCCTCTTCTCCCATAGCTTTGCAAGTCTTGGATTTGTCTGCACAAGATCCTCGTGGGTGGGATATGCTCCTGCAGTTTCTACATCAAAGTAGACGATGTTTTTTAAGTCTTCTTTCTTAATCATATTATTTTTTCCATTTAGGGTCGAACCAAAATCTTCTTCCAATATTGTCTAGAATCTTCTCCATTGAGGGGTTTCCGTAGCACTGCATCCAATCGGTCCAAGATCCCAAAGAGGTGTGAATCTCAATCCCCTGTGGAGTCTCCCAGGTGTATAAATTCCCGCCACCCAAAAGATAGGCTTCATAAGGTATCTTAGAACAGAGTTCCAGTAGGTCTGATCCTCTGTCCGACAGGATTGCATCTCTAGCCGGCTGGAAAGGGTCTACATCAACTAGCTTG
>Ga0209500_10002181_pt1 | contig 14167 bp, 13 predicted proteins | sample S_140212_EF_Meta_FD_187323 | JGI IMG/M metagenome (GOLD analysis project Ga0209500, IMG submission 187323) | Freshwater microbial communities from Lake Simoncouche, Canada to study carbon cycling - S_140212_EF_MetaG (SPAdes) (version 2) | ecosystem: Environmental > Aquatic > Freshwater > Lake ... | reverse complement strand
CTGTGGTTCTATATATTCCTCTATCAGTTGGGGACATTCCCATAAATTGCATTAACGGCCATTCTAATGTTAGGGTGTAGTCCATTTCTGGCCAACACCCTTCAAAAGGATTACCCATATAAGAACCCTCTTCAAATATAATCATATAATCGTGAATTCCCTTTGTACCTATAGGGTAATTTATTATGTTGGATGACCAATCAAATAACTCATCAACAATTGGGGTTGCAATACAATCTGAATCTAAATAACAAACTTCATCCCAACCAGATTCTAATGCGTGTTTCATTGCCAATACTTTAGCGGATAAAACATTAAAACTTCTTGAATCGTGTCTATCAATATAAAAATTACCTGTTGGTGAGGTTGGAAAATCTGTTGGTTTATCTAACCCTAAATCAAGAATTTCTGTATATACATTTTCAATATTTTGAAAAAAATATGTATCTTTTTGTTTTACATCAACACAATAAACTACAACAGGAATATCTGAAAATGCCCTAATTGAGTTTGCTAAATTATGTGCAACATTTAAATATTTTTCAGTTGCGTGTGTTATAAAGGCTCTTTTCATTTAACTATATGAAATATTTTTTAGTTGTTGTTCTAAAATCGTAATGGTATAGGATTTCATCAATTCTTGATTGAGTTTTAATCTCTTTTAATCTTCTTTGAGCCCATTCGTCATCTTCACCTGTTCTAATATCCATAAATCTTTCAATTATGGTTTCTTTTTTATGGATTGACAAATGGTTTGGTAATCTATAGTAAACATCATCAACCTCACTATATTCGTATTCCATACCTTGTTTTGCCATTTTAACATCAGAACCATTTGTTGTCACAATTGAGCTAAATACTATAACATCAGAGTTATCTTCAATTTTAGATAAAACCAACTCAACATATTTGTCGCTAACAATATCATCATCATCTATAAAACAAACGTATTTACCATTGGCAATATCTAATGACATATTTCGTTTAGTACCTATTGGTATTTCTCCATTATCGGTTAATATGATAATCTCTACACTCCTATCTTGTATTTGGGGTTGTAATATTGAAAGAATCCTATTTAAAAATTCTGTTTCTCTTTCTTCTAAAGTACAGATTAATATTGACAATATGGGTAAATTAGAAGTACCTTTAATATATTCTAATTTAATCTTGTTTTTAATTAGTTTAATTTTCATTAATTTATTTTTTAGAATTTAAGATAAACTGACGCATAGGGATTAGATTTAATAAGGTCAATTATATTATAATCATTATTCACGGTAAAATCTATTGAATTGAATTTAATTTCAATTGCATTATTAAATAAATGACTAAATCTTTCAATATTTTTGTCTTCCCACCAATCAAGATGGAATGAAACCCATAAAGACCAATGATATATTTCGGCGGTTTTTATAAGTTCATCTAAAATGAATTCTTCTGCCCCCTCAATATCCACTTTAACAAAACCAACATCTGAAAAAGGAAAAAAATTATTAATGGTTTTATTTAATGTAGATAAAGTGATTGCGTCAGTTTTATAATCATTATCACTTTTACTAATTAATCTGGTCTGACTCACTGATTCCCCTAACCCCATGTTATTTAACCAATCCTCATTAGTATTTGGGCCAAAAAAAACATTATTATCTTCAAAAAAAATAGGATTACTTAGAACCCAAACATTTTCACAATTTGATAATTTAAGATTTTCATTTAATTCTTTTAACGCTACAACATCTGGTTCAATAGACAAAACTTCTTTGAAATTTTTAGATAACCAAATTGATGTTGGACCTATCCAGGAACCAATATCTATTGCTAATTTTTCAGGGTTCTTTACGTATTTGAATGTTTTAAAAGTTTCTATTTCCCATTCACCTCTACTCATACCCAAACCACCACCCCATTGATTTTTTCTATCGTTAACAGTATAATCAACACCAAATAGGTTAAAGTTAATTATTTTATCCATTTTTTTGAAAGTTTTTTAATTTTTTATATTGTTCAATATTATCTTTATCTAATATAATTGAATCTTTAAAGTAAGTGATATTTTCAGAATAACCAATAATTTCTTTTTCAAAAACAACTTTTTTATTTTGTTCAAAAATGTTGTTAATATAATCTAAAAAATACCAACCCTTTTGAAGTTCTGTTTGTTTTGAATATAGTAAATTACGAAATTCGTCATATAACTTAATGTTGAAATTAACTTTATTGAACAAAGAATTGTGATTAACAAATAACATTAAACAATAGTCATTTGAATTAACATAAATTGACGAAGAAATATCGTTATGTAATGTACTAGAACCAGATTTAATTACAGAGCTATCTATATTCCAATTACCAATACCAAATATATTATTTAATTCATCGTGTTCTTCAATTAAATTATCGTCTTGTCTCCAAATTTCATTAATAACGTCCTCACCTGAACAATTTGAAAAATATTTTTGATATGTTTTGTTATTTGAAAAATCTAAATTAGGAATTCTATCAATTAGTTTTTTATCAATGGTAAAACCAAAAAAGAAACCAGCGAACCAAGAACTAAACATAGGTTGATTTTTTATGAAATAGTTTCGTTTATTTTTTGATTTATCTAAAATCTGATTTAATTTGATTTCAAAATCATCAGGGCATATAAAATCATCTACCATATAAAATGCATAATCATACCCTTTCCCATAAAGAAATTTGACAGCATTAAATAATTGGGATATGATTGCTACAGACCAAGCGGTAACCACTAATTTGTCATAGAAAACATTATCATTTATATATGTGTATCTCATATATGTGGGGTCTTTAGATTCTCCAATATTTTCGTTTAATATATGAGAATCCAAGTAATGATAATCGTTTTTCTTTTCAAATAAAAAATAAGTTGAGTTTTCTATTATTTCTGGTGTACAAGTATTATGTGAGGTTAGTAGTACGTCAATGTTTTTATTTTTTAATTTTTTTAACGTTTTAACTAATCTTTCTTTTTGTATTTCTGTTTGTGGATATGAATCAATTATTATTACGTATTTCATATTATTTTTTTTATGTATAGTATTTTTTTATCCCAATTAAGTTTTTCAAATACTTTTTGTGATGTAATATTTTCAGGTTTAACTATTGCTGACATATTTTCAAAATCTTTACTAAAAGTATTAACCATAAAAGTGCCCACACCTTTATTTTTATGTTCAGGATGAACACAATATGTGATTTCATTATCATTTATTATACCGACATAACCCAAAGGTATGTTATCATCAGAAATACAAATTTTGTATTTTTGATGATTTTTTAACATAAAATTTTTTTGTTCATCTTCTGTGACATTAAAATACGAAAAAAAACCAATTTGGTTTTCTTCGTTAGTTCTAATATCTTTTACAAAACTCCAATATATTGGTTCACAATTAACTAGTTTCATATTTGAATTGCTTTAATTACCGTATTAATTACTTTTTGTATTTCATCGTCAGTTAAAAAAGTGTGAAGAGGTAATGAAATAACTTCATTACTTGCTAAATGAGATAATGGACAGGTACCTTTTCCATGTTTATACATTTTATAATTTGTGTTATCAATATAATGTACACCAGGAAAAATTTCATTACTATTTAAGTACTCCATAACATTATTTCTATTTGGGACTCTAATTTGATATAAATGTCTTGATGAAATACTAGTTTCTTTTGATGTAGGTACAATTTTTACGTCAGTATTTTTAAAGCCTTCATCATATTTTTCACAAATTTTTCGTCTAATATTATTATCTTCTTCTAAATACTTAAGACCAATTAAGGCCATAGATGCCATAATAGAATTACCGTGATATTTGTAACCAACATCAATTAAATCATATTCCCATTTATAATTTCCTTTTTCATTACTTCTTTGAAATGTGTCTTTTGTAATACCTAACCAAGACAGTTTTCTTGCTAATTGGTCATAATCTTCGTTTTTAAAACAAATCATTCCAGAATCGGCTGTTGGTAAATTTTTTACTGCTTGAAAACTAAAAACACTAACATCAGCGCCATGACCAGCGTGTTCAAAATATGAGGTCATACCGTCAAAAGATTTTTTTGACCAAGTGCCTGACATATGGGCGGCATCAAGTATAAGTTTTAAATTATATTTTTTACAAATATGTAAAATTTTTTCAAATTGACCCATGTTACCACCCAAACCAACAAACAATACGGCTTTTGTTTTTTTGGTAATTCGTTCTTCAACTGATTCAGGGTTTAAACAAAGATACTCATCAATGTCTGCAAAAACAGGATGAAGATTTTCGTATATTATACTATGATTTGATGAAACAAATGTTAATGGAGTTGTAATAACTTCATCACCATCGTTCCATTTATTTACATCTTTTAATATCTTAAAGGCTAAATGAAGTCCTGATGTGTTTGAATTAATAAAATGGGCGTTAGGTAAATCTGTATACTTTTTCCATTCATTTTCAATATCAACTGTTTTATATCCTAAACCAGTCCACCCCTTATTTAAACACTCATTAATGTGTTCAATTATTTCTTCATTTCTAAATCTTGGTTTAAAAAGTTGTATACTCATAATAATTAAATTGGTTTTTTAAATATAGAAATACAATCAGTACCATTCCATAATCCTAAGGATTCAAATTTAATTGGGTCTTGTGATATTATTTCCATATTATTATTAATAACAAGTTCTTTAAACTGTTCTGGTGACATTGACGCTCTGCCCGCAACATTATTAACTGAATTGTCCGAACCACCATATAACCAAGAATGGTGAATAAATGATTGACCACCAGGTTTTAATACTCTATAAATTTCTTTAATATATTCTTCAGTAACATTTGCATGCATATGAACAAAAGAATCGTAAGAAAAAACTAAATCTTGAGAATTATTTTTAACTTTTGGTATTGATTTACCATCATTAACAAAATAGGCTAAAACGTGATGTTTAAGTTTCGCTTTTGTATTTTCTATACAAATAGGGTTTAAATCTACTACGATAAGTTCGCCAGCTAAAATTGATAAGAATTGGGTAATTCTACCAAATCCAGGAGCAATCTCTAATATTTTTTTACCTCTAAAATCTTTGATTTTATCAAAGATATGGTTATTCCATAACTCTTCTGTTGTGCCAAATGATTTTGACCATTCATGACCACCTAACGACCAATTTGAATCTAAGTTCCATAAACGTTGTTCTTCTATATTGTAAAATTTTTCCATATTAAAAATTGTGTGTTAATTTAAATTCCATTCTATCATCAAAGATAGGTGCTAATGTGTAAAAGTCACGGCTAAAATCACCTTTTTCACAAACACCTGGTTGAGAATACCAATGTATATTATAATGATAATGATTATGTGGTTGAGATGACATTCGTTTGGAACCTTCAACTTCATTGACCCACGGGTCTTCATTTTCTAAAATATTTTTTATCAGGTATTCTCGGTTCCAAATTGTTGCGTTATGTGAATGTAAAAAATTAACACCATCTGAATATTTTTGAATCCTAATATTATCAATAATATGATTAGTATTTTCTAATTTATAGTTATAATAATAATTTAATTTTGTATGTATTTTTATTGAATCGGCATTTGTTATATCACCAAATAATAATAATTTGGATATGGTTTCATTATCAATTTTAGATAATAACCACATATCTTCTTGCAAATAAATAACCCATTTAGAATTGATTTTTTTTAATGAATTAATCATTCTTGTTGAAAAACCATTCTTATCTGTTTTACCAGTTAAAATTTGTTGTATCTTATTATTTGGTTTATATGGTAATTCTCTACAAGTAAAATTGTAATCGTGAATTGAAATTTCCTCAGATGCCCAATAAACAGGTATTTTTGTAAAATCCCAATTAAAATCTAAACTAAATAACATACCAGGCCAAAACCTTAGATAATCATCGCATGTGTGTATTAGTAATGAAATATCCATAATTTAAAACCAAGTATCTTTTTCTAAATAATCTAAAGCAGAATAACCTTCTTTTTGAAAACAAATCGGTTCTTTACTAACTAAAATTTTAGATTTCATATTATAATTCCACGCTAACCAAAAATCAGGTGAATGCCAACCAGTGGTTTCTATTTTTTTCAAAATACTTTCTCTTTCTGACTTCATAACCAAATAAGTTGTTCCCATTAAGAAATGAGGAACTTCTAACCAATCTCCGTGTTCTTTAGTCATATTCCACCATTCACCACCTGTCATATAACAAGGGCCTGCAAAACTAACTAACTTACCATTTATCTTTTTACAAAGATTATATGATTCTAATACCTTATCATAAAATTCGTCAGGGGATAAATTGGTATATGAGTCACCTTCAGCAACTATCAATATATCAACATCCTCATCAAAGTTTTCATATATGCCTTGAGTATGAGCTCTATAAGCCCCGTAATGACCATAAGTTAAGACAGGGGGTTCATTTTTAAAATCTTTTGAAGTGTTAATAATATCAGGACACATACAATTATCAACTGGTAGTTCTGTTCTATTAACCACAGAATATCTTTGAACATAAGAATCAAACTTATGTTTCATTCCTTCCCAACACTCTATAGATTCGTTTTGTTTTTTAATAGTTGAATTCCAATTTTTTTCAGGAATATCCTGAGGTTCATTTGGGTCTAATAATAGATGAACAATCTTTATTTTTGGTAATCTTTCTTCTAACCGATTTAATCCCAAAACATTAAGAATATGACTTGCGTCACATCCAACATCACCTGTTAAGAAAACCACATCATCGTCATATTTTCCTTTGTATGTATGTAAATCAAAGATGAATGTTGGTATATCATATTCTAATGATTCTTTGATTGCCAACGGATTAAGTTCAAATTTAGATGTGAATAAATGAATATCTGATGATTGTAAAAAAGTATCCACATCATCTCTCTCACCCCAAACAATACAATTATCTGGTTTAGTATCCATAATTGGTTTCCAATAATCCGTGAAGTTTGATGCTTGATTACCTAAGAAATGAAACATTATTTTATAATCTTGTAATAACCTGGCAATCTCAAACGCATAACCTTGATTCTTACCTGAAGTAAATAAACCAATATTAATGATGTGTTTATATTCAGGGTCAAACATCAATTGTTCTTGTGCCCATTCTTTATTTGGAACTTTCTTATCTATAGGGTATTCAATTAAGTCAATTGGTACACCTAAATCTTTAAATGTTTCAACACTAAAAGGTGATACAAATATAAACTTATCTGGCATGTATTTTTTCCATTCTACAATTGAATGTGAGTTATGTGTTGACTCAAATATTTTATATGTCCTATTAGGTGAATATAATCTTTTAACAATGTGCATATCCATAAAAGTTTCAGGAAACTCCTCAATCATAATATAATCGGGATTATGGTCTTCAATTGTGTTAAATAAATCATACTCTTTATTTTCGGATAAAGAAATAAATTTATCACCTATCATTTCAATCACACGGTTTCTTTGAACAACATATGACCATGCGAGCATCTCATATTCTATAACAACTACATTATAAAAATCTTTTAATAGTTCTACTTTTTTTGCCACAACTTGAGGACACCCACCCGTAGACATATGCGGGGATATAATCATTAATGTTTTCATTCTTTCCAAAAATTTAATGTTCTTAAGTTACCATCACCGTGATATAGTGTGAAACTCTTAAAGTTTAATCTAATCATTCGTTGAACAAATTGTTCTTGAAATTCGTCAAATTCTTCATAACTTTTATGAAACTCTGCAGATAAACAACGTAAAGAACTTAGATTTTCATCTGTTATTGCCGTTAATACGTCAACTTCACCACCCTCAATATCTATTTTCATAAAATCTATTTTAGATTCCATACCTTCAAAAATTTCATTAATACCTATAATAATAACTCTTTCAGAATGTATAATATTCCTACCATTTAACATTAAATCTTGGGAATGACTTGTTCCACCACCAATATGTGTATAATCAGTATGGATATTAAAAGTTGTAAATCCTTGTTTACCACCAACTGCGTTTTTATAAACTAAAGTTTTTGAACCTTTGTTTTTAATTAGACAATTAAAAGTTGGTGTTACAGGTTCAAAACATATTACCTTTGATGCTCCTCGTGTTTCTGCTCTGTGTGCAAATACACCAATATTCGCACCTAAATCTAAAACAACGTCACCTTCTTGAATGTAACAACCATATCTCTCATAGTCACAACCATTATCGTCAAAACTATAGTGGTGAAACATTTCATACCATTGATAATTATTTGCGTCAAATTCTCCTTTTAAATATAATTCTCGTGAAAATGATTCATTTTCTTTTTTTAAATCTCTTAAGATTTCTGAACCATCAGGGGACAATGTCCAAAATTTTTTATTTTCCATATTTAATTTCTTATTATAAAATGACGAATATATGTCCACCAACTATATTGTGTGTATTTGTTAATAATATCCTTATAGTAGTTTAGTTGTAATTGTAATTCATCATCTTTTTTACTGTTATCTGTATGATGTTTTTGATTCTGATAATAAAATAATAGTTTTGTCTTTGAAACTTTATTTAAAATAATATCTAATTCTTCATTATTATAATAATTTAAACAAAAAATGTTAATATCTGAATTTTCATCATTAAAAGATAACATTGAATCTTGATATAACAATTTTAATTTTTCTTTTTGACTATCGGATAATGATTTTGTCCATAAAGAAACTTTTTTATTTTTTAATTCTCCAATATCATATGACCCTAATGAGCAAGTTTCAACATAAACATCATTAAATAAGGTGTCAATACCGTAATCTGACTTTTTTAACTTATCTAGCCCAATATTGAAATTGTTATTAAAATTTTTAGGTGGGTTATTGGTGTGGGATTCTGAATTTTCTCTATAAATCCAAGTATATAAAGGTCGTGGAATATGTAGATATTTTCCAAATGAATTAACCCAAAAAACACGATAACTATCGTCAGCACATGCCGTCATATCTTTAATGGTAAAATCATCAATAATATTATGTTTAAATCCTCTGAGAGTTCCAAAACAACTATAGCTAGTGTTATTTAGATAATCACAGGATGGATGATACCTATCAATTTTTTTTGACATAATATCATCATTTATTATGTATGAAATAGAATGTAGGTTTTTATTATTTTCATATTTTTTGTGAAAATCTGAAGATATTAAAGTAATGTCATCTCTATTTTGTACAATATTATTATAAACATTTAAAAATTCACAATCAATTAAATCGTCAGAATCAACAACAATAATCCACTCAAAAGTATTATCAAAAAATAAATCGGGTCTCCAATACATTTGTTTCTTCTCAGATTGTTCCATAAATTTTATTTTATGTTTAATCGTGCTAATATTAATTCTATCTAGTAATAATTGTCTTGTATTATCGGATGAGAAGTCATCAGTTATGTGCCATTCAAAATTATCATATTTAATACTTTCAATATTTTTAAATGATTGTTCTATGAATTTTTCATTATTATAAAAAGAAGTATAAATTCCAAATTTTATTTTTTTACCATTTGGAGGGATAAAACTATTTGACAATTCTAAATTTTGAGATAAATTAACGGGTTGTTGTAATTCTAAAATATTTTTTAATGTATCAATTACTTCATTAACTTGTGGGTGACACTCAAATGTTGGTTTGTTCTCGGCGCAATTAGGTTGAGGTGGAACTGAATTTATATCTCCCCACTCTTTCACATTATAAAATAAGTTTGTGTTACAGAATAACTTACAAGAGCCGCCCAAAAAATGGTATTTGTATTTCCAATCTCCATTCCTATAAAATCTTTTAAATTCAGGGTTAATTGCTGTGCCTAATTGAATAATATGACTATCAGTACAACTTGCCAAATGTAAAGGTGCTGAGTCCATCGTAACAATTGCTTGTGAGTTATTCATAACCCACCACATATCACTCATACTTCCTTTATTTGTTAAATCTAATCCATAATAATCGTCAAACATAGGACATTCCTTGTCTAATGGTTTGTCACTATATGAAGAGTGTAAAACTTCTCTATAACCAGCACCAATTAACACGGTAAAGATATTATTATCTTTTAACCATTTAATCAAACTTATCCAATTATTATAGTCCCAAGTACGATTTGCCCAATTTGTTGTAACATGCAGTACTACATATTTTTCGGGTAAATCAATATCCAAACTTAAAGGGTCAGGAAAAAAATCATAAGATAAGTCATCTATTGGTAATTGAAACCCTAAATCTGATGCGTGAAGTTGTCTACCATCAAAATGTGAAAATTTCTTTTCAATACCATTTCCATCTTTTCTACCTGCATGTGTAAAACTTTCATATTTTATGATATTTGATGGGTTAAGTTTATTAAATTCGTCAAAACTTAAAATGTCTTGAACATATGGGTTATTCTTAAAAATATCTTTTCTATGTGTAACAACATTTAATTTTTGTTTGTGTGATTTTGATAGATATCTTAGAGTAGGGGTAGATAAAAAGGTGTCGCCCCAATTACTACTATTAATTAGATAATAAATTTTTTTCATATTTTAAGTGATTCAATTTCATATGATACGAGTTCTCTAACCATATCATTAAATGAAAATATAGGTTTCCATCCAATAGAAGTCAACCGAGAGTTATCACCAACTATTAGTGTGTTTTGTTTTGGCCTTATTAGATTTTCATCTTTAATGATGTATCTTTCCCAATCATTAATACCAACAGAATTAAATGCTGATGATAAAAATTCTTTTATTGTTCTTGATACTCCTGATGAAATTATAAAATCATTTGGTGTTTCTTCTTGTAAAATCATCCACATCGCCAATACTGCGTCCTTTGCCGATAACCAATCTCTTGTGGAGTCAATATCACCAAGAGATATATTGTCCGATAATTCTAAATGTATTTTGGCAACACCATTGGCAATTTTTTTTGAGACGTAATAATCATTTCTTGTTACATCCTCATGAGTATAAAGAATCCCTGAGCATGCAAATATTCCATAGTTTTCACGATAGTTTTTAATTAGATTATTTGCAAATGTTTTGGATGTCCCATATGGGTTGTTTGGTAGATAAGGTGTGTTTTCAGTTTGTGGTGATTCTGATGTACCCGCAAAAATTTCAGAAGATGATGCGTTAAAAAATTTGGTGGTTGGAGAATAATCTTTAATGTAGTTTAATAATTTAATTAAAGATAAACAATTAACATTTAATGTGTATTCGGTGTTTTCCCAACTGGAGTTAATAAAGGTTTGAGCACCTAAATTATATATTTCATCAAAATGGTAGTTAAAAAATAACTCATTAAGTGAATCTAAATTAGATAAATCGGATTCAATATAGGTAATACCATCAATTTTAATTAAATTTTTTTTGGGGTTATTTCTATATAATCCATAAATTTTATACCCTTTGGACAATAGAAAATTTGTTAATAATTTTCCATCCATTCCTGTAATTCCTGTAATTAACGCGGTTTTAGATGTCATCTAACCCAATTATTTGAAATTTTGGACACGGAACAATAAACTTACCGCCTGATACTAAAAACTCCTTTTCCCTCTCAACAAACTCACTAATAAAATGCCAAGGAAGAACTAAAAGATAGTCAGGGACTTCTTTTCTCATTTCCTCTTCGGAATAAATTGGGATATTTGTACCAACAGTTTTAAGTCCCCATTTGTATACACTACGTTCGGCAATACCATCAATTAAAGTATTGTCTAATCCAAAATATTGTAATAATGTATTACCTTTGGTTGACGCACCATAACCCCAAATCTTTTTTCCTTTTTCTTTTTCAGATTTAATGAAAGAAAGGGTTTGTTCTTTTAATTCTAAAATACGATTATAGAACTCCATCCAAGTTTCAATAGAATCAAGTTTTAATTTTTCCTCTAATGTTAATAGTGATTGGATTCTAAAGTTACAAACATCTCTATGTGGTTGAGTTGCAAATTTTGTGATATCTGAATTTTCTTTCATAACATAAATTCTAAAAGAACCACCATTTGTATCATTTAATTGACAATCAACAACTTTAAACCCGTTTGACTCCATTAGTTTTTTAATGTTAAACAATGAATAATAGTAAATGTGTTCGTGACAGATATTATCAAACGCTAATTGTTCAATCATTAACGGGGTATAACTTAATTGTAATACCCACAATCCATTATCATCTAATATTTCACCAACATCTTGGATAAATGTGTCAGGGTTTTCTAAATCATAAAACATTGCTATTGATGTAACAACTTTTGCTTTTTGTGAACCAAATTTTGATTTTTTATATGTGTTTGCGGTAAAGTAATCTTGAATAATTAAATTTGATTTTTTTTCGGATTCTGTTTTGTATGAATTATCAACAGGGTCAATACCGATTTTAATAATATTGTTGGGGATAAAATCAAACATTGTACCATCGTTACATGCAATATCAACCCAAATATCATTTTCCTTTAATTTTTTTACTTCTAAAATTGAAGTCACAATTTTTTGTAACTCATTTTTCATACTTTGATTAATACCTGAACGATACCAATATTTTCCATACATTACATCTAATGGGGCTGATTTTTCTAATCTTACATTACCTGTGGTCTCATCAAGCATCATTTTCATCTCAACTTTACCACCACGAGGTTCATCCTCATTACCTAAAAAATCGGAGACATATAAATCCCCTAAATTAAACAATTCTTTCATCTTATTATTTGTTAATGTGATAATAATAAAAGATTTTATTAAATTTTGAATATATTATTTTTCTTTTTCGGAATTTTCTTCCTTTGACTTGTAAAGTTTCATCAACCTTAATGAATCTTTGTAGTGTTTTTCAAGCCTGTCTAACTCTTCTACAGTAACACAAGATTCACAGGCTGAGTTATATTGTTCCTCCGCTTCTTGAATTATTTTTTCTATTGTCTTTAGAAGTTTCATATAATATAAATATAGTTTGCTTGTGTGTTTATTTAATTTTTGAAATTTATATCTTTAAATTACATAAAAACCCACTATCGGGTTATTTATATTAAAACCATTTCATTATAAATGTTAGCTTGTTCAAATTTAGTTTACCTACAATGTTGTAGTAACTCATCTATTATTATATATGAGTGTTTCCCAACAATAAATGGTGTTGTTAATTCAGCATTTACGATTGGGTCAACTTATTTTGATGCTAATGATGTTTGTTGGGTTGCTATTGAGTTTGGTGTTGCAACAAATACAAATACAACTATTAGTTATACTAGCTTTGATGGAAATTGTGGGGTATGTGTGGGATTGCATTTTGGTGATTGTTCTGCGTTAGAACCAATACAACCATCACCTACTCCAACACCAACACCTACCTTAACGCCAGAACCATTACCAAGTGAAACACCAACGGAAACACCAACGGAAACACCAACTGAAACACCTACTCAGACACCAACAAATACAGAAACTCCGACTCAAACACCAACTGAAACACCAACTAATACGCCTACCAATACTGAAACACCTACACCAACAATTACTGATACTCCAACTCAGACACCAACACCAACAATTACTGATACTCCAACTCAGACACCAACACCTGGACTATCTCCAAGTGAAACACCAACAAATACGCCAACACCCACAAACACTCCATCGGAAACCCCTACTAATACTCCAACAAATACAGAAACTCCGACTAATACTCCAACAAATACAGAAACTCCGACTCAAACACCTACACCAACTATTACGGACACACCAACTCAGACACCAACACCAACAATAACTGACACTTCAACACCAACTCCAACACCAACTCCAACACCAACTATTACGGATACTCCAACGCAAACACCAACACCTGGAGTATCTCCGAGTGAGACACCAACTAATACACCAACTAATACAGAAACACCAACACCAACTATTACTGATACGCCAACTCAAACACCAACCCCAACTATTACGGATACACCAACCAGTACACCAACCAGTACTCCAACTAATACTCCGACACCTACGGTTACACCAACCGAACCTTACGATGTTTATTTATTTGAAGATTGTTGTGACCCAACAAATCAATTTAGATTTGAAAATGTTCCAGGAGCCTTAAAC
>Ga0209500_10002180_pt1 | contig 14170 bp, 14 predicted proteins | sample S_140212_EF_Meta_FD_187323 | JGI IMG/M metagenome (GOLD analysis project Ga0209500, IMG submission 187323) | Freshwater microbial communities from Lake Simoncouche, Canada to study carbon cycling - S_140212_EF_MetaG (SPAdes) (version 2) | ecosystem: Environmental > Aquatic > Freshwater > Lake ... | reverse complement strand
CATGGATACACCAGTTGTTTTCTATGATGACAATGTGGATGTGCTAAATAGTATTAGTGAGATAGAAAATGTAATAGCAGTTGACTCGAAAGAGATTAAAGACTGGACTAAATTGATAGGAAATAAATATGACAGATATATTGTTCGTACACCCTAATGCATCAGAAAAGATTTATCAGGGATTAGCAAAGAATAATGCCGCTATTGAGCCACCTATTTGGGCAGCAATGCTTGCCAATAGTGTTCGCACCAAAGGACATCAACCAGAAATCTTAGATGCTGAAGTAGAAGGTTTAGATTACCTATCTGCGGCAAAAAGAATCACCGAATACAAAGCAAAGGTTGTTTGTTTTGTTGTTTACGGCCAACAACCATCTGCATCTTCACAAAACATGGAAGGTGCAACAGCAACCGCAAGAGAACTAAAGAACTTGGCACCAGATACATTCGTTGTGTTTGTGGGTGGTCACGTTGCAGCTTTGCCAATGGAAACAATGGACAAAGAAACATGTATTGATGCCGTTTGTCAGAATGAAGGTGTTTATACACTACATGCTTTACTAAGTCTATCTAAGATTGATGACACAGAACTTAAACGAGTTCCTGGTTTGGTGTTTAGAGACAGAGATAACTTTGTACACATGAACGAATCTTCTGCCATTGTGGCTAAAGAAGATTTGGAACAAGACTTGCCAGGTATGGCATGGGACTTGTTGCCGCCTTTGAGTCGTTATCGTACCGCAGGTTGGCATTCATGGTCAAACAATACTGAGAAACAACCATTTGCCGCATTGTACACAAGTCTTGGTTGTCCATACAAATGTTCTTTCTGTATGATTAACATTATCAACAGAACAAAACAAGGACCAAATGTAACTAGCCAAGATAGTAATACGTTTAGATTCTGGTCACCAGAGTTTATCATTAAACAATTTGATGAGATTGCTCGACAAGGTGTTCGTAACGTAAAAATTGCCGATGAGTTGTTTGTTTTAAACCCAAGGCACTTTGAAGCCATTTGCGATTTAATTATTCAACGTGGTTATGATTTCAATATTTGGGCATACTCAAGGGTTGATACCTGTAAGCCTAAGTATTTGGCCAAGTTAGAAAAGGCTGGTGTTAAATGGTTGGGTCTTGGTATTGAGAACCCTAACAATGAACTGCGTAAAGAAATTCACAAAGAAGGATTTCAAGATGTTAAGGTGTTAGACCTTATCAATAACATCCGTGATGCAGGTATCAATGTTGGTGGTAACTATATCTTTGGTCTACCATATGATACAAAAGAATCTATGGAGGCTACATTGCAATTTGCAATAGAGAACCCAACAGAGATGGCCAATTTCTATTCTGCAATGGCTTATCCAGGTAGTCCATTGTATAATCAGGCTCGTATCTTTGGTCAAGAGTTGCCAAGTACCTATTCAGGTTTTAGTCAACATTCTTATGACACATTAAATTTAGGTAATAATCATGTGTCTTCATCTGAAATACTTGCCTTTAGAGACAAGGCGTGGGATACTTACCATTCTAGTGAAAAATATTTGAATCTATTAGAGAACAAGTTTGGCCAAAAGGCAAGAGATGAACTTGATTCAACTAAGACAATTAAACTGAAACGTAAATTATTAGGAGATTAATTATGAGAGCATTGATTATTACATGGGAAAACTTTCAAGACCAAGAGTTGGTTTATCCATACTACAGACTAAAAGAAGAAACGGATGACGTAGTTGTTATGTCAAACGTGGTTGGTAAATTCTTTGGCATTATGGGTTCAAACATGACTTCACATGTCAATGTTGAATTCTTAAATACTGCCGATGTTGGTGATAATTTTTTCAATCACTATTTGGATAATTTTGACCTTCTTGTTTTACCTGGTGGTGTTAAGGCTTTGGAAAAACTAAGACAAGATAAGGCGGTCATTCGTTTTATCTCCGAATGGAACAAACGAGGTAAAGTAATTGCCTCTACATGTCATGGTGCTCAGTTGATGATTTCAGCCAAGATTGTTGCAGGCCGTGAGATTAGTGGTTACTATAGTCTTGAGGATGATATTAATAATGCAGGCGCTAAATATGTTAATGCACCCGTAGTTGTAGATGGTAACATCGTATCATCACCACACTATGACCACATGGGTATTTGGATGAAAACTGCTATTGATATGGTGAAACAAAATGCCGCTAAGTTATGAACGTGAAAAAGAAATCTTCCGTAAGGCCTCATTGTGCCGTGCATTCGAAGAAGAAGTTTACAGGCGAGTACAAGATAAAACTATAAAAATACCCGTATATCTTTCTGCCGGACAAGAATACACATCTGCTACTCTTGCTACTTACCTAGAATCAATTGGTAAACAAATCTTTATCCAACACCGAGGACATTCTACATACTTGTCCTTTGGTGGTGACATTGAAGCTCTTGTTTATGAATTGATTGGTGACCCAAGAGGTTGTGCCAACGGCATGGGTGGTTCAGCATCAATTCAATCCAGAGAAAAACAAATTTATGGACATGATGGTCTAATGGGTTCACATGTACCTATTGCAACAGGCATGTGTTATGGTAATAAGAAACTAACATTGTGTTTTACTGGTGATGCAGCCGCAGAAGAAGACTATTCATTAACTGCTATTGGATGGGCATCAACAAAGAACTTACCTATTTGGTACATCGTTGAAGATAACAACCTATCAATTCTTACTGAGAAGAAAGTAAGGCGCAATTGGGAGTTACAAGATGTAGCAAAGAGTATGAATGTAAGTGCATCTGGTTTACCTGATGACCCATTAATGATTTGGAATTTTATTGAGTCACATAACATGGATAAACCTATGTTGTTAAACGTGACAACGAATCGGTTGTTCTGGCATGCTGGTGCAGGCATTGATGACCCCCATACATTCGACAGACACAAAATTTATATTGATAAGTTTGGCACAGATATTGTTAAAGAGGCTGAACAGAGAGTGAAGGAGGCATGGTCAAAATGTCTATCACATTAAGAGATACTATTAAAGATACAGTAAGACACCATTTAACTAAAGAAAATGGTCTTGCAATGGGTCAATGTTTGACCGCAGTTGGTTGGGTTGGCGGTACATTACCAGAACTATACGAAGAAGATGGTATGGTAGAGTTGTCTATGGCTGATGTTGCAGGTGGTGGCTTTGCCGTTGGTGCCGCACTTGCAGGTCGTAGACCAATGTATGTCATTCGTTACCAAGGTTTTAATTGGTTCAATGCACCAATGATTATTAATTATGCAGCCAAATCAAAAGAGATTTGGGGTGTACCATGTCCTATGATGGTTCGTTCTATTGCAATGGAAGGTGGCATTGGTCCTGTTGCAGGTTCATCACATCACGCATTGTATTATAGAATGCCTGGTGTTAAGATTGTATCACCAATGACACCAAAAGAATATGCAATCATGTATTTGGATTTTATGGATTCAGATGATGTACTTTATGTTTCAGAACATCGTGGTGCATATGGTAACACAGAAGAATTACCTAACATCGAGTATAATATTCCTGATATCGTTTTGTTTCCTATTTCTATTACCAGATTTGCAGCTGTTCAAGCGGCAAAAGAATTGGAGAAAGAAGGCTATAGAGTTGCAGTACATCATATTGTAAACATTAAACCATTTCAACCATCAGATAGTGATAGGAATGCTTTGATGAGAGCAAGACATGGTATTGTTTTAGATGATGACTATGTTGATGGTATTGCAAAGAGTTTGGCATTTGACTTATCTAAAGGTATCAATGCAGATATGCATGTTATGGGTTTAAAAGATAGGTCAGCAGGCTTCTATCCACAGGTTGATAATTTGCCACCTTCTAAAGATGAAATTATTGCCAAAATTAAAGAGATATTAAAATGAGTTCGTTACAGTATCGTAAAGATAGAATGACTACAATGGCAAACCAATGGGGTGCCAGTAAAGTAAACGACTTGTTTATTCACAAAAAGATTCCTGATGCCTTATATGATGAGTTGCGTAGAGCAATTGGCATGTATATTGCCAAGGCCTTACACTTTGATTATACTGAAGATGAAGAACTATTCATACGAAGGTTGAATGATAATCGGCATGATAGAACAAATGTTACACCAAATGGTGGTGTGGTACCTAAGAAAGAATATGCCTTAGAATACAATATGTTTATTCGTAGTTGGTGTAACATCGTCAAAGAGTTTATCAAAGACGATCCAAGTTACCTAAAGAAGTTTAGGTTGACACCAAACATTCGTATCAAATATGCGGAAGAATTAGAAGACAATGTTGGCCGTGGTCTTGATACCGCATGGCCACATTCTGATGGATGGGTTGAAGGACCATGGGGTATGAATTGCCATCTACCTATCTTTGGTGATACGGAAAACAATTATCTTCACTTCTACAAATTGAAAGATGAATCAGCCTTTGAAGATTTTTTCTTAGATACCTCTGAGGTGTATACCAATATGCAATGGGTGGTTGACTTCTACGAAGATGATACATTGGTACCTGAACGTGGTTATATTAATGTGAGTGACTATGCCTTGTTACATAAGACTAAGAGAAACCCTGGCGCAGGCACCAGAGTCTCTATTGATACAACCATCTTTGCTGGTGACCACGATGTACATCCAGACCGCAAAACAGAGTACCTAGATACTATACCAAACATTGGAGAAGAATTGTTTATTTCTTGCCTAAGAAGCGAAGTAGATGAAATCTCTGATAAGAAAACTATATTCAGTCACTACACAAGTGGATCATTGAAACATATAACATTATGATGGTTATTTCAAAAACTCCGTATCGACTATCATTATTTGGTGGTGGTACGGATTATCCAGCTTGGTTTCACACCAACCCAAGTAAGATTATCTCGGCAGCTATGCAACAGTATTGTTACATTACTGTTAGAGATGTACCGCCATTCTTTGATTACAATACAATAGTTACTTATTCTGAAATTGAAAAGGTAAATTCTCTTAATGATATAAAACATCCGTCAGCAAGAGAATGTTTAAGATATATGGGTGTTCAGGAAGGCGTATCGGTGGTATATGAGGGTGACTTACCTGCTCGTACTGGTATTGGTTCTAGTTCTTCTTTTACTGTCGGACTCTTAAATGCTTTACATGCCTATAAAAATACAAACATAACTAAGTTTGATTTGGCATCAGAAGCAATCTATGTGGAACAACAAATACTAAAAGAGAATGTTGGTGTACAAGACCAAATTATGGCATCTTATGGTGGCATTCGATTGATTGATGTTGGACCAAATGATAGATGGCGAGCTGCTAAGATGTATCTGTCTAGCAACTATATGAAAGAGTTTGAATCACATATCATGCTTGGTTTTTCTGGTGTCAGTAGATATGCCGAAGAACAATCTAAGGTACAAGTAAACAACATCAAAGAAGGTAAATCGGAAATGGAACTGCGAGCCATGGTTGCTATGGCCGATGACGCTATAGATAGTATAGGGCGTGAAGATGATATGTATGTCTTAGGTAATTTATTGAATCTAGGTTGGAGTATCAAACGCAAGCTTGCCGATGGCATCAGTAAAGATTGGATAGATGAAATTTACCAACAGTCACTAGACTGTGGTTCACTAGGTGGTAAATTGATGGGTGCAGGAGGTGGTGGTTTCTTTATGTTCTTAGTACCGCCAAAACAACAAGAAGAATTCAGAAAGAAAATGAGTTCTATTAAAGTGTGGGTGCCATTTAAGTTTGATACACATGGCAGCCAAATTATACATGAATCTAATTGAGGTGATTATGAAATATCCATTGATGCGAAATAATATATTGAGAAGTGAGTTAGATGCCGTCATTGAGCATTTGAAACAAGATGACCCTATTCTTACCAATGGCCCAAACTGCCGTGCGTTTGAAGAAGAATGGTCTAAGTGGTTAGGTGTAAAGTATTCTGTGTTTGTTAACTCAGGTGCTTCTGCCAACCTATTGTCAATGACAGTATTGAAAATTCAAAACCCATTTGGTGGTGAAGTAATTGTACCGCCATTGACATGGGTATCTGATATTGCTTCTGTACTTCAATGTGGCTTTACTCCTGTGTTTGTTGATGTTGACAAGAGTACATTGGGTATGAACACACAAGGCATTCTTAATGCCATTACACCAAATACTAAGGCAGTTTTTCTATCACACATTCAAGGTTACAATGCCTTGACTGATGAGTTGTTAGATGAATTGAAGAAACGAAACATTGCATTGATTGAAGATGTTTGCGAATCACATGGTGCAACACACAATGGTAAGAAAGTTGGTTCATTTGGTTCAACATCCAACTTCTCATTCTACTATGCACATCACATGACCACAATCGAAGGTGGTATGGTTTGTACCGATGATGAAGAAACATATCAGACATTGAGAATGCTTCGGTCACATGGTATGGTTCGTGAGCTATCTAACCAAGATTATAAAGATTTTTGGATTGAAGGTAATCCTGGTTGCAACCCTGAGTTCATCTTTGCTTATGCAGCCTACAACATGCGTAACAACGAAATAGGTGGCATACTTGGTCGTAAGCAGTTGCCAAACCTTGATGAAAATGTTAAACTAAGGAACTTTAATAACGAAAGGTTCTTGCGTAAGATTGACCAAGACAAATACTTTACTGATTTTAAATTAGAAGGCGCAAGTAACTATGCCTTTAATTTAATAATGAAAGAGAAAGATAATGTCCATTTGGCCAAACTTATGACGGCAATGCGAGAGAATGGCATTGAGTTTCGTAGAGGTAGTGCAGGTGGTGGTAATCAACTAAGACAACCATACTTAAAGAACTTGGTACCACTAATGCATCATGAACAATTTAAAAACACAGAACACATTCACTTCTATGGGTTCTATATTGGTAATTTTCCATCAATGCAAGTAAGAGAGATTGATGAGATTTGTGAAATAATTAATAAGGTATAATATGGCAAATATTTTAGTAACAGGCGGCGCAGGTTATATTGGTTCAACACTTGTACCAATGCTTCTCAGTAAAGGACATAATGTAACTGTACTTGATAACTTCATGTATGGTCAAACATCATTGAACCAATTATCACACTTGAAGAACTTCAATGTATTCAATGGTGATGTTCGTATCAAATCAGATATCTTTCCAATTCTGAAACAGGCTGATGTTGTTATTCCATTGGCGGCATATGTTGGTGCACCATTGTGTAACAAGGATCCAATTGGTGCATCTTCTACCAACAAAGATGCCATCTTTATGATGCTTGATTACCTATCTAAAGACCAAGTTGTATTGATGCCAACAACCAATAGTGCTTATGGTACAGGCACATTCTGTACAGAAAAATCAGCTTTGAATCCTATTTCATTGTATGCCAAAGATAAAGTAGAAGTAGAAAAGAAATTGATGGATCATCCAAACTCCATCAGTTATAGATTGGCAACTGTATTTGGTATGTCACCTCGTATGAGAATTGATTTACTTGTCAACGACTTTGTACACCGAGCCGTTAATGATGGATGTGCCGTTTTATTTGAAAGTCATTTCAAACGTAACTATGTCCATGTCAGAGATGTATCTAACGCTTTTATTCATGCGCTAAATAACTTTGAAGATATGAAAGATGAAATCTACAATGTAGGTCTGTCTGAAGCAAACATATCTAAATGGGAATTGTGTGAGGCCATTAAGAAGTATGTTCCTAATTTTACATTCGTTGAAGCAGAAGTTGGTAAAGACCCTGACCAAAGAAATTATATTGTATCAAATGCCAAACTTGAGGCAACTGGATTTCAAACACAACATGGTCTAGATGCAGGCATTCAAGAGCTAATCAAAGGCTTTAAAATGATTAACAACCGCAAATATGGTAATGTTTGATGGACTATAATAGAGATAATTTGGAATTGGTGTCGGGCATTATCATAATGAATCTGACACCTGACTTATTACCTAAGAAGTGGGTTGAACGCAATGCATCTAACCCAATGTTTGGTCATTGCCATACTGCCTCTGGTTGCCTACAGAAAGTGTTTGGTACAAAGAACATCAAATTGTACCGAGCATTAGATGATGAAGATATCTGGCATTGGTGGGTAGTAGATGTGAATGGTCAACTAATTGATTTGACTGTTGACCAATACCATTCTCAAGGCAGAAACCCGCCTTACGATACAGGCACAAAGGCATCAATACTTGGATTTGATTATCGAAAGCGTGTCTTACGGTTACTGGAAAAGGTAACTAAAGAGTTATCTGAAAACGGAACACCGCTATGATATGCTTATTCAACAGAGTTGTCAAGCGCTAATGTAGGCAAATGTAAGCTTAATAAAGCTTGACATTAGTGTTCCTTTGTAGTATAGTAACACAAATGAATTGGAATCGTCTATGACCGAAAAGAAAACAAAACACTATATCAACAACCCAGACTTCCTTGCCGCATTGATTGACTATCAAAGTAAATGCGATGAGGCTAAAGCTGCAGGTAAGGATGACCCACAAATACCAAATTACATTGGTGAATGTTTCCTGAAAATTGCAGAACACTTGTCACGTAAACCCAACTTTATCTCCTATTCCTTCCGAGATGAAATGATTGCAGATGGTATTGAAAACTGCCTAATGTATTTCAGAAACTTTAACCCGGCAAAGAGTAGTAATCCATTTGCTTATTTTACTCAGATAGTGTATTATGCTTTCTTGCGCCGTATTATGAAAGAGAAGAAACAACTCTATGTCAAATACAAGGCAACAGAACAGATTGGTATTTTAGATGAATTTGAAATGTATGAAGATGCAGACGGGCATCAGAGACAGTTCCAACTTTACGATAATATTTCCGAATTCATCCATAACTTTGAAGAAAGTAAACGGAAGAAGAAAGAAGGTAAAGCAAAAGGTCTAGAAAAGTTTATTGAAGAAACATGAAATTAGTTATATTAGGTGATACACATTTTGGAGCTCGAGGTGATTCGTTAGACTTTCACAAGTTCTTCCAAAAGTTTTATGATGAGGTGTTCTTTCCCTACCTGTTAGAGAATGACATTAAGGTTGTGGTACAACTTGGTGATTTGTTTGACCGCAGAAAGTTTATCAATTTCAATTCATTGTACCTTGCTCGTAAATATTTTTTTACCAAGTTGCAAGAACACGGCATTCAAATGTACACTCTGTTAGGTAACCATGATGTTGCCTATAAGAACACGCTTCAGGTTAATTCATCTGGCATGTTACTGAATGAGTATAGTACCATCAAGGTGTTTGATGAATTTGTCACTTTAGATTTTGATGGTGTGCCGATTGATTTTATACCATGGCTCTGTGATGATAATGAGGAAGAAATCTTTGGTAAGATTAAAGATTCTAAATCACAACTATGCTTTGGCCACTTTGAGATTTCAGGCTTTGAAATGGACAGAGGCAATGTTAGTGATGTAGGTATTGACAAGAAGACATTAAACAAGTATGATATGGTTATTACTGGCCATTTCCATCACAAGTCAGATGACGGGCATATCTACTATACAGGTACGCCATATGAAATGACATGGGCTGACTATAAGGATCCAAAAGGATTTCATGTCTTTGATACCTCTACTAGAGAATTGGAATTCATTGAGAATCCAAATCAGATGTTTATTAAAGTTACCTATGATGACTCAGATGAGAAACAAGATTTCAATTTTTGGAAATCATATGACTATGGTAAACTCAAAGGCACTTATGTAAAGGTGATTGTTGTACACAAACAGAACCCATACCTGTTTGACAACATGTTAGATAACCTATACAAATGTGGTGCATGTGACATATCAATCGTTGAAGACTTTACTGATACTGAATTTGATACTGACCAAGAAATTATTGACCAAGCTGAAGATACAATGACAATATTATCCAAATACATTGATAACTTACAATTACAGGTTGAACCAGATAAACTAAAATCCATAATGCGTGAACTCTATGTTGAGGCATTGAATACAGAAGTTGCTGAATGATTATTTTTCGTGCTGTCCGTTGGAAGAATTTACTTTCAACTGGCAATTATTTTACTGAAATTAAACTTGACTCAAATGCAAACACACTAATTGTAGGTGAGAATGGTTCTGGCAAGAGTACCATGCTTGATGCATTGTGCTTTGGCCTTTTTGGTAAAGCTTTTCGTAATGTTAACAAACCACAATTGATTAACTCTATCAATGGTAAAGATTGTGTGGTTGAAATTGAACTTGACTGTAACAACAAGTCATACAAGATTATTCGTGGTATCAAACCAAATGTGTTTGAAATCTATCAGAATGGTGACTTGTTAAATCAAGACGCAGCTATCAGAGATTACCAAGAATACTTGGAGAAGTTTATTCTAAAGATGAACTACAAGTCATTCACACAAATTGTTATTCTTGGTTCGGCATCGTTTGTTCCTTTTATGCAGCTGTCTGCCTCTGATAGAAGAAACATCATCGAAGATTTATTGGACATTCAAATCTTTTCTACAATGAATTCTCTTGTAAAGGATAAACTGTCAACCAATAAAGATGCAACAGGTACCAAGAAGTATGATATTGATTTGACTAAACAGAAATATGATTTAGAAAAGAAACATATTGATGAGTTGAAACAAAACAATGATGACAAGGTGAAAGAGTATGAGAGTGAAGTACACAATAGCAACCAGACCATACAAGCCTTACATGCAGAAATTGCTAATTCCACAGGACAAGTTGAACTCTACTCTGCCGATGTGGCACTACAAGTTGAAACTGAGAGTAAGGTCAAGAAACTTGGCAAACTTGAATCGCAGATTGAAAGCAATCTCTCCAAGTTTCAGAAAGATATTAGTTTCTTTCAACACAATGATGATTGTCCAACGTGTAGGCAGTCCATTGCCACCGAGTTTAAAGAGGGACAGATACAGTCTTTGCAAACGAAAACGACCCAATGCGAATTAGGTTTGAAAGATTTGGAAGCAAAGTTGTTAGATGAACAGGCTAAACTGAATAAGATTGCTGAGACACAAAAGGCAATTCAAAAGTTACAGATTGATATTGCCACTAAGAACACCTCAATCAATGAAGTTAACAAGTACATTGTTAAAATACAGAAAGAAATCCTGGCATTGAAAGAGACAAAAGGTTCAACACAGCTGCAAGAGACACAGCTGCAAGAACTCGCAAGTCAGTTGAAACAACTAGAATCAGACTTAAAAGAATTAATAGAAGAAAAGACATATTACGAAGCCGCCACATCATTGTTGAGAGATACTGGTATTAAGACCAAGATTATCAAACAGTATTTACCTATCATCAATAAGTTGGTCAACAAATATTTATCGTCATTAGATTTCTTTGTAAACTTTAACCTTGATGAATCGTTTAAAGAAACAATCAAGTCAAGGCATCGTGATGATTTTTCTTACCATAATTTTTCTGAAGGTGAGAAACAACGCATTGATATGGCCTTGATGTTGACATGGCGTGCAGTTGCTAAGTTGAAGAATTCATCTAACACCAACCTGTTAATATTGGATGAAACATTTGATTCATCACTAGATACTACAGGCACAGAAGAACTGATGAAGATTCTCCATATGTTGGAAGGTGTTAACTTGTTTGTTATCAGTCACAAAGGTGATATACTACAAGACAAGTTTTTAAATGTAATTAGATTTGGAAAAGAAAAGAACTTTTCAAGGATATTAAAATGAGTGATGTAATTAAAATTGATACGGGCGCTGGCCTGTTTGGTGGTGAGGCAGTTATTGAAGCATTGCCGTTGTATGATGACCATCATCCAATGTTGAGTATCAGAATGCCTGAACACACAATGCCTTTACCTAACCCATTGATGAGTAAGTTGGTCAAACGATTGAAACTTACCAAGAAGATGTATGGTGGTATTGGTCTATCAGCCAATCAATGTGGCATTGTACAAAGGGTATTTGTAATTGGGTATGAAGACTTTGATATGGTCTGTATCAACCCAAAAGTAACCAATGCTTCGGCAGAGTTGTTGAAAGAGAACGAAGGTTGCCTCTCTTTTCCTGGTTTGTATGTTAAAATACCAAGAAATAGTTGGATTGAAGTTGAATATTTTACTGAAGAAGGTAAGATGATTCAGACCAGACTAGAGGGTCTATCGGCAAGATGTTTCTTGCATGAGTTAGACCATATGAATGGAATTAAATTGACACAACACGTTGGCCCTGTTGCCTTAAAACTAGCAAGACAGAAACAGGAAAAGCGTATTAAGAAACACTTGAGAGCAAAAAATAAATAATGGCTTACGCATTCGATCCTAAAGATGATGTTGAAACACAATGGCAAAAGTGGTCTGCACAGTTTGTAGAACCACCAATTCTAACTGATGAGGCATTGAGAGAGAACATTATCAGAGACCTGACATTCGTATCAGGTATGGATGTTAAAGAGTACACACTATACCAAAAGTGGTGTGAAGTGCAAGAGAAGTACCCATCTGTTGTTGTGAATGACTTATGGGAAGGCGAGAAACGGGTACTAGAAGATGAAGGTCAACGCCTTGCAATTGAAGAAATCAAAAGAAACTTTTGGATTCCAGAAACACCTGATGACTATCTAAATCTACAACCAGAGATGTTGTACACCAGTAAGCAAGAAGACTTGCCTGAATTGTGGAATTGTATTCGTACATTCTCATCTACAATGAAGAACAATGCTAACATTGGTCGTAACCTTAACTTTGTGGTTCGTGACAAGGTAACTAAGAAGTATCTTGGTGTTATCTGTATCTCATCCGATTTCCTTGATTTAACACCAAGAGACAGTCACATTGGTTGGCCTAGAGAACTGAAGACACAAGGCGGTATGATTAACCATACGGCCATTGGTTCTACAATTGTTCCATTACAACCACTTGGTTTCAATTATGTTGGCGGTAAACTACTTGCATTGTTATGTCTTGCCGATCCTGTACAAGAACTATGGAAGAAATTGTATGGTGATGTACTTGTTTCAGTAACAACAACATCTTTGTATGGTAGAACCAAGGCTGATGGTCTATCACAATATGATAACTTAGACCACTGGCAAAAAATGGGCTTCACGGCAGGTTCTGTATCATTTGAACCAGAAAAGAATACTCGTTATCAAATCCGTGATTGGTTAAAAGTAAAACATACACGCAAATATTTTGAGTGGTATGCCGCAAAGAAAGCTTCTGGTCAACCACATAAACGTGACCATAAGAATCGTTCACTTCAATTCGTGTATAGTAAACTGAACATACCTAAAGAGTTGATTCGTACAGACCATGCTCGAGGCATTTATTGGTCACCTTTGTATGATAACTCTATTGACCGCCTCAATAATAGAATTGGTGATGATGCATTGATTAAATCATTTGATACAAGCGTAGAAGCCTTGACTGAGATTTGGAGAACTAAACATGCCAAACCTCGTATTAAGCAGTTGGTCAAAAAAGGTCGTAACAATAATGAGACCTTGTTCTATGATGACCTTACCACCCTAACATGGGAACAGGCAAAGAATAAATATTTGCCTGCGGTTGGTCGATAAACGCTTGACAAAGTGCATATATATTGATATAATAGACACAAATGCGGAGAGTCCGAGACAGCCCGTCCCAACGGGCAGACAGGTTTAACTCCTGTTATCCGCTCCATCCCTAAGTCCCATGCGACTTCCCGACTGTTGTTTTTACGCAACAGGCTCTTGACAAATCCTCCAGTTTTGATATAATGGACACATAGATTCAAAAAGGTTTTGCATGACAGCGTTTACAGTAGAACAAAAATCTCAGCTTGCCAAGTTGATGGCAACTGAGAACCTTACCATTCAACATTCAAAAATCCATACTGCCAAGTTTGATACGAAAAATCGTATTCTATATCTTCCTATCTGGAAAGATATGTCAAGCTTCATGTATGATTTGCTGGGCGGCCATGAGGTCGGTCATGCTCTCTATACTCCTGCTGAAGGTTGGCATGATGTTGCTACCGATAAAACCAGAGGTAAAAATTACAAAGCTTTCCTTAATGTGATTGAAGATGCTCGCATTGAGAAAAAAGTTATTCGTAAATATCCAGGCCTCAAATCATCATTCAGAAAAGCATATGCTGAATTGAATGACCGTGATTTCTTTGGC
>Ga0209500_10002176_pt1 | contig 14194 bp, 5 predicted proteins | sample S_140212_EF_Meta_FD_187323 | JGI IMG/M metagenome (GOLD analysis project Ga0209500, IMG submission 187323) | Freshwater microbial communities from Lake Simoncouche, Canada to study carbon cycling - S_140212_EF_MetaG (SPAdes) (version 2) | ecosystem: Environmental > Aquatic > Freshwater > Lake ... | reverse complement strand
ACTGCGTTTGGGACAAAATATGTGATATCTGCCTACGATTCAAAAACAAATCAAAGATTTGATGCTGAAGTTAATTTAAGTGAGATGAACATTAAAAAAGTTAACACCCAACCAGGTGCTGACGGATTTTTTGAAACTACATTACCAATTTCAAATGACATTGTTAAATTAAAACTTTTAACATATGGTGAAGAAACTATGATTGATAAAGAAATGGAAATATACCCAAAAAGTATGATTGCACCAATTGTTACAAAAAAATTGGAAGCTCAAATTATATCAATTAACGGTAACACAGAAAAGGAAAATAGTGTAAAATATATTCAACAGATGCCGATTGCCGATTCTAAATTTATTAGAAAATTCTTAAAAGAGGTTGAACCAAGATTGGATTTAACCAAACAAGTTAGAACCCCGTCAGGAGAAATGATTGACATTACTGTCAATTTTGGGGTGGACTTTTTTCGTCCTTTCTTCGGAGTATAAAAAAATATTATTAGACGAAACATTTTTCTTGGTTAAAAACGCAAATTTTTCATATCAAGATATATTGAAAATGCCGACTTATGAAAGAAAATATTTCATAGGTAAAGTAATTCAAGAACACGATATGATTATGGAAGCTCGTGAAAAATCTAATAGATAATATTTATTTATATGCAGGACGAATCAATTAAAAGTACAACAGAGGCAACAACAGGTCTCGCAACAGAACTTAAAAAAGTGATGAATTCCATAACAGGAATAGGAGATACTTTTACTAAAACACTTAATACCGTTTCACAGTTTGACACAAAACTTATTTCAAACGCAAGAAATTTAGGACAAAGCGCTGGTTATGCAAAAAGTGTTGAAAATGAATTAGGAAAAGCAGCTGTAAATGTTGTTAAAATGGGTGGGTCTCTTGACGATGTTCTCAAAACTTTTAATGACGTTAACGCATCTATCGGTAAAACAACATATCTATCTCAACAGTTTTATGAAAATGTTGAAGCGATTGAAAAATACGGAGTAAAAGGTGAAACAATTAATTCTTTTGCCAAATTTTTTGATAAAGTAGGCGGTGGCATGGACGCAGCAACTGAAAAACAAATTGAATTAGTTAACACTGCCAAAGCATATGGTCTAAATGTTGGGACATTTCTTGGTTCAGTTGCTGGCAAATTAGATATTATTAATAAATACGGTTTTCCAAAAGGAGTATCTGATTTATCGTCTATGGTTGTGAAATCACAACTTTTAGGTGATAGTTTAAGCGTCGCTCAAAGTTTTGCCGACCAAATAATGGATAGTCCTGAAAAAGCATATGAATACGCGGCTCAATTACAAACACTCGGTGGTTCATTTTCACAACTAGGTGATGGTGCACAATTATTATATATGGCACAAAATGACTTAAAAGGTTTAAATGACCAATTAATAAACGCCACAAGAGGTATTGCAACATTTAATAAAGAAACAGGTCAATTTGAAATAAGTGCTAACGAGAGATTAAGATTGAAAGGACTTAAAAATTTAGGTATTGAGTCAGACAAAGTTGAGGAGACGGCATTAAAATTAGCTAAACAAGAAAAAATTATTAGTGAATTTAAATTTAAACCACAATTTGAAGGACTAAGTGAGGAACAACAACAAACATTGGCTAGTTATGCTCAGATACAAAAAGGTGGTGTTGTCACGATTGAAGGTAAAGACATTAGTGGATTAAGTAGTGATAAAGTTAAAGAAGTTTTATCTAATTTACAAGGTTCAGGTAGTGAATTAAAAAACAATACCGACGCAAATATTGATAGTATACAAAAAAATTTATCATCAACTGAAGCCGTAACATTAGCAAATAATCAATTAAGTAATGCGTTTGCAATGGCAACTCTTAAGGCTGGTGACTTTTCAAAAGGACTTGAAAGTTATACGGGTATTGTTGTTAAAGCTCAAGAAGAAGCTAACAAAGTACTAACTAAAGTTTATAATGGGGGTTCTGAAGTGTTATCCGACGTAAAATCAAAATTTTCAACAGACTCACTAATTGTTGCATTAGAAAACTATACCAACGCTGTTTCACAACAAAAATTTATTGAAGTTAAGGGTAATCCAACAATTGATGTTAAAGTTACGGGTATTGACGTTGGGTTATCGGATGTGATTAAAACACACATTGCGAGCGAGATTGCCAAATCAATTAAAACAACCGCTTCAGATAGTAGTGGATATAGTGAATAATAATATTTAAAAAATTCTGTTTTATCTATTTATTAGAAACAGTATAAGATGGCAGACAGCTTATTATCATTTTCAGCATCAGAACAATTTAGAAAAAAAATAATTGTTTCAAATTTAGAGCCTTATTTTGTAAAAGGTTCAACCACCCAAGCTTTACCCAAAAACCAAACTTATACTAAAGAAACAAAATGGATTGATGTACCATTGGTTAATCAACCTGACATGATTGACACATCAATTCCCGAAAAGAAAAGATTATATACTGTCAATCAATATGGTCCTGATGGTGGATATAAAACAAGCGCAAACGTTGATTTAGTTGTTAATGATGCTAATGAAGGAGAGTTCAATTACTCAAGCCCACAAACAAAAAAGTTTGACGAAGCCAAGTTTTCACAAAAAAATCTAATTACCAAAAATTTATTTGGACCACAAGATGGATGGGGTGATGCATCATCTGAGTTAAATTTAATTATTAGACAATTAACAACAAGAGCTGAGTATTACACATTCAAAGCATCAAGTTATTCCCCAATTAATATTTTATTAAGCAAGGACCCAACAGGTACACTTGGAACACTTTCACAAGATTCCGCACTCGCACAAATAGGTGCAACAAGATTAAGAAAATCTTTTGAGGACTCAATTGCTTTAGAAACATACCAACAAACAATAGGTAGAGCCAACGTTCTTCAAACGGGAAGTGACCCATATAGAATATTAAACCTAATAACAGGTAGACAACCATTAATTGAACCCGATTGGCATATAACAGTACCTGATAGTATTATTGGAAAAGGGATAGATTTTATTTCAAGAGTTACAGGTGTTTATTCACCATACTCATATATCCCTGGTGATTATTTTAACAACGTAGGTAAGAAAAGTGTTTTAAATCAAGTTGTTAATAAAGTTAGTCAAGTTTTTGGATTTCCAGCAGTATTACCAAGTAAGAAAAGTTCATCAGATGTATTTTTGGCATACACAAGCGGTGGTTCAAGAAAAGTATTATTTAATAATTTATCATTAAACTATTATGCACCTGACTATAAAGCCAATTTCCTAAGTAATTTAAATTTAACAGCACCTAAAGGTAACTACTATATTGGTAGTAGAACATCTGAACCATTAGATATTGTATCACCTTCAGGTCAAATTCCTGTTAATCAATTTGGTATTGAGGTTGAAACAAATGTATATGGACCAAGTAATTTAGGTAAGTTATATGAAAACAATGTTGATTTTAAATTTGGATTAAACCAAACCCCTACAATAGAAGGTGGTGGTGTACAAGGTGGATTTACATGGGTATCACCAAAGTACAAAGGAAATGCCGGTCAGAAAGTAGGTGTTGGTGGAACACTTAAAGGACAAGACCCCGAGTACCAACCAATCGCGGCAAACTATACAAGAAGTGAATCAACGGCATATCCACTTAAACAAGGTGGTATTTTAGATGATACACAAAGATTAATTAATTCACAACCATCAGGTGGTAAAAGATTACAACACGTTGGTAACGCAATTGACCAAGTGTCTAAGGTGTTTAACGATGGATATAAAGAGATAACTAAAGGTTCAAGGGTAATCCGATATACGGACACAAACGGTATCTTTAAAGGTGAAGAATACGGTAGAGTATTTGCCAAAGATATTCCATATTACGATAACCAAAAGTTGGTTAAAAGTGATGGTAATATTAGAAAACACCCCTATTCTATTTTAGATTCAACATATAATTTAAACATATATCCAACATCAGGTCCCGAATCAACTAATTTGCAAGGGGGACAAGTTAAGAAGTATATGTTATCATTAGAAAATCTTGCATGGAGAACATCAAGAAGACCTGGTTATAGATATACCGATTTACCTGAATCTGAAAAAGGACCAAACGGTGGTAGAGTTATGTGGTTCCCACCATATGATTTAACATTCTCAGAAAACAACTCAGTTCAATGGGAGTCAAACACTTTCTTGGGAAGACCTGAAGACATCTATACATATAAAAACACAAGTAGAAGTGGTAGTTTAAGTTTTAAAGTTATTGTTGACCACCCTTCAGTTATGAATTTATTGGTTAATAGGGTGTTAAACAATACTGCATCAAGTCAGATTGCTGACCAAGTTATTGATTCATTCTTTGCTGGACTTACAAAATTTGATATATACGAATTATCAAAAAGATATAATAACTTCTCAACCACAGAATTATCGCAAATTCAAAAATTAATTAACGGCTCAAGTAATCCCGAAAAGATTAAAGATACAATTAATCAATCTTTAAATGTTGGTGGTGACGGAGCTGGTGGTTCACTAAGCTCTAATTCAAATGTTGGACAACAAGTATATACCCCACAATTAAGTGCATACAAATCAACACAGTTTTACTTTGATTATAACACTGGTGGTGGAACAAACTATTCAAACAATGTTACCTCATATACAACAAGTGGTAATTTTAGTAAAATTAACCAATCACAACAAACTTTAATTTCATCTTCTGAAAACGCTCTTACGGGATTTACTGAAAGTATTAAAAGTTTATTGTCATCAAATGCCAACGTAACTATTGAAATTAGATTACGTTCAAATAGTTCATATAACGAAGGAACCAATATTGAATCTGAAAGAAATACATGTGTTGAAGATACAATTAAATCATTACTTAATAATGACAAAAGAGTAAAGATTGCTAAATCAAATGGTGCGGCGGATGAAACAATCCAACCACTTAATTACAAATGTGATACAACAACAACCGACCAATATGGTACAGGACCTGTTGGATGTAGAAGAGTTATTATTGAAGATATTATTGAAACACCATTACCAAATTTAAACAATCCAAATGGCGGTGTTGCAACAGGGGGAATATCAAACCTTGATAGATTATTAAATCAAAATAATACACAAAACGGTAATAACCCAAACAACCCAAGTGTTCCAACACAAGAGTCAATTAGCAAACAAGTTATTAGAAAACTGTTAAGTGAAGCCGATTACTTTAAGTTCATGAAAGAAAGTAATCCTTTTGTTTATGATTCTTTAAGAGAAAAGTTAAAATATTTTCATCCAGCGTTTCACTCAATGACACCTGAGGGATTGAACGAAAGATTAACTTTCTTATTACAATGTACAAGACCTGGTGATACAATTCCAACAAAACAAACTAATGGAACTCTGATTGATAAGGACGCCAGAAACACAGCGTTTGGTGCACCACCAATTTGTATTCTAAGGGTGGGGGATTTTTATCACTCAAAAGTTGTAATTGATAGTTGTAATTTTACTTATGATGATGGTAAATTTGATTTAAACCCCGAAGGTATTGGTGTACAACCTATGATTGTGAATGTAACTATGGGATTCAAATTTATTGGTGGTCAAGGGTTGAAAGGACCTATTGATGAATTACAAAACGCATTATCATTTAACTTCTTTGGTAATACTGAAATGTATGATGAAAGGGCAACTGATTCATTAACGGTATCAGCATACAATAAAGAATTTATTGAAAAGACTGAACCAACAGGTGACACACCCAAGAACACAAATTCAAACCTTCAAAATGAAGGGGGTACTACTATTGGTTCTGTTGAGGGTAAATTTGAAAATAGTGGAACAAGTGTTAATATTGCTTATAAAACTATTGTAAATAACTTTATTGAAAGTTTTAACAATTTTACAAACGACGAATATGACAAATTAAAACAAGTAAGTGAACAATATAACAGTGGTATATTAATGTTGTATACTAAAGACCGAGATTACAAATCAGGTAAAATGAATGAGTTTGGTAGTCCTTCTGCAACACAGACAAATCTTACAATCTTTGGTAAATCAACATTTGAAACCAAAATAGACACACTGTTTAGTCAGTTGTTAACAGATATTAATGGTGGATTATTAACCATTCAACAGGAAATGAACATACCAAAGAGATTTAAAGATGTTGATAAGGCAAACTTTAATGCTCAATTAAAAAAATTAGTTAATGACTATAAGGTAAAATTTACGGACAAATTAGTTACAACAAGTAATGAACTATCAAAAGTACAATTATCTATGACAAGAAACATAGATAAGTTAAACTATGTAATTCAAGGATTAGATGGTTATATTGATACTAAAGGTATTCCACAAATTTATACGATTGACAGTGCAACAACTGTAAATGAAATTGGTATAGTTATGAACACTTATTCACCTAGAATTAATTTATTGGAAACAAATTTGGAAACTAAAACAATAATCACATCAACGTATGATGATAATCAAAGTTACACTTTACCCGGTAAAGGTTTTGCAAACCCAGCGGATAAAAGATTCTTTTTAGTGTTTGGATGGCAATTGGCAAATAATTATAGAGCGTTTGAAACACAAGTTACCGGCTCATTTACATCTAAAGATTGGACAAAATTTATTAGTGAAAGTTTAACTAAAAATTATAAAGTACCCGCAGATAATGAGAAAAAAGTGATGGGTAAAATATTTTCTGATTACAACCAAACTTTTAACAAAGGAAGTGAAAAAGTGTATGTGCCTGGTAACATAACAACACTTATTAAAAACAAAAGACAAACAGGTTTAACAATTAAAACATCGGCAACGCCCGCAGATAAAGAAAAATTAACAAACCTTTATACAGGACAAAATATTGGTAATAAAGATACATTTAATGGTAAAGTAATATTCTAATGGATTACTACAATAGATATGGTCAATTTTTATTAAACGGTGAACAAACCGTTGTTCCTGGTTTAACATTACCAAGAAAAAGTACTGACATAAAATATGTCTTTAGAGCCGGTATTAGTAGATTAGATAAGATAAGCCAAGAGTATTATGGTACACCATTTTTTGGTTGGTTAATATTACAAGCAAATGAAGAATACGGTGGATTGGAATGGAACATTCCTGACAACTCAATTATAGTAATACCATACCCTTTAGTTAGTTCACTTCAGGACTATAATAATGCTGTACAAACAAGATTCTATTACTATGGCAGATAATTTTGGTGGAAGTGAAAACATATATTATGAAGACAATTCTAACATTGTTTTAATTGACCCAAACTCAGTAAGAGACTCAAGTGGGGTTAAAAAAGACCGTGTAATTAAACAAGAGAATTTAGTTATGTATGCCAACTTGGAGGCTAATGCCGTTCCAAGAACAAAACTTGCGGTTGGACAAGATGTTGAATCAAGTATTAACAACACAACCGTTGCTTCAATTAATTTTTTAAAACCAAACGATAAAAACAGTTTTGATACAAGTTATACTGATGAAACCACAGGTGCTGGAAGTGCTCAAGGACGAGGTATAAATCAAATTAAATTTAATAATGGTCAAAACCCGCAACTAAATAATTATGTTGATACCCAAATATTGGGTATAAGAGACATTAATGTTGATATTAAATTCAACGGGGTGCCAACAGTAACCATGACATTAGTTGATGTACAAGGTAAAAGTTTATTTCAAACCGGAGGTAATTCACCATATTCAGTATTTTTATATTATCCCTATCCGTTATTTAAATTAACATTAAAAGGTTTTTACGGAAAGGCAATTCAATACGAATTAATGTTATTAAACTTCCAAGCAAGTTTTGAAGCGTCAACAGGTAACTATATTGTTAATTTAAAATTTATTGCTCGTACAAGCGCTATGTTAGATGATATTCGTTTAGGATATTTGTTTGCGTTACCACATATGTATGGTCAGTATAATATTTTAAACACACCAACGGTTAATACAAGTAATTCCGCGACCGCTTCCGTACAACAAAATGGAACGGGTGTCACTACTGAGTTAACCGTAGAATCAACATCCAAAGGATATTCAAAAATAAAACAAGTATTTGAAGAGTATAAAAGGCGAGGATTAATTGACCAAAATGTGCCTGTAATAACTCTTAATGAAATGCAAATTAGGTTAACGAAGTATACTGAATTTTTAAATAAAGAATTTGATAAATTGGATTTTACAACTATCGTATCTCTTGAGAGGTATAAAGAATCCTTAAATAATTTTAGTAACCAAGTAGTCCAATGGGGTGAAACATATTTAGACAATACTAAAACTTTGATACTTAATGAGTCATTTAAAAACATTAAGTTATACCAGTTAAAAAATATTTCAACTAACGATAACACTTCTAATAGTGCCACAACACAAACCGCCGAAAACAAATTAACGCCAATATTAGAAAATGCGTTAAAACAATTTAGGTCGTTATCTAATAATAAAGTTTGTGATAGTATTACTTTAGACCAAAAAGCGTTTAAAGTTGATTTCTTTAAAGAAAAATTTAGTGTTGATGATATTAATTTTGAAGCGACATATTATAAACAAAGAGGTAGACAAGTAACAAATCCCAACACTGATGTTGAATATAATAAATTTAAAAACAATTTAATTAACGAACTACAAATTAATGGTACATTATTAAAAGTTGAACCAACAACTGATAACAATTTCACCAATGGTAACTTATATTATTATGTGTTAGATAAAGAAGTTGAAACAATTAAAAATATTAACGGACAAATAGTTCAAAAATATAAAGAAGAATCTGAACGACTTAATCAAGTATTAAAAGATAAAGTAAGAACAAATGGAAATGTTCAAGATTTACAATTTAGACCTACGGTTAGAAATGTTGTTGGTACAATAATGGCATCTGTTGATGCTTTTTATCAGTTAATGGATGATGTCCACACTAACGCATGGAATCAAAGAGAAAACACAGCAAGATTAAAATCAATAATAACAACCAATCCATCACAGGAAGGTAAAAATGTTATACAAACCACAACAACTAAAAATCCCAATTATTTTGTTTACCCATGGCCACAATTTGTTCAGAAAAAAGAAACATCGGGTAAAGTAGAATATGAAGTAACATACCCCGGTTCAAATGCAACAAGTGAATCAACACAAGCTTATAACCCCGTTATCTGGCCTGAAGTAGAATTTGTTGAAGAATACCTTAAAGGAGTATTGGAAAAAGATAGAAATTTTACAACGGACATTAAACCAAACACTGACTTAGTTATAAAATACACACCCGAACATGCTATTGAAATACCCTTTAGACCAAAAATATACAATCAAGAAAACAATGCTATACAAAACTTTGTTTATGAAATGTATGAAAGATTATATTTAAATGCGTTTTATTCCGGTTTGTTCTACATTGATGTTAACGAAGATATTGTTTTTACCGCTTCAGATGTTGAAACAAATAACGTTGTCCAATCACTGCCTGTTGGTGCGTTAAAAAATGATATCACAAATACATTACCAACAACAACCTTATATAATTATTTAAAAACTACCGCAGGTGAAAACCAAGTGGGTGAGTTATGGAACAAATTTATTTCACAAAATTTTGTTACACCATACATTAAAGAACAAGTTAACAATAGTTGGAAACTATTAAGCCCAAAGGATTTTAACGCAACATCAACAAATCCATTAAAAATTAAAAGTTTAGATAATATTAAAAGTGTTTTAATTGCTAATACAACAAACGCAACAACACTTTTTGACACATATCCATTTATTATTGATAGTTTTGCTAAAAAAATGCAAGACACACCAAATGAAGACAATAGATATACAACTATTAATAGTTATGGGTTTAATGATAAGAAATTAGTAATTGATAATTTTTCAGGTCCAAATATTAGTCCGTTAACTAGAAGTACAACAAGTAATGCTGGTTATTTAGATACTCAAACAACTAATCAACTTATTATTAATTTTTATGAAGATAGATACGGAAATAAATTAAAAAAGTTCTATACTGAAGGTAATTTAACATATACCACTGACAGTAATTTAACAATTACACAAACAACAAGTTTATTAAACACACCATATTTTATAAACGCAATTGTTGAGGCTGGAAGTACTGGCACCACAGGAAATGACAAGTATACTAAGTTAGGTTATTTGTTGTTAAATTCATTACCACTTTCAACACTACACGAAAAATACATTGATACTAGCAACGGAGTGTCAACCGAGTATATTTTTGCCAACTTAAATAAGTTTTCAGCAATACACGAATTACCATACGCTTGGATTTTAAAAATGGGTTCAATATGGTATCGTTATAAAACTTATGTTGAAACTTCGGGTACAACGGACATATTAACTTCCATTTGGAAGGATTTTGATTACAAAACAAATTACGACCCAATTACATCCGCGGCAACAAAAACATATGATATTGTTTACGGTTCGGCAAATTCAGGAAAAAGACCTTACACATTATTAGGTTCTAATAATATCCAAACAGGATTTTACCCACAAGTTATTAATAATTTTTATAAAATTTTAACAAATAATAATTTGTTTGTTGACAGTAATGGTTCTTTAACATACAACTTAAATGACACAACCGTTTTATTTGGTAATGAATTAGTTTTACAATCAAATAACGAAAATGTTAATAAAATAAAAGGACCCATTAATAGTTGGTACTCGTATCTAAATATAACTCCTGATTATTCATCGTATTTTGGACCACAATATCAAGGATATAAATGTTTATTTCCGTCTGCGGGTGTACAACCGTTCCAACAATCTTACAATGAATTAAGAGGTGACGGAAACACAAATGATATTACCGTATCTGAAATTGGAACATCAAACCCAATGTATAATGGTAGTGTGAAAACTTTTTGGAACGCACCAAATTATGGTTGGTTTGACAACACAAAAGTTCAAATGCCAACACCATTTGAGTATTTAAAATATGTTAGAACAGGTACGACTGAAAACCAACCCGATTTTGATATTGCTTCAACATATAGTTCAATTGAGGATTTATTTGGTGTGTTTACAAAAGACCAATTAGATTCATTTGAAACTGAGTTTAAAGAATTTTGTAAAACTGACGGGGAATCAAAAATATTTTCACCTGAAGGTGATGATACAACATATGCAAATATTGTAAATTTATTTAAAAAGATGTTTTTAGTTAAAGATGAAACAACTGTTAATAATACTTCTTTGGGTAATTTACAAGCCGCGAACATTAATGATGTTTTGAGTAAATTTATAGATATTAAAGTTTATTTTAAAAACGGTAATCCTAAAAAGTTTGATAGACAACAATTCGGTTATTTTTCTAAAAGTCCACAATTTAAACCTGTACAAGATTTTAATTACGGTGGACAATATGTTTCTTATTATAAGAATGACCCAAATCCATTACCAAGTAATGGTGGAAAAACCATTGCACAGTCAAAAGCCACATATCCCGAAGTTTGGAAAACACTACAAGAATATATCGGATTTTCAACTATTGAAGATATTAAATATACTGATACGGGTTCAACAATATATGATTTCTTTAGAAATAATGAAATTCCTTTTACAAGTGATAATATAAAATTATTATATCCGTTAATTAGAATATATGCAACTAAAAAGAAATTAAAATCAACATATAACCCAACTGACTTTGCTTCAGATATTACGGCAATTTTAAATAAAGCGGAAACCAAACGTAATAGTATTGAGCAACAGTTTAGAGGTAAATTACCGTCAGCATTATTAGGACAAAAACAAGAACAAACACAAGATGTTAATTCAAAATTAGACGGTGACATTATAAAACTTGAACAATGGGAATTATTTAAAGCGGTTAATGATAAATGGGTTTCAGGTAGAGATACCAAAAGCCGACTTTTATTTGATGAATTTTTATTTTTTGATAGAGCGAATCGTGATATTGGTGACGAGTTAATTATTAACACCGATACAATTAGAAAATTTTGTACTTGGGACAACTCATCAAATTCAGTAATGTCGTTAGTAAGACAAATTGTTGCCGACAACCGAATGAACTTTTTTGTAATGCCAGCATATATTAATTTTTACGGTAAATCATCATTAAGGACAACAGATAGAAATGTATCAATACTTAACAATGCTAATGATGTGTTTAGTACATTTACATATGTTGATTACATTGACTCAGCACCAAAATTCCTATGTCAATACATTGATAGACCCTCACAAACACTATCATTAGATAACGACCCTAACTATCCATTTAAGAGTGACTCATTTGATTTAGGTAATCCAACAAACAATCCTATAGTTGAAAAGGGACCCGTTAATCAACATAACAGTAACAAAGCGGTAGGTTTTGTTGTGGACTTTGGTACAATAAATCAAAGTATATTTAAATCTGTTGATATCAACCAAGAACAAGGTGTGACATCTTCAGAACAAATACAAACAACAATTGATATGGGTAACCAAGGCTCGGGAAAGAAAACAATGCAACAAACAACATCGTTGTATGATTTTTATAAAAATCGTTCTTATAGTAGTACGGTTAAAACATTGGGCAATGTAATGATTCAACCAACAATGTATTTTGTGTTAAGACACATGCCAATGTTTAACGGAACTTACATTATTAGAAATGTTAAACACTCAATAAGTTCAGGTAGTTTTAATACTGAATTTAATGGACAAAGAGTTTCGGCAAATATTAATACAAAAGTATCTGACGACCTTGCCAGTGTCAACGAAGACTTTTCTAAAAAATTATCAGACAAAGTAAAACAGTTTGTTAGTAATAATACATTGGTACCATTTGATAGTATTTCAAAACAATATTTAACTGGTGACGCCGCTAAAGATTATGTTTTATCTGCAAAAACACCGTATCAAGGATTTATTGTTCAAACAACTGATTTATCAACCCAAGATTGTAGTGAAAATATTAATCCAATTTACGGAGCAATTCAAAATAATGATTTAATTACAAGTTCAATTACCGTTAATAACCTTGCAACATTAATTAGTGGCTCAACTACCGATACAAACCTAAGAACATATATGTTCTGTATGTTATATATGATGGGTAATAAAACTGAAATAACTAGCAGATTACAATATAAACAAAATAATTTATATGGTGTAATAGTTGATGTGGCATTTCCTGGTGGTTTAAAATCAAAAATAACAAAGTATAGATGTTTAAAAACTGGCGAGAATTTTACAAGACCATTTGCAACATTTGACAACATCCAAGATAATATTAATTTTGTTAAGGATTATTACTCAGAAAAGATGAGTACATATTTTACCGCTGGATTATCTAAAGAAGAAACAATAAATAAAATTATTGAATTATTTTATATGACTTGGTATACTTCAGGTTCATCAACAAAAAAATACATAGATAATTCAAATTATAGTACTTGGTTGGGAAATGTTAGATGGGCTTATCAACAAGCAAAAACATTAGGTTTGTACTAATTTAAATAATCGTTATATTTATTAAGAAAAAACAATATGAGTAATTTAAAAAATTTATTGGACAACTACTTACAGAAAGATACTGTAATCGCCGAAAAGGATTTGGGTAACGGATATAAAGAAGTTTGTGATTTACAAACTGGTGACTGTTACACTGTAAGATTAAAAGACGGTTTAATTGAAAGAGTGGATAACACAATGAAATTAAATAAAACATTAAGAGTAGAAACACCACAAGGTGTTAAAACATTATTAAACGGTTAATCATGGAAAACAAAGTTTCAAAAACAATATTAGAGGAATTAAATAGATACAATCAAATCAACAGTTACATTGTTGAACAAGACGCTGCATTACCTCCACCAGCAGATGAAGACCCAACAGCTGCTGAACCTCCACCACCAGCACCCGATGATACTACATTAGGTGGTGCCACTCCACCTGAAGGTGAAGTGACTCCTGAAACAGGTGCCCCTATTGATATCAATAATGACCCTGATGTTGAAGAAATTGAAACAGGCGATTCTGAAGGCGGTAAGAATGATAGTAGTAGTGGTACCGAAGAGTTGGATATCACAGAATTGGTTACTTCACAAAAAGACATGCAGTCAAAGCAGGAAGAATACATGAATTCAATGATGTCTAAATTAAATGACTTAGAAAGTAAATTGGC
>Ga0209500_10002174_pt1 | contig 14208 bp, 15 predicted proteins | sample S_140212_EF_Meta_FD_187323 | JGI IMG/M metagenome (GOLD analysis project Ga0209500, IMG submission 187323) | Freshwater microbial communities from Lake Simoncouche, Canada to study carbon cycling - S_140212_EF_MetaG (SPAdes) (version 2) | ecosystem: Environmental > Aquatic > Freshwater > Lake ... | reverse complement strand
GACACTGGCGCACGCGTCTATGGATTGGCTTCGGACTTTCGGGTTCTTAACCTGACTGCGGTGCTGGACATGGCCACCGTCTCAGGGCTGCCTCTGACCATTACCGCCGACGCGGTCACCAATATTTCCTTTGACCGCGACACCATTGCCAGCCGCAGTGGGGCCGCCATCACCGACGGCAAAAACGCCGGTTACTTGGCCAAAGTGGCCCTGGGTGACCATGCGGTGCGGCGCAAGGGCGAGTGGAATGCGTCGCTGGCCTACCGCTACCTGGGCAGCGACGCCACGCTGGACGCGTTTACCAACTCCGACTTTGGTCTGGGCGGCACCAACAACCAAGGTTTTATTCTGGGTGGCAACTACGGCTGGTACGACAACACCGTGCTGTCCGTACGCTGGATGAGCGCCAACCAAATCGACTCTTATGCGCCGGGCTCCAACCCGGTGACCAAGCTGTCGGTCGACACCTTGCAAGTGGATCTTGCGGTCCGTTTCTAAGGCCACCATGCGCTACGTCTACACCTACTTTTCTGTCCTGCGCCTAGCACTGGTGGTGGCCTTGGTGGGCGGCTTGTCCGGCGTCCATGCGGCTGACGACCAAGCAAAAAAAGCCGCACGTGCGCAGCAAGAGCGCATGGCAAAAATGCAACAGGTTCAGCAGGCCTTGCAGCAAGACAAAGCCCAGCTCAGTAACGAGCGCGACGAGCTGCAAGGCAAGTTGCAAAAGGCCCAGGCCCAGGCATCTAAGCTGGGCCAGGCGCTTAAGCAAGAAGCCGAGTTGCGCACCCAATTGCAGGCATTGCAGGACGAGAAGGCGGCGCTGGCGGATTCGCTCAAGTCCACGGTAACGCAGTTAGAGACCTTGCGCGGGCAGCAGCAAACCACCCAGGCGCAACTGGTCGCCACTCAGACCACGCTTGGGGATACGCGTGTCGCCTGGGAATCTACCCAGCAAAACCTGGCGCAGCGCGACAAGTCGCTGGCGTTTTGCCAAGACCAAAACCGTGCTTTTCACACCATCAACGTGCGGCTGCTGCTGCGTTTTGAATCTACTGTGGCTGAAATGACACCTTGGTACCTGGCGCCCTGGCAGTTTGACCGCGTCGCACTAGAAAACGAGGGCCTGGTCATTCGCGATTCAATTGAAGAGCGCAAGTTGCCTGCCGAAGGCAAAGCGCAATGAAATGACATTTATTTGTCACTTTGTGAATTTAACATTCTCAAAGTATTTTAAATACTCAAATGAATAAATTGTTTAAAACGCCGCTTCGAGTCGCAACTGGTGCGTTGCGTGGCGCCCCAGTCCAGCAGGGCTTTACCTTGCTGGAGCTCTTGGTGGTGATCGTGATCATCGGCATGCTGGCCTCTTACGTTGGCCCTAAGTACTTTGCCCAGATCGGCAAGTCCGAGGTGGCGGTAGCCAAGGCGCAGCTAGAAGGCCTGTCTAAAGCAATGGACACCTTTCGCATAGATGTGGGCCGCTACCCCGCTGTAGAAGAGGGCTTACGCGCCCTGATGGTCAAACCTGACAACGCCGTGGCTTGGAATGGTCCCTACCTCAAAAAAGACGTGCCGCTAGACCCCTGGGGCCACCCCTATGTCTACAAAATTGGCGGTGTAGCTTCGCCTAGCGGGGTGATCACGGACTACCAAATCATTTCTTTGGGCAAAGACGGCCAGCCCGGAGGCAGTGGCGAAGACGCTGACCTGACCAACTAAGGCAGGCTGCCGTGAAATACCAGGCCCGTGCCATCACTGCAGAGCACGCCGTCGTGCAATGGGAGTTTGACGCGCTTGACCGTGCCGACGCCCAGCGCCAGGTGCAAGAGCGCGGTCTGTACCTGGTGCGCTTGCACGGCGGCGACGTCTTGGGGACCGGCGTCTTGGGGCGCTTGCAAGGCGCGTTTGGCCGACGCCGTTCCCCGCTGCCGCTGGTCATGTTCAGCCAAGAATTGCTGGCACTTTTGCAAGCCGGCCTGGGATTGGTGGAGGGCCTCGAGGCCCTGCTGGAAAAAGAGACACAGCCGGCTTTGCGCCTGATCATGTCTGGGCTCTTGCAAGCGCTGCGCGATGGGCGCAGGCTGTCCAGCGCGCTGGCCGAGCAGCCCCGCCATTTTCCGCCGCTCTACATTGGCCTGGTGCGCGCCAGCGAGGGCACCAGCAGCCTGCCGCAGGCGCTAGAGCGCTTTATTGCCTACCAACAGCGCATCGACGCGGTGCGCGCCAAGGTGGTGAGTGCCGCCATTTACCCGGCTATTCTGATTGGCGTGGGCACGCTGGTGAGTCTTTTTTTGATGGTGTACGTAGTGCCCCGCTTTGCCGAGGTGTACCAGGGTGCCGGGCGCCAGATGCCCTGGCTCTCGCAACAAATGCTGGGCCTGAGCGCACTGCTGACCGACCATTTGGGAGTTTTGCTGGCCTTGGTGTTGGCCGCGCTTATGGGCTTTGCCGCCTCGGCCAAAAAGTTTCAGGCCGCAGGCGGCTGGATGGGCCTGTTGACACGCCTGCCCGGGGTGGGCGAGCGGGTGCGGGTGTACGAGCTCTCGCGGCTGTACATGACGCTGGGGCTGCTGCTCGAAGGCGGTATTTCGCTGGTCTCGGCCATGGAGACCGTGGATTCCGTGGTGTCGCCGGCGGTAGCGCAGCGTTTGCGCCAAGCCAGCGCCCAAGTCCAGACGGGCGCGCCGGTGTCTCTGGCCTTTGCCGCACAAAACCTGACCACGCCTATCTCCTTGCGCATGCTGGCCGTGGGCGAGCGCTCGGGTGATTTGGGCGGCATGTTGCGCCAATCGGCCGCGTTCTACGACGGGGAAATTACCCGTTGGATTGACCGGTTTATGCGCAGCTTTGAGCCGCTCTTGATGACGGCCATTGGCCTGGTGGTGGGCGTCATCGTGGTGCTTTTGTACATGCCAATCTTTGATCTGGCGGGGTCGTTTTAATGGCCACCTTAGAGCGCGCTTATGGGCTGCCCGACGCGGCGTCGCTGCGCCAGGCCTACGGCCAGGCGCGCAAGCAAGGCCGCAGTGCCAGCAGCGCGCTTGCTGCTTTGGACGCGCCTGGCGCCAGCGATGCGCGCACCGTGGTGCGGCAAGCGGGCGCAGTGCTGGACCTCGAGGTGGTAGAGACCACGCACTTGTTTGCTTGCACCCCGGCCTTGGGCGTATTGCCCTTGGCCGTGGCGCTGCGCCGCCACTGCGTGCTGGTGTACCGTGCAGGCGCACTCTTGGCAGTGGTGGCGGACCCGTTTGACGCGGACCTGCTGGCGTGGCTGCAGTCGCTGGCGCAAGTGCCGCTGGAATTTGCGCTGGCACTGCAAGAAGACATAGCGGCCTACCTGGTCAAGCTCGAAGAAAGCGCGCGCGCCACCGACGGCCTGGGCCACGACCCCAACGACACCACCGCAAGCCAGGCCCAGCGCGACAAGCGCTCAGCGTCGAGCTTGTCGCTGTCCGCCCTGGGCGAATCGGCCAGCCCGGCGGTCAAGCTGGTCAATTCCATTTTGTACGACGCCCTTAAGGCCGGTGCCTCGGACATCCACATTGAGTCCACCGCCACGGGCATGAGCGTGAAGTTCCGTATTGATGGCGTGTTGGACCACGCGCTTACGGTGCAGGGGGTGGAGTTGGCGGAATATGTGATCTCTCGCCTGAAAGTGGTGGCAGAGCTCGATATTTCCGAGCGCCGCGTGCCGCAAGATGGCAGCTTTATGGTGGCTGACGCGGACCGCGATATTGATTTGCGCCTGTCCATCATGCCTAGCATTCACGGCGAAGATGCGGTGATCCGCGTGCTGGACAAGCGGGCCATGATTGAGGCCTATGGTTCCCTGTCGCTGGATGCGCTGGGCTTTGACCAGGCCTCGCTTGCGGTACTGCGCCGCCTGGCGCAAGAGCCTTACGGCATGCTGCTGGTCACTGGCCCCACCGGCTCAGGAAAAACCACCACGCTGTACGGCGCGCTGACCGAAATCCACGACGGCCGCAGCAAGATCATCACCATCGAAGACCCGGTGGAATACCAGCTGCCCGGCGTGCTGCAAATTCCGGTCAACGAGAAAAAGGGCCTGACTTTTGCCAAGGGCTTGCGTTCTATCCTGCGCCATGACCCGGACAAGATCATGGTGGGCGAGATTCGGGACAACGAGACCGCTGAGATTGCGGTGCAGTCGGCCCTGACCGGCCACTTGGTGCTGACCACAGTGCACGCCAACAATGTGTTTGACGTGCTGGGGCGCTTTGTGCACATGGGCATTGATCCGTATTCATTTGTGTCCGCGCTCAACGGCATTTGGGCCCAGCGCCTGCTGCGCATGAACTGCCCACACTGCAGCGCCCCCCACACCCCCAGCGCGCAAGAGTGCGAGAGTTTTGGTCTGCTGCCCGAGGACAGTTCGGTGCGCTGGATGGCCGGAAAAGGCTGCGGCGACTGCCGGGGCACCGGCTACAAAGGCCGGCGCGCGATAGCCGAGATCTTGCTGCTCAATGACGAGTTGCGCGAGCTGATTATTGAAAAAGCACCCATCCGAAAAATCAAAGAAACCGCGCACCGTCAAGGCACGCGCAGCCTGCGCGACGCCGCCATGGCCTTGGCGCGCCGGGGCCAGACCACGCTGGCCGAAGTCAACCGGGTGACGCTCAATGCCTAGTTCTGGCGGCCACAACCTCGCCCTCAGCGTGGGCCCCCAGGGCGCGCATTTGGCATTGCGCAGCGGCCTGTTGCGCCCGCGTTATCGCTTGCTGGAGTCGCTTGCGTGGCCAGCCCAGGCCAGTGACGAGCAGCGCGCTGCGGCGCTTGACGCACTTTTGCTGCGCCGTGCCACCGCAGGCAGCACGCTGGAGGTGCTGGTGGCAGACCTGTGGGCACCCAGCGCCAGCGTGCAGCCGCCGGTCAATGGTGCAAATTTGTCAGACTTGCAGGCCGCAGTAGCAATGCGCCTGCGCGCCGTGACCGACACTGCCACCGGATGGGAGGCCGCGAGCGCACCGCGCCTGGGCGGGCGTTTTGTTGCCAGTGCGCTGCGCAGCGGCCTGCTGGACATGCTGCGCCAGCAGTGCCAGCGGCACGGGCTGCACCTGGTGTCCGTGCAACCGGTGTTTGCTGCGGTTTGGAACTATTGGCATGCAGCCTTGGCGCCGGGGGAGTGGCTGGGTATTTGCAGCGCAGGCGTGCTTACCTTGTGCGTGGCGCCGCAGCGGCACATTGAACAATTGCGGCGGCTCGAATTTACCGCCGGCCATGCGCAAGAAACGGGCTGGGTGGGCGACGCGGTGCAGCGAGAAAGTCTGCGCCTTGGCATCCCAGCGCCAGCTGTGTTGGCGCTGTGCGGCGATGTGCCGCGCCCCTGGCGCGAGGCCCCGCCTGCTGCCAGCGCGCGGCGCGGCCCCGCCGCGGTTTACCTTGGCGCAGCCAGCGACGCCCTGGGCCTGTGGGGCCTCAAGCCATGAACCGCCTGGACCTGGACTTTGCCCCGCGCACCGCACGCTATTGGTGGGCGCGCGCCGGGGTGGCCTTGCGTTTGGCCTTGTTCGGTGCCATGCTGACCCTTGCCGCTGGCCTGTGGTGGACCGCAGCGGTGTATTCCGAGCGCCTGCAATTGCACGCGGAACTGGTGCGTACTGCGCCAGCGGCGACAGATCCTGCGCAACCCAGCCAAATGCGTGCGGCACTGGCGGCCAAAGGTGCACAGACCCTGAGTGCGGCACAAGACGCTGCCATGCACCAAGCGCTGCTCGCGCTCAACCGGCCTTGGTCGCAGCTCTGGGACGCCTTGGAACGGGTATCCACCACACCCAGTGTGCAGGTGGCAATTTTAGAAATGCGCCCGGAGACGGCTGCGTCAAGCCAAGACGCCAGCGCTGCGCAAGGCCTGCACTTGCTGGTCGAGTCCAAGGACAGTGCCCATATGCTGGGCTTTATGCGCCAACTGCGCACCGAGCCGTTTTTTGTGTCGGCAGTCTTGACCTCACACCAAGTCAACGCCCAAGACCCCAACCGGCCGCTGCGTTTTGAAGTGAAGCTGCGCTGGACGCAGGACAAGCCATGAGCAGCCCTCGGGACACCGGACTTCGCTTGCGCCAGCAACTGCAAGACGCTTTGCTACGCGCCGGGCGCGCCAGCCCGCTGCTGTGGCTGGCCACGGCCTTGTGGCTGGCTGTGGGGGCGCTGGCGGCGCTGGTGCTTCCTGCGCAGTACGCGGCGCGGCGGCAAGACCAGCAGGCATTGCTGCAAGGCCAAGCGGCGCAGGCACAACGCGCCCAAGCCGCACTGCAAACCAAGGCGGCAGACGGGTCGCGGCCTTTGTCAGAGACCGAGGCCAGCCAGCGCAACGCAGCCCAGTTCAAAGCCCTGTTGGACCAGGCACCGCAGCCCGAAGGCGCGCAAAAAACCTTGTTTGCGCTGGCCAAACGCTGGGAGCTGGAACTGCCGCAGGGACAGTACAAGCAAACCTGCGACGAAAGCGGCGCCTGGTGCAGCTACCGTCTGCAGCTACCGGTGGTGGGCAGTTACACCGCGGTGCGCGGCTTTGTGGAAGATGCTTTGTACACTTTGCCGAGCTTGGCGCTCGACGGCGCAAGCTTCAAGCGCGATGCCGCAGGCACGGACGACCTCGAAGTTGCCCTGCGGTGGACGCTGTACCAAGCCCCTGTGCCCGCTGCCGGAGCGGCCCCATGACGCTGCGACAAGCCATTGGCCTGGCGGCGCTGCTGGTGTCGGGCTGGCTGGCCTTCTTTGCGGATAAAACCCCGATTAGCAACGACACCCTGGTGGTGCCTACCCGCGCCAGTACGGTCAGCCAGGCGTCCCCGCCGCCAAGCGCTGGTGCGGCGCAAGACACCAAAGTCGCCCGCTTTCCCGCGCAGGCCGCTCCAGTCTTGGTTGTGCCAACAGGCATTCCTGCCTTGGCCATGCGCGCGCCTGCGCCGCCGCCCAATGCCGAGCGCGCCGGTGGCCATGCCTTTGGTGCGCTGTCATGGACGCCGCCACCGCCTCCTCCCGCGCCACCGGCGGCGCCACGCGCACCACCGCTGCCTTTTGCCTTTGTTGGCAAGCAGTCAGAGGCCGGTACCTGGCAGGTTTTTTTGTCGCTGGACGAAGACCTGCGCGTGGCGCGTGTTGCCACCGTGATCGACGGCCGTTACCGGGTGGAGTCCATCACGCCCCCGCAGATCGTGTTTACCTACCTGCCGCTCAATGAGCGTCAAACCCTCGATATTGGAGCGCCCTAGTGAGCCCATGCAACAACTTCTGGCCCAGGGCCTGTGTTCGTACCGGCGCGGCGTTTGCGCTGGCCCTGGTTTTCTTGGCGACCGGCTGCGCTTTGCCGTCGCCCACCCAAGAGGGCCGCAGCCTGATGGAGCAAGGCCAAACCGCTGCGGGTCTGCAGGCCTTAGAGTCTTTGGCGCGAAGCGCTCCAGACCAGCTGGAATACAAAACCGCCTACTTCACGGGCAAGCGCTTGGCAGCGCAGACCTGGATGGCGCAGGCCCAAATGCGCATGCAGCGCAAGGATTGGGCCGGTGCTGCGGGCTTGCTAGAGCGGGTGCTAGGCCTGTACGCCGATGACGATATTGCCCGCCAGGCTTTGCAGCGTGTGCGCCAGCAAGAGCGCTTGGCCAAGGTGCTAGAGCAAGCGCAGCAGGCGGCACAAGCCAAAGACTGGGAGGCCGCACGCAGCTATGCCCAAGCCGCCTTGCGCGACGACGCCAGCAACCTGGATGCCCAAGCCCTGCAGGCCGCAGCACTTGAAAAAATAGCGTTGGCTGCCAACAGCACCAGCGTGCTGGGCAAGGCGTTTCGCCAGCCGATTTCGCTGGAGTTTCGCGATGCCTCGGTGCGCCAAATCTTGGAGAGTTTGGCGCGCGGTAGCGGCCTGAACTTTGTTCTGGACAAAGACATCAAGCCCGAGCTCAAAACCAGCCTGCTGGTGCGCGACACCACCATGGAAGAAGCGCTCAACCTGATTTTGGTGAGCAACCAGTTAGAAAAGCAGGTGGTCAATGCCAACACCATCATCGTGTTTCCCAACACCCCGGCCAAGCTCAAAGACTACCAAGAGCTCAGCGTACGCACCTTTGCGCTGATGTTTAGCGAAGCCAAGGCGGTGGGTGCCGCTATCAAGACGCTGTTTAAAGGCCGCGACGTGGTGGTGGACGACAAGCTCAACGCTCTGATCGCCCGCGATACGCCCGAGATGCTGGACATGCTCGAGCGCATGGTCGCTACCTATGACGTGCCAGAGTCAGAAGTGATGCTGGAGCTGGAGGTGCTTGAAGTCGCCCGCGACCGCTTGCAAACCCTGGGCGTGAAGTGGCCCACCTCGCTGGGTCTGAGTCCTTTGGCCAGTGACAGCGGCGTAGGCCTGACGCTGGCAGATCTGCAAAACCTGAACGCCAGCGTCACCGGCGTGGGCTTGGGCGGCTTGCAGCTCAATGCACAAAAAACCGACACCGACGTCAACCTGCTCGCCAACCCCCGCATTCGCGTACTCAGCCGCGAAAAAGCCAAAATCATGATTGGCGACAAGATACCGGTGCTGACCACGGTGGTGACACCCCAGGGCGGGTCTTCTGAGACCGTCACCTATATCGACGTGGGCCTGAAGCTCGAAGTAGAACCGGTGATTTACCGCGGCAACGACGTGACCATCAAGCTGGGCCTGGAAGTGAGCAATGCCCTGAACCCCCAGACCAGTAAGCTCGGTTCTACCTACTACACCATCGGCACGCGCAATGCCAACACCGTGCTGCGCCTGCACGACGGCGAGAACCAGGTGCTGGCGGGGCTGATCAACAACGAAGACCGAAAGACGGCGGACAAGGTGCCGGGCCTGGGCGAGCTGCCAGGGCTCAAACGCATTTTTGGCTCTAGTATGGACGCCGACAAACGCTCGGAAATCGTACTGTCGATTACCCCGCGCATTGTGCGCAACAGCCAGCGGCCCGAGGGGCGCTTTAGCGAATTTCGCAGCGGCACCGAAAGCCGGGCGCTTGGCGGGGGTGGCCTGGCAAGCGGCGCGGCAGGGAGTCCGAGTGTGACCGTGTCCGCGCTGCCAGCGGCTACACCAGCGCCAGCGGCTCCGGCAACGCCTGCGGCAGACGCCGCTGCGACCTCCAAACCCTGAGTTTCTGCGGTGGCACAACGTGGCTTTACGCTGATTGAGTTGATGGTCACCGTTGCCATCATTGCGGTGTTGGCCACCTTGTCCTTGCCGGTGCTGGAAGTGAACCGCCAGCGCACCCGCGAAGCGGATTTGCGCCATTCGCTGCGCGAAATTCGCGCCGCCATAGACGCTTACAAAACGGCGGCCGACGCGGGCGATATTGAAGTCGCGCCAGACGCCTCCGGCTATCCTCCCAACCTGGAAGTGCTGGTGCAAGGCGCACCCTTCCAAGACAAAGAACGCAAAGGCCGGCTTTACCTGCTGCGCAGCCTGCCACGTGACCCAATGGAGCCGCGTGCCGAACTGCCCGCAGCCGCCACTTGGGCCTTGCGCAGCTACAGCAGCGAAGCCGCAGATCCCCAAGAAGGGGAAGACGTTTACGACGTGCGTTCTCGCTCCAACAAGCTGGGCCTCAATGGCGCGGCCTACAGCACCTGGTAACTTGGCAAAGCCATGAACACATTGCGCAAGACCCGCCCAGGACGCGGCTTTACCCTGATTGAGCTGCTGGTGGTGCTGTCTATCGTGTCTTTGTTGCTCACGCTGGCCGTGCCGCGTTATTTTCAAAGCATTGATGCCGCACGCGATACCGTCTTGGTGGACAACCTGCGCACCACGCGGGAGGTGCTGGACAAGTTTTATGGCGACACCGGCCGCTACCCGGACTCTCTAGAGGAGTTGGTCGAGGCCAATTACCTTCAGGGCCTGCCCTTTGACCCGGTGCGCGACAGCCGAACCGCATGGGTGCTGGAGGCACCCAAAGAAGGCGTCAAAGGCAAGGTCTACAACCTGCGCAGCAGCGCGCCCGGTAACAACCGCCGGGGCGTGGCCTACGGGGCCTTGTAATGAGACCGCAGGCGCAGCAGGGATACACCTATATTGGCTTGTTGATTCTGGTGGCGATGACCGCCACCTTGAGCGCCGGGGTTTTGCGCACCGGCGCTGTCGTGCAGCGCCACGGGGCAGAAGACGCTTTGCTGGAGGCGGGGAGCGATCTGGCAAACGCGCTGTACACCTATTCCCAGGCCACGCCGCAGGGCAAGAATCCGCGCCCCCAGAGCATCGACGACTTGCTGCGCGATCCGCGCTTTCCCAAAATCGTGGTGCGCCACTTGCGCCGCATACCGCTGGACCCGATGACAGGGCAAGAACGCTGGGGCGCGCTGATGTCCGACAGCGCGCCGGGCATAGACGCGTTTTACAGCTTGTCTGACTTGCAGGCCCAGCGCACCATCTTCAAGCCCAAGTACGCCGACTTTGCCGACAAGCGCTACTACCGCGAGTGGCTGTTTGACGAAGGATTGGCCCAGCGCTAACTAGCGAGGGCGGGCGAGCTGGTCTCTGGCCCAGACGTCACCGGTGGCAGCCGACGCGCGGTACCACTGCAACGACCGTGCGGCGTCGGGCATCATGCCGTAGCCCCCGGTTTCAAACCAGGCGGCGAGCTGGTTCATGGACTGCACATAGCCTTTTTCGGCGGCTTTGCTGAACCACGATACCGCCAAGTCGGCCTTGGCTGGAACGCCCAAGCCGCGTTGGTACATCAGTGCCACATTGTGCTGGGCTGGGGCGTAGCCCAGGCTGGCCAGCGGCTGCCAGTACACCAGCGCGTCCAGGTAGTCGCCCCGCTGGGCGGCGGCAAAGCCTTCGGCAAAGCCGGGTGGGGCCTTGGGCGAGATCACGCCGGGCGCGTTCTCTGGCGGTGCTGCTGCGTCGGCCGCCTTGTCTTTTTCGGGGTCACGTTTGGCGACTACAACTTCTTTGGGCTTTTCTTGAACCACTGCAACCGGTACCGGAGCAGGTGCCTGTGCGGGCAGCGGGGCAGGTGCTGCGGGGTCCAGCGGGATGGGCGTGTTGGGGTCCAGCTCAGTCAGGTTGGACTGGGAGTCGTAGTCACGCAAATAGCTTTGGATGAGGGGGGAGTTCCAGTCCTGGACGTTGCGCAAGTTCCATTGTTTGTCGCGAATGCCTTGGATGGTGAGGTGAATCACTGCGGTTTCTAGCGCTTCTTTGACGGCCAATTGGCTGGGTTCGTTGGTGGAGAAACCCCCTTCAAGCTGGAGCAGGGTTCTGTAAGCGACATACTGGAACACGCTCGACGAGATCTCGTGCGAGAACAGGGTTTTGGTGACCGAGACGCTGTTGGTAATTTGACCGGTGCGCACGTCCACGCTGCGCAAGTTGACGGTGACCTGGTCTACCCGGTATTTGGTCTCACCGCCAATGCCGAGGTAGTTGGCGCCTGCACCCCCGGTGCGCACATTGGTCTCGTAGCCGGTGATGCCGCCCTCAAAAATATAGTTGGCAGGCGTCAGCGTGGGGTAGCTGGAGCCGGGTTTGCCTTTGTCGGCAGGCACCTCAATGGCACGGGCCACGCGGCGCTCGTTCAACAGGTTTTGAAAACCCTCGCGCTCTATGGGCAGGTACCAGCCCGAATCGAGCAGGGCTTTGACCAAGATGGCGGCCGCTCCCTGGGTTACCGCATTGGACAGGTTGGAGTCGGGTTGGCCTTTGAACTGCCCGGTCTGGTCGCGAAACGCATACACCGCCACGGGCACGCGCTCCTGGGGCTTGGGCAGCTGGGTGAGGTCACGGGTGCTGCGGCTTATCGGAGTGAGCTTGGCGTTGCCCATGGCTACCGAGGATTTCAAGCCATCCACGGGCACCAAGGCACCGCAGCCGCCTAGCGTTAGCAGCAGGATGGTGGCGCAGGCGCGCCAAACGTGAAGGTAGGACTGCATTAGGGTTGGGACACGATGTTGCCGACATTGATGACGGTGGTGTTACCGCTAGAAATTTCTAAAGTCGATAGCGAGACGGTTTTATCCGGGTTCACGATGATGGTGACCTGGTAGTCACCCGCGATGTACTGGGTGCCACTAACCAAGGCCCCTTTGCTGTCAAACACCACGCCCGTGACCTGGCTCTGCAGTTTGCTCAGCATGGCCGCCTGCAAAGACTGGGTGAACCTGTCTAGAGTACCCACCACGGCAGCGGGCGGGGCCTGGGTGCTGTTTTGCGCGTTGGCGCTATTTAACAGGCCAGCGGCGTTGCCTGGGTTGCCACCAAACGTGGGATTGGTGAAGTTAAAAACAAGGTCGCCTGCGAGCGCAGCGCTACCGGAATAGAAGCACGCTACCGAAAATGCGCTAAACGCTAGTAGAGACTTCATTGAGTGGGTCATAGGATTTACCGCGAAAGGGACGGGGTGGGCGATCAAAGGGCCAAACGGCCCAGGTCGGCGTCGTCATTGAGCAAGTCTTGTAAGCTGATTTCAATCACTTTTTGATACACCATATCTACCGCGGCCTCGGACAGGCTGATAACCGCCTGTTGGTTGCGCGGCAACAGGGAACGAAACAGGACTTCGTCTTGGTAGACTACGAGCACTTCGGTGTTGCCTCGGCGGGCATTACTTTCGCGCACGGTAAGCACGTAGTTGGTGGTGTCTTTTTGGGTGCTCCACGCCTCAGAAAAGCGGCGATAAAACAACTCCCCAAGGCTGGAGACCACCGCGCGGGTTACCACACCGCCGTATTCCACGCCGTCTACGCCGCGTGGTTTATTGCTTTCCACCGCCTCTTCACGCATGCTGCCTTCTAGTTCTGCTTGGGCCACCGCCGGTAGTGCGGTGCAGGCCAACAAGCCGCCTGCTACCAACAGCATGCAAAGTTTGACCAAGACCTGTTTGCGCAGCAAGATGGTCACCCCAGAATGAAATAGCCCTGCACCAACACCGTGACGTCGTGCGCGCCCAGGTGATCGGTATAGGTGCCATGGAACTGGCTGTAATTGGCGACTCCCGCCTTGGCAGCTGCGCCCGTGCTGCTGTAAGCGTTGGTTTCCCCCACTTGGGTGAAATCGGTCAAAGTCGCAGTCAGGTAGGTGTTGCTGGAGGACGACGCAGCCGTCAGTAAGAGCAGGGCATTTCCATCCAAATCGACGGCATCGCTACCGAGCTTGAAGACGTCGGCGGCGCTCAGGGTGACGCTGGTGTCCAAACCACTGGCGCCGACAAATTTGAGCTGCTCCACGCCCTGAATGACGGCGCCCGAGCCGTCGGGGCTGTTAAAGCTCGAGAAGTCAATGCTCTCACCCTTGGCCTGAAAGTTCAGGATGTCAATGCCGGCCCCACCGTCTATTCGCGCGAACAGCTGCTTGGTATCAGAGTCGCTTACGATGTTGGCAATGTTGATCGTGTCATTGCCGTCCAACGCAAACACGATGTCACCGTTACTGGCGGTCAGTTTGATGGTGTCGACGCCTGTGGTTCCGTTGTAAGTCTTCGCAGCGGCGTCGTTGGAGTTATTGAGCGTCGTCTTGGTCGATTCGGCGGTGGTCACCACCAGTTGCACGTTGGTGGTGGATTCATTACCGGCTAAGTCAAACGAATGAACGGCGAGCCAGGTAACGCCAACGGTGGTTGGCGCGCCCGTCAATTGTCCGCTCTCATCCAAGCTCAGACCGTCGGGCAGGTTGTCAGTCAGCGCGGGGTCTACTGTGCCTACCAGGTCTAGCAAGAGGGAAACAGAAGAAGCGGCTTGGGTGAGCATCGCAACCGGTGCGCCCCATGCGCTTCCCAAGGTCGGGTCATCGCCGTTGGGGTCACCGCTGAAGTATTCGGGGAGTGTGTCTACCGTGAAAGGGTTCAGGGTCACCGGGCTGCTCGTATTGCCGGCCAGGTCAGTGGCAGTGAGTGAGGCATCGTAAAGTCCGTCGGCCAAACCTTGCAGCGTCAGACTCCAGTCCCCGGTCGCTGTGTCCAGCAGGACTGCGATATCTGTGTCAAAGGCGTAGGTCGTGCCATCGACCGTGATCGCCACCGAGGCCAGGTTGGGGGAGTCCACATTTCCACTCAAGGTTGGGCTCGCCATGTTGGTGTAAGTCGGGTCAGAGCCCGTGCGCGAGCTCACGTCCAAAGTTTGCGCACCCGCAACGGGGCTGGGCGCGGTATTGTCCACCGCAAAGCCCTGCTCTTTGTCGTCGCGCATTGCCGCTGGCAACAGCGCGGTGCTGCGGTTGCCAGCTACATCTGTGGCTTGGAC
>Ga0209500_10002168_pt1 | contig 14224 bp, 13 predicted proteins | sample S_140212_EF_Meta_FD_187323 | JGI IMG/M metagenome (GOLD analysis project Ga0209500, IMG submission 187323) | Freshwater microbial communities from Lake Simoncouche, Canada to study carbon cycling - S_140212_EF_MetaG (SPAdes) (version 2) | ecosystem: Environmental > Aquatic > Freshwater > Lake ... | reverse complement strand
GTCCAGAGGTAGTTGGACTCGCGTCTGCATTAGCACCGCCATTATAGCTGTATCCACCTCCGCCACCGGCAATTATTATGGGGGATGGCGCCGATTGAGTTCCGCGAACAACAAACGTTCCGCCTCCGCCCGAACCAACCGCCCAGCCGCCGCCACTAACGCCCGGTTGTCCCACTAAAATGCGTATTACTTCGCCAGCCGTCAAAGTTGTTGCCAGTTGCACGTCCATTCCTTTACCCCCATTGCCGCCCTGCGCTCCCGCCGCCCGTATCGTGTATTTTCCGGTTGCTGGAACCGTGAACAATTGAATGCCGTTATCATTTTCCATGTTCAAATTGCTAGCAACCTGCGCCCATGCTTCGGTAGAATAGGCGGTTCTAATCTGATCCAATTTCGGGCCGGAACTTCCCGTGACGCCCGCATTCCTAAACGTGTGCGCCGTGAATGGGGCCGCCGCATTCCATGTCGCGCGGGCGGAGGCTTCCGTCAATATCCCCGCATTCAGGACGGAACTTGCGGGAACGAGCACGGATACGCCAGTGCTCACGGCCGCGCTCAGCGAGAGCGCATTGGTGCTCAATGCGGTGGATTCGGCGTTCAACGCGGCCGACAGCGCTTGAATGTTTGTTTGCGCTTGGGTCGTCGCGCCCAAAACCGACGTGGAAACCGAACCCAGCGCGGATCCCCGCCCGATCACTTCGGCGCTCAAGGCCGTGCTCAGCGACGAATCGGCCAGCGCGAGGGATGCGGCAGCCGAGCTCAGGGCGAGCGAAGCCTGCGACACGGAACTGCTGCGCGCGCTGATCTCGGTGGAAATTCCGGTGCTGATGGCGGCGTCGGCTGCGCCCAATGATGCCGCCGCGGTGTTCGTGGCTAGGGACAGGGAGGCAGCGCCGGATCCTCGGCTGATCACTTCGTCGCTCAAGACCGTGCTCAGCGACGAGTCGGCCAGCGCGAGGGATGCGGCGCCCGAGCTCCGGGCGAGCGAAGCCTGCGACACGGAACTGCTGCGCGCGCTGATCTCGGTGGAAATTCCGGCGCTGATGGCGGCGTCGGCTGCGCCCAATGATGCCGCCGCGGTGCTCGTGGCCAAGATGAGGGAGGCAGTGTCGGATCCTCGGCCGATCACTTCGGCGCTCAAGGCTGTGCTCAGCGACGAGTCGGCCAGCGCGAGGGATGCGGCAGCCAAGCCCAGGGTGGTTGAAATATGCGACACGTGACTGACGCGCGCCTCAGTTTCCGCAACGATGGAGGCCGACAGCACGGAATTCCCGTTGATGACGGTGGTTGCGAACAAGGGGTCGGCGTCAATTGCGGCCGTGAGTTCCAACAGCGCGCTGAACGTGGAGCCCATGTCGCCGGCAAGCGCGACCACGCTGGAATTGACGTGGTCTTCCGTGGCCACAGCGGCGGCGTTGTATTTGGGTTGGATCGCGAAGTCCCACTGACCCGCGGCGGTCGTGCTCCCCGAAAACGTCATGCCGCCGGACACGTCCAGCCGGTTCGCAACCGTGGCGGTCTGCATGGTTGCACTGGTCACGGTTGCGGCGGTTGCATTCGCGGTGGAAATGGCGGCGGTCGCGATGTTGGCCGTTGGAAAGGTGGCGGTTCCCGTGAGGGTGGCGCCGTGTTTCGGTGCCTTGAGCAGGTGCAACGAATCGTCCGCAATGTTTCGGTCGATGATTTCTTGGTTCAACACCGCGGTCAAGTCGGACAAGTGGGAGATGACGTCCGAATTCACGACGCTTCCAATGACCACGTTTGTGATGAGCGTGCAATTGTAAAACGCCATTTCCCCAATGCTCGCAATGTTTTCCGGAACGGTCAGGGTTCCTTGAAGCGCGACCCCCATAAACGCTTTATTTCCGATGCGGGTCAAATTGGCCGGAAAAAATGTGGGTGAGAGCGGCGTGCTTGAAAACGCCGTTTTGGATTCAAACGCGGACACGCCGATTTCAACGATTTTGTATGCATTGGCCGGAATTCCGTTGCCGTTGTACGTTGTATTCGTGCCGCCGTACACGAGCGGGATTGGAGGAAACGTGCCCCAATTGACGAGAGAGGTTGGATACGTGACTGGATTCACTCCAATGATGGAAAGCGTCTTGCCTGTAACAGACAACACGGCATACGTGAATTGGGTGTCGGTAACGGTTGTCATTTTGGGTTCACCTACACTTGTATTATATCATTTATTTATATAAAAATAAATGAATAAAAATAAGTGGTTCTAAATGCTGCCGCCGCGGTTGAAATACTCGGCGCGGAATTCCAGCATGTGGCTGTCGGGGATGCGCCCCCCCCGCATGAACTCCTCGGGCGTGCGCGTGCCTTCAATTAAATTCACAATCATGAAGAGCGAGTACATGCCGCACTCCGTGCTGCGCTTCTGGTGCTGCTTCCGGTTTTCGTGGTACTTGAACCGAATGCCCAGCTCGCGCCCTTGTTGCGTGACCGTTTTTATAAATTCGCGAATCTCTTTTTGCGGCCGGTCGCCCGTGCTGTCAAAAAAGAAGACGTAGTTGTTGTTGGGCGCAAGGTTGATGAACACCGACACCCAGTGCGCGCCGTCTTCCGTGTGCGGATCCGTGTTGAAAATGACGCCGATTTGGCGCGTGTCCGAATCCGCGTACTTCTTCAGGCTGAAGTTGCAGAGCTCCTCCCACACGCACACGCCGGCCAGCTTGGGCGCGCTGTAATCGCTCGGCGACGGCCCCAAAAACTCAAACGCGGGGAACTTGTCCTCGTACTGCTTCATCACGTTCTCAATCTCTTCGCTGCTCAACCACTCGTCGGGGTCGCGGATCCACGACTTCGGCGCTTCGGGCGCAAACGTCGCGTCGTTGTTCGCAAACGACACGCCGGTGATCTGTTTCAGCCAGCACGCCTCGTTGCGGCACATGCCTTTCATGCGCTCCTTCATCGCCGTCCAAATCTCTTTCGGGTCGTTCGTGTCAATGCGGGCGTCCGGGTGGCGCGCGTTCCAGCCGTCTCTTAATTTGTGCAGCGTCGCGTTGTCGTAGCACGTAAAATAATTCTCCTGAACGGGGCCGCACTTCACCCGTTCAAACTCCTTTGCCTGTTTTCTGCGCCGGGTTTTGGCGCCGGGTTTGGCTTTGGATCCGGATTTGGCTTTGGATTTGGATTTGGATTTGGATTTGGCTTTGGCTATCATGTCCCAAAGATCTGAATTGTGTAATGCGATTATAGTATGCGCACAAATTATTTTATTCACTCATTCGGGGGGATTGGCTTGGTTGGCTTGGTTTGGTTGGCTTGGCTTGGCTTGGCTTGGTTTGGTTGGCTTGGTTTGGTTGGCTTGGTTGGTTTGGGCTTAATGTCCTTCGTTTTAAATTTGGGGTCGTCCAGGTTGACTTCTTTCAGCTGAGGAATGGGCACGGGATTGCTGCGCTCGGCGGGCGTGGTTTTGATGACGTACGTGTCCAGCGTGGGCACGTGTGCCGACTTGTGCTTGTCAAACGACAGCAATATTTCCAGTTTTTTTTTTGATGAATCGGTCAGAGCATTGGTTGCATTGTCGTCTGCATCATCATTGTCCAAGTCCGTTTCCGCGATGGGGGGCAGATACCCGACGGTAACGCACTCGGCGACGTACTCCTCCTGCAGCGTGTCGTTTTTATCCTTGTTCCTAAAGTGCGTGATGCACGCCTTGGCGTACGCCTCAAACGCCTGCAGCACGAAAATGTCGTTCGCCGTGTCCCCCTTCAGCAAGTCCCGCGTCATTTCGGTAATTCGTTTCTTGTAGAAGCGCTTGGCTTTTTCGTATTTCCCGCTAAGGTCGGCTTCTTTCGCGCGCAAATACCGCTCGTACTGCGGCTGGTTCACCATGAGGTCCAGCGTCACGTGATCCACTGCGTCTAAATTCAGGTTCATTATTTGCATATTATGTGCGAATATGCAAATGCGGGGGATTTAGCGCGATAAAATGCAATAAGCAACTATCCATCCTATAAGGAATTCACCCATTTTGATAAGTGTATGGACAAACGTATTCCCATTTTCTATTTTCCATTGAAATAAAAACACTCTTTTATTGAAGTATAATTGACCAAATTGATAGATGAAATAGACGATTCCCAGTATGCTGTAATAATACGATAATGCACCCAACAATACGTGAATGATTGCGTAATAAAATGGCTTTTCGTAATACAGTGACATAGATTTGTAGTTGTATTTGTTGTATTTGTATTAACAAATTAAAAAAAAGGTTTAACGTCAGATGGCAGGTATGAAAAAAAAGTGTTAGTAGAATAACACATTTACTTACTGCATAATGTAGTCTTCATTGTTCTTCAGTTACCTGCGACATGAACGACGATGTGATTTGCGACGGGACTTCTTGGACTTCTTGGACTTCTTGGACTTCTTGGACTTCTTGGACTTCTTGGACTTCTTACCTCCTCTTGAATGATGCACTTTATACACTTTCTCTGCCCATTCCTTATCCGAAAAATAAATGGGGTTTGGGTTTTTAATGACACCAGATGCGGCTTGTTCCCGGGCAAGTGCACTAAAAGCATCCTGTGTACTTTGGTGGAGTGTTTTGTTTTGTTGTAATTGAGCACGTAAATGAGTCTGAAATGCGTCTGCTGCGTTCGGCCCAGTAAACATAGGTGCATTTCTTCCTCTTAACATAGTGTTATTACGATCATAGTCCGTTTCTTCTTCTTCTATTGGTGCGGCCATTGTCAGTTGTATTGCGTATAAATGGTTATACCTTTAGTTAATATAAAAAAAATAAAATGCAAAATAAAAAGATTATTGGTTCAAGGAGATGCGCTGAACCTTGGTTCTCCGTTAACCTTGGTTCTCCGATGAGGAGAGGTGCGGAGAACCTTGGTTCTCCGATGAGGAGAGGTGCGGAGAACCTTGGTTCTCCGCGGAATACACGTCCTTAAGTAGCCGCGCGGACGGGTCCAACGTGCCCTCGCAAAACGGGTGCCTCCAAAAATACGGAATGGTTTCTGCGCGCCCCCTTCCAGGAAAATGACGCTCAAACACGGTCCGGTAATAGTAGCTCTCCTTGTCGTACGGCGCGTTGTGCTTAACATCGTCGTTCGCCGCAGTCATCGCCGCAGTCATGTCGCTCACGCGCTTGTCCACGTGTTCCTGGATGATCTGCACCCAGGTGCGGTCGTGTCCGCTCACGCCGTCGCTGAACGCCTCCTTGCGCCGCCACATCACGTCCTCCGGCAGCAGCCCCTCAAACGCCCGACGCAGCAAGTGCTTTTCCACCGCATGCTCCGCACCGTCGCCGAACCGCTTCATCCACGGCGGCAGGCTCATCACCAACTCCAGGAACGCCTTGTCGGCAAAGGGGACGCGCGCCTCCAGTCCCGCCCCGCTGATGCTCTTGTCCGACCGCAGCAGGTCAAAGCAGCGCACGTCCCGCACCATGCGCGCATTCTCCCGGGCAAACGCGTGGTCGCTGGGCGCCTTCGTGAACCCGCGATACGACCCGAATATCTCGTCGCTCATGTCGCCGCAGAAAATCACCACGTTGTCCGTGTTGTCGTAGATGTACTGGCTCACCAAGTAATTCCCCACCGACGCGCGCACGGTGGTCGTGTCGTAGCTCTCAATCTGGTAAATGGTGGCGTCAATGGCGTCCAAAAACTGCTGCTCCGTCAGGCACACCTCGTGGTGCCGCGTGCCCAGGTGCTCGGCCACGCGCCGCGCCCACTTCAAGTCCACGGAACCCTCCAGGCCGACGGCGTACGTGTCCACCACCACGCCCGGCGGCGAGTGCTTGACCACTAGCGCGGTGACAATGGAGCTGTCCAGACCGCCCGATAAAAGGCAGCCCACGGGGCGCTCGCTCATGAGCCGCTTGCACACCGCGGATTCAAACAAGTCGCGCACCAGGGCGCGCGCCGTTGCTTCCATTGCAGCAGGCAGGGCATTGACGTCGTCCCCCTCGTGCAGCACCGCCGTGCCGAAATTGTAAATATACGGCACGTCCTGCGTCTCGTCCAGAGTAAGATATTTGTAATACGGCCGCAACTGCGTGTCAAACATTGCGCGATCCGTCGTCGTCTTGGACACCGTCATGCAGCACCCGCCGGGGAACTGTTCCACGTGGTCGCAGTGCTGCAGCGCCTTCATTTCGCTCGCAACCGAGATGTCGCCCTCGTAGTCGCTGGAACTGCCGATGTAAAGCGACCGCACGCCGAACGGGTCGCGCGCAACGTGCACCAAGTCCCGCTCTCGGTCCACAAGCACCAGCGAAAACACGCCGTCCAACTCGCGCAGCGTGGCGCACACGTCGCCGTTGAATAACTCATACAAATGAAGGATGACTTCGCAGTCCGACCCGCTCACGCAGTTAAGCCCGTGCTTTCCAATGAGCTGCCGGTGGTTGTAAATCTCGCCGTTGCAAACCAGCTCGCACCCCAACAAGTTGAACGGCTGGTCGCCGGCGGGGGTTAGCCCGTTGATGGCCAGGCGGTGGAACCCGATGCAACGCTGTCCTTCAACCGCGAAGCGGCTCACAACGAAGTGACTGTTGTCGGGACCGCGGTGAGAGATTTTAGCAAAATTTTGTTGCAACCCGTTCAGCGTGTGCATGGGAATGCGATTGTTGGACCCGGACCCGTCATGGATTGATTCGTAATAAAAAATGCCGCACATCGGTTGATAACAATCACACTAATATAACAATAATAAATAATGTGTCGACCTCTTTAAATTATTGTTTAAAACATACATAAATAAATATATTTGCACAATACAATACCGTATCCGTATCCGTATCCGTATCCGTAATCCATCCATCAATGTCTATGCCATTCCAAGAACGATTTTACGGCGTGCCCACCGGCGTGGCGCAGTGTCAGCAGGAACGCACCGAAGAATTAAGCAGGCGCATGCGCGACCGCAACATTCCGTCGGCGCCGCTGCAGCCGCAACTATGCGCGCGCCCGGTGCTGACCAAGTACGCCATCATGCCCATACTGGATCAGCGCAAGGAAGCCACCGTGCCGCTCTCAACCTACCCCGTGTACAACCCGGAACACGTGTTCAACCCGGGAAGCGCGGTGGCTCCGTGGTCGGGCTACGCCACGGCGGTGAACGTGGAATCCACGCTGCGCAACCAGTTTTTCGGACTGCAGCGGTGCGAGCAATCGGAATACGTGCCGTCGTCCAAGAGCGACTTGTACAACGTGCGCATTGACTCGCGCCAAATTCCGCAAACCCATCCGCTCCTATTCCGAACCGAGAAGTTTGCACCCATGAACCCGGACTGCTTCAATTTAGCAAACCGCACCTTCAACAATTCCACGCGCACCGAACTTAAGAACGTGGTTTAGGATCTAATTCTACATTAATATAAATATAATTTAATTATATTGGCACATAATTAAAAACAACGATGGCTGACGCAGGACATGGCGACGGCCATTCAAGATCCCCGAATGATGCAGAAAAAAAAGCAGCAGAAAAAAAAGCAGCAAAAGCAAAAAAAGACAGAGTAACAAGACGAAAACTATACGATGCAGCTGCAGATGAAGATGAATTATTGGCGCTAATGGGTGATCTTACATTGAAGGATCCATCCGTGTCCGCGGCGCCTCCTTTGTCCATGCAACCCGTGCATCCTCCCGGGTTTGAGGACTCACTTGCTCGTGCTGTGGCCAGCATAAGACGAATCACAGATGCGAAGAATGCATTAAGGGCATCAGCCCCAGATCCTGCGCTCTATCCCATAGTAAAACTCGTGGCCATATCAATTACGCATGGTTCTTCCATTGGTGAAAGGGGTTGCCAGGCGCTTCCTTATGCCACGCATGATTTTCGCAAGGTGTTTTTTTTTGGGAATGACGACGAAAACATATGTTTTGATGATCCTAGATTTGGACCGTTGTTTGCGTCAAAGAACAAGCCATTCAAGCCAAATGAAGGCACGATACGGTTGTTGTTGGGCATGGACAGACCTAAGTGTAGATATGAGGATCCAAACGTTTATTTACCCCCAGTTGTGTTTACGCTTGAACCGTCGGACACACAGCTGTTGCATGAACACAACCGACGAAGGAAACATTTAATGGGCTTGTATTTATACATAATCAGACGAAGTCCGACAGACCAAACATTATTCATTCAAAAATTGAAGGTTGCTTCTTATGATGAGTTAGATTCAGAAATATACCTTACATATTCAATCATATTTGGCAGGTTCCATAGGTATATTAAGGCAAATGCCGAATTGCTCAGTTTTATGAGACGATCCATGAATCCGAATCCTCTAACCGTTGGATTTTTTTGTTGCAGAGGGGCACATTTGCGACACTTGTACAATCCATTTAATATGGCTTCAATAACAAACCCTCACACATGTCTTCCCCCATTGCCGACAATTTCAGTTCTTTCAACCTCGGGTGGTTCCTTCTCTCGAACTGCATTTCCTCGGTTGTTTTTACACATCATGTCGCCTGATTACACGTTGGAGAGTTTGCACCAAGGACGACAACCCCTTTTGCAGAGAGGGATGCGCAATGTGACTTGGCAATCGTGTTTGTACAACCTATTCTTTTTTTTCAATATCATAAGCAGAGAATCCGCGGATGCATTGACATCAGTCGCATCATCACAACAAGTTCGGCAACTTTCCACCGATGTTATCCTTGTGTCCGGTGAAAGCCCGCAAGAGGCCATTCGCATATTGAATGGGTTAATCCCTCCAACAATTTATAGAGAGTACATCGTTCAACGTTTGCCAATTTTGCTTGGCATTCACAAAATAATGTCGGTTCTCACAACGTTGACATTCAATAATACGTATGTTGTGTTTGCAAAGGTTTATCCCGCCGAATTTGTTCCAACGGCACCCAGCATTCCAAGTCAAATGGGACATTGGGTTGCAATTGCGCGGTTTAGAGACCACCGGTATTATTATGTGGATGTTCAAACCGGCCAATACATTACCATTATGGATGTAAACGCAATGCCTGATCTATTTGCACCATACGTTGTTATGGATTTATTGTACATTTTAACCGAATTTCCATATTTTCATGGACCGGATGTGTTGAATATGCAATTGCCACAGTTAGAGCAGCCACGGTTAGAGCCACCACCACCACCACCACCACCACCACCGTCGTCGTCATCCGATTCCGATGGTGGCAGAATGCGACGAAGAGTCATGAGCAAAAAACGCAAATTTAAATCTAAAATGAAAACTAGAACCAACCGTCGCGCGGTTAAATGAAATGCACGTTTGCCATCATTGCCATCATTAATTATTGCAATTAATGAATAATTAATACATAATTAATACACTAACACGTCATCGTGTATCATTTAAAGCGAGCCGAGCATGGCGCCCACGTAGCCCGAGGTGTAGTAGTACACCACGGCAAAGACGACGGCGTGCACGAGCGCAACCACGTGCTTGGAGCCGTTGGGGGGGATGCGCAGCAGCACGTTGGGGCTGAGCACGTAGAAGAGAAAAACGAGATACAGCAAACTGGAAATGTTGATCATTTTGAAGGGCGGGTTATAACATATCCCAATAAAAAAAATTGGGAGTTGATTAAGTAACATGTTCACCGGTTCTTTTTCATTGTTTTGGGCTTTGAAGCAGCACGGCCGTAATTGTGGTGCTTCATTGTCATTGTCCGCGACATTGTTATCCGCGACGTTGTTATCCGCGACGTTGTTATCCGCGACGTTGTTATCCGCGGTTGCATCTTGAAATTCGGGTCACTGCCCTTGAAAAACTCGTTCAAGTGTTCCATGATTTTTTTGCTAATGATGCGGTCAATTTCTTGTTCCATCGGGTCCTTTGGAACGTGGGTTGCGCTAAACCGCTGCATGAATTTCGCAACGCGGGGTTGCAAATCGGCCGGATTGACTCCCGTTGTGGAACGCAGCGCGGGAGTTTGCAAAAACCGGTCCATCAAGGTTTGCACGCTCAGCTCATGCACGTAGGGTTTCACGTGGATGTAATACACCTGCCCGTGCTCCATGTGGGAGTGCATTTGGTCGTCCAAGAAGCACACTTCCACGTTGGACGGCAGCTTGGTGCACCGCATCAAATCGTCGTACGTTTTGTCGTGCGTGGTGCGGCCCATTTCTATTATTTTCCCGTTTATCTTGAACGCCGCCACGATTTGGTCGAACAGCGGCGCACCCAGTTTGGCTTCCATGTATTGGACGATGTGCTCCACCCACGCGCGGGGGCCGTTGTTGTTGGTGTACACCATGACCCCGCAGCACTCGTTGGCGTCCTTCTTCAGTTTCAAAAACCGCAGCAAGTCCATGATGTTCGGTCGCAGGAATTCGGGGAATGCGTCCATCAAATGGTTGAAGTGCGCGTATTGAGCCGTTGTGTCATGGTTCCATGCCGTTTGGGTGAGGGCATCGCAAAAAATTCCCAGTTCCACAAAGTAGCCGAGGGTTTCATCCACGTCAAGCACCACTATTCGTTTCTTCGGGGCATCGGACATGATTGGACGACCTAATGCCTAAAACCCAATGCAACGAATAAACTATAATAATTCAATATTTAAAATTGCTGGTTTATTTGTGCGGGTTTCGGCGAAATTAAATTATTTTATATGGATTTAATAGGCATCCCTGTTTTAGAGATTTGGGTTTGATTTGGATTTGGATTTGGTATTTGGATTTGTATTTAGTTTTGGGTTTGATGAGCAGCATGGCCATGACAAAAACGGATTATGAGAAAATTCTCTCGTATTACAAGATCCCATTTGACAAATTGAGCACCCGCGAGCTAAAACAAACGGCGGAGAACATTTTAGCAACCAAGTTGTGCAAATGCATCAAGGCCGTGGAGAAAAAGGTGGGCACCCAAAATGCGATTGCGATGTGCACCACCAGCGTGTTTGGAAAAAAGGGGTTGAAATACTTTGACATGTCGTGCAAGGGGCGGGCGCAGCTGCACTACCGCAAAGGGCGAAGGGTTTCCAAAACCCGCAAAAATATTATATTTGCCACATGATATACGCGCATGCTTTTCTTTATTGCAGATCTGGCGCTTAGTTTAGCATTCAATGTCGGCGCATGGTGTTTGGGGGGCGTCGTCTATCTTGTTAAGCGCGCGTCGCGGCGTGTCCCGGGCGTGGATGTCGTGGATGGCAACGACGAGTTTATTGTGATTTCGCGTGACGAATATCGTTCGCTGTGCGGGTTGCATCTGCATCACGCGTCCGACGATTCGTCTGTGCCGTCGTCATCCGACGAGCCGCCGTCGTCGTCGTCGTCGTCGTCTAAATAATCCATCGCGGTAAGAATGACGCGTTCTTGCGGGCTCAAGCGCTGGAAAATGATGGCTTCATCCATGATGACGTGAAACATGGCGGGACTGGGGTGCGTTTTGCACAGCAGGTGCACCCCCTTTTGCCCGATTTTGATGTCGCAAATGATGGCCCCGCGCGCGAGACAAAGGCGGTCCGGGTTCTTCAAATCAATCCAGCGAATGTACGCCCCGTGTGTGAGCCCGTTTAAATCGTCCACGTACCGGTACTCTCTCAACTTGTAAACGTAGTCGGACAGCGTGGTTACATTGAATCCCAGTTGTTGCAGCTGGCGCATTTTTTCTGCGCCGATTTTGCGCGTGGTCAAAGTGGAAACGACCGCGTTGTTTTCATTGTCCAGCGCCTTTTCTAGCGCAGCGTTTGATGTTTTCATGCGGTGTATGCAATGCGTGCATTGTGTTTATATTTTTTATGCAAAATATAAACAATATAAACCGAATGCCCCCATTATTATAGCGCATTATGTTTAGATTCATTCGGACAATTAAAAACATAATGAATTCAATTGAAACTCATTATCATGGATTGGTTCCTGTTAGCGCCCCGCTGGAAGAATTAGTCTCTGTGCCACAGCCACCGCTACCACCGCTAGAGCCACCGCTAGAGCCACCGCTAGAGCCACCGCTAGAGCCACCGCTAGAGCCACCGCTAGAGCCACCGCTAGAGCCACTGCTACAGCTAGAGCTAGAGCCTGTACCCGATGATTTCAAATACGATTACGAGGCCGTGGTGATCCACAAATGGAAAACGGCCGCGACGGACGACGTTGCACCGCTGATAGCAATGATTCGGCAACTGTATTTTTTTTCGGAATGCAAAAAAACGACCATTCGCACATACACAACGTGCAAGGACGATATCCCGAATTACATTGGTAAAATAAAGCGCCGCCCCGCACTGCACATTAATGTGTCGGACGTGGACGTGCACGATTATCCACAAATGCACGGCCTCTATTACCGGTTGCGCACCATGATCGGCATGTTCCGCATCAACGGGTTCATGGTGCGAGTGGAGCACGCGTTTGACAATTCGCAGATTAAGTCGGAACATTTGGTGGTTTCAAAAATTGCGAAAATTGCGACCAAATCGGACATGGTGGTCGGGTGCGGCATTGACCCAGTGCATCACATTGTTTTGCCGGTGCAGGTGCATTTGAAGAGCATTTGCAAAATACCGGCCAACGTGCGCACCCTGTTTCACCACATTTCATACAGCATACAGCCCGTCGTGCTTCATTCTCAAACGCTGGACGCTTGGTTCAACCGCGCAGTGGTCCCTCCCACAAACGATCAAATCATGCACCTGTGCATTCAAACGGCGGAAGCGCTCGCGTATTTGCACGCGTCCGACATTGTGCACGGAGACATCAAGCCCGGAAACACGTTGATAACGCCGTCGCAGTCCCTCTATTTGATTGATTTTGGAATGTCGGGAATTTCGGGGCAGAGCGAGGGCACCGGCGGAACCAAGCCGTTTTGCGCCCCTGAAACGGGAAACGGGTTCAACCTCTCCGTCCAAGATAACATGTACACTTGGACAAAAATCCAAAAGCACCACGACGTGTGGTCGTTTGCGCTCACGTTTTTCACGCTCATTGTGTTGCGCAAACCCATTTTTTACCCAAAGGACTACCCGTCCGATTTTTTTGACGGCGGCCACATCAATCCCGTATATTTTGACCGGATTCTGGACGAACCGACGCGTGACTTATTTCGCCGCGCGCTTTGCCCGGCCGAAACCCGCATAAGCGCCGCCGAGTTTTTAAAGGGGGCAAAGCGCCCCCTTACACCCCTAATGGATCCGTGATGGCCGTGATGTCCGTGATTGGGGTGGTGATGGCCGTTGTGGCGCTTGAAGCCGTTGTGGCGCTTGAAGCCGTTGTGGCGCTTGAAGCCGTTATTTTTTTTTCAATGGTGTCGCGCTTCACGTTTTGTTGCTGCAGCAACCACATGCACAGCTGATCCAACACGCTGATGGTGTTCATGTAGGTGCGATACTTGAAACAGCAGATCGTGGTTGCGTCATCCGAAAACTGCATGCTGCACCACCAATAGGCGGGAATGTAAATGATTTGTCCCGCGCGCAGGTTCACGTCCATCGTCTTAATTTTGTCAAAATCGGCGCGGTACTCGGCCTGCGGGTGCCACGGATTCACGGGCGACCGGAACTCAAAATTGTCGTAGTCGGTCACGGGGTACAGGTACTTGCTGGCGTGGGGGGGAATCAGCCGCAGTTTGACGGTGCCGTGCGTCACCAAATAATAATTGCGGTAGTTCAGCTCGTAACGAAGGGGCGTTGCGGTTCCGGGAGACGCGCACATGACGTCATACGCGCATTTGGACACCATGGGCGGGCGCAAAAATGCGTCGTTGTATTTGAACGTTTTGACGAGCCCCGTTTCTTCCAAGAAGTCGCCGTTGTTCTCGCTGATGTAGCGCGATTCTTTGTCGCTGCGGAACGACTCCGCGGCGGCGTGCAGCGTGAGTGGCACGTACAGTTCGGTTGCGTCGGCTTCATCCGCGGCGTCTTTCACGTTGCGGAGGCGCACGTCAAATGCGCCGTATGCGGCGCGAATTGCGTGCAACGTGCACGATTCCATCAACCGCTCGTTCGCGTAATCAAACAGCACGGGCTGCCGCAAGTCGCACACCTCTTCCAGCTTGTCCTTGGACGGCTGGTCTATTTCGTACACCTCCAAGTCGTTGCTGGTTTTCATGTGAAAATAAATATGCAAATACAGGAACAAAACCACGCAGAAAATTAGCACGGCAAACACTGACTGCATTTAAATTGAAGACTTGAATAGAGAGATTCACTAACAATTTATGTGAGTTATTTTTTAAATGCTTATGCGAATTTATGCTTATTTATATGCTACAATAATTTTCATATAAATATTACGAAGGAATGTTTGG
>Ga0209500_10002165_pt1 | contig 14246 bp, 10 predicted proteins | sample S_140212_EF_Meta_FD_187323 | JGI IMG/M metagenome (GOLD analysis project Ga0209500, IMG submission 187323) | Freshwater microbial communities from Lake Simoncouche, Canada to study carbon cycling - S_140212_EF_MetaG (SPAdes) (version 2) | ecosystem: Environmental > Aquatic > Freshwater > Lake ... | reverse complement strand
CGGGACCCGTTCGCGCCTTGATGGTGAAACGATGATCGACTCCAGTCCATCACGATGCACGCCGGAGCAGTGGACCGCCGAACAGGCGGCGCGCGCGATGGGGGTAGTGGATGAGGCGGATGGCGCGGCGCTGGGGGTGGAGGGCGCGGCGAGTGGCGAGATTGGGCACGAGCAGCCGAACGCGCGCGGCGGCATCCGCTGGGTTGCCGGCGGTACTGCGCTTGCGGTGGTGGCGGCCGCGGCGTGGTGGTCCGGTGCGGGAAATAGAGATTCTCGGGAGATTCCCGTGCACGCGGGGGCTGATGTCGCCTTGATCGCCGGGGAGCGCACTCCCAATTCAGGCCCGGGCGATATCAACGACAGTAACGGAAGTTCACATATGAAGATCCAGACCACGGCGGCGGCAGCATTGCTCGGAGCAGCGGCGGGAACGTTTGCGGATACCGCAGGTCATCGATACGCCGACTTCAGCAACGCCCGAGCAACCATCGACGTCGCAGGATCGGCGGTCTACGACCAGCAGTCCGGCTACACGGCGGAGTGCAGGATATGGATCGACACGCCGCCCACGAATGCTGAGGCCCGATTCCCGGCATCAATCATGTTCCAACACCAATCCAGCGTGGATCACAAGTGGCTCGCGATAGACGCAGGCCGCGGGTCCGGATTGGCTGTCGGCGAGTGCCGAAGCTGGTGGAGCAACGCGTGGACGGAGACTTCGAACACCCTCCCGACGGGGCGATGGATTCATCTCGCGTACGTCGTGGGAGACGGTATCGACCGGACCTATGTTGACGGATTGCTGAGCAGCGGAACCCCCGATACGTGCCTCAGCCGACTAAACGGCGCGAGCATGCACCTCGGCTCCGCCCTAATGGCGGATGCTGGAAGAATCCTCGACTCCTTCGGCGGCAAGCTCGACTGGATTCGAATCTCCTCCGTCGCCCGCTACAGCGGGGAAGCCTTCACGGTACCGACAGAAGATGAGCTCGTTCCGGACGCGCAAACAAACCTTTGGGTCACGTTCAACGGCACCTCTACGGAAGACGCGTTCATCGATCAGTCGCCGCACCATTACGCGCTGACCGCCGGGGTCGGCGTAAGCGGCGGAACCGTTCCGCCAATCGTCCCAGATTGCAACGGCAACGGTAACGATGACCGTGTCGAGATCGCGCAGGGACTACTAGTCGACAGCAATGCCGATGCAGTCCCCGACATCTGTCAGTGCGGATCGATGCCCGAACTTCCGACCTGTTGCGTCGGAGACATCTTCGCGGACGGCATCGTGAACGGCGGCGACCTCGGAGTCCTGCTTTCATACTGGGGACCAACGACGGCCTCGGCTGCGTCCCGCAGTTGCGATCTGGACAACAATAACGTCGTCAACGGTGCAGACCTCGGACGGCTGCTTTCCAACTGGGGGGCGTGCATCACAAGCACCGTGCCCGCGTGGGCAACTATGTTGGAAATGGCACCGGATGCGACTATCGTCACCGATCCCGCGCTCCGTGCCGCGATCGTGGCGACTGGCCGCCCATGGCGAGTGCGCGACACGGGGACGGGGATCGAGATGCTGCTGGTGCCGCCGGGGGCGTTTGAGATGGGGTGCACAGCGTCGAATCGGTCGGGATGTAACGGCGATGAGAACCCCACGCACTCGGTGACCTTGACGCAAGCGGTCTACATGGGTCGTTATGAAGTGACGCAGGGACAGTGGGTGGCGAAGATGGGGAATAATCCGAGTAACTTTCAGGGATATTCCGATTCCGTGAATCGCCCGGTGGAACAGGTGACTTGGGACGCCGCTCAGGACTACGTGCGTGTCACCGGCATGCGGCTTCCGAGTGAAGCGGAGTGGGAATTCGCCTGCCGAGCGGGCACGACTACGGCGTTTAACAACGGCAGTGATGATGACAACACCGTGGCGAATGTTGCGTGGTATGTAGAAAACTCCGAAGGACAAACACACGCCGTTGGCAATAAGGAGGCGAACGCACTCGGCTTCTATGACATGGCAGGCAATGTCTGGGAGTGGGTAAACGATTGGTATGAAAGCTCCTACTATTCAACGAGCCCAGCGACGAACCCGGGTGGACCAGTGTCTGGTACATCCCGCGTGCTCCGCGGCGGTTCTTGGTATTACGACTCGGGCAAAGTCCGATCCTCGTACCGCAGCACCTATGGCGGCACTGGCGTCGATTTCGGCTTCCGCATCGCCCGCAACCCCTAGCCCTTCACGCCAATATTGGGGATAGCAATGAATGGTATCGATTCACCGCCCGCTATCCTCACCGCGTGTCCATCGACCACTTCCCCAGCACTCACGCCACGTGGATTGATGCGCAGCTGACGCTGATCGATGGTGCAGACGCATCGCACGCCGGGCCGCACGCCGGGCGCGCGGAGACTGCGCGGGAGGCGCTTCGTCGCCACCTGTGGGATCGATACCACGCGCCGTTGCGTGCGTATGCACACGGCGGATCGCTGCGGCGCGCCGGAGAGCCCGATGAATTGGTGGTCGGCTATTTCGCCGAGCGCGTGACTGCTCCTGACTTTCTGCCCGCATGGCGGCGCAGCAACATGCCACTGCGGCGCTGGATGATGAACGGCATTGGCTTCTACGCCCGCGGCGTGGTGCGTGACCGCATGCGCGACCGACTGCGCCCGTTCACGGATCTGGTACGTACGCCGATGAGCGACAGCGATTGGGCGAACCCCAGCGCGGATGATGCTTTGCTGTCGGCCGACGAACGCACCGCGGAGACGGCGTTCGAACGCGCGTGGGCGATCGCGGTCTTGGATGCTGCACACACGCAAGCGCACGCGCAACTTGCCAGCGAGGGCCGCCTTGATGAATACGACGCGTTCCGTCGCCGCGTGATTGAGGGCGAGGGGTACGACACCATCGGGCCTTCGCTCGGTATGAGCGCGCAACAGTGCGCCGGCGCCACGCGGCTGGTCTCGCAGCGGATGGCCGCAGCCCTGCGCGAAGTGTTGCGCGCCGAGGGCGTGCGCGAGAGTGAGATGGACCGCACGGTGCAGGAAGTGCAGCGAGCGGTGGAGGCGACGGGCGGGGGCGCGTGAGTTGATTCGAATCCGCGATTTCGGGGAGATGATGCGCGCATCCGGGATACTGCGGCGGATCGTTGTCCCCGTGGAGAAGAACTGGCATCCGACGGACGGACCACGGCCCCGCGGCGCGAAGGCGGTGATTGACGAAAGCACGGCCGCGCGGCTTTCTGCGGTGGTCGGGGATGGGGAGTTTTCGGAGTTCGCCGGGGTGGCGGCGCATGGGGCGCCGGAGGGTTCTGCAACGACCACCGCCGCTCTGATACGCCGCAACACCCCTGCAGCGGCGATTGCGGTCGCCACCCTTGCCTGCTTATGGGTCGGTAACCGTATGAATCAAAGTCTTCCTGATACGGTCGCGCATGCGGGCGCCGACGGTGGATCGTTCGGAGAGCCCACCGCTGCTGCTGGCCCGATGTTCGGAGCCGGTCGCGATCCAGGCGCACGGGGCGGAGATCCGGCGATGAACCTGAAGAATTCTGCACGCGTGGCGGTACTGGCATTGACGGCAGCAGTGACAGCGAACGGCGCGCTTGCGGGGGACGCAGTGCAGTGGCGAGTGGCGGATGGGGGGAATGGGCATTGGTATCGAAACACGAACGTCGGTCGGAGCATTTCATGGGGCTTCGCCAAGGACGCTGCAGAGCAGGAGAGTGGGTTTCTCGTCTGTCTTGAGGAGCGTCGAGAGAGTGATTGGGTTTGGTCGAACGTCGTTTTAACAAGCCCGGATGAGCCCTCTGAATATGGTGGATGGATTGGATTGCGCCAAATCGGTGGTCCTGAACCACTCGGTGGCTGGTCGTGGATATCCGGAATTCCACTCAATTACTTCGAACTGGCGTACTTCGATAATGCCTACGGCTTTGGCGCGGAATCGTACGGCTGCTACTACCGAACACCCCCATACACCGCGGGGCCATGGGCAGACAACAACTTCAATGGTTGCTGGTATCAGGACTGTGTCCATGAGTATGTCACTGAATGGTCCGCCGACTGCAACTCCGACGGCATCGTCGACTACGGCCAGTGCCATGATGGAACGCTGCCGGACTACAACGGCAACAACATTCCGGATTGCTGCGAACAGGGCGTGCAATGCATCGTGGGCAACTATCCGGCGCAGTGGCGCGTAGACGCTGGGGGGAATGGGCATTGGTATCAGCGGGTCGACACGCTTCAACGGATCTTCTGGGTCACTGCGAAGGACCGTGCGGAAGTACTCGGCGGATATCTCGCTTGCTTGGAGACGCCAGAGGAGAATTTGTGGCTCTGGAACACAGTGATCAACGTCGGGCCAGACTCTCCGTCCGAGTTCGCTGGATGGATCGGCCTCTACCAGACATCTGGCGGTGCGGAGCCTTTCGATGGTTGGACATGGCTAACCGGCTCTGCACTTGGGTATCTCGAAGCTGCGGCGTTTGACAACGCCGCCGGCTTCGGACCCGAACAGTATGGCTGCTACTACCGAAACGGCTACTGGGCTGCCTGGGCAGATATGAACGCCGGTGGCTGTTGGGTGAGCGACTGTGAGACGTCGTTCATCATCGAATGGTCCGCCGACTGCAACAACGACTCCATCGTCGACTACGGTCAAATCCTGAACGGTCAGCTCGCCGATTCCAACACCAACAACATCCCCGACTGCTGCGAGCCCGGCAACAATTGCTGCCTCGGTGACATCTACGTGAATCACATCGTCGACGGCGGCGATCTCGGCGTGCTCCTCAGCGAATGGGGCGTAGTTACGCCAACCACGCGGTCGGATCTCAATCAGGACGGATTCGTGGATGGCGCAGATCTCGGCCGCCTGCTCGCCAACTGGGGACCGTGCGGGGGCTAACCCCGCTCCCCCGAACTGAGGGACAGTGGTGAACGGCACCTATGTACGTAATTACAGGTGCGCCACCACCGCGGCAACTTCGTTCTTCGATCCAAGCACCAGCGGCACGCGTTCGTGCATTTGGCTGGGGACGATGTCCATCGTGCGCTGGCCGGCTGCGGTGACGCTCGCGCCACCTGCTTGCTCGACTAGGAAACTCATCGGGTTTGCTTCGTAGAGGAGCCGCAGTTTTCCGTTCGGATGCTTCTTTGTTGGCGGATATAAGAAGACGCCGCCATTCATCAGCGTTCGGTGCATGTCGGCCACCATCGAGCCGATGTAGCGGCTGCTGTAGCCGTTCTGGTGCGCCCACTTCAGGTACTTCTGGAAGCCTTCCGGGAAGCCCTCGGCGTTGGCCTCGTTCACGGAATAAATCTTCTTGCTCGCGGGCATCTGAATGTTGCTCTGCACCAACATGAAACTGCCGATCGACGAATCGAGTTCGAACATGTGCACGCCGCGACCAGTGGTGATCACGAACACGGTGCTCGATCCGTATAAGACATAGCCCGCAGCCACCTGTTGGTGACCAGCCTGGCACACCGTCTCCACCGCGCCGTGGATCTTTGGGTCGTTGCGCAGAATTGTGAAGATGGTGCCGACGCCCACCGCAGTGTCAAGATTGCTTGAACCGTCAAGCGGGTCGAACAACACGCAGTACTTGCCGCCCTCGTGGCCGCGGCGCAGAATGGTCGGTTGCTCTTCTTCCTCGCTGCCGAGGACCGCGATCGATCCGCGACCGCCGAGAACGCGCATGATCACCTCGTTGGCGATCACATCCATATGCAACTGATCCTCGCCCTGCACGTTGATGGTGCCGTCTTCGCCGAGCACATTCTGCAAGCGCACGTGGCGAACCTTGTGGGCGATGATCTTGGCCGCCAAGCTGATGGCGCTGATGATCCAACTGAAATCGCCAGATGCGCCCGGGTAGCGCGTTTCCTCCTCCAGGATGAACGACTGGAGCGAGACGAGGTTGTCGGTGACCACCCGGCGCGGGGGCTGCTGCTCTGTGGAATCCGGCATAAAGTGAACGATATCATTCGCGACCCGGCTGCATGTGCGCGCCGACCACACTTCAGAGAATCAGGAATCCACCCATGAACCAGCCCGTCATCGTCGCCGCTCGCCGCACCCCGATCGGTAAGTTCTTTGGCAGCCTTGCGCGTGTTCCGGCGCCGGTTCTGGGCAGCTATGCCATCAAGGCGCTGCTCGAGGATGCCCCGGCCGCCAAGGGCCATGTGGAGGCGTGCATCATGGGCAACGTGCTGCAGGCTGGCGTTGGGCAGAATCCGGCTCGCCAGGCGGCGCTTAAGGCTGGAATCAGCGAGACCGTCAATGCGGTCACTGTGAATAAGGTCTGCGGCTCCGGCCTTGAAGCCGTGATGCAAGCCGCGAACATGATCCGCCTTGGCGACGCGCACTGCGTGGTGGCCGGCGGCATGGAGAACATGGACTTGGCGCCGCACCTGGCGCAGGTACGCGGCGGCATCAAGTACGGCGAGGGCAAGCTGATCGACCACATGCAGTTCGATGGTCTCACCTGCGCGTTTGAGAATTGGCCAATGGGTAACGCCGCCGAGCACACCGCTTCAAGCTGCGGCGTGACCCGCGGTGCGCAAGATGTATTCAGCGCGGAGAGCAATCGCCGCGCGGCCGAGGCAACCAAGAATGGTTGGTTCAAGGCGGAGATCGTTCCACTGTCTGCCGAGCAGTGCATGGCGAAGACCGGCTTGGATGTTGATGAAGGTTTCCGCGCGGACACGACGGCTGACGGACTTGCAAAGTTGCGCGCCGCGTTCACGAAGGACGGCACGGTGACCGCTGGTAATGCGAGTCAGATTTCTGACGGCGCCGCAGCGGTGCTGGTGATGAGCGAATCAAAGGCGAAGGAACTTGGTCTGAAAGTGCTGGCGCGGATTGTTGGCTACGGCACTTCGGGCGTGGCACCGAAGGACTTGTTCACCGCGCCGAAGGTCGGAATTGAGCAATTGCTCAAGAAGACCGGCAAGACCGTTGCGGACATTGACCTCTTTGAGGTGAACGAGGCGTTTGCAGCGCAGGTGCTTGCCAATGTCACTCCGCTGGCGATCCCGCACGAGAAACTGAACGTCTGCGGCGGCGGAGTTGCCCTTGGTCACCCGATCGGCGCAAGTGGTGCGCGCGTGTTGGTCACGCTCATCCACCAGCTGCACCGCACCGGCGGCAAGCGTGGCATTTGCAGCCTGTGCCTCGGCGGCGGCAACGCGGTGTCAATGATGGTCGAAACATAAAATCGTCCCGTTCCTCCCGGACCATTTTATTTCGCACACAATCGTCCCGTTCCTCCGTGGACCAATTTAAATTGGTCCACGGAGGAACGGGACCATTTTATTGAATGGACAGAAGCTTCATCCCGTCAGGAGTTTGTTCGAACTCCACCGCGCGGAATTTGAATTGGTCCCACAAGTGCGGGGCAAGCGTCGCTCGCGTGCGACCCGGTGCCACTTGCTTCATGGACACGTCTGAACCCACCGCGTTGAAACGCATTCGGTTGAGCAGCTCCATGGTGACGCGGCGGTTGTCCTTGCACCACTTGTCAAACCCCTCAAAGCCACCCTTCCGTTTCCATTCCGCGCGTGCTTCCGGTGCAAGCAGTTGGTCCCACATCAACTGATATTCCTCGTTGCGAAAGCATGCCATGGTGTTTGCCACCACGTGCTCCGGCATCATGCACCGCAACACCACCGTGCCGTCATCAAGTTGTTCGCGCGGCTCGAATGCCTTCGGGGGGATCGGCTTGCCGTCCGCACCGAGTTTCGGCGGTAACGGCGCAGTACCGGGGCCCGCCTTGGAAATCGCGGTCTCGCCGAGCGGTCGATCCACAAAGATCACTTTCGTACCGTCCCGCAGAACCATTTCCTTCGGCGCATCGCCGTCCACCATGTAACTGGGGCGGTATCGATACTCCACGCGCTCCGGCGTGCACGCACAGAGGATCGCCGCGGAAACAAGTGAAATCACTGCAACATTGGGCAGTTCGTACTTCATCCCGCCCGCCCCGCCGCCACACCCGCTGATCCAAGCGCGCGCGCCACTGGCTCCAAGCGCGCGATCGACCACGTCACATGATGCGCCTGCGCTGGATCGGTTGCCGGCACGTCGGTTCGTTGATGCGTGCCGCGGCTCTCGTTCCGCGCGAGCGCCGCGCGCGTCATCAGGAGACCCACCGTGAGCAGGTTCTGCACTTCCCAACCTTCCGGTGTGGAGAACACCTCGTCCATTCCGTAGCGGCCCCAGAATGCAAACATTGAAAGTACGTCGGTCAGATGCGCGCCACTGCGTTCGATGCCCACGTTGCGCCACATAGCGCTGCGAAGACTCGAGCGAATGTCTGCCAAATCCAGCTCGCCGTGCGTTGCCGTGTGCACTTCGCTGACAATCGCTCGCGGCAACACCTCGGGCGGCGCCTCGCGTGCAATCGATACCGCCACGCGTCGACCAAACACCAACCCATCAAGCAAACTATTGGATGCCAAGCGATTGGCGCCATGCACTCCGTTGGCAGCCACCTCACCGCACGCCCACAATCCCGGCAGCGACGTCCGCCCATCAAGATCCGTGCGCACTCCGCCGATCATGTAATGCGCCGCTGGCGTCACCGGAATTCGATCGCGAGCTGGATCGATATCGAACCCCGCCAGCATGCGCGCAAGACCCGGGAATCGCTCAACAAATCGCCCCGGTGCAAAGTGCCTGCAGTCAAGAAACACATGACTCTCGCCGCTACCGGCAAGATGACGAACGATGGATTTACTCACAACATCACGCGGCGCAAGCTCCGCCATCGGATGAAGACCCTGCATGAAGCGATCGCCGTTGCGATTGACGAGGTACGCACCCTCCCCGCGCACCGCTTCACTGATGAGCATGCGACCGGCACCTGCTACGTACAGCGCAGTGGGATGAAACTGGAAGAACTCGAGATCGGAGAGCTCCGCGCCCGCGCGCCACGCCATGGCCACGCCGTCGCCGGTGGCAACTTTCGGGTTGGTGGTTTCGCGGAACACTTGCCCCGCTCCGCCGGAAGCAAGCACGGTTGCGCGTGCCCAGATGATCTGCAGCCCGTAGCGCGGATGCCAGCTCAGCGCACCAAGCACGCGCCCTGTTCCATCCGCAGCGCGCAGAAGGTCAATGACAAAGCAACGGTCGAACACGCGAATGCCCCGCGTCGCGCGCACGCGTTCAATCAAGCAACGCGCAAGCTCATAGCCCGTTGCATCACCATCGGTATGCACAATCCGCGCGTGATGATGCCCGCCCTCAAGACCCAGCGCGGGCGAACCATCCGCAGCGCGATCGATACGCATGCCCCACTCCAAGAGACGCGCGATCTCTTGGCGACCCTCGTCCACAAGCGCGTTCACGGCACCAATATCACAGAGTCCAGCGCCCGCTTCCAACGTATCAGCAACGTGGCTCGCCACCGTGTCTTGATCAGAAAGCACCGCAGCAATTCCGCCCTGCGCCCAACTGGTGTTGGAGAGATCAACCGCTTCTTTCGCTATCACAATCACATCACCGTGAGCCGCCGCCTCAATGGCGGTTCGAAGCCCGGCCACGCCAGTGCCAATGACCAGCACATCCGTGAAGATCTGCGGCAGCAACGCACTGCGAAACGGAATCAGGAAACGGCGGTCGTGATAGATGTGCATCGGGAACCTTTTCGATCACGCCCCGTACGCATCAAGCGCCTTCTTGCCGTACACCGTCCCGGGTCCGCCGTTCATCAGCGTGCAGACGTCAAGTGTTTCCTTCAGTTCTTGCAGGGTTGCGCCAGCGACTTTCGCAGCTTTCGTGTGATGAACAATGCAGCCTTCACAAAGGCGCGAAACACCGCAGGCAATAGCGATCAGTTCCTTGGTCTTGGTGTCGAGCGCATTGGCAGCGAGGCTGACGTGGTGAAGTTGCTTGAATGCGGCGCCGGTTTCTGGGGTCATGGGTAGCTCCTACAAGGTTGTTGAACGAGGGATAGATATGCCAAACACTACTTGGCGTTGGTGGTTCGCACCGCCGCCGAATCAAACTCCGCTGCCCAAATCTGGCTGGACTTCTCTCCGATTCCCCGCTGCGCAGTCCACATCATCCACTTCCCGTCGTGACTGAAGACTGGCAGCACATCTGCACCGCTGCAGTTAGTAATGCGAACGGAGCCCTCTGGATGCTTCGCGTCGCGCATCATCACTTCGTAATTCTGGTGGCCCATCTCACTTGATCCATAGATGAAGTGACGACCATCGGGGTGGTAGTACGGGCACCAATTGACGTGTTCGTTCTTAGTGAGCGCGCGTTCGTTGGAAACTCCAGTGACTTTCCCCGATGGATCGCGCACGAGATCGGCACTGAAGATCTGTAGCAAGCTGTCGCCTTGCCGATCGCTGCGGAAGATGATGCCGCTGCCATCGGGCGTGAAGAACGGGCCGCCGTCGTAGCCGGGGGCGTCCACAATCTTGCGCTTTTCACCCGTCGGCATATCCATCACCCAGAGATCGCCCTGCGTCTTTGGATCCACTTCGGTGTAGAGGAGCGTGCGGCCATCGGGGCTCATACTGCATTCGGCCGCATAGCCGTTGCCATCGCCGACCAATGTCTTGAGGCTGCTTGCAGTGCCATCAGCCGTGCGCAAGTCCACCTGCACAATGCGCATCTCCGGCGGAAATTGCCAACGGTACTTGCCGGTGCCGCGCTGGTAGCCAGGCGTTTCCTTATTGGAAGGCGGCACGATGGTGCTGCCAAAGATCAGAATCTCCGGGTGCTTTGGGTGGAACCATCCGCAGGTGTTCGCACTACCTTCAGGACTGATGCGCTTGATGTTTGCGATCGCTGAAATGCGTCCGTCTGCACCGCGCACCACATCGGCCACATACATGGAATAAAACTCAGCCGGCGCGGCATCGCCCACCGGCTTCTCAATGGCTTGAAAGACAATGGTTCGATCATCGGGGCTGAAGTAACTCTCGCCAGCCTTACTAAATCGATCCGGGAACGTGAGCTGCACGTGATGCGTGAGGACCGGTGCCTCGGTGGTGCGAAAGTCAGTGACCGGGGTCGGCGCCGGCGCGGAGGTGGCTGACGTGGATGCTGACCCGGCACCCGGCGCAGCACCCGGTGCGGCAGCATCCTTCTGCGATGAACATGCGGAAAGGACGCCAAGGGCGACGAACATGCATACAAGCCGGGGTGCGAACATTCCGTGATTCTAAGACCGTTCGGCACCGAAAGTAGCACCGCCCGCTCAATAATGGAGGCGGAATGCGCGATCGCTCCCTGCACCGCCAGAAACAAGGGACAGGGGTGAACGGCACCTATTTCGGCACCGGGGCGAACGGCGCCAATTCATTACCATCGGAGCATGGACGGACGCGGGTACGAACTTCTCTATGCCGATGAACACCTCCTGGTGGTGAACAAGGAGTGTGGGCTGCTGACCGTGCCTGGCATCGGTCCAGAGAAGGCCGATTGCCTGATCGCACGTCTGCAGAAGGAATGGCCGACCGCTCGCGTTGTTCATCGCCTTGATCGCGACACCAGCGGCGTACTAGTAGTGGCGCTTGATGCCGACACGCACCGCGCACTCAGCATGCAGTTTGAGCGCCGCGAAACTGCAAAGACCTACATCGCCATGGCCGCTGGGCATCCGCCGAAAGAAAGCGGCGAGATTGATCTGCCAATACGGAAGGACCTTGTCAATGGTCCGCTGCAAATTGTTGACTTCGTACACGGTCGTGCCAGCGTGACCCGGTGGCGCGTTCTTGAACTCTTGAACGAACCCACACGCACTCGCTTTGAACTCACGCCGATCACCGGTCGCAGCCATCAATTGCGCGTGCACTTGTTAGCCATCGGTCATCCCATTCTTGGCGACGACCTCTATGCACCCGCCGATGTCAAAGCGCTCTCGCCGCGCCTGTGCCTGCATGCGCAGCAACTTGGATTTACACATCCCGCCACCGCAGCGGCTGTTGAATTCACTGCGCCAGCGCCGTTTTGATGGTGGTTGGCGCATGCGACTGACCCGGCTCCTGCACGCTGATTCCGTGTGCAGACAGCGCGCGACCGATCGCCATGAGCGGGAAATACAAGCGGTACAGGTGGTATCGCAGGTAGAAGACTTTCGGGAATCCAGTGCCCGTGAATTCCGTCTCCACCCAACTACCAGCCGGATCGCCGTCCGGATTCAAGCCGGGCTGCACGGCATCGCCAGGCTGCAACTGCGTTTGCGCAAGCCAACGAAGCGCGCGCCACAAGTCCGGATCGTTCGCTCCGTACACCTCTTGCAACACCATCGCCGCCCACGCGGTCTGGCTGGCCGTGCTTGGCCCGGTTCCCATCAGTGAACGATCTTCGTAGCTATTTGCAGTCTCACCAAAGCTGCCGTCCGACTTCTGCACGCTCTTGATCCACGCGCCCGCGCGCTGAATCCAAGGCTCACTGCGCGGAACGCCGCAACGAATCGGACCGATCACCGCCTGCCACGTTCCGTAGATGTAGTTCACGCCCCATCGACCCCAGAAGCATCCTTCCGGCTCTTGATGGCCTTTGATGAATTCCACGGCGTGCGCGATGGTTGGATTATCAATGCGGTAGCCAAGCCAACTCATGCACTCCAACGTGCGCCCAGTGATGTCGTGGCACGCCGGATCCTGCATCGCGTTGTGATCAGCAAATGGCACGTACTCATAGATCTGATGATTCCGCGTGCGGTCAAACGCAGCCCATCCGCCGTTCTCGCACTGCATGGCAAACACCCATTCCACACCGCTACGCGCCGCGGCCTCATTCTCTGCACCACCTGCGCGCTTCAACGTCATGGCAACCATGACGGTGTCATCAACATCCGGATACCACGCGTTTTGATACTCAAAGTACCAACCGGCCGGGCGTGTTCCCGGGCGCACATTGGCAATCCAATCGCCAGTCCAGCGAACTTCCTTCGCGCGCAACCATGCAGTGGCGCGATCAAATGAACGATCTGACGACGCAGTGAGCCCGCAATCGGCAAGCGCGTATCCAGCAATGCCGGTGTCCCACACCGGGCTGAAACATGGCTGAATGTGAATGGTTTCAAGGCTGGCCGGCGCAGATGCCGGAGCACCATTGGTCGCAGCGCGCTCTTCAATAAAGAATGCATCGAGATCCTTCTCGGCGCGCAATACCAGTGGATCACTTCGCTTCACGCCAAGCGCGTGGAACACCACCTGGATGTAGACCATCGGTGGGAATATGGCCCCAAGGCCCTGCGTTGGCGCGGGCGCATCTTGGGATGCACGCGCCAATATCCAACTATAAGCGGCACGGATCGCCGACATGCGCGGCGCCGTGCCGATCACTCGGCCGGCAAACTTCAACACGCTATCGACCACCTTGAAGAACACGCGCCAGAAGTGCGGCGTAGTCATGGGCATCTTGAGTCGATGCCGATCATGCTCGCTGAGAAAGAGTTCTGCAATGCCCTGCTCGCTTCCGAGCTTGCGCGTCGGCTGCAGCGTTGCCACGATGGCGAGCGGCAAGATCATGGTGCGGCTCCACGCACTCATACGATCCATGTGAAAGTAGAACCACTTGGGTAGCCAGACGATTTCTGGCGGAATGGCCGGCACGGCGTTCCAACTAATTTGCCCGAGAGCGGCAAGATAGAAGTTACTGAAACTGTTGCACTTCTCTGCCCCACCCATGGAACGAATCACCGCACGCGCGCGGCTCATATGCGGCGCATCAGGCGAGTCACCATGCAACTTCAAACAGAAATACGCCTTCACTGTTGCGCTCAGGTCAATGGCGCTTCCTGGATACTGGCCCCACCCACCATCGGCGCGCTGTTGCGAACGCAAGTAGCGAACAATTTTCTGCAGCGTGTCGGCGCCATCGCGACCGTCCGCCATTGTGGAGCGCTCTTGCCCCAAGATCCACTTCATCAGCAGGTATTCGCTCTGCAGAATCGAGTCGCCTTCCAATTCCGCGCACCAGTGACCATCGGTGCGCTGCAGACTCTTCAGTGCAACAAGCGCGTCGCCAGCAGTGCGGGCGAGCATCTCAAGGGTCTGGCGATCGGGTCCGGTGGCGGGCAACATGAATGGGAGATCATAAATAGTCACGGCATCATGAGGCATTGCCCCTGCTCCACCACCATTCCCGGACGCACCCGCGTTTCAATTCCGGCATGCATGCCTTCTTTATGCCTAGATTTGCGATTCGGACGATAGTATCGATCTGATGAAATCACTCAATGGATTGTTGAATTCATGGCTCGGCCGAGGCG
>Ga0209500_10002164_pt1 | contig 14250 bp, 12 predicted proteins | sample S_140212_EF_Meta_FD_187323 | JGI IMG/M metagenome (GOLD analysis project Ga0209500, IMG submission 187323) | Freshwater microbial communities from Lake Simoncouche, Canada to study carbon cycling - S_140212_EF_MetaG (SPAdes) (version 2) | ecosystem: Environmental > Aquatic > Freshwater > Lake ... | reverse complement strand
AAATGGAGCACGTGCCTTACAAAGGGGCTGCGCCGATGAAACAAGAATTGCTGACAGGCCGTATTCAAGTGGGCGGAGATCAACTCTCATCTTCATTGGCTGAAATCAAATTAGGAACGCTCAAAGCGCTCGCAACAACGGCCAGCAAACGCATCTCAACACTTCCCGATGTGCCTACTGTCAAAGAGTTGGGATTTCCTGGTCTCGAGTTAGAAGGTTGGAACGGTATTTTTGCACCTGCCAAAACACCCAAAGACATCATCGATCGTTTACAAAAAGAAATTGCGTCCGCTGTTCGTCATCCTGATGTAGCCAAACGATTAGCCGATTTGGGCGCAGATCCTGTGGGTTCTTCACCTGCAGAGCAAGACGCGATGTTGCGTCGTCAAATGGATCAGTTCAGAGCGGTGATTCGCGATATGAAACTGGAACAATAAAGACTTTTTTTCACTCATTTTTTTCTTAATGGAGTTTTCATGTTATTTCGATTCAATGATTTCAAACCAAAAAATTCTTTATTGACTTTGTTTTTGGGTTGTATTTTTTTGTGGATGGGCTCATTGAGTTGGGCTCAAACAGGGGCCTATCCCAATAAGCCCATCAAAATCATTGTTCCGTATTCGGCGGGTACAGGCAGTGATGTGATTGCACGCGCCATTGCTCAACACATGACTGAAAAAAATCAAGTGCAAGTGATTGTTGAAAATCGCGATGGTGGCGGCAGCTTAATTGGCACGATGGCGACGGCTCGCGCACCTGCAGATGGCTACACAATTTTAATTGTGGCCAATCCTTTTGCAATTGTTCCAGGTCACAATTTAACGCCTCCGTATGATCCTGTTAAAGATTTTGTGCCCGTTGCAAAATTTGGAATTATTCCATTGGTGTTGGCCGTTTCACCCTCATTACCTGTTAACAATGTTAAAGAATTGATTGCATATGCAAAAGCCAATCCTGGCAAACTTAATTACGGTTCATCGGGTGCAGGAACCATTAGCCAGCAAGAGATGGAAGTGTTTAAACAAGCGGTTGGTATAGATGTCATGGAAATTCCATACAAAAGCACAGCGCAAGCCATGACCGATTTAATCGGTGGTCAGTTGTCACTTTTCCCAGTGGTCGTTCCTTTAGTTTTGCAACATATCAAATCAGGCCGTGTCAAAGCCATTGGTGTGTTTGATACCAAGCGGTCACCTTTGTTGCAAGACATACCTGCTATGTCAGAGGAGGTGAAGGTGAGTGGTTATGAACCAACGCCTGTTTGGTATGGCTTTGTGGCACCTGCTGGAACGCCCAAAGAAATCGTACAAACAATCAATGGCTGGGTTCAAGGCGCTGTACAAAATGCAGAGGTTAAAAATCGATTAACAGCAACAGGTGTGCAATTCATGGAAACCAGCAATGAGCAATTTCAGATTGACTTGAAATTGGAGTCCATCAAGGCAGCGGCACTCGCGAAAAAATTAGGTATTGCTAAATAAATTGAGATATCTGGTATTGAATCAGGCCATATGGCCTGATTTTTTTGCGCTTTTTAATACAGCATCGTTGAGCCAAGGGCCCAATATGTCGTTTACCTCATCGGCATTCCATGGTTTAAACGCTTGCGGCGTGGGTGCCTTGGAGCGACTAAAGCGTGGCGCAGGTGCAGGTTGCGTGACACCATCAATATCAATATAAGTAGATCTGGATTTGAGGTGCGGATGTTGTGTCGCTTCGTCCAAATCTAATACGGGTGCAAAGCAAGCCTCTTTGCCTTCGAAAACATCACACCACTGATTGCGTGTTTTTGTTTTTATTTTGTGTGCAATTTGTTGTTTGGCTGTTGGCCATGTTTTTCGATTCCATTGATCGGGTAGCAGATGTTCGAGTTGCAATAAATTTAAAACTTCGTGATAAAATTTAGTTTCAACTGCACCCAGTGAAATATACAAACCATCCAAACATTCATACACATCATAAAACGGTGCGCCTGTGTCTGTGGGATTGGTTCCGCGTTGTGTCTTCATAATGCCTGCGGCATAACTGCCGTGCGGTTGCGTCATCAACGACGCCACGCCATCAACCATTGCAGCGTCGATCACTTGACCTTTGCCAGATGTTTTGGCTTCATGCAAGGCCGCCAAAATCCCCATTACCAAATACAAGGTGCCGCCTGCAAAGTCCCCCACTAAGTTAATGGCGGTCGCAGGGGCCTGACCTGTACGACCAGTGGCGTGTAATGCACCAGTGAGTGCGATATAGTTGATGTCGTGCCCAACTGTTTGTGCCAATGGTCCTTCTTGCCCCCAACCCGTGATGCGTCCATAAATTATTTTTGGATTGTTTTTTAAACAAACATCAGGGCCTAAACCTAAACGTTCGGTGACTCCCGGTCTAAATCCTTCAATCAAAATATCAGACTCATTGATGAGTTGATGAACAAGTTCTAAATCTTTAGAATCTTTTAAATCAACTTCGATGGATCGACGGTTGCGCAATAATAGATCATATTTTTGGGGTCGTTGAACTCCTAAGCTGGCAGCAACTTTTCGATCAACGCGTAAGACAGTTGCACCCATATCGGCCAACAACATGGCAGCCATTGGGCCCGGACCAATGCCCGCGAGCTCAATAACTTTCAAACCATGAAGTGGACCCATATTTGTTTTGGGGTTAGAAGGGGGCGTGCTCTTTGCCAAGTAAATCGCGGGCAATGATGCCCAAGTGAACTTCACGTGGACCATCAGCAGACTCCATACCTAAGCAGTCGCGCAAGCGTTGCTCGAAAGGCAAATCCTTGGCCCAACCATAGTGGCCGTGTAATCGCATACACGTGTAGAGCGCCTCATTGGCGACTTTGACGCCCCACCATTTGGCCATCGATGATTCTGCATCGTGACGCAAGCCTCGATCATTGAGAGACAAAGCGCGATAACACAACATGCGCGCTGCTTCTAACTTGGTAGCTTCAGTTGCCAATTCGTTGGCAACACCTTGCCACTTAGAAACCGAGCGACCCATGACTTGACGCGTCTTCACATACTCAACTGTTTCGTCAATGGATTTTTGTGCAGCACCAATACATGCCAAAGGAACAAAATTGCGGTTGTAACCAATAATAGTCATCGCCCAAATGAAACCTTCATTTTCTTTGCCAATCATGTTGCGAGCAGGAATTTTGACATCGTCAAAAAAGAAACTGCCGCCTCGATCAAGGCGTTGACCCATGCGTTCAAAGTTGGTTGTTTTGACACCTGGAGTATCAGTAGGAACTAAAAAGAATGACAAGCCACGAGGACCAGGACCGCCTGTTCGTGCAGAAACAAAAACAACTTTAGAAACGCCTGTGAATGTGATGCTGGTTTTTTCACCGTTCAAAATATAGTAGTCACCTTCTTTGACAGCCTTGGTTCTGATGTTGCCCGCATCTGCGCCACCACCGGGCTCGGTGAAAGCCAAGGACATCATTTCACCTTTGGCAATGCGTGGAATCCATTCTTCTTGCAAATCGGGATGCATAGAAGAAGCCATTTCGCCCAAATGAATAGCATTAGAGATGATGTAGCGAATTTGATGATCGCAGCGACCAATCTCTTCACAGACAATGCCGCAATCAACAAACGAATAGCCTTGGCCACCGTATTTTTCTGGCAAACGCAAACGCAGCAAACCCATGTTGACTAATTTGTCTATGAATTCTTGTGTGAGCCATTCACCCGTGCGATCCCAACGTTGGTAATGTGGCAAAATTTCTGCCTCTGCATAGGTACGAACCGTTTGACGAATCAGTTGTTGATCTTCACTAAATCCAAAATCCATGATATTTTCCTTGAGTGATTAAAAAGCAGAAGTTTTGAAATAGGGCCCAGTGATGGGTTTATTCCAAGGTGAGTAAGTTTCGTTCTCATAGGCCTTTGAGCCATGTCGAAAATGTTTTGCCGCTTTAAGCGTTTCGATTGCAGGTAAGTTGGCATCATAAAACCCAGCTGCTTCAATCGGGCGAGGACCAGCCTTGGAGACGTGACCCATTGTGGGCCTGCCAATGATTTCTTCAAGCATCCAAACACAATCGATGACTTTTTGTAAATCAATACCTGATGGAATTCCCATGCCGTTAAGCATGTGAATGAAATCTTCAGTCGGCACCATGCCTGACGCAACGCCATTGCCACAGTATTGACCACCACCAATGCCACCCAATGTTCCTTCAATCAAAACCGTATCGCTTGCGTCCATGTTTTTGAGTGCGGCATAAATGGAGGGCATGGCCATGCCTCTTGCATTGTGCATGTGCAAATGAAAATGTTTGATGTGAGGCCATCTGCGTTTGATTTCAGTGATGTCGGCTTCCATCAGGTGAGGCAGACAAAAACTTTGTGAATCATGCAGGCCAATATCGTGCACTTTCAGTCCCATCGATTCAATCAATTGAATTTCGTATGACAACATGGACAAGCGATAGTCTTGCGTAAACGTACCCATAAAGTTGGAACCCCATGCAGAAGCAATGGCAACACTGGCTGTTTTGACGCCGCGGTCTTTGGCCTCTTGAATATGGTCGGGCCATGAATCCATGATTTGTTGAATCGATCGGTTGACGTTGCGACGTTGGTGGATGTCGCATATATCAATGAAGAGGGTGCAACGTTCTTCTTCAATCGTTAAGGGAGGTGAAAATTGTTCGGCCATTTTTTTTGCTTTTTGATTGTGCAAAAAAGTCAGGTAACTCACGCCTTCTTTGGGGTTAAAGCGGGTGAGTAATTTTTCGAATGCTGCCATTTGCGGTACAAACTTGGGACTCACAAACGCTCCGACTGAAATTCTTTGAATGCCTGTTTCAGAAATGGCTTCGATTAACCGAACTTTGTCTTCTAAGGGAATGTTGACGTCCTCAATACCAAAGACTTCGCGCATGGCCTCTTCACTATAAATAATTTGTGGCCAATTCATATCACACCTCGATCACGCAGTTGAGAGAGTTGATCGTCTGTGAGTTTGAGCTCGCCTTGCAAAATCGCTTGCGTCGATTCGCCCAAATCTTGTCCAGCCCATCGAATCGTTGCTGGCCTGCGCGCTAATCGCGGAACAGGCGCTGTAATACAAACGTCGCCTCTATCGTGATTGGGTACGTCTACAAAATTGCCGCGTGCAATCACTTGTGGATGATTCATTAAATCGGCGATGCTTTGAATTTTGGCTGCTGGAACATCGTGCGCTTCAAAAACCCTTAACACTTCGTCGGTATTTCTCTGCTGTAACCATTGATTGATGGCGTCATCAAGCACGGGTCGGTGAATGACTCGATCTTTGTTGAGTTTAAAAATAGGCATTTGTGCTAAATCGTCTCGACCTATGGCAACCATGAGTCTTAAAAATACGCGATCGCCCGTGCCACTGATAAAAATCCACTGGTTGCTTCCTGTTAAATACGCACCACCGGGTGAAACATAGTCGGGTGTATTGCCTGTGCGTTCGGTGACGATGCCTTGATGTCGGTATCGCATCGGCATGTCTTTTAAAAAAGGAATCATGGTTTCATACAAAGCCAGATCAATTTCATTGCCGACGGTTTCGTGATGTCGAACTTTGCCAAGCATTGCAGTCACTGCACCAAATGCCGCCCAAAGTCCTGCATTGAAATCACAAACAGGCAAGCCCGCTTGTTGAGGGGCCGATTCTTTTTCGCCTGTGACATATGCCAAACCTGAGAATGCCTGTGCATTGCGATCAAAACCGGGCACATCACGCCATGGGCCATCTTGTCCATAGCCACTGATGTGCACGACGATTAACTCCGGTTTTTTATCCTTGAGCCATTCGGTAGTGATGCCCCATCTTGCGAGCGTTCCTGGACGAAAGTTTTCAATTAAAAAATCTGCGCTTTGAATCAGTTGACCTAAAATTTCTAAGCCTTCGGGTTTTCGAATATCTAATGAGACAGAGCGTTTGTTGCGCGCAATCGATGACCACCAATAACCCGAATCACCTTCGGGTGGAAAAGTGCCCAATGTCCGCATGGGGTCACCTTCTTGGGGTAATTCAATTTTGAGAACATCGGCGCCAAAGTCTGCCAATAGCGTTGCAGCAAATGGAGCAGATAAAAAAGTGCCGATTTCTATCACCCTTAATCCTTGGAGGGCTGGGAGTGCTTGGGACTTGCTGGGATCGGGTTGGGTATTCATAGGGCGACTAATGATCAGATTTCTAATTGTATAACTATTTAAAAAAATAGGGAAGTTAATTGCGTGACTGTTTCCAATCGCTCAGTTAAACTGATTCCTCATTCGATTTCATATTTCATCATGACCTCACCGGTTAAAAAATCAAGCGCCATCAAACCTAAACAGATGAAGGCCGCAGAATTCATTGCTTCTCAGTTGAGGCAACAAATTGTCATAGGCAAACTCAAGCCCGGCGACAAACTACATCCCGAAAATGTGCTGCAAACTGAGTTTGAAATATCACGACCTACTTTGCGTGAAGCCTTACGAATTCTGGAATCCGAATCCTTGATCACCATCAGTCGAGGCAAATATGGGGGCGCACGCGTGATCTCCATTGATTTGAATGCGGCTACGCGCCAAGTGGGTGTTTATTTGCAAATCAAAGGAACGACGCTTCACGATATCTGGTTGGCTCGCACTGTGATTGAGCCGCCAGCGGCAGGTTTGTTGGCCAGTATCAAATCGCCCATCGCTTGGACGGAGCTGCAAAACAACATTGACGCGGCCCGTGAGGCCGCACAAAATAATTTACTGAAGTATGCAGACTTAAGCGCTGAGTTTTCATTTTTAATCACTAAGCACTGTGGCAATCAAACCTTGCATTTGCTCGCATCTCTTATTTCTGAGATTATTCGAAAGCAGCACGAACACGTAACCGCTAGTACGATTTCTAAAGCAAGCGTCCACCAACTCCGACTTGAAAGTATTCGCAGTCGCGAAAAAGTTCTTTCGATGATGCGAAAAGGCAAGGCCGTTGCCGCAGAGCAATTTTGGCGTCTTCATTTAGACCATATGTGTGATTTGGTTTTATCTCAGTACAAGCCTTCGATGACCATTGATGTACTTAACGCACCCGTCGGATCGCAAAAATTAAAATACAAAATTAAAAAATAAACACACGGTTATGTGCGATTTTTAATTATTTAACTATTTCAATGAAACCCCTCTTCTCAAAAACATAAAAACGATTTATAGTTTCTGAGATATGAAAATAATTTCGTATTTTCGAATAATCAGGTTTAGTTAATTTTCAGAAAGAATCCAATGGCATCATTTGTAATTTCAATTGAAAAAATCATTCAACCGATATCGTGCATCGCTGGTGCAAGCTTGTTGGTGTTTTCAAGTGGTGCCATGGCGCAAGCCAACAATTGGCCCGAGCGTTCAGTCAAGGTCATTAATCCTTTTCCTGCAGGTGGCGCGTCTGACACATTAACGCGAATCATGTCGGATCAATTGCAACAAAAATTGGGCAAACCTTTTGTTGTTGAAAACAAAACGGGCTCAGCTGGCAATATTGGCATGGAAGCAGGCGCGAAAGCGCCGCCTGATGGTTACACCATCACTTCTGCAACCATTGGTACTTTGTCAGTCAATCAATATTTATTCAAGCAATTGCCTTATGAGCCAGAAGGAATGACGTATGTTTCTACGTTTTGGGCTAATTGCAATGTGGTGATGGTGTCGGCTCAACACAATCCATCTAAAACATTAAAAGAATTCATTGAATGGTCCAAAGCAAAACCCAAAGGAATCAGTTTTGGTTCATCGGGTGTGGGCACCACACCGCATTTGGCGGGTGAGTTGTTTCATATTCGAACAGGCATCCCGACCACGCACATTCCAACGCGTGGGGGGCCGCAAACGGTTGCTTTGTTGTTGTCGGGTGAGCTCGATGTATCGATCGACAATATCGCCAGTTATGCAAGCTTTTTAGCATCAGGCCAAGTGCGTGGATTGGCAACCACTTGTCCCGAGAGATGGCCCCGTTTGCCCGATATTCCAACCATGGCTGAAGCTGGCATGCCTGATTTTGTGATTACATCGTGGGGTGCGTTTGTGATGCCTGCAGGAACGCCTCCTGCAATCGCAGAAAAAGTTTCAAAGGCAATGTCCGAAGTTGCAGCTGATCCAGCGATACAAAAAAGATTTTTGGATGCGGGTGCAAAAATTACATCGACAACACCCGCTCAAACCAGTGCATTTGTTGCGAATGAACGAAAAAAGATGAGCGAAGTGGTTCGCTTATCGGGTGCAAAAGCCGAATAGCAACTGTCTAATTAAACTTTGCCAGCGGCCATGGCTTCTATAAAGGAATGCTGTGCCGCTTGTGGGTATTGCAATACCAATACTTCTAAACCTTTGTCGCCCGCTTGTATTTCTATTTTTTCATCTGGCGTTGCAAATACGGTTGCAAGCCCGTCCATTTCTTCGCCTTTAGAAATCATCGATCCCAAAGTGATGACATAAAACCTTCCCCCACCTTGCTCGGCAAATGAGGGTGCAGGCGCCTTGTAACGCGGGGGCAAGCGCATCATCCATGCGCCAAGGCCTTGTTCATTGAGTGCAATGAGTTCTTCTTGCACTACAGATTTTAATTTTAAAAGTTCATCACTACTCACGATGGTTGATGGTGCACCATGTTCTTGCTGTTTGGGTAAATGCGTTAATAGTTGTTCGCGTGAATCTGGGATGTACCAAGCGCCAACATCGCCCACAGCGCGCAATGTAAAGTAAGAAATACCTTCGTTACTCGCAATGAGTGGGCCGTAGGCTGAATGAGGCGACGCATAGTGAACTGCTAATTTGGAGAGTGGATTTTTTCCGATGGTGCCCGATCCAGCAACAAACACTTGGAATTGATGCTCTTGATGAAAGTGCGTTTGCAACACCCAATTGGGGTCTTGTTCAACAAGGAACGACTGCGGTCTGGGTAGGGGGGACGCATCGTCGTGATAGATCAAGTCGGTAATAACCCCCTCAAATTTAGGTTTGACGACATGACGTTGTTGAGGCCGTGCGTGACTTAAACTTTGTTGAGTAATCATGAGATGTTTCTCCGCTTGATTTTTCGATTTATCGAATTTTTTTATTGCTCTATGTTAAGGCAATAAGGCAATCGTGTCACGCTTGATTTGCAGGTGCTGGGTGGTATCCCATAGACTGTTGGTGTCGGCCTCAAACCTTTGCTTGATTTTGTACTTTTCTATTTTTTGATTGATGGTCACCGGAAGTTCATCCATCACCTTGACGAATCGCGGAACCATGTAATAGGCCATTTGCTGCGCACAAAATTGAATCAACTCAAGCTCTGTCGAAGGTTGATTTTCTCGCCACACAATGGCCGCACCGACTTCTTCGTCACCCTCTGCCATGGATACAGGAAAAACCGCTACTTGCGCAATGCACGTATGCGAAAGAATAATTTGCTCAACTTCAAATGCAGAGATGTTTTCACCGCGTCGCCGAATGCAATCTTTTTTGCGATCGACAAACCAATAATAGCCGTCGCTGTCTGCGTATGCTCGGTCACCCGTATGAAACCATTGATTGCGATTTGCGCGCGTGGTTTCTTCTGGCATTTTGTAATAGCTCGTGGCGGCGCGCCATGGCTCTAAGCTTCTGAGTACCAATTCGCCTACAACGCCATTGGCGCATTCCATATCATTATCGTCAACCACTTGCGCTTGGTAGTACGAGCGAGGCTTGCCAATGGATTTTCTTTTTTCAATGGGTGCATCTTTGGTTAGTGACAAAACTGTTGCAAAATCTGAAAGACCATAATTGCTGACAACGCAAACATCAAATCGTTTTTCAAACTCGTTCACAAAACTGACGATAGGCGACATACTAATTAAACGCAAGGTGTTGTTTGCATCATCTGCTTGGGCGGGTGTTGCCCAAAGCAAAGATGACATTGCGCCTAATAAATTAGTGACGGTTGCCCCCGATTGACGAATTTCGCGCCAAAAACCAGAAACTGAAAAACGTGTGGCCAAGGCAATCGAGCTTCCCGTCATCAACGCGGTGAGACTGCCAGTGAGCAACGCGTTGTTGTGAAACAAAGGCAAACACACATAAACAACATCGCTGGCTAAAAACCCATGCGCTTGCAGGCCACCTGTGGCGTAGCTCAGAGCAGCCGCTTGTGACAGCATACTTGCTTTGGATGGGCCTGTGGTGCCAGACGTATAACTAAGGATCAACAAGTCATGACAAGCTACATTTTCAACGATCAATTGAGTTGATGATGTGTCAGTGATCGATAAAAAATTAACCACATCGATCGAATTGAAATCGATGTCGGTAATAATTTGATTGCCTATTTTCAAGAGACTTTGAAGCTTGGGTAAATCATTCGCAATGGGTTTGAGCCATCGGATTTTTTCTTCATCGATGATGAGCGTTTCAATATCGGCGTGACTTAAATAATATTGCAGTAGCTGTCCACGAGCCGCCGTATTAATAGGGACGGCTACTGCGCCCAATTTTGCAATGGCAATAAAGATAGCCCACTGCTCAGCGCTGTTGTCCATCCAAATGCCCACATGTGAGCCATGTTTCACACGGCAAGTTTGTAATGCATTGGTGATTTGATTCGTCCATGCGTCAAAGCTTTGGTATGTCCATTGACGGCCCGTTGATAATTCGGTGAGAAATATTTTTTCGGGCTGCGCTAATACATGGTGCGCCCATACGCGATGAACGCACAATTGATCGAGCGGCCAGTTAGTGAGCGGTTGACCCTGCATATCAGCAGGTATCACATGGTGATTCCGCGATCCTTAACCAACTTGGTCCAGCGGGGAATTTCACTTTTAATGAGGTCGGTGAGTACGGTTGTCGGTCCACCTTCGACGTTGCCACCCAAACCAACAATGCGTTCTTTGATATCCGTTGCAGCCAATGCTTTGTTGGCTTCTTCGTTGAGTTTATTTAATATGTCTTTGGGCATGTTGGGTGGAGCAATGATGGCAAACCAAGAAATACCTTGCACATTAGGAAAGCCGGCTTCTGCAATGGTCGGCACATTAGGAATGGCAGGGTTGCGTTTGGGGCTTGCAATGGCGAGCGCACGCAGTTTGCCATCTTGAATCAACTTAGTGCTTGTATTGAGCGTGTCAAAAAACACGGGGACGTGTCCTGCCAATACATCATTGAGTGCTGGGCCACCGCCCTTGTAGGGAACATGGATGAGTTTGATGCCTGCGTGTACTTGCAATTGCTCTGCAAGTAAATGCGTCATCGTGCCGTTGCCACCCGATGCTATTGAAAACGCTCCCGGTTTGGCTTTTGCTTCGTTCACAAACTGTGCAGCCGTTTGATAGGGTGAGTTGATACTGGTCACCATGACCAAGGGTGTTGAAATCAGCAAAGCCACATGACTGATATCTTTGGATGCATCGAAAGTGGATCCGTTGATCATGGCGGGTGCTGCAGTGATGGCACTGGCAACAATACCTATCGTGTATCCATCTGCTTCTGCTTTCGATACCAACTCGGCACCAATCAAGCCACCACCACCTGGTTTGTTATCAACGACAAAAGATTGCCCCATGGATTGCCCCATTTTGTTGCCAATCAATCGTGCCAATACATCGGTGAGACCACCGGGTGCTGAATTCACAATAACACGAATGGGCTTGGTGGGATATGTTTGCGCATGTGTCAAGCTAGTCAATAAAACAGCAACACCACACAAGACCATTGGAATCAAACGTGACTTCAAAAAAGAAAACTCCACCATAGTTATTTCCTAATTGCGAAAAAAAATCAAACGATCAATTGACCATTTACCTTTTGAATGTCTACACAAGTAATCACCAAGGGTTTATACTAGGCAATATTACTCACCAGTATTTTATCAATACCAAATAAAATATGTCAAATCCGATTGGTATAAATATTTCCAAAAGGAATTGATTTTTGACTTTGTTGCTGCTCGCAAATTGATTTGAGGTAAAAAATGAGCCAAGAGGCATGGGGACAATGGGGCGCAGACGATGAAAAGGGCGCTCTTAATTACATCGGACCTGATCAAGTCAAACATGCAGCTGCATTGGTGCAGACGGGTGAGGTTTTGCGATTGACGCAATTACTCAGCCCCAGCACACCTGTGCCTCATGCAAGGTGTGGGCTTCAACACTTCATGACGCGAGACGGTGGCGACTATGCCGCAGGACAGCGCAAAGCGGGTGGATTTCAGTTTGCAGACGATGCGGTGATGATGCCCTTGCATATCGGAACACACATCGATGCATTGTGTCACGCATGGTATGACGACAAACTTTATAACGGTTACTTGGGTAACAACATTCGAAGCATGCGTGGTGCAAAAAATTTAGGTATTGAAAAAATGCCGCCGATTGTGACGCGCGGTGTTTTATTAGATATGGTCAAACTCAAAGGGCGTTGTTTAGATCCGGGTGAAACTGTTTCCGAAAAAGATTTGCAAGATGCTTGTCATCAAGCCAACACCATACCTCAGCAAGGTGACGCCATCATCATTCGAACAGGATGGCTCGAATCACAAAAAAATGTCAAGGCAGTTGATTTTGATAGCGAACCGGGTATCAACGTTGCTGCAGCACTCTGGCTCGCAGAAAAAAAAGTAGCGATTGTGGGTGCAGATAATTTTGCAGTTGAACAACTGCCATTTCCTGAAGGCACGATTTTTCCTGTGCATCAACGATTGATTCGTGACTATGGCATTCCATTGCTGGAAGGCATGATGCTCGACCCATTGGTTGAGAGTCAACGCATGGTGTTTATGTTTGTTGCCAGTGCGCTGCCGATTGTGGGCGCAACCGGCAGTCCCTTGTCGCCTGTTGCCATTTTGTAATCAATCATGTCTTTACCCAGACCTTTAGAGGGGATTCGTGTTTTAGAAATTGCGTCCATGATATTTGGCCCACTCGCTGGCCAATACTTAGGCGATATGGGCGCCGACGTGATTAAGTTGGAACCGCCTGAAGGTGACCTTACGCGTTCGATTGGTCCTCGTCGATCTCCTCGCATGGGCTCGTTTTTTTTAACTAGCAATCGCAATAAACGAAGCATCGTTGTTGATTTAAAAATGACCGAGGGTAAAGAAATTTTGCAAAGCTTGGCTTCTAAAACCGATGTGTTGTTGCACAGCATGCGTACACCTGCTGCGAATCGTTTAGGGTTGGACTATGCCAATTTGTCGCAGCAACATCAACGATTGATTTACTGTCATGTCGCTGGATATGGTAACGATGGTTTGTATGCAGGACGCCCCGCGTATGACGATATTATTCAAGCAGCATCTGGATTGGCAACATTACAAACTGTGATTGCAGGTCAACCAAGGTTTATTCCAACCATCATTGCGGACAAAATCAGTGGCTTGCATGCGGCTTATGCCATCATGGCCGCATTGATGCAACGCTCACAAACAGGATTGGGTCAACAGGTAGACGTCTCGATGTTTGAAGTTATGGCTGCATTCAATATGATGGAGCACCAATGGGGACATGCGTTTGAGCCACCGATTGGGCCCATGGGCTACGAGCCTGTAAGCACTGCAGCGCGCAGACCTTACAAAACATTAGATGGATTTTTGGCTTTGCTGCCTTATAACGATTTGCATTGGAATCGTTTTTTTGAACTCGCTGGTGAATCGCAAATCATGCAAGACCCACGGTTTGCAACGTTTGCCGCGCGTCAAAAAAATGTCCAATTAGTTTGGAATGAAATAGAAAAACAAATTGCCAGAAAAACAAATGCACAATGGTTAGAATTACTTACGCCAGAAGATATTCCTTTTTCTGTTGTCAACAGCTTAGAAGATTTGGTCAATGATCCGCATCTTAAAAGCGTTGATTTTTGGCAAATCCATCAACACCCCTCTGAGGGTTCTTTGCGTATGGCGCGCGTGCCAATACAAATGAGCGGTGCCAGAACTGACTTTAAACGTTTGCAACCTCAGCTTGGAGAGCATTCAAAAGAAATTTTGCAAGAATTGGGTTTTGATGATTCACGCATTTCTCAGTGGACTACAGTCGGTGGTCCATGTCATACGTCTTGATTTTTAAATTGGATTTTTAAAATGATTCCTCGTAAACTTTTTAACTCAGATCACGATCTTTTTCGCGATACGGTGCGTCGCTTCATCGAAGAACACGTCACTCCCTTTCATGCGCAATGGGAGAAAGACGGACAAGTACCTAAAGATTTGTGGATCAAAGCGGGCCAATTGGGGTTGCTTTGCTGTAACGTGCCCGAAGAGTTCGGTGGAATG
>Ga0209500_10002163_pt1 | contig 14259 bp, 22 predicted proteins | sample S_140212_EF_Meta_FD_187323 | JGI IMG/M metagenome (GOLD analysis project Ga0209500, IMG submission 187323) | Freshwater microbial communities from Lake Simoncouche, Canada to study carbon cycling - S_140212_EF_MetaG (SPAdes) (version 2) | ecosystem: Environmental > Aquatic > Freshwater > Lake ... | reverse complement strand
CCGTAATAAACCTTCTCAGAAACAATCTTAATGCTGTTATGCGAGAAGTCTTCGATCTGCTTCTTGATATCAAGAAATCGACCAATACTGTCGTATTCTGCATTAAGCAGAGCGTTCTTCAATCCAGTATAATTGGGATTATCCGTATTCACCATGTACGGGCGACCTTCCCAAATTACCGTGATTGCGTTGCTGGTGACAATGTATGCTGGCTTGTTCATAATATTTTTTACACCTTAACCGTTCAACTATGCTAACTCAAATTTTCGAAAAGTCAACCGAATTTTGCTGGTTGATGAAGGAAATGTATGCCTTAAATTCAACTTCATTTTTATTGCGATCAGTATGGTAAAGATCGGAGTGAATTTTAAGCATTGGATAATTTTTATAAATTTCTTCAGTAGCTTCTTTTAAATATTTTCCGCAAATAGAAATTGGAGTTTCATTATTGTGAGATATATTAATTTTAAGAGCTTCCAACGGATACCGCCATTTTTTAATAAATTCAGCAAATTCAAGCGCACCTGCTTTCTTAAGAAGTTCTGAACAAAATTTCAGCTTGTAATCGTATTTCTGATAAGTGATAACGTCTCCAACCATAGAAACGAAAGTCATAATATTATATACGTCATCAGTCTTGCAGGAAATGTATTCAAGAGTCAACGACTTAACTTCATCAGAGCAAGCGTTCCATTTGTCTTGAACATGCTTAATAACATCAACGAAGTCAGCACGATTTTTAAATTTAACAGTTGCGGCTACATTATTAGACACAGCATAAATATTTACATTAAATAGTCGCCCCACTTCATTAAAAAAATAACTATTAAGTTTGTTTTTTTCTTGATAAAAATGCGAATACTGATTAATAGGCTTTCCATCAGAAAGAGGAAAATAAAGCTTAGTAATAGAAGTGTCGTTAATTTCTTGACCGAAAGAACTTGAACAGCGGAAAGCGGAACCTTCAACCTTATAAAAATAATTAGGACTACATATACTAGTAGAAGTTTTCTTATTAGAAGGAAGCTTAACAGCAGTCAATTCACCAAGATTGCAGTAACCAGACTTAACAAGATCAAATCGATTAACCTCTTTGAACTTATTTACGCCATTAACAATAGTAGAACTAATGATTGATTGATCGTGAGCAACAACGACTACGTTTTTATATTTTTTAACTAATTCGTAAACGCGAGGAACGACCTTGGTGTTGTCTGGCAAATTATGAAATACAATATAAGTATCTTTATCATTAGTAACAGTATAACATTTGGAAATAGCTACACGATCACCGGATACGCAATAATTTTTAGCATAAATAGGAATTTTATTAGTTTTATCATTCTCTTCATAACTAGCACGATTGAAATTCCAAGTAATAATTTTATGGCCCTTAAAAACAAAAACATCTTGGTCTTGAAGTTTGTCAAAAGCGTTTCGAGGAAAAGTCTGGCTAATATCTTTATAGTAATACATAGCATCACGCAAACAATCAAATTGCGCGATCTTGTTCTTGATAGAGTCAGTAAATTCTTTGCAGAAAGCTTGATAACGAGACTTCAAATAAGCTTTAGTAGTCTTATTATACTCAAGTGTTTCGCGTGAGTGATGCAGCGAAACAGAACCAATATCAGCAATAAAAACAAGCTTATTAAGATACTTAGCCCATGCGTAATCCTCGCCAATCTTAAAATCAACAAGCTCAGGATTAATAGGGTAATAAATGCCGCCCATTACAATACCCTGCTCGCCAACTGAATAATGATTATAACTGTTAAAAGATTTGCGAATCTGCCAATCAGTACCAGAAGCGACAATCTCAGGCTTGACAATGTGATTTTGAATATTGAGGAACTTAGGAAGAATCTCAAAATTAGTAAAGAATGAAGCAATTTCTTCATTGAATTTATTTATATCAGCATTCGCGACTCCGACAGAAATACAAATACCATTACATTCAGAAGTATGCCCAAGGAATACTTCATCAATCTTAGTGTCATTCTCTTCAGAGATATAAAGGCTATAGATAGATTGAATACCATTGTAATAGGAAGTAACAGTAAAACTATCTTTGTAAGAAAGAGGTGCGAAGCGTCCGACTCCAAAACCTCCAATGTTTGTATTAGAATCGCGCTTTGTAGACTTGCCAAACTTACTGTATAGATTAAAAATCTGATCTCGGCTCAGGCCACATCCGTAGTCACGAACTGAAAAAGTCTGATCAAGAGAAGTTGGGGATTTGACTTCAATGCGTTCAGGAGAAAGATTATTCTCTTTATTCGCATCAACAGCGTTCGCGTAAGTCTCGCGAATGGTCGCAAGAATCGTGTTTGAATAATTGTTTCGCAGAAGAGAGGAAATGTACCTCATGTCCTCTGGGTCAATCGAACAATTTACGGTAGGGAAATCGTGCGAAGTCGCAACGATTCTATCAGCAACAAGGATCTTCATACGCCATGATTATGGCAGGTCATTCGAAATCGTCAAGGGGTTTTTCAAAAAAATCATCAAGGTATCCACTACTTAATTCAAGATAAAAAATAAATGAATTTTCATCTTCAAACATTCTTACTTCTTTTGAAATACTTTTGGCGCATTTATAAAATATATCACTGCTATATTTATCTACGCTTTCTTCATTGGGAACTAACGCTCGTATGACATCTAACACTAAAACGCGCAAATAAAAATCAGAATTGTTTTGTATCTGGTTGTAGAATTTTTTATCTACAATTACTGCAAATTTATGAGTCATGAAATGGAGCGAGTAGGGGGAATCGAACCCCCCTTGCCAGTTTGGAAAACTGGAACTTTGCCACTAAGCTATACTCGCTTTAAAATTACGGATTTATTACTTTTTCTAAATCACAAACAGGCTTTAGCCTTAGTAAAGCTTTGCCGCCTTGTTTATCGTCATGTTGAATAGCAAAACATTGTATAAAAATAAATTCATTAATAAACCTTATGTCTATTAATTGTATACTGTGTTGTTTGCCGTCTGAAGTTCTTAATGTAGCGAGTGGCGGCGAATTAATATCAATATCTTTATACAAAGAATCAATATTTACTTCTTGCCCAACATAGTTTTCCAAGAATTTACCACCAGCATTGCTGCCGTCTATGTTGAGAATAAACTTCATACTTCGATATCTATAATTTCGTTCTTGGGATTGTTAAGAACTTGCTTGAGAATTTCAATGATAAGCATATCTTGTTGAGCTTGAGGCTTAAAATCAGCTTCGCTCTTAAAGATATCCTTCAATACTTCAAGATCATTGTCTCCGATCTTAATCGTTACATTTTTCATGTATTAATAATATATATAAATAGCGTATTTTTCAATTATGAAGACGCTTGATTAGATGAATAAAAGCTTTGTCTTTACCTTTTACTTCGATCTCCCAAGTAACATCAAGACCCATATCAGGAGGAGCGGTAGTTAGATTCTTGGCGTGATTCCTTTTTGTACCAACTTCAGCTTCAGACCAATGAAATACCGCAGGAAAATCCCAAGTCTGAAAAAATCGCATGAAATTATTTTTAAAAGGTACGACAGAACCATCAGGCAAGATGCTTGGGTTAGCAGTATCGTGCAAGTTATCATAAGTTAAAGGAAAGTAAAAACTATAAGTTTGTTTCATATAGTTATGAAAATAATCATAAAGATTACTGCAAGTCCAAAAACCTTTGTCTTCATTTTCCAAGACTAGACGATTGCGAACTCCCATATCGCAACGGAAAAAATTAAGAACAAACTTATCCACAAACTTCTCAGCAGATTCAAAATTAGATAAACTAGGATGAATATTAATAGGGCATTGATGAGTTTGCGGCATCTTCATTTGATCTAAAACCCAAGCATGAAAATTAAGTTCAGCTATTGATTTAGCACAAATATCATCAGAATTAGAACCAAGGACCACAAACTGATCAGGATGAATTGACATCGTAATATTTAGTTCGCGAGATACACGGCCAATCTCCATCAACTTTTGCTCAAGAATACCCCAGTAAGGAAGCAATTCAACTTGAATCTTAAGAGTAGGATCAGTAACTAAGGGAAATAGTTTGCAAGACAAACGATAATGTTTAATACCTACTTCTTTACAATGCTTCAGTGTTTCAATCGTAACCGTAAGGTTATGAGAGATGCGGCGAGAAAGTTCAGCAATAGACTCGTCGCGATTCTTTTTAAGGAATTGAGTACGAGTCATGGTTTTGAACGCCAATTCGGGATTTTTATCCCGCAAAAGTTCAGAGATGCAAACGAGTCCATATTTCATCCTGATCACGATATCAGGTTTTCGGAAGATGTCAAAGATTTTTCTGCGAAAAAGTGAAATTGTCTTGAATGCAAACATAAATCATTCAAATAATTTATTTTTAAATTCAAATTTAAACAAGTTTTTTTTGCCGCATTTATAGAAGCGTGATTTTTTTTATTTATAGAAAACCTTAAATTTTGAAATTTATGTTGTAATTTATTGTACAAAAGATTTCTAAACTGTCTGCCGTATTTCCTGTTTCTATTTTTAGGGCAGATATAATAAAAATGAATATGGATAGTTTGTTTATTTATCTCATAAATAAAATATCCTATAAGTTTACCTTCTCTATAAAATAATTCTATTGTTTTATTGGATATGGCGAATTTAAGTATTGAATTTTTAAAAAAATTAAGATCTTTATAATACAAAAACAAAGAAGATTCCGATTGAAAATAGATTCTTTCGAAGTCTTTAGAGTTGTTGAATGGTTGATACGTTTCTAAAGTTATCATAAAAAAGCCCCCATTTCTGGGGGCTTCGTTCATTCACATTGGAATACCATCATCATCAGCTTCAGCAGCCGCTGGTTGCGGTACTCGCTTAGGCGGTGCAGTCTTTGCCTTCGCTGGTGCTGTAGCAGCTTCGCCGTTCTCTTGCTCATTAGACAAATAAATAATAAAGTCTGGCGACTTCTCATTACTCTTCGTCTTGTTACTGAACATGATTACTCGTTGCTTCACCTTGTTTCCTAGCTCATCAGAAATGATATAGCCAGTACAAAATGAACTCTTTCCATTAGCGGCTGCTTTCTTCCAAAGCGCACCAACTTCACGATTCTTCCAATCTGATTGCTTATCTGTGGTATTACTCATATTTTTTATTGTGATGTATAACTAAAACTAACGAAGTGAATATTATTATTAATAGTAGCACTAATTTTTATCTTCATGTTAGCAATTATTTACGCGAACTCACTTTAGCAGATTTTTTGAGGCTGTCAAGAGGTGATTTCAAAAATTATCGAGATCTCCCAACATTTTTACTTCTAAAGTTATTCTGTTTTTTAATGCGATCAATTGTTTCAAGTATTTTAATCTGCTTTTTTCTGTTTTTGCTCTAGTTGTTTTTAAAATAACCTTGTCAACCTCTTTATTAAAAAATGCAGCGGAATCTTCAACTATTTTTTTATGGTTTGACATATAGAGCTTGTAAAAAATCTTGGTCTTTTTTGACCCAATGCAAGATTTTTTCGATACTCTTATTATTCAATTGGATGTTGTTTATTCCATAAAATTTAAATATTTCTTGGTACTTTAAATCAGGTTCTTGAACCGAGCCTTTTATATATTGTTGAATGAAATAAACGTTTTTTATTTTTGAAGCCGCAATAGTTTTGGCGCAATGAACACACGGGCTGTAAACCATACAAGCGTAGTGCGGTTGACGAGATGCATATAGTATAGCATTGATTTCGGCATGATTAATTAAACAAGATTTAGTTTCGCGATCTTTAAAAATATCTTCTTTTGGTAAAAAACCGGGACCGAATCCGTTAAAGCCAGTAGACACCGTTCGCCATTCTTGGTCGAATAGCGCAACGCCTACTTGTGTGTGAGGATCTTCAGATCGCGATCTTGCAGAAAGAGCGATATAACATCCATATTCTGGTTTACTTAATCTTGGGTTATTCGGATTGAAACTCATAATACATTAATTCAGCGTCTCCTGCGGTCCACTTGTGAGCGAGACCTTCACAGGAAAATTCTTTCGAAAACGGTTTCCATGTTTTCGCTTCTGGAGGTAGTTTATTAGATATCCACGCTCCACTGTCTCTAAAAATTATTCTGTTGTTTGGTTGAGCGAACATTTGTCCGCCTTCGCCCCAAAAAATATGAGCGCATTTATGCCCAGCAGCTATTTCAGAATAACCTAGATCATAATTTTCTCCATTGCACCAATCAATAGTAAACAGATATTTTCCAACATGCATTTTCTTATCTTTAAGAAAAATATATGCACTACTATTTTTTAAATATTCAAACCTTTGAATTGTAAAATAATAGCTAAAACTATCCCATAGCTGCAACCAATCTAAGTCATATTTGCTGTTAGGTTGTTCAGTATTGGAAAGATAATGAATAGGCACTCTAGCGAATTGTGCGCCGTATTCACTCATTACATTAAACATCAAACAACGTCGAGGAATAGATACTATAGAAAATATTTCTACAGGAATATATTTTCCAGTTGTTCTGGGCGCACTGTCCGTAAGAAAAGAAGTATCTAAGTATCCTAACTGAGTTGGTATATTTGTCGATAGATAACTCACTATTCGCCTTTTTTAAATGACTCCATGAGATCATGCACGGATTTTAGCATCGTGTCAAGAGTGGCGATGCGATTGGCATAAAGATTTTCGGTTTTTATCTGTTCTTCTTTGATAAGTTTTTCGAGTTCTTTTATTTTTTTAAAGGTTTTGACTGGTTTGTTCCTTTCGAATTCGGATGGATTCATATTTAAATTTTTTATTAAAGTAAAATCATTATGTTTCTTAATTCTAAAGGTGAATTATAAGTCATTTTAAATTTATTATTCACATTCAAAGTTACAGGAAAGTTTGAAAAATTTAATCCTTTTACAAAATTGTATGCATGTTTTTGATATTCCACTTCATGATGAATGTGTTGAATCGTATTGTCAAAAGTTATGTAATAATCATTTACATCTATATTTTTATTCATTCTATTGACGGTCATAAAAACAAATTCATAAGTATATCCTCCGTTTTTCCAAACTTTTCCTAGCCCTCTATTTATTCCAAATTCACTTGGTGGTAAGAAGGTCGTATCGGTAGCTATGGCATCTATAGATGAATTTGGAACAATTGTTTCACGAAAATCCTCTTCCGTAATTAACGTTATTTCATTTAAATCGTCTTCAAATACTAAATAAGAAAAACGTTCTACGATTTCAAATTTTTTATTATTGTTTTTATTGAACATGAAATTTTGATAGTCTGTTTCACTATTAATTTTAGGGAATTTTGCATTCCAAAAATTAAAATCGACCATCCAAAAATGATACGTTATTTCTTTGTTTCCTTGTTGATTAGAAGGGTTTAAAACAAAAAATGCTTTTTGATCGCTATTTATAAAATCATGTATTAAGTTTTTAATTTTATTTAAATCGTCTTCATGTATTAAAAAATCCCATTCCAATCTTATTAATTTATTAAAGCCTTGTTTGGTCGCAAAATCATAAGCCTTTGTCAAATTGCATAAAACCGACAATCCATGTTTTTGTTTTGTATCTATATGTTGTTCCCATATAAAATGTTCAGTCGCTAAAAAATTATTGCAAAACGGATAGCTTTCATACTCATACTCAAATAAAATATTGCTTTTATCATAAATAAAATAATCTACTTGTTTTTGAATACTTTCTGAAATGGTAGAGTTAGAAATCAAAAGTATAGGCAAATCAATTTGATTTATTTTTTTTAAGACTTTTTCAAACAGTTCTATTCTTTCTTTAGAGTATAAAAATGCATCTACTATTATTATCGCTTTATTCATATTTTTTTATAAATAAAATACTTTTGCCATTCTTCTCTATTTTTTACTGGCTTGTTGGGGAGTACGGGGATAGGCATTGGAACGGATTTAATATCGCGATTTTTGTTGTCTAAAAATGGATATAAGTCCTTCTTTATTTGATTACACCGCGCACAGGTAAGCGTGATGTTTTCTATTTCTTTAGTTCCGCCTTTAGAACGTGGAAAGATATGTTCCACAGTCATATCTTTTTTATCAAATTGATCGTAACAAATTTGACAAGTATAATCAAAAATAATGCATAATTTTTGAAGACTCAATGTGCGAGGTAATCTTTTTCTTTTTGAATAAAAAGAGGCTTTGATAACAGCGGTAGTAGGTAAAAACCAAATTCTATCTTTAGAAGTTAAAAAAGGTTGATCTTCGTGAAAATCAATTCCCTGATTAGAAATCCATTGCAGATTGTTATCTATTAGATTTTCGCTCGCATCAAAGCATTTGATATTGTTTTTTATTAAATGCAAGAACGTGGCCCTACCTGTTAAAAAAGTATAAGGCATAAATGAAGAATCTAAAAGTAAAGTGGTTATTTGATTAGAATAACTTGACATATTATGAAAATAGCAGAAAAATCAAAATTGTCAACACAAAAAAACCGTTAACTTTCGTTAACGGTATATTTGACTAAATATCGTTCACTATTAGAAGTTCCAGCGAACTCCCGCAACAGCGACTACATCACCGCTGAACTCTTGGCGTGCGAATTTATACTTGGAAGACTGAAAATTATTGTCGTAATATCCAACTTCAGCATAAGGCTGAAGGTGGTTGAAGAAAGTGCGAGAGACACCAATCTTGGCTGCTACGACATCATAATCAGTGAACTTACCATACTCGACAGCAGGAGTAACAGTGAACCAGCCGAACACATCGGTTGGGCGTTCAACACCAACGATATAACCTGATTGACCAAGGTTAAAGTCATGTGAACCGCGAAGATAAGGAGTTAGGTATGGATTTACCAAGGCAATCTTTGGAGCGATTTCAGTAGAATTGCGACCTCCAAGAATTGAACTTTGATGGCGAAGAACTTGCAAATCACCGCGAAGGGAGAACTTCTCAGTAATCTTTAGAGCCTTGCCAACACCCACCTTCCAATGAGATTCGTCGATGTTGTTAGAATTAGGAAGAACGATACCACCGACGTAAGCATCTACACCAAAATATGTCTTTCCAATATCGAAACCAGCAAATGCTGACCCGCCAGTCTTTGCTAGACCATTGACGATGTAATGATTGTTGTAACCAGCGTTAATACTGGCGTTGATTGTTGATTCCTCGGCATCCGCAGCAAAAACTGCGACTGAGGCTAGAACTGATACGATGAATAACTTAAATGACTTAATCATAGGTGTATGATTTTACACCATTTTAGCGAGAAGTCAACAAGTTTTTTTCGTCAAACGCCTTTTATCTTGTTCATTAAATAATTAGCTCCAATTGAAACCGCTGCAACTATTCCCGCTAAATAATACTTAAAATACTCAAGACCAGCGACTCGTGTTTCTAAGTCTTTGTGGCTTTTTTTAATATCCTGTATATTGTCAGAAATAGTATCTAATTTTTGTTCCATTCTTGATAGAACTGCATCATAACTGTTTTGACTATATTCTTCTGACATAAGTAGTTTTATTTACACTGTTTTTAAAGTTTTGGAAATCTATTTTTTTTAGGAATAGATTTCCATAAATTGTGCGAATATTGTTTAATTTTTAACAATATTTATGTTACATTTAAGATGTTTTGTCAACTCCGGTTTCAGCATCATCTCCTGAGCTAAATTGCCAGCTTTGTAATGGGTCAAATTTCTTCATCCATGCTTTGGCTATAGCCGATTTAGTGATTTCACGCAAATAGAAGTTGATTGGTACACCGTCTTCACCTTTAGTTGCTTGTTGAACGTAATCATCAAATGCAGTCATCAAAGAATTAGTATCGATTACTTTGTTATTATTATTTTCAATAACACCTAAATTAGAAACGACGTTAGTTATATAACTATTGTTTAATTCAATAAACTGACTACCAGCTTTAGCACTAGATGCGGCTGAACCTTGAGTGGTAGTGATAGAATCAGTTGCTCCTTGAATAGCAGACAATTGATCCATCACTTCTTTTGCGTCTGGTTGTAACTTACTAACCGTAGTTGTAATAAGATTGCTCTTGATACTAGGAATAAGGCCCATAGTAATTAAAGCGCAATGCGATGTTATGGTTGAATTACTAAATAGATTTTTTACGCTATCGCTAACGTCTTTAGTAACGCCAAATTTTCCTTCATAACTAGCGAACCAACCACCATATTGAAATTCTGCATTAGCTGCTTTGGTTGAAGCGTTTGAAGTTTGAGACGAATTGGTATTTTCATGTTGTTCGAAATGAACTAAACCGACAAAAGAACTTCCTATAGTTTTGCCAGACAATAAACTTAATACATTTGTATTTGTGTCGTCATCTATCAATAAAGAAATACCTCTGGGATCTGAAGGGATAGGGTCTTTTGGAAATGTTTTATTCCACGCGCTTATCGCTTTTTCTGGGTCCAAAATAAAAGGAGCCAATTCAGTTGCCATCTTGTGCGTACATGCCGCAGTAATAACTAGAGTTCCTATAATATTATGTGCAGATGTGGTTTGTAACGTTGAACTTGCAACACTACCAGCTACTTGAGCGGAAGCTTTAAATCCAAACACGCTTTTTACCGCAGAAGAAACGCTTGCAGCGACATTGCTTGCATGAGCATTAGTTCCATCCGTTTCATCTTCGTTACGAATGTATTGAACGTCCATGTTCATTGTGTTTGAACTTAATTCAATTTTTTTAATACCAGTTTTATTCCAATCAACTGGACTTTCAGGAGATTCGTTAATAGTAGCAATTTTTGATTTGCCATCCGCAATGGCTTTTTGCGAATCCAAAACCGCTTTAGCGTAATCAGCCGCATTTTTACCCAAATCAGCATCGAGCGCAATCATTTGATCATCAAGAGGTTTTAATTGATCTTCGCTTAATCCTAAATTAGCTAATTCATCATAAGTCATTTGGAGCTTTTGTTTCGCTCTTATGGTATCATTTAAAGTATCTTGCGCTACATCAACTGGTCGTTGAGCATCAGCGATAACTTTTAAATTTGTAATGTTGGTTGGATCTACTAGATTGCCTAGCACTAAAGAAGGGTCGTAAGGAATTGTACTTGCCATATTTTTATATATTTTATTTTAAAAAAAGAATAAGTTACTGTATTTAATTAAATACAAGTATTTTTATGTCTTTTGTACTTGTTACACGTTTAAATATAAGCGCAGAAAGTCGTTATATTATTATTTATATTTTTTTTCTTTTAATTATTTTTTTCGGTTTTGATTTGTGACTCACTTTTTCTAAAAACTTTTCGCTTACTAATTCAACTAATTTTAACCCTAAAAAACCAGCAATAAAAGCTACACCATTTTGATGTTTTATATTAACAATATTTAAAGTATCTACTAGAACAGGAGTTAAAAAATTCGCGGCAGACATTCCACCTACTAACGAGAGAATTACAGATTTTGCATCTGTTTTATTGTTTTTAGTTGCCATTAATATAGCCCCAAACATCCCACTTATTAAAAATCCTATCTGGATACCCATTTTTTGAAGTTGATCCATATTTATTGTTTTCTCTTTTTTATGGGCTTCTTTTTTATGGGTTTGCTTTTTGTAGAAGTGGGGTTTTCTTGTTTAATTAAGTAAACTAGAGTTAAAACTATTCCTGCCAAGCAATAGAGATATATATTTAATAATTTAGCCTCATTTTTAATAATATTTTCTGAACTATCGTTAATTAAAGTTCTAAAATTATTGATATTTTCATATATTTTATTTTTATAATCTAAGTATTTATCGCCAAAGAATGCTTTGTTGTCCATTTTTTCAAATGCGGCGTTTTCTACATCTTTCGCCAAATCGTTGCTGATGTCTAATCCTTTTCTAAACTCTTTAAGTTCTTCTTGAGTTAGCATTTTATTAATGATTATTTCCTCATTAAAATATTTTTCCCGTTCTTTTAAATGTTCATTAAATTGATTGAGAAACTTTTTATCGCTTGTCGTTGTGTAAGCAGAGCCTAAATAAGTCAATAAATCGGTTGATTTACGCAGGTATAACGTTATATCCCTGCCGAATCTAAATCTAGCGTAACCTTGTTCTATGTCTTTAAGACTAGATAAAGCAAGGATAACTAGTATTGCGGTTGGTAAAAGCGCAAAAAATAAGTATTTCTTTATATTTAAAACTAAAACATTCACTGTTATTTTATCCACTTTTGTTCTTTTAATATCTCCTCTATTAAATCTTTTTCATGGCTGTCCATTTCTTTATCAAATCTCTTTAACAGTTCTGATAATGGATATACTCTATCTGGAGATTCTTTTTGTTTTTCTTTCAATTCTTGAATTACATCTACAATTTTAACCAATGGAGACTTGAATTCTTCTACTTTTTCTTTTGTAGCGAAATTGCACATTTCAAAAGCTTTGGGAGTCAATGCTTTAACGATAGAGATGACTGAAGATCCTAACATATTAAATATTGAAAATGCAGCACCAGCAGCAGGATGTACTGTTGCAAGAAGTCTAAGAATAACAAATACCACCGTAAATATAAGTATCGCAGTCAAAGCACTAAAAACGAACTTCTTTAATCCCCAAAATACTGCATTAAGGCCAAACATTCCGCTCATTGAATCTAGTACAGCTTTGTTTTGATCAGCTTCTTTGGCTACTTCTTTAGCTTTATCAGTTAGTTGCCAGAGTTGATCGTCGTATTTTTGATTTAATTCTGATTTTTCTTTTTGAAGTTTATTTATTAGCTCGTCTCTTTGAGTTAATAACTCTTCGCCTTTTTTGCGCTCTTCAACTAAAGCGGAGTTTAAAAGATCTACTGTAGCTTTAATTCTTTTTGTTTCGTCTATGTGAGGCGAACCGACAATAGAAATAACTCTTTCATTTAATTTTAATGCTGTGTCTACTTGTACAGGAGCATTAGTAACTTGATTTAAAGAATGTTGAATACCGATTGAAAGCCCAGAGGTTTGTATTTTCTTACCTTTGTCGTTCTTTTCGATTTCTACTACAGTGGCCTCTACTTTTTTTTCTTCTTTCGCGATAATCTTTTGATTGTCATCGATTTGTTTAGAAGGCTTGATCGTAGAGAAACATCCAGTAAATAAAAAAACCAATATTATAAATATTGGTAGTTTGGCAGTCATACCTATGATTACACAGATAATGATAAAAAGAAAATATAAAAATTATCCGCTATTACTTTTTTCTATACACGGAGTTTTCTTTTGTTATTTTAAATTTCAAAAGAAGATTACCGTCACCAATTTTAACGTATTGATCGTCATACAATAATATACAATCATCTTTTTTAAACAACTCGCCTATTTTAACTAAGCAATATTTTTTAATCTCTTTCTCGGTTAAGGTGATTAAATTAACCGCTTTATGTATATTTGAAGAATTATCGTTCACTATTGGGGCTTTTTTTAATTTTCTTTTGTTTCTTGCGTCCCCAATCTATAAAATCATAATGATTTTTATATTGTTTGCTGAAACAGTTTCTTGGTTTATCTCCTTTACCAGCACTCATGATTTTTTTGTATATTTGGCTTGAGATCGTTCATTATTGACAGTCTTTCGGTTTCTTTATAAAAAGACCAATCTCTTATTTGCTGCCAACTTCGACCACAGCTTATACAATGATCGTTGATTAAATTACATTTTCTAATACATGGAGTTGATATTTTAGCAACAGTGACCTCGTTTGTTATCATTCAGAGGATTATACACTATTTTTAATTTTCTATATTTATAAAATGGTTGTCCGAACAGGATTTGAACCTATACAAAAAGAGTCAAAGTCTTTTGTGCTGCCGTTACACCATCGGACAATTAAATTGGCGGTGAGAGAAGGATTTGAACCTTCGGTACTCTTTTGGAGTACGGAATTTTAGTAGAATTCTGCCATAAACCAGACTCGGCCACCTCACCTTAATTTTTCTAACTCAAAACATCCAAAACCAGCTTGATGTTCAAAAGTTAATAATCCACATCTTTTACTTTTTTTATTTGCACAGACTCCGTAATCAAAGTCTGCATCTCTATATTTCTGATTGTATAAAGGAATAAAATGCTTACACCCGCCGCTACAATCATTGTACTCAGCATCAGGATCAGCCCAGCGAGATATTTTTCCTCCATAATCTATATAATCAGTATCAAGAACTTTACAAAGATCCAATAGACCTAAATCTTTGTTTTTTTTCACTTCTTCTTGTTGTTTTTTATAGAACGAGTTGAAGTTTTAAGTCCAAAATTCAAATCAATCCAAGC
>Ga0209500_10002161_pt1 | contig 14263 bp, 9 predicted proteins | sample S_140212_EF_Meta_FD_187323 | JGI IMG/M metagenome (GOLD analysis project Ga0209500, IMG submission 187323) | Freshwater microbial communities from Lake Simoncouche, Canada to study carbon cycling - S_140212_EF_MetaG (SPAdes) (version 2) | ecosystem: Environmental > Aquatic > Freshwater > Lake ... | reverse complement strand
TAAACCAATTTTAAAAAAAAAAAAAAAAAAAAAAAAAGAAGGTCATTATTTTCCAGAAAGTCATTATACTAAACACAATAAAGTAATAAAAACAAATACCGATGTTTATGGTATTGATGAAGATGGAACTAAAAAATGTTTATTAAAATTTAGAAAAAATGTGATTCCAGAACAAATATGTATTGATGCTTATCATTCTTTAGAAAAACACGCTAAACATAAAAATTCTAACAGAGGTGCTGCTGCTGGGAAATTATCACTTAGTAAATTACCTAAACACGTTGGTAAGATTACTAAGACTGAACGTTTTCGTGTATTTTATAAAACTAAAAGTGGTAGTATATCCAAAGATAATGTTGGTAATATAGCACAAAGTAACATAGCTGGTTATTATGATAGACCAGATAGAAATAATTATAATACTAAAACTAAAACTAATCTAAAAGTACCTATGTGTAGAACTACACAATTTACTAAAAAAAATATTGCAAAATGGAATAAAACCATACCATTAATTAAAGAAGCTGATAAATTATTTAAACAATTAGTTCCTGATAGACATAAAATACAATTAGACATTGCAAATAAAACACCAGAATTTCAAATAGATGGCACAGCCTATAGCACTATCACAATTAATTATAATTGGAGAACTGCAACACATTGTGATAGCGGAGATTTAGATGAAGGTTTTGGTAATTTAATTGTATTGGAGAAATCAAAATCTACTCATCCAGAACATAAAGAGCCAGGTAATAGTAAAAATAATAGTTTTAAAGGTGGATATTTAGGCTTTCCAAGATGGGGTATTTGTGTTGATGTTAGACAGGGAGATTTTTTAGCAATGGACGTTCATGAGTTTCATTCTAATACACCTATAATTGGCGATGGAAGACTTAGTGTTGTTTGCTATTTAAGAAAAAAAATGATAAATTGTAGCAGCTTTTACCAAAAGGCAGCTTTTACCAAAAGGCAGCTTTTACCAAAAGCCGCGCCAAAATGCTAGGTAGCCTAAAGGCTACCAGAAGACAAACAGATTTGTAAAGCTTTTACCAAAAGCTGCTTTTTTATTTTTAAAATATAGATTTGTGGGCGGGATTTTCTAAATACGAGGGCTTCAACTTACGAGGGCTTCAACTTACGAGGGCTTCAACTTACGAGGGCTTCAACTTACGAGGGCTTCAACTTACGAGGGCTTCAGCCCCTCGAGCTCCCTTTACGAGGGCTTCAGCCCCTCGAGCTCCCTTTACGAGGGCTTCAGCCCCTCGAGCTCCCTTGTTTTTGCACTAAATTTGCGCGCGGGATTTTCTAAATCCTGCTTTTTGCACTAAATTTGCGCGCGGGATTTGCTAAATCCTGCTTTTTGGCGCGGCTTTTTTTAAAAGCTGCTTTGCGCGCGGGATTTTCTAAATTCGAGGGCTTCAGCCCCTCGAGCTCCCTTGTTTTTTCACTAAATTTGCGCGCGGGATTTTCTAAATCCTGCTCTTCAATATCTTCAAACTTACTAACTTGTGTTATTGATGGTTGACGAGTTGATGGTTGTGTTGTTGCTGGTTTAGTCGTTGCTGGTTTAGTTGTTGTGGTTTTGCTACTTGATGAACTGGATGTTGTTCTTTTTTGCAATGATGCATCTTTTAATATAAGTGCTTTATTTTTAAATTTAGTGATATACATATTCATATTACTATCAATATATTGAAACTCCATTGCTACAAATTGACATCCTAATTCAAATGCTTTTGTAGGTTCATAATTTGTATTATAAAAATCACCTTCCTTGTGAGGAACTACTATTGTTAATCCTGTTTTATTAAATTCAATTAATTGTAATTCATTAAAACCTGGCTCAATAAGTGTAGAATAATGTATACGTTGCATTTTATGGTTTGAATTATTATCTATATTATCCCACGAATAGTTTATAATTTCTTCTAATCCACTACCTTGAAATCCATCACTTGCAAAAAATATAACTTTACCCATTAATTCTGCTAATTTTATATCAGCAATAGAATCACTATTTTGAAAACTATAATCATTTGGAAGCAATCTATCTCTAAAATATTTAGTTATGAGAAATCCTATTAAATTTAAACAACTTAAATTACTATTTGTATTTAAATTCAAACCTATAAATACAGGATCATCTGGATTAAATGCCCCTTCTATACCATCATTTACCTTAAAAGCATTATTTACAATAATTTCAAAAATACTTTCTAATGGTGTATCTGTTATCATCATTTTCCATTCACCTGTTTTATAACCCATACTTACTACTGGATATGCAGTATTGCCAAAAGTGCTATTAAATACATTAAATTCAAAATATCTTACACCACTTTGTAATAATGATAAAACTATCTTTTTACTTGTATAATCATACATTTGATATCCAGAATGGGCTGCGTTATACGCACTTGATACATACATATCACCTAAACGTAAATCTCCCAATTTAATATAATCAATTGATGTGATACGTTGAAACCCTTGGTATGCTAACATTGCACTACATATTCTTCCAACTCTAAATGTTTCTGATAAGAAATAGATAATAATACAAATTATTAATGCTGATGTAACACCAAGTAACAACATATAATTATTTGTTATTACATTACCATATTCAACCATTTCTTCTTGTGTTGTTTTAATAGTTTCTGACTTCTGTGTATTATTTTTATATGCACTTATAGTATTATTTATTGACAATTCTTTTTTTGTATTATTAATCTCTGGAGCATTTAATTTCTTAGTAATATTTTTATTTACATTTGAAGCTGTATTTTTATTTGCATTTGTAGATGGTTTGTTTGTAGATGGTTTGTTTGTAGATGGTGTATTTGTAGATGGTGTGTTTGTAGATGGTGTGTTTGTAGATGGTGTATTTGTAGATGGTGTGTTTGTAAGTTTATTATTAGATATAATAGTATTAGCCATATTACTATTTAATATTACTATTTAATATTACTATTTAATTTATCTTATCTATTTAATTACATAGAAAAATAATCTGTATTTAATACTAAAACAAAATTAGGAATTTATTATTTTTATTCATTTTTTATTATTTTTATTATTTTTTATTACTTAAAAAATATTTCATGATATCATTAGAAAAAAAGGCAGCACAAATCTGTTTTACTTCTTCATTATTTATTTTTTTTAAAGGTAAATCAACAATAGATACTATATTTTTATCTATTAATTTTAATAGCAAATCATTATTTTTATAATCTTTATTACAACCTAATATTATTCTGGGTATATTATTATTATTATTATTTATATTATTATTTGTGTATCCAGAATGTTTTAAGTATCTTAATACTTGTTCTATTAAATCTATACCATCACAATAAAGAGGTTTAATATTTTGTAGTGTATTATAAAACTGTGATGTTAGTTCTAAATCTTTTTCTATACTTGTAATATATGTAGTAGGAAATAAATTATTATGAAATTCTGGATATTTACCCAAGATCATTAGTCTTAATATTTCAAGTTGTTTTAATTCATACTCTTGTGTTTTTTTTATTAATACTATATTTTGTAAATATTCTTTATTTTGATTAGATTTATTTTGATTAGATTTATTTTGATTAGATTTATTTTGATTTATTTTATTTTCTTTAATAATACTTTCTAATGTATCTTTTTCTAATTCTTTAATAATTGTATATCTTTCAATATATAATGGCTGTATTATTTTATCTTGTAATAATAAATCAATCAAAAGATATGTTGAATTTATATCTCCATTCCAAAATATATAAATAATTTGTGTATGAGATTGCATATTAGACTTTTTATTTATAGAATGTAAATTAGGAATACCTTTTATAAGTTCAGCAGGTTTATAATAAGATTGATTTTTAGTTTGTTTTGTATTTGTAATATATCGATTAGTTAAATACCCAAGTGCTCCTAAACCTATAAATGATATTCCAGACCATAAATGATTTCTATTTAATGTTAAAGTAATTAAATCCATATTTATCAATATTTATCACTATTATTAAAAAATAAATATATAATTAAAATAAAATAAATATATAATTAATATAATATAAATTATAAAAATCTAAATACTTAATAATAGTTATAATATTTAAAATATTAATAATATTTATATAGTTAATTTATATTTAATATATTAAGATGAATCGTAATACTACTAATTATAAAATTTCAGATAAAAATGTAAGTTATAAAATGAATAGTGCTATTCATGAAAATTATTGGTTTCAAGATTTAAGTAATACTATTTTCAATCTTAATTATGCTTTAAAGATAGTTCCAGAATCAACTATGACTTATCCTGAGAAAATCAACTCTCTTGTGCGTTTAAGTTTATACATTGGACTTATATTAGGTCTCTTCTACTCAAACTATTTATATTTATATATACCTATACTTACAATGATTATGACTTATTTCTTATATATATTTCGGTTAGATCAACTTGAAAATACCAGAGCACAACAAGGTCCAAATGCTAAACTTAATAATCTTACTAAAGAACAACTACAAACTCTTCAACACAAATTAGGTATGGATAAGGGTAATGGTATGAGCTATACTTCTGGTAATCTTAATACAATGACAGAAGAAGATTTTAAAAATCTTTTAAATATTAAAACGTGTTCTAAACCAAATAATAATAATCCTTTTATGAATGCTTTAGCCTATGATAGCCGTACGCGCGATCCTGCTTGTGATGCAATTAACCCTGAAAATCAATTGCAAATTGAAGAAGAATACAATAAATATTGTATTAAAGATATTAGTGATATTTTTAATCATAATAGTGGGCGCCGGCAATTTTATACAATGCCATCTACTACTTATCCTAATAATCAAGGCGGTTTTGCTAATTGGCTTTATAAAACACCACCTACTTGCAAAGAAGGTAATGGCGCTCAATGTGTTGCTAATTATTATACACCTTTAAATTCAAGCTTACTTACACCTGGATATGGTTCTAAAGCATAAGAAGTATTAAAAATATTAGTAATATTTAATTTAAGAATTTTATTTTATTTTATTTTAAGAATTTTATTTTATTTTATTTTATTTTATTTTATTTTATTTTATTTTAAGAATTTTATTTAATTTAAGAATTTTATTTTCTTTTTCAAGAATATTATTTTTGTCTAACTATATATTAAGTAATAATTATAAACATAATTATACATTTTTAAGCCTATTTTAAAAAAATAATGAAAAAAAATTTATTTCAATGAAAAATGAATGTTATCCAACCTTATATTAGCGCCTCTTTAAAACAAACTTTAAATGAGATTTATCAAACCCTTGCTCCTCATTTTGAATCATCAAATACAAATTTAATAAATCATAAATTATTTTATTGTAATAAATGGGATGAATCCAGAAACAAACATACCTATCTTCTGGAGATGTTACGTAATGAATGTGATAGATTACGTATTCTTATGGAAGAAAACACATTATTACAAATAAATTATATATGTGCTCCACCTGATTGCACCGATCAACTTTTTCATATAGACTATTTAGGAGATAGTATTAGTATATTTATACCATTAGTTGATCTAAGTGATTTAAATGGAACAGAATATATGTATTTTTATGATGAGAAGAATTATTTGCTGTTTTTTGATTTAATGTTAGAAATGAGTGATAAATATTTTACAAAAAATGAAGCCATTGAGTATATGACTTCTAAAGGATTTATTTACGAAACAGATTATTGTTTTAAATGTGCAAATTCGTGTGCTTATTCAATTATAGAAATGCCCTATTATGTTTATCATAGAGGACAGAAAAATAAAACAAACCATAAAAGAATTATGTTAAATATTCTATTTTCCAGAAATAATGCTTATGAATATCCTATTGATGAAGTCATAGAAGATTCAGAAGTAGATGAAGAACAAAGATATAATACAATATTAGAAAAAAGAAAAGATAAAAATATAGATTAAAAATATGGATTAAATACAAGTTTTACATAGATTTTATAGTTTTACATTTATTTTAGTTTTTAGATATTTTTTTTTAGATTTTTAGATATGTTTTTTAGATTTTTTAGATATTTTAGATATTTTAGATATTTTAGATATTTTAGATTTCTTAGATTTCTTAGATTTCTTAGATTTATATTTTTTATTTGTTTTACTTTTTGAACCTCCAGCTAAACTATTTAATTCTGCTTCTAATTCTTCCATTGAAGGAGATATTGAGGTAGTATTACTATCTGCTCCTAATCCTTCTAATTCTGCTTTTAATGCTGCTAATTCTTCTTTTGTAAATTCATTACCTCTACTTAATATTTTTAATGTGTGTTCTGTTGATGCTATTGCCGACTCTAATATTGCTTTTGCGTCTGTATCTAATTTTATTATATTATCTATTATTCTCAAGAGATCTGATTTTCTACTTGGTTTAATTTTACTTGCTCCTTTCTTTTCACTTATTTGTGTCTCAAGTATTTCTTTAAGAGCATTTAAATCAGAAAAAAATATTTCATTATCATTATAATTTAAATTTTCTATTGTTTCAGTTTCATTATTACTCGCTATAGATTTTTTAACATAAGTATCTTTATGTTTTCTCGTTAATTCAAGTAATATTTTATTTGCTTTTACTGTTTCAGAATTAATTTCTGCTATAAGCTGTTCGTAAGGCTTAGCTCCTCCAGCTTGTGATTCTTTGGCTTTAGATGGTATATATTCATCTCTAAAATTTTTTTCTGATACATCAAGAGTAATAAAACTATCTACTTTCTTAATATCACGAAGTCTTTTTATAGATGAAATTCTAACAATAATATTTTGTTTATATGCAATGCAATGTGTGCTAATATCCTCTATTAATTTTCTTATTGCATCTCTATTTACAAATATTGTAACCTTATTTCTGTTTTTAAATTTATTTGTTATCTTTGATGGCAGTCTTTTTTTATATTTGTCTATCAGATCCTTTAAATTTGTATTAATAATATTAATTGCATTATCTATTAAATTAGGAGTGTTAAATGACATTTCGCCTGAAGCAGCTGTATTAATACTTTCCATTATATCATTTAATTTTATTCTTAATAAAACTTTACTATTTTGTATTATATCATTAATAATTTTTTTTTCTTCTTTTATAAAACCAAAACTGTCATTATCTATTAATAATGTAAGATTTTTAAGTTCATCAATTAATGTTCTTTGAAATATACCAAAAGCTTTTTGACCTTCAGTAAAGAATAATTTTGCAATATTTAATTCTTGAACTGCCCTTTGAGAAGCCATTATATTTATATATTTATATGTTTATATATTTAATAAATTATTAATTTTGCTCTTTGAGTCTTAATATTAACTTATATAAAAAATTACATTACAAAATAAAATAATAAAATAAAATAAAATAAAATAAATACAATAAATACAATAAATACAATAAATACAATAAAATAAATTATTCTTAGATTTTATCACATTTACAATTACAATCTAATTTACCTGTTTTACCTCTTACACCTTCTAAACCGCGAGGACCTTGGATACCTGCCTTCCCATCAGGACCTATACTGCCAGTTTCACCTTTATCACCAGTTTCACCTTTTTCACCTTTTTCTCCTTTATCACCTTTTTCTCCTTTATCACCCTCTTCTCCCTGTAGTCCCATTTCACCATTGCGCCCTTTATTACCTGTTGGACCTAATGGTCCTATTGGTCCTATACACCCAGTGGGACCATTGTCTCCTATTTTTCCTGGTGGACCTTGAATACCATCTGGACCTTTTTTACCTTCTTTACCATCTGGACCTGTATTACCTACCATGCCATTTTTACCTATAGGACCAGTTGCACCAGTGGGACCACATTCTCCTATTGGTCCAGCATCACCCATAGGACCTTTAGGACCTAAATTATTAGTATTTTCTCTACATATTTTAATCATTAGATTTTCTAATTTTATTGTATCTATTGCCACTTCTGGATTAATTCTATTTTCTAAATATTTTACTTTATTTTCTAAATATGAAATGGTATTACAAGATGCTCCATATTTATTCATTAATGTTATGTGTGATGATTTTAATTTTATCATTTCATCATTTAATGTATTTATATTTTCAAGTGCTTTATTTAATAGGTTTGCCAGAGTATCCATTTATCTTTTTAAAAAAAAGATAACAAAAATATAGTGTAAATATATTAAGTAATAATAAAATAATTTATAAATTTAACCTCATATTATTTATGATACAATAAACTATAAAATACTACTATTTTGTTATCTTTTTAGAAAAAAGATAGGCAAAAAATATCTTTTTAGAAAAAAGATAACAAAAATATAGTGTAAATATATTAAGTAATAATAAAATAATTTATAAATTTAACCTCATATTATTTATGATACAATAAACTATAAAATACTACTATTTTGTTCTATATATTTATTTAGTTTTGTTTCTTTCATGGAACAATAATTCATTATATTAGTATATAAACTTGTTTTTTCTTCAGTATTTTGTTTACTTTCAAGTTCTTTATATAAATTTATAACTATATCTATTTCTCTTTTATTCCACAAATCAAATAAAAAACGATGTATATCTTTTAATTTATTAAATTTTATTTTATCAATTTGTGTTTGTTTATCATCTTCATTATTAATTTGTGATTGTCCTTTAGTATTAGATTGTTCTTGTATATTTGATTGTTGCTCTTTAGTATATGATTGTTGTTCTTTATTAGTTTGAGTTTGATTTTTATTTTTATTTTTATTTTTACTATTGTCATTTGATGAATTATTACTATTACTATTAGAATGATTTGTAGAATTTGCAATGTTTATATTCATTGTAGTATTTATATGTGTTGCTTCATCTAATAATTCACTTGTAAGTTTATCAATATCCAAAGATGATATCCCCATTTTTGCAATTAATGTTGCATTTTTTTGCATTAAAATAATAATATAATAATCAATCGTATGTTGTATTGTAGCATATTCACTATAAGCGTGTTTTAACATTTTTAAACCAACGACAGCATTATTAAATATATATATAATATCAGTATTTTCTTCATCCCAATACCATTCAACACATTTTTGGATAGGTAAATATAAATTATGTAGATGTTCTCTATTATCACCATATATAAATCTAACAAAGCCTTGAATATACGTGGGTGCATTAAAATATAAACTATTTTGAGTAATACTTATCTTTGTTCCAGAATCAAGAAATCGCAATAGTGATAATTTCACCAAACAACTAAAAGGGTCTATGATAACATTGTGTTCTGGTTTCTTTTGAAAAATTAATTTTAGAGATTGTAATGCTCCTGAACTTATTATATCATTCATCATTCATTACTTTATAATTTTTTAATTATTATCTATTATCTATATATTACAATTTATTTAAGTTTAATTAATTTAATATTTTTATGTATAAAAAATTGATTTTTATATTTTTGTATTATTATTTTTATATTAAGTTAAATTTTTACTAAACAAAAACAATTATAAAATGTTTCCAATGAATCAAGTAGGACAGCAAGGTCAACAAGGTCAACAAGGACAACAAGGACAACAAGGACAGCAAGGACATCAATATCCTATGATGATGAATATGCAAGGTCAGCAAGGACAATACTTTCAACAAGGACAAGGGCAATATATACCTATACCTGTAATGATGGTAAATCAAAATCCTCAAAATATTCAAAATCCTCAATATTTACCAATGAATATGAATATGAATATGAATATGATGGTTCCTCAACAGGTTAATCCATATCAAAATCAAAATCCTTTTATTGTAATGGCACAACAACCTCAACAACAACAACTACAACAACAATATTATCAATTTATGCCTGCACCTATGATGAATGCACCAATTATGAATGCACCAATTATTCAACAGCGCCCTATTATTCAAGAACCTATTATTCAAGAACAAGGTAATGTTGGTAATGTTGGTAATGTTGGTAATGTTGGTAATGCTGGTAATGAAGCTGATTTTCTTATTAATAGAATAGGTAATATAGGATTAAATGAATTTAACGATATTCATAATCTTAAATCAGTAAAAAAATATGCAAATTCAACAAAAGAAAACAAACCTATACAAGATAAATCATTTAAACCATCAAAAGATGGTAGTAATATTATTAAAAATATTCAACCACTTCATCCTGATGAGGCACATTTTAATAATCTAACACATCCTAATGAAATCTATACAGCTACATTTATAAATGATAGTGTTAAAGAATTACCTGCAAGTGATATTAATGAATATACATTAGACACTCAAAAAATTATATATAATCATAATCAAAGTATTAATCCTGATAATATCAAAGGCACTTCCATAATATATGTAAGATGTAGTAGTCCTAATGATATTAGTATAGATACACAACTTACAGCTTGTTTAAAACACGCAAAAGAGCATTCTTTAATTTTAACAGGATATTATAAAGACAATGGAATTAGTGGCAGATATGGCTCAAATTTACAAAAAGGTGAATTAGGGTTTTGGACACAATATATCAATAATGAGACACATTTTATTGTTTATTCAGTTGATAGATTAACACGTCATTTATTAAGTGGTATACAATATCTTGATAACCTTAATAAACGACATATTTCTACACATTTTGTAAATAATAAAATTATTTATAATTCATCCATTAGTGCTATGCATAAAAGTATGGTTCAACAAGAATTACAGACTGCTGAAAAATATAGTAATGATACCAGTGAAAAAATTAAAGGAACATTGCGACGTTTAAAAGATGAAGGACATTGTATTGGTGGACGTATACCTTATGGTGTAAAGCGTATACTTGTTAATGGTATTAGAAAACAAATTCCTAATCCAATTGAAATGGGTGTTATCAGTATTATTAAAGCTAAATATTATGATATTTGGCAAAATTTTGAAGTCTATTCTTACTATGTTAAAACTAAATCAAATTTTCATATTATTAACTATATTACAAAATGGTGTGAAGACCAAGATATTAAACATAGAAATAATCAAAAAATGACTGAAAATAACATTAAAATGATTATTATGAAAAAATAATAATTACGAAAAAATGATTATTATGAAAAAATAATAATTATGTAAATAATTATGTAAATAATTATATAAACAATTATGTAAAATACAATATATTTTACTTAATATTTATTTTTTTATATATTTTGTAAATTATATAATTTATATTTTATTATATGTATATATTAAATAGTATAAAAAATAGTATTATAAATGTCTAACACGAATAAACATAATTCTAATTCTAATTCTAATTCTATAGAAACATTTGCAAATTATCAAGATGTTAAAACTAAAACAATTAATTGGTGTAAGAAAATGCAAGCTGAAGGTTTATTAACACCAGAACAATATGATAATTGTATAGCTACTTTTAAAGATGTTACCTCAGGTATTTTACCTAAAGAGTTTAAAGTTCCACCTACAGGTATGTCTAGAAACTATTCTCTATATAATACTCGCTCTACTAAATTAACCCCTAAGATATCAGGTGATAATACTAATACAGTTATGGTTGTTACAAATACAGGTTTATATATGGCTTGTAATTCTAATAATGATTTGTATTATATATATGATATTAATGATGCAACCATAAATCAAAATGAATTATATTTTACACTTGTACCACAAAATAATGATGTTTATTCAATTATGTCCCCCTATAATAAATATTTAATTGCAAATACAAATTGGGGTGCTGAATTTAGTGGAACTACTATTGGCACAATGTCATCATGGAATGTCAGTAAAATTGAAGATAAAGTTATATTAGAATCTATACAATATAGTGGTTTTTATTTATCATTTAATGGTAAAGATGAACCTTTAAAAATTATTTATGGAAAAGATGAATCAATACAATGGTTAATGATACCAAAAAAAGAGACATCTATAAATGACAAGTATGGTGAGTATACTGGTATTGAATATTTAGTTACCAAAGAAAATATATTAACAAATATTAAAAATATTACAATTGATAAACTTGCATTAGATAATATAAAAAAATCATTAATAACATTTCAAGAAAATATACGTGATAATTATACTGCAATAGAAACCTATATGCAAAAATATCTTGACAGACAGTCAAGATTATATACAGTATCAAATCAAGATTATCAATCAAGAATTAATTCTATTAGTACAAGCAGCACTATTACAGCAGAACAACAACAATCATTGTCTGATAGTATACCTAAACCTGCAGGTATGAATTTATCAGATAATGATATAAATGCTGCTATTTTTAATATTTCAAATATGAAAAATTATAATATACAAATTATACAAGAAGAAATTAGCAAAATAGATTTGAAAATAAATGCTTTAGATATTACTAGTACAATTGCTACCTATAATAAATATATATTAGATATACAAAATGAAATTATAAATGTCAAATCGAGAATAGAGCAAAATAATATTATTATGGGTAGACAAAAAGATAATTATGAAAAAATAAATGAAGATGTATCTTATATTGAAGCAAAACAAGAAAAAAATGAAAATCTCGATACAAAACTGAAATTAAACTTAGAAATTGTTGATGGATATAAAACACAAACATCATTATTAGTTAAAATATATCCATTTATAGTTGTATTATTACTATTATTTCTAATTTATTTAATCTATTTAACAGTAATTAAATTTAAGGAAAATATATATGATAACTATGCTTGATAGACTTTATACTTGTAATTTTATTTTTATTCAAATTCATTGATTTTAATCCATTGATTATATCTAGGTATAAGTATTTCTTTCAATTTGTCCTCATTTAAAAATGGATCACAATGTATACTTTTACTGGTATTTGTATGTTTTTTACCTTTCATTACTTTGGTTTCTTTATAACATTTTAATAATAAATTTTGTTTTTCATAACCTTTAATATTATAATTAATCATTAACTCTATAAAATTATATATTTGATTAAGAAATGTATCTGGCAATGCATCTCTTGGAAATATTGCATGATTTTGTTTAAATTTATTCAAAATTTGAAACAATTTTTCTAAATCATTATCTTCAATACCTTTAAAACCTTTACAAATAACATAGAATTCGCCACTTGTTGCATCACTTGTATACGGTTTAAATAAATTTACTTCTTCAAAACAAATATAATATAAGTATATAAAACTTATAAAAAAACTTGTAGCTTCTATTGTTTCTGGTTTATCTATCATATATGATGTAAAATGTTTAATCACACAAGATCCGCCAATGCTACTACACGCAATTACATTTATAACTTGTGCTAAATCTAATTTTTGAAGATCAAATATACTATTCGTATCTGTTCCCAAACCACCATCGCCAATCATTAAGTCTAATTTATTATTATCTAATTTATTATTGTCGTTTTGTACTTTTTCATTTAACCATTTCGTATATATATAATTTTTAAACCATTTAATATTTTTAACTTTTGTTATATCACCTGTATTATCTGCACCCCACAACCATTTTTTTGGATTATTTCTCATTAATTTATAATCATCTCTTAATGCCCCGCCATATTTTTTATTTACTTCATAATTAAATGGATTTAAAGAATTACCTCGCCAATCATAATCTGTTATATTAGGCTGTTTTTTTTCAGCATAATATTTAGCACATAATATCATTTGACCTGGTGCTTCTGCAATATGAAATACATTGAATGATTTAGGTGTGAGTTTACTGTTTATTTTAGTATTTTTAGTTATATTTGATTTTTCCATTAATTTAAATGTATGGAGAATTTCCCATAATTTTACAAATCCATTACTAAGATTTATAGGGAGATGTTTATATCTGGCATCTAAAAATGCTCTTATACCACGTGTAAAATCTTCTGATGCATATTGCACTATTTGTGGTAATTTCTTTAATTTTAAATCTTTTAATAAATCTTCATTAAGTTTATAACTTATATCTATAGTTTTTAGTGTATTCTCAATATCTAATAACTTATAAAATGGAACTAATTGTAAATTAGCAAGTCCATTTTTATTCAGTCTTTTACTTTTAATATCATTATATTCAACTAAATAGATTATAATAGGATTATTTAAAGAATAAAATGTTATTAATGTTTTTTTATATAAATCTAAATTATATATTTTGTGTAAATAATTTAATGATATTTGTGTTAATTTAGGTATGTATTTAGATGTTTTTTTTGTTATATGTTTT
>Ga0209500_10002159_pt1 | contig 14273 bp, 11 predicted proteins | sample S_140212_EF_Meta_FD_187323 | JGI IMG/M metagenome (GOLD analysis project Ga0209500, IMG submission 187323) | Freshwater microbial communities from Lake Simoncouche, Canada to study carbon cycling - S_140212_EF_MetaG (SPAdes) (version 2) | ecosystem: Environmental > Aquatic > Freshwater > Lake ... | reverse complement strand
AGAATTGCAAAGCCAGCGCAACAGCTTGTCCAAACAAATTGGCATGTTGAAAGCCAAAGGTGAAAGCACCGACCAAGTCATGGCCGATGTGGCCAGCATCAAAACTGAATTGGATGCATCTGCCCTTCGCTTAGATGCATTACAAGCAGAACTTCAAGACATGCTGTTGGCCGTGCCCAACTTGCCACACGAAAGTGTGCCTGTGGGTGCCGATGAGCATGGCAACGTAGAAGTGCGCAAATGGAGCGTAGACGGTAAAGGCCCCAAAACGTTTGACTTTGAAGTGCGCGACCACGTAGACATCGGTGAGAAACTTGGTCTTGATTTTGACATCGGTATCAAACTATCTGGTTCACGGTTCACATTCATGCGTGGCCAAATTGCACGCATGCACCGAGCTTTGGCGCAGTTCATGTTGGACACGCAAACACAGCAGCACGGCTACACAGAGTGCTACACGCCGTATATTGTTAACGCAGACACTTTGCGAGGCACCGGCCAGTTGCCCAAATTTGAAGGCGATTTGTTTGCTGCCAAAAAGGGTGGGCAAGAATCTGAAGAAGGCGCTGACAGCCAGGCGCTTTATTTAATTCCTACTTCAGAAGTGACCTTGACCAATGTGGTACGCGATGAAATTTTGGCAGAGTCCGATTTGCCCATGAAGCTCACTGCGCACACACCTTGCTTCCGTTCAGAAGCAGGCAGTGCAGGGCGCGATACTCGCGGCCTCATTCGTCAGCACCAGTTCGACAAAGTAGAGATGGTGCAAATTGTTCATCCAGAAAAAAGTTATGACGCACTGGAAGAAATGACCGGCCATGCAGAAGCTATTTTGCAGAAACTGGGCTTGCCTTACCGCGTGATGTTGCTGTGTTCGGGTGACATGGGTTTTGGTGCTACCAAAACATATGACCTTGAAGTTTGGGTGCCTGCGCAAGCGACTTACCGCGAGATCAGTTCATGTTCTAATTGCGAGGCTTTTCAAGCACGCCGTTTGCAAGCGCGTTTTAAAAATGCGCACGGCAAGAATGAACTGGTGCATACTTTGAATGGTTCTGGTTTGGCTGTCGGCCGAGCATTGGTGGCTGTGCTGGAAAATTATCAAAATGCCGACGGCTCTGTAACGGTGCCTGAGGTGTTGCGGCCTTATATGGGCGGCATGACAGAATTGCGCGCTTAAGTTTTGTAAATTGACGCGCTGATAGAATTTGCGGCAGTGACCAGCCGCAAAGGTGAATGCAGGAGAAGTGGCAGAGTGGTCGAATGTACCTGACTCGAAATCAGGCGTGGTGGCAACATCACCGTGGGTTCGAATCCCACCTTCTCCGCCAGTGTTTTTAGCCTCGCTTTTTAGCGGGGCTATTTTTTTGCTGAGATTGCTGAGCTCGCTGGGTGAGGATGGGGTGGGTGGGCTCCTCATACTGGGGTACCAGAAATCGTCACCCACCCACCTCACCCTAACCCAGCTGTGAACAGCAGTTTTGCTACTCAACGCTCTCACTCAGTAAACCAAGCTTAGCCTTGCTTCTCAACGTTTCAGATCAGTTGAATGATTTTGAACGTGGAACGAAACAATTGAGCAGCTTACTGGGCACCTCCGGCACTTGAGCTTTGAGGTAAGTCCGAATCAAAGGCGCTGCCATCCAAGGCTTGGTGTGACCACTCCAAATACCGTGAGGCACAATTTTGTGTTCATTGTTGTTTATTTGAAGAGTGACAACTGCAGGCAACAAGGCTTCAAATTCCACTTCAGCCAAGGTCCATTCGTCCAGCGCCCAAATGCTTGCTATTTGCGCAGAGTGGGATTGCGGTGGACTGTAGGCCTCAATAGCGTTTTGTACGGCTAGAAAATTTGCTTGACCAGCTTGTAGTTGTGACACACCCTCACAACTTTGAATGTGTGATAACCATTTATTTTGTATTGTCCCAAGTACGTCAATTTCAATGCCGTCTACCACCATCAGATAGCTGTGATCGGCCGGTTTGAAACTGATGTGTGACGCGATGACGCCTACCAGGACGACTGCTAACAGCGGTAAGGCTACTTTCTTTTTCATAATTGGGGTCTGTGGAGGGGGTGCATGGAGGGATTATTGCTGAGCTCGCTGGGTGAGGGTGTGTTGGGCGGGCGCCTCATGCTGGAGTACCAGAAATCGTTGCCCGCCCAACACGCCCTCACCCAGACTGCGAACAGCAATGTTGGTATTTATAAATTTTCAGCCGTCAATGAGTTGAGCAGCAAGGCCTAAGGCGGCTGACGATTTCTGGTACTCCAGCATGAGGAAGCCGCCTTAGGCCTTGCTGTTCAACGCTCCAGCCATCTGAAGATTCCCAGTACGCCAGCATGAGCAAGCGACCTTTAAGCTTTCTACTCAACTATCTAACCAAGCAACCCACCATCACCTGATAGCATCTCACTATTCAAAGCCCATCAACGGCCTCACTCAGGAAAGCCCCATGAACCTCAACATCAACGGCTCAAACGTTGCAATAGACGCAGACCCCCAGATGCCCCTACTCTGGGTCCTCAGAGATTCACTCAACCTCACCGGCACCAAATTTGGCTGCGGCGTCGCAGCCTGCGGTGCCTGCACAGTCCACAAAGACGGCCAACCCATTCGTTCATGCGTCACACCAGTGGCCAGCGTGGCCGGTGCCAACATTCAAACCGTCGAATCCTTGAGCACCTCCGAAAAACCACACCCCTTACAACTGGCCTGGATTGCAGAGCAAGTGCCCCAATGCGGCTACTGCCAAAGCGGCATGCTCATGGCAGCCGCAGCCCTCCTGAAAAGAAAACCCAAACCCACCGATGCCGACATCGATGAAGCCATGACCAATTTGTGCAGATGCGGCACCTACCAACGCGTGCGCGCAGCCATTCACCGTGCCGCAGGAGCACAAGCATGAAGCGCCGCAACCTCATCCTCAGCGGCCTTGGCATCACAGGTGCACTCATTGTGGGCTGGGGCGTGCTGCCTGCCCGCTCACGCACAGGTAAGCCAGGTAACATGTTGCCCACTGAGGGCGAAGTTGCCCTCAATGGCTGGATCAAAATTGCCAAAGATGGTGGCGTAGTGCTGGCCATGCACCGCAGTGACATGGGGCAGGGCATCCACAATGCGCTGTCCATGATGGTGGCTGAAGAGTTAGACCTGTCCTTGAATCAAATTCGATTAGAGCAAGCAGGCCATGACAGTATCTACGGCAACGTGGCCATGTTTGTAAGTACCTTGCCTTTTCACCCCTTGCAATCTGAGGGCGTTGACAAACCCTTTATTGTTCACAGCGGTGAGTGGATGGTGGGCAAAGTGGCGCGCGAGTTAGGGGTGAATGCCACAGGCGGTTCTTCGTCAGTCAAAGATGCATGGGAGCATTTGCGTTTGGCTGCAGCCACTGCCAAAGCCAGCTTGTGCTTAGCTGCTGCCGATCAATGGAAAGTGCCATTGCAAGAGATCAAGGTGAAAGACGGTGTCATCAGCCACGCCTCAGGCAAGTCTGCTCACTTTGGCGAATTTTCCAAAGGTGCTGCTGCGCAAACTCCGCAGAATGTGGCACTCAAAGATCGCAAAAATTGGACGCTCATTGGCAAACCTTCAGCGCGTGCAGATGTACCGGCCAAAACAAATGGCACCGCTGTGTTTGGGATGGATGTGCGTCTGCCCAACATGTTATTTGCCAGTGTGGTCCAAGCGCCTCAAATGGGGGGCACCTTAAGCAGCTTCGATGCCAAAGAGGCGTTGGCCATGCCCGGTGTGGTGAAGTTTGTTCAGCTGGCCAGTGCGGCAGGTTCGGCGCCAGGCTTTGCAGTGGTTGCCAAGTCCACTTGGCATGCTAAGCAAGCCGCAGACAAAGTGAAAGCCCAATGGGCGCAGCGAACTGAGGGCGCCATTGATACAAAGCGCATTGAGTCTGAACTCAAAGAGAAGTTGAAATCAAAAAAGGGTTTTACGTTTTATGAGCAAGGTGATGCCGTTAAAGCTGAAAGCAGCGCGTCGCGCATGATTGAAGCGCAGTACAAGGCCCCTTATTTGGCGCATGCCACCATGGAGCCCATGAACTGCACAGCCCAGTTCAAAGACGGCTCACTAGAAATTTGGGTACCTACGCAAGTACCAGGTTTGGCGCGTGCTTCGGCTGCCAAGGTGGCCAATGTGTCGGACGATAAAGTGAAGGTCAACGTCACGCTATTGGGCGGGGGGTTCGGACGTCGCTTAGAAACCGATGTGGTGGCACAAGCTACCCAAATTGCCATGGCACTAGATGGTGCACCCGTTCAAATGGTGTGGTCACGTGAAGAAGACATGACGCACGACTTTTACCGTCCTATGCAAGTAGCGCAATTGAGCGCTGCTTTGAATGCCAAGGGAGAGGTTGAAAGTTTGCGCATCAAGTCGGTTGGCGATGCCATTACGCCGCGCTGGATGTCGCGCGTTTTGCCTGCACTTTCTGGACCGTTTGATGCACCTGATAAAACAACGGCAGAGGGGTTGTTTGATTTGCCTTATGGATTTCAGCATCAGCACATGTCGCATGTATCAACTCGCATGGGTGTGCCGATAGGTTATTGGCGATCTGTGGGCCACTCGCACAATGCTTTCTTTTCTGAAAGCTTCATGGATGAGTTGGCATTTGAAACCAAACAAGATCCCTTGGCCTTTCGCTTGTCTTTGTTAAAGCAGGTACCGCGTTATGCGGTTGTTTTGAAGTTGGCTGCAGAAAAAGCCAAGTGGGGCGCAGCCTTGCCAGCAGGCCATGCGCATGGCTTGGCTTTGCACGAGTCATTTGGCTCTATCGTGGCGCAAGTAGCAGAGATCTCTTTAGAGGGCGGTATGCCGCGTGTGCACCGTGTGGTGTGTGCCATCGATTGTGGAACTGTAGTCAACCCAGACACGGTAGCGCAGCAAGTAGAAAGCTCGGTGAACTTTGCTTTGAGTGCAGCCTTGTTTGGCAAAATTGACATTCAAGATGGCGTTGTTCAACAAACTAACTTTACCAACTACCCTTTGGTGAATTTGGCTCAGTCGCCGGTTGTAGAAACTTGGATTGTGCCGAGTACGCAGTCGCCTGAAGGTGTGGGCGAACCTGCTGTACCGCCCTTGGCGCCTGCTGTGGCCAATGCCATGTTCAAACTCACAGGCCAAAGAGTTCGTTCTTTGCCTTTCAAGTCATAATCCACGTGCCATGCTTGAATTTGTAATTCGGGCAAAATCACACCATGCCAAATTACAAACTCCAAGTTGAAGTCATACCTCAGTATCTGCCGGAGCAGTCAGATCCTGCAAGCGATCTTTATACATTCGCTTACAGCATCACCATTACCAATACAGGTAGCATCGCTGCGCAAGTTATCTCAAGATCTTGGAGTGTGAACGACGCCAATGGCCTGCACGAAAAAATCAAGGGTTTAGGGGTGGTGGGGTACCAGCCCTTGCTGCAACCGGGTGAAAAATTTCAATACACCAGTGGCACCCGCTTAAGAACACCCACAGGCACCATGCATGGCAGCTATTTCTGTGTGGCCGAAGATGGCGAAAAATTTGATGCTGACATTCCCATGTTTGTGCTGGATGCCCTTAGCAACGAATCGGGCAAACGCAATCTGCATTGAGATTTCAGCGCAGATCATTTTCACTTGGCCATCAAATGGCTCAAGATGGCTTTCTGGACTGTCAATAAATCCAATTTTTGTTCATACCCCATAAAACCTTTGTAAAGCAAAGGATCCAAGGCAATCTCTCGGCCAATTGAGAATGGGGGAGTAGGCAGCAGTTTGGGCTTGCCCAGAGCATCCAAGTGATTGGAACTCAACGACCACCTTGGATTTTCAACACCAGTTGGCCAAGCATCAGTGATGAGCACATCGGTGCTGTCGTCAATGCTTTCACTGAAACGAACATGCGCTAGGGTTTCGTGAAATTGCGTATCGCACAAGTGAACCAATTCAAAACCTAGAACGCCAGCCAGTTGATGCCAAGACTTGAACACATTGGTTGTGGGTCCCCACAAAGTGACTTTAATGCTTGAAAGTGGGCCGATTCTTTTTTCAATCGAATACGCATCGGTCAATACTTCGCAGGGATGACCTAGGGATGTCATGGCATTCACAACAGGTCTGCGTGAGGCGTTTGCAAACTCAGTCAAGCGATCGTGATTTGAATCACGAACAACATAGATGTCATAAAACGGGTCGAGGTAGCCAGCCAAATCGACGGCCCGTTCATTGGTTTTCAGAAGATTCGGTAGTTCAACAAAGCTGAGATTTAATTCGCGAAATGCTTGTATAAAGCTTGTGCGAGTTCGGATGCCATTGCCTTCGAACGACCATGCCACATTGCCTTGGATTGGAGTACTTGGTTTCGCTGCCAAGCTCCAAACAGATCGAATGTCGTGAGCGCTTAAGTCGTTGAGCTGAATCAGTTTCATGTACGAAGGCAAAAATCGCATGTTAAGCCATGTCGCTGCATGTTATGGCGTAGAATTTAAATAAGAACAATTCTCGTTTGCAATGTGTTGTAAACAGATCCCATGCTGGTATCTAGTCCGCTGAGTGTGGCTTGGCTGGTGAGTTTTGTATTTTCTCAAATTGCCAGGATGGTTCGACTACATGCTTCATTTAGAGTCCTTGAGACGCGAAAACCTGCTGGGTATTGCTTGGATGATTGCATCCATGGCGGCCTTTGCCATTGAAGATGGATTTCTCAAGACTGTCACCAAGCAATTGCCAGTTGGACAAGTGTTGATGATGTTTGGTGCGGCTGGACTCTGCGTATTTGCTTTGATGGCTAGGCGTGCAGGTGCCGCCATTCTTCAGACGCAAGTCTTGACCAAGAACATGCTGTTCAGGGCGGTATTTGAGTTCTTTGGTCGCCTTTTCTATATCTTGGCCATTGCCTTAACACCGATATCCTCGGCCACCGCCATCTTGCAATCAGCGCCTTTGTTTGTTGTGTTGGGTGCGCGTATTTTTTTACGTGAAAAAGTAGATGCTAAAACTTGGCTTGCTATTTTTGTGGGCCTTTTGGGGGTCATGATCATTTTGCGGCCCTCAACAGAAGACTTCTCTCCTATGTCCTTACTGGCTGTTGTTGGAACACTGGGTTTTGTAGGCCGTGATTTGTTTTCACGCACTGCACCGCCCTCACTGACCAAGGAAGTGCTTGGCTTTTATGGCTTTACCAACATGATGATTGCTGGCGCGTGCTTTGCAGTTTGGGATGGCAAGCCATTTGTGCCATTGCAGGCGCAGCAGTTGCTAATGCTGGGAGCAGCGTTGATGGTAGGTATTTTTGCTTACACCGCACTCATGATTGCCATGCGAACCGGCTCGATAGTGGAAGTCACACCCTACAGATATTCGCGTCTGCTGTTTGGTATTTTCATTGGCGTCGCTGTATTTGACGAACAACTGGATGCACCCATGCTACTGGGGTGCGCTGTGGTGATAGGTGCTGGGCTTTTTATCGGCTGGCAAAACCAGCGTCGTCAACCCGTTCAATGATCACAGGATCGTTTTCAGGGCGAATGACACGCACACCGTGTTTGCTCAATATTTCAACATAGACCGAGGCCGCACCTTCTTTGGCCAGCGCACCCAAGCTTTCAATCACCGCGCTGACTTTGACCACTTCGGCGGTCTCAGCCGTTAATCCTACTTTGCAGTCAAAGTCCCAGAAGTCAACTTCTTTGGGGACTGCACGATTTCGTTCACGTTTGAAATATTTGCGGATTTCGTGTTTGACAGCTTCCAAGATACGCTCGGAGTTTTTGCCTTCAATTTGCAAGGGGAAGTTCTTTTTCATCGATAGATCCTAATAGGGCAAGCGCCCATTTGGGACGTTGATGCAAGTCTCGATTATCGCTGAGTCAGTGCATGACTAGGTAAATCGTTGACCTAAGGCTTTCAATCGCCGTCCCCAAGCTTCGCGAGTCAGTTCGATGCTGTCATAGAAACTCGGAATGATCAAAAGCGTGAGGACGGTGGAGGTGATCGTACCGCCAATGATGGCCGTGGCCATGGGCCTGTAAAACTCACTGCCTTCGCCGATGCCGATGGCCACTGGCAGCATGCCAGCAATCAAGGCAAAGGTGGTCATGATGATGGGACGTAAACGTTTGCGGCCTGCAGCCATGAGTGCCTCTTCACGGTCCATGCCTTCAGCCTCAGAGGTGCGTGCGGCATCCAAGAGCAAAATGGCATTTTTAGCCACCAAGCCCATCAGCATGATCACGCCAATGAGGCTCATGAGATTCAATGTGCCACCTGTTAAAAGCAAAGCCAGCACGACGCCAATGAGCGACAAGGGCAAGGAGAACATGACCGCCAATGGTGCGGTGAATGAATTGAATTGCATCACCAAAATGAAGTACATCAAACCAATGCCCGAAATCAAGGCGATGCCCATTTCGGCAAACACTTCTTTCTGGTCCTTAGAAGCGCCGTCGAGTTCAAGACCATAACCTTCTGGGAAGCTGATGTTCTTGGCAATCTTCAAGGCATCTGCAGTGACTTCACCTGAAGATCGACCTTGCACATTGGCAGAAACGCCAATGGTTCTCTTGCCGTCAGAGTGTTCAATTTTGGACGGTGCCTTGCCCATGGAGACTTTGGCTATTTGGGCTAAGGGCACCACCGTGTTCATACCACTGACTGTGATGGGTAGCCGTTCAATGTTGCTGGCACTCATGCGGTCTTCAGGGCTTAAGCGAACTGCCACATCGCGCGATTCGCCTGTGGGATCGACCCAGTCTCCAACTTCGATGCCTGCAAAAGCAACGCGCAATGCATTGGCAGTGTCGGTGACTGAAATGCCTAAAGAGTTGGCCAGGCCCCGGTCTAATTCAATTTGCAATTCGTTCTGTGGGTCTTGTTGTGACAAGCCCACGTCGACGGCCCCAGGCACTTGCCTGAGTTGTGCCATGAACTCACTGGTGATGGCCAAAAGTTTGAGAGAGTCGGTACCGTTGAACCGGATCTGCACTGGCTTTGCTGCGCCGTTGGCCAAGTCGTCTAGTACTGTGTACTCGGCGCCCACCAGTTGGGAGGTGCGCTTGCGCAATTCAATGGCAATGGTTTGCGCCGTGCGTTTGCGGTCGGTACTCTTGCCAATGTCGACATAAATGCGGCCGCCACCTGGGTTCACATAGCTGTTGGTGGCCTTGGTTTCGGGCAAACTGCGTGCCATGACTGCCGCAGCTTCTAACTTCATGCGTGAATAGTCTAAATTGCTACTGGCAGGCGTTCGAACATCGATGGCCAAAGTTTTACCATCTGACTTTGGTAAGAAACTAGAGCCACCAAATTGGTATTGCAAAAAGATGGCGGTAAAGAAACTGACCACTGCAAAAGCAATCATCCAACGTCGGTGGTGCAATGCCCAAGCAATCACATTGCCATAGCGATCGGCTTGATGGTCAAACCAAGTATTGAATTGCTGAAGTTTCAGGCTGATGCCGGTTTTAGCCTTGAGGTGCTCACCCGGGGGGTCACCCCAGTAGGCAGACAACATGGGGTCTAGCGTGAAAGAAATCAACAAGCTCACCAAAACTGAAGCCACCACAGTGAGCCCGAAAGGTCGGAACCACTCACCCGAAACGCCTGGCATGAAGCCTACAGGAATGAACACCGCCACGATGGAGAAGGTGGTGCCTGCGACGGCCATGCCAATCTCAGAGGTGCCGTTTAAGGCTGCGGTTCGTCGGTCTGAGCCACGTTCCATGTGCCTGACGATGTTTTCTCGAACCACAATGGCATCGTCAATGAGCACGCCAATAGCCAAGGACAAGCCCAGCAAACTCATAAAGTTAAGTGTGAAGCCACACAACCAAACAGCAATGAAGGCGGTGATCACAGAGGTGGGTAGCGACAGCGCTGTAATCAGGGTAGACCGCCAAGAATTCAAAAATACATAGACCACAAAAATAGTGAGTCCTGCACCAAAGATCAGCGCGTCCACTACATTGTTCAAGCTGTTTCTGGCTTCAACGCCGCCGTCTTGCGTGATTTCAAGTTGTGTGCCTTTAGGCAGTGTTTTGCTGACTTCTGCCACCAAAGTACGGATCTCATTGGCAACGCTCACAGTAGAAGCGTTGCGTGAGCGTGTGATGGCCAATCCCACGTTGGGTTTGCCATTTCGCACACTCATGGTGGTGAGTTCGGCAAATCCATCGGACACAGTGGCTACCTGACCCAATCGAATCAGGTCATTGCCACTGCGCTTGATCACAATTTGGTTGAACTCAGCAGGTGTTTCAATGCGGCCCAGCAAGCGGATGCTTTGATCTTCTAGTGCGCCTCGAATTTTGCCAACTGGTGCAGCCGCATTTTGAGTTCTGAGCGCGTTCACCACTTCGGTGACTGAAAGATTCACTTCACGCAGCTTTTGCGAGTGCAGCAACACACTCAACTCGCGTTTGAGTGCACCGTTGACATTGACTTGTGCCACCCCTGAAATGCCACGAAATTTGTCGGCAATTTGGTCTTCTGCAATACGTGATATTTCAGCATGGCTTTGACTTGAAGAAGACAAAGCCAATTGCATGATGGGTTGAGCCCCTGGGTCAACGCGAAGAATCACGGGTTCCCTAATTTCGGTGGGAAGTTTGTAGCGAACCTTGCCTATGGCGTTGCGTACTTCGTCAGTTGCTTCCACCATGTTCTTCTTGAATTCGAAGAAAACCTGTATGTTGGCGTTACCTTCGTTGGCTGTTCCGCGCAAATCTTTGATGCCATTGACCGATTGCATGGCCTTTTCAACACGGTTGAGCACTTCACGTTCAACCGTGTCAGGCGATGCGCCGGGGTAATTGATATCGATCACCAACAATGGCAAATCGACATCGGGAATTTGATTGACTTTGAGTTTCTTCAGTGCCAAGAGGCCCATTGCCATGAGCATGAGCAAAATAACGATGGTGACAATCGGCTTCTTAACGCTGAAATTGGACAGAAACATGTTTTATTGACCTACTTTGGCAGCAGTGTCAGCACGCAACGTAAAGATTTGTCCGTCTTTCAAAGAACTGCTTGTGGTGCGCAATATTTTCTCGCCGGCCACTAAGCCGGAGCTCACCACCCACTCACCCAAGCGTGTATCGCGGTCGCCCAGTTGAATAGAGCGCTTCACAATTTTGTTGCCATCTAACACCCAAGCAAAAACTTTGTCGCCTTCTCGGCGCAGACAGCTTTCAGGAATCATCAAAGCAGATTGGTTTGTGGTTTCAATCACACCTTCGGCAAAAAGTCCAGCCACGGGAGGACGGTCTTTGCCACTGATCTCCACAATCACAGACACTTGTCGCGTAATGGGGTTGGCTGCGCCGTCAATGCGTTTGATGCGGCCGCTGCTGCCCAATTGATCGCCCGTTTGCGCCACGCCATTGATGCGGAAAGTAACTCGCTGCCCCACCTTCAAGTTGCTCATTTGATCTGCAGAGACTTGGCCCTCAAATCGCATGCTGCTAGGGTCAATCACTTGTATCAGTTCTTTGCCAATTTGGGCGGTATCTCCTGCTGAGGCTTTGCGTGCACTCACAACACCCTGAAACGGCGCACGAACTTCCGTTCGATCGAGTTGCTGCTTGGATGCTGCTGCGCGCGCTTTGGTGGCTACAAATTCACTTTGTGCGTTGTTGCGTTTAACTTCAGATTCTTCTAGGCCCTGCATAGACACCATGCCTTGAGCTTGAAGTGATTTCATACGCTGATATTGACGTTCTGCACCATCTAGGGATTGCGCAGCAGCACGCATCGATTCTTCAGCTGAATTCAGGTTGTCGCGCAAAACCGAACTGTCTAAGCTAACGAGTAAATCACCCTTGCGGACAAACTCTCCATTCTCTTTATGCACTTTAATCACCATGGCAGCGACTTCGGCCCGCAGATCGGCACGGATTTCAGGTTGGAGTGAGCCTGAAATGACAGGGCCAGTGCCGTGTTCTGAAGTACCTAATTGCAAAATATCTTCAATGCCTAAACTGATTGCCACAGCGTCAAGCTTTTTGTCGGCTTCTGAATCTGGTTTTTTGCAGGCCACCAATGCACCGCTAAGGCCAAGGCAAAGCGCCACAGAAAAAAGCGTGGCATCAGCAAAGGGAAAACGACCCAAACGAGGGGAACGCGACATGGGAACTCCAACTGCTAAAAAAGTAAGCGTATTACATCATGAGATGTCAATATCTGACTTTTATAGGCTTGTTCGAAGAGACCAAATTTCGGGAAAAAGAACCACGTCAAGCATCTTGCGCAAATAGCTGACGCCACCTGTCCCTCCCGTGCCACGTTTAAAGCCAATGACACGCTCAACAGTGGTCAGGTGCCTGAAGCGCCACAGCCTGAAGGCGTCTTCCAGATCGGCCAATTCTTCACCCAATTGATACAAATCCCAATGCTCTTTGTGATTTCTATAAACCACTAGCCAAGCTTCTTCCACTTGCGCACTGGCCGCATAAGACTTTCGCCAATCACGTTCGAGGTAATCTGCCGGGATTGACAAGCCTTTTCTGGCTAGCAATTTCAGGCTAGCGTCATAAAGCGAGGGCGCTCTGTAGGCGCTTTCCACAATGGCATGCAAGTCGGGTCGATGTGTGTGGGGCAGAAGCATGGCAGAATTTTTATTGCCCATCGAAAACTCAATGCATCGATATTGCCAGCTTTGAAAACCACTTGACTGCGCCAGGTAGGGTCTGATGGCGCTGTATTCTGGCGGTGTCATGGTTGCCAAAACATCCCACGCATGAACCAGCTGAGACATGATCTGGGATACGCGTGCCAACATTTTGAAGGCATCTGGCAATTCGTCTTGATCAATGTGCTGAATGGCAGCACTTAACTCATGCAGCATGAGTTTCATCCATAACTCACTGGTTTGGTGCTGCACAATAAACAGCATTTCATTGTGATCTGGCGAAAGGGGCTTTTGCGAATTTAAGATGGCATCGAGCTGCAAGTAATCGCCATAGCTCATCGATTGGCTGAAGTCGAGTGTGACCTCGCTGTCGTTTGGACTAAAAGGGCATCCGGACATGGTGAACTTTCAAATAGCTAAGTAACAGCATTTTTTTGTGAAAAGCGCTGCTGTTGCCACTCGCCGCTGTCCATCACTTCTTTCAAATGCCGCACGGCATGCCATACGTCGACAAATCTTGTGTACAAAGGTGTTAAGCCAAATCGCAAAATATCAGGGTGGCTTTTGCCATCGCCTGCACGGAAATCACCAATCACACCTCTGGCAATCAAGGCTTGAACAATGGCGTATGCGCCTTCACTTCGAGTCAGGCTGATTTGTGAACCGCGCAATTCATCTTCAAGAGGCGTGGCAATTCCAAAACCTTTATCCGTCAGCTGAATCTGGACCAAATGCATGAACAATCCGGTGAGCAGCAATGATTTTTTTCTCAATGCATGCATGCCACCTAGTTTTTCAACTTCTAAAAATGTATCTAATGCAGTGTCGAGTGCAGTCAAACTCAGGATCGGCTGCGTGCCGCATTGGTATCTTGTAATGCCCGAGCCTGGCTTGTATTCTGGTGTGAATTCAAATGGTGCTGCGTGCCCCCACCAACCGCTCAGGGGTTGCCAGCAACGATCGATGTGCTTGGGATTGACCCACACAAAGGCGGGTGCGCCTGGGCCGCCATTGAGGAATTTGTAGCCGCAACCTACCGCGAAGTCTGCTTGCGAATCATTTAAATCAACTGGCACAGCACCTGCGCTGTGCGCCAAATCCCAGACTGTCAAAGCACCTGCGCTATGAGCTAATGCTGTCATGGCTTTCATACTGAACATGGCACCGGTGCGGTAATTCACATGAGTCAACATCACTACAGCAACGTCAGGTCGTAACGCAGACAGAAGATCTTCAGCCTCAACCAATTTCAAGGCAAAACCGCGTTCTTTGCACAATGCTTCTGCAATGTAGAGGTCGGTGGGGAAGTTCGTGCGCTCACTAAGTATGATTTTTTTCTCTGGGTGATCTGAATGTGAGATTGTCAGCGCAGCACTTAAGACCTTGAATAAATTGATAGAGGTGCTGTCTGCGGCCACCACCTCGTTATCTTTTGCGCCAATGAGCCTTGCAATTTTGTTGCCCACTTGAAGGGGCATCTGAAACCAGCCGGCTGAGTTCCAACTTTGGATGAGGTCTTTTCCCCACTCTTGCGCCACAGCCGCTGCGACGCGTGCGGGCGTGGCTTTGGGCAATACGCCAAGAGAGTTGCCGTCAAGGTAAATCATGCTTTCAGGTACCTGAAATAAATCACGAAGCCAACGCAAA
>Ga0209500_10002157_pt1 | contig 14278 bp, 13 predicted proteins | sample S_140212_EF_Meta_FD_187323 | JGI IMG/M metagenome (GOLD analysis project Ga0209500, IMG submission 187323) | Freshwater microbial communities from Lake Simoncouche, Canada to study carbon cycling - S_140212_EF_MetaG (SPAdes) (version 2) | ecosystem: Environmental > Aquatic > Freshwater > Lake ... | reverse complement strand
CGAAGGGGATGAGCGAGACGGCCTGATTCGGGTCGAGGGTGACCTTGCCATCCTTGTCCACGGCGGCGTCAGGCGGGAGCATCTTGCCTTCGCGCTTGAGCACTTGGACGCGGCCCATGGCGATCACCGAGGTGGCCCAGTCGATCACGATCGGGAAGCCGACGGCATCGGTAGTGGGGAAGCCCCACGAGTGCGGGTTGGTGCCGAGGGTCGGGTGCTTGCCCTGGAAGGGGACGACTTCCGCGAGCGTGGCGGTGCAGTTCGTATAAGCGATGTAACCGCGCTTAGCGGCTTCCATCACGTAGCCACCGCCCCAGAGGTAATGGAAAGCGTTGTCGACCGAGACCGTGCCCACGCCGTACTTGTCGGCGAGCTCGATGCAGCGGTTGATGGCGTCAACGGCGACGGCCTGTCCGAGCTTCTGGTGGGCATCCCAAACTTCGGCGGCTTCGAAGCGCGTGGCCTTCTTTGTGACGCTGGCGTTGGGCGTGCAGCCCGGGACCTTGGCGCCGGAGCCGAAGAGTTCGTCGAGGTGCAGAGCCTTGAGGGCGTTGTGCGTGCGGATGCCGTGGTGCGTGGCCATGCTGGCCATCTGGGCGGCTTGAGCCGACTCCTTGGCGCCGAAGCCGCGCTTGACGTAGGCGGCGGTGACGAGCGCCTCGTGGGTGGCGCGGGGGACGACGTAAAAGACTTCGCTCATGGGTAAGGTTTCGGGTGTGGAAATTAGACGACCTTCTTTACTGGGACTTCCGGGTTGATCTGGGCGAGGGGCTTCTCGCCGTGCATCGCGCGGATGAGGTTCGTGACGGCGGCGACGGCTTGGCGCTGGACGCTCTCCGCGGTGCGGGAACCGATGTGCGGCGTGACGACGCAGTTCGGGAGCTTCGTGAGCGGGTGATCGGCGCGAGGCGGTTCTTCGTCGAGCACATCGGTGCCGTAGCCGCCGACCTGGCCGGACTTGAGCGCGGCCGCGATATCGTCGGTGTGGACGATCTCGCCGCGGGCGCAGTTGAGGATGAGGACGCCCTTCTTCATCTTCGCGATATTCTCGGCGCGGATGAGGTCGCGGGTCTCAGGCGTCAGGTTGGTGTGAAGCGAGAGATAGTCGGAGGTGGCGAAGACTTCGTCCATCGTGGCGGCGCGCTTCACGTCGTAATGGGCGGCGAACTTGTCGTCCCAATAGAGGTCGAAGCCGATCACCTTCATGCCGAAGGCGCGGGCGCGGATGGCGACTTCCTTGCCGATGCGGCCCATGCCGATGATGCCGATCGTCTTGTCGAGCAGCTCGTGGCCCGTCTTGCGCTTCCAGCCGCCGGAGCGGGTGGAGTCGGTGTGGAAATAGAAGTTCTTCTCCATGGCGAGCAGAAGGAGGAAGGTGTGTTCAGCGACCGTGGTGTGATTGACTCCCGGGGTGAAAAGCAGGGGGATGCCCTTGGCCGTGAGCGTCTTCACGTCGATCTTGTCGACGCCGATGCCGTACTTCGAGACGACCTTGAGGCGGGGGAGGGCCTTCTCGATCACCGCGGCGGTGATCATGTCGTCGCCGCAGATGTAGCCGTCGAACTGACCCATCAACGCGAGCGTGTCGGCTTCGTTGAGCGGACCGCGGGCGGTGACCACTTCCCAGCCCGTTTCGGCGAGCATCTTGTGGTGTTCTCCGGGGGTGTCCTGGAAGGAGGTGGTCGTGAGGAGGATGCGCGGCTTCGTCATGGGGATATACTCCGCAATTACTGGCTTTATGGAGGTGTTCCGTCAACAGGACTTCTGGGGTGGACTTACCTGAAAATCGGCGTTTGGTAGCCGCCACCCCAAGTTTTATGTCGACCCCTGCCTCAAACACCGGAGCCCCCTCGCATCGCTGGGTCATCCTGGCCCTGTTGTTCTTCGCCACGACGATCAATTACATCGACCGTCAGATTCTTGCGCTGCTCAAGCCGATGCTGGATGCGGAACTCGGCTGGACCAACGAACAATACGGCTACGTGAACTCGGCCTTCCAGGCTGCCTACGCTTTCGGCCTTGTCGGCTTCGGTTGGTTCATTGACCGCTTCGGCGTGAAAATCGGTTATGCCGTCTCGATCTTCGCCTGGTCCGCCGCCGCTGCCGCGCACGCGCTGGTCGGCTCGGTGGCCGGATTCCGCTGGGCTCGTGTCGCTCTGGGCGTCGGTGAGGGAGGTAACTTCCCGGCGGCCATCAAGACCGTCGCGCAGTGGTTCCCTCGCTCGGAGCGCGCGTTCGCCAACGCCCTGTTCAACTCCGGGACTAACATCGGAGCCCTGATCGCCCCGGCTGTCATTCCGCTGATCGCCATCAACTATGGTTGGCGTTCGACTTTCGTCATCGCGGGCTTGCTGGGTGTCGTGTGGATTTTCTTCTGGATCCCCCTTTTCAAGGAGGCTCCCAAGCTGGCGGATGAGGAGATCACCTCCACCCGCAAGGTGCCTTGGCTGAGCCTGCTCGGGAAGCGACAGGCCTGGGCTTACATGGTCGCCAAGTTCCTCACCGATCCGGTCTGGTGGTTCTACCTGATCTGGCTGCCTGACTACTTCAAGCGCGAGCAGCACTTGGACCTCAAGTCCTCGGCCCTGCCGCTCGTCGTGCTCTACGGCATCGTGACGGTCCTCAGCATCTTCGCCGGTTGGCTCGTGAAGCGCCTCGCCGAAAGCGGTCACGATATCGTCAAGGTCCGTAAGGTCTCGATGCTCATCTTCGCGCTCTGCTCGCTCCCGATATTCTTCGTGCGCGGACTGGGCATGTGGGAGGCCGTCCTCCTCATCGCCTTCGCGGCTTCGGCCCACCAGGCTTGGTCGGCGAGCCTCTACGCCACCATCTCTGACACCTTCCCGAAGGAGGCCGTGGCGTCCGTCTCCGGTCTCGGTGGTTTCGTCGGTTCCATCGGTGGCATGATCTTCCCGATCGTCGCCGGCCGCATCCTCGACAGCAACGTGAACGGCTACGCGGTGCTCTTCGGTTTCTGCGCTTTCGCCTACGTGGTGGCCTTCGCGATCCACCACCTGCTCGTGCCGAAGCTCGAGATGGCTGAGGTCTGAGCCGGGCCATATCGTCAAAAGAAAAGGGCCCCGTGACGGGGCCCTTTTTTATTGGCTTGGTGCGGCGCTTAGCCAGCGACGACGATATTCACCAGCTTGCCGGGGACGACGATCTCCTTCACGACGGGCTTGCCGTCGGTGAACTTGATCACGTCAGCATTGGCCTTGGCCAGCGCGAGGAGTTCGTCTTTGGAGATATCCTTGGCGACCTTGGCGGTGGCACGGACCTTGCCGTTGACCTGGAAGATGACTTCGACGGTCGTCTCGATGAGCTTGGAGGCGTCGAGCTTAGGCCAACCGCCTGCGGTAACGTTTTCCTTGTGACCAAGGCGGGACCAAATCTCTTCGCACACGTGTGGCGCGAACGGTGCGGCGAGGCGCACGAAGTCCTCGACGGTTGCACGCCGCAGGGCAGGGGACTTCTCGGCTACGTTCATGAGGATCATCATCTGCGAGATGGCGGTATTGAACTGCAGGGTTTCGATATCCTTCTCGACCTTCTGGATGGTGCGGTGAAGTTCGCGGACGAGCTCTTCGGATTCCGCGCCGTCGGCGCTGATCTTCGGCGAGACCTTGCCGGTGTTCTCGTCGACCGCCAGGCGCCAAAGGCGTCGGAGGAAGCGGGTGATGCCGATGATGCCGTCGGAATTCCAAGGCTTGGAGGCCTCGAGCGGTCCGAGGAACATGAGGTACATGCGCAGCGCGTCCGCGCCGTGGTCCTTGACGATGGAGTCAGGGTTCACGACGTTGCCGCGGCTCTTGGACATCTTCTCGCCGTCTTCGCCCATGATGAGCCCTTGGTGGAAGAGTTTCTTGAACGGCTCGGCGGTCGGCAGGACGCCGATTTCGTAAAGGAAGCGGTGCCAGAAGCGCGCATATAGCAGGTGGAGCACGGCGTGCTCGGCGCCGCCGATATAGAAGTCGGGGCAACCCCAGTATTCCAGGTCAGCCTTAGAGGCGAGGGCTTCGGCGTTCTTGGGGTCGATGTAGCGCAGGTAATACCAGCACGATCCAGCCCACTGGGGCATGGTGTTGGTTTCGCGCGAAGCCTTGATCCAAAGCGGACCTGGCTGCGACTTCGACTGGGAGACGGTGGCGCCGGAGGCGACGTCGTACCAGACTTCGGTCCACTCGGGTTCCTTGGACAACGGCGAATCGCCAGTCGGCGAGGGCAGGTAGGATTTGACCTGCGGTAGTGTGAGGGGAAGTTGCTTCGAAGTCAGCGGTACGGCGCAGACTTCGACGCCGTTGAGCTGGCAGGTGACGGGCTCCTTTGGGAGGAACTCGCGCACTTCGGAGTCGGCCGGGATCTTGGCGTAGTCTTCGCGGGACACCCAGAGGAGTGGGAAGGGCTCGCCCCAGTAGCGCTGACGCGAGAAGAGCCAGTCGCGCAGCTTGAAGTTCACGGCGAGCTTGCCCTGGCCCTTGCCGGCGAGGTCGGCGGTAATCTTCTTCTTTGTCTCGGTGGCGGAGAGGCCGTCGAACGGTCCGGAGTTCACCATCGGGCCGTCTTCAGTCCAAGGCTTCTCGTTGACGTCGACTGCTTCCTTGGAGCCGACGACCTGGATAATCGGCAGCTTGAATTCCTTGGCGAATTCCCAGTCGCGTTCGTCGTGCGCCGGTACGGCCATGATGGCGCCGGTGCCGTAGGTGATGAGCACGTAGTCGGCGGTCCAGACGGGGATCTTGGCGCTGTTGACGGGGTTGATGGCGTAGGCCCCAGTGAACACGCCGGTCTTCTTCTTGGCGGCGAGGTCAGTGCGTTCGAGGTCAGTCTTATTGCGGACCGCGGCGACGTAGGTTTCGACGGCGCTCTTCTGGGCGGCGGTGGTGAGCTTGCCGATGAGCGGATGCTCAGGGGCGATGACCATGTAGGTCGCGCCGTAAAGGGTGTCTGGGCGGGTCGTGAAGACGGTCAGCGTATCGGCATGGCCATCGAGCTGGAAGGTGACTTCGGCGCCTTCGGATTTACCAATCCAATTCTTTTGCAGGCGCTTGGTGGAATCGGGCCAATCAACGTGGTCGAGGCCTTCGATGAGCTTGTCGGCGTAGGCGGTGATGCGCAGGACCCACTGGCGAATCGGACGGCGCTCAACCGGGTGGCTGCCGCGGTCAGAGCGCGGGCCTTCGGGCGTGTTGAGGACTTCCTCGTTAGCGAGTACCGTGCCGAGGGCAGGGCAGAACCAGACGGGCTTCTCGGAGACGTACGCCAGGCCGTGGCGGAAGAGCTTGAGGAAGATCCACTGCGTCCAGCGGAAGTAGTTCTCGTCGGTGGTCGAGAGCTCGCGGTCCCAGTCAATGGCGAAGCCAAGCATCTGCAGCTGACGGCGGAAGTTATCGATGTTGCGCTTGGTCTGGACGGCCGGGTGTTCGCCGGTGGCGATTGCATGCTGCTCGGCGGGGAGACCGAAAGCGTCCCAACCCATCGGGTGGAGGACGTTGAAGCCGTTGGCCTTCTTATAGCGGGCAAGGATGTCAGAAGCGGTGTAGCCCTCGGGGTGGCCGATGTGCAGGCCGGCGCCAGAGGGGTAGGGGAACATGTCCAGGACGTAGTACTTCGGCTTACCGCAAGAGATCGGCTCGGCGCGGAAGGTGGCGCCGGCTTTCCAGACGGCCTGCCACTTCTGCTCCAAGGCGGTGAAATCGTAGCTGCCGGGTTTTGTTTCCGAAGTGTCCATGAATGCGTGCAGATAGGAGGTTTGGGACGGCGCTGGCAAGGTTTTGGAGCATCCGGCGACCCTATCCCGCTTGCCTAGGCTGTCCGGCGGGGGTTATCTGCCAACCATGAACGTGCTCGTGGTGGGCGGTGCCGGCTACATCGGCAGCCATTGCGTCCGGCAGGCGTTGGCCGCCGGGCACAAGGTGGCCGTGCTCGACGACCTGTCCTACGGCCATGCGGAGTCCGTGCCGGCGGGGTTGAAGTTCTTCCGTGCCGATATGGGTGACCAGGCCGCGGTCCGCGCTGCCCTGCGCGAGTCCGGCGCCGAAGTGGTCATCGATTTCGCCGCCTTCACGAATGTCGGCGAATCCGTCCAGCAGCCGGAGCGCTACCACGAGAACAATGTCTTATGCACCGAAGGCCTACTCCAAGCGATGCTCGCCGAGGGCGTAAAGAAACTGGTCTTCTCGAGTACCTGCGCGACCTACGGCATTCCGGAGAAGATGCCGATGACGGAGGATCTCCCACAGCAGCCGATCAATCCCTACGGCGCCACGAAACTTGCGGTTGAAAAGCGCCTGCGCGAACTCGCCGCCTCGCACGGACTAAGCTTCGCCGCCTTCCGATATTTCAACGCCGCCGGAGCTTCGGCAGATGCCGCCATCGGTGAAGACCATTCGCTAGAAACGCACCTGATTCCTCTGGCCATCGCCGCCGCGCTGGGTCGTCGTCCGCCACTTCAGGTCTTCGGTACAGATTACCCGACCCCGGATGGCACCTGCTTGCGCGACTACGTGCACGTTGACGACCTTTCTCGTGCTCACCTCGACGTGCTCCCAAAGCTAAACCAGCCCGGGCAGGCCCACTTCTATAATCTCGGAACGGGCACGCCGTATTCGGTCAAAGACGTCATCGCCAGCGTTGGCCGCATCCTTGGTCGGCCCGTCCCTCATGCGTTCGCCCCGCGCCGCGAAGGCGATCCACCCGCGCTTTACGCCGACGCTTCCAAGGTCCGGCGTGAACTCGGCTGGGTGCCGCGCTACGACACGCTCGACAGCATCGTGCTGACGGCATGCAATTGGCATCTCGCCCGACCCAAGGGCTACGCCTCCTGATCCGATGTCCGAGCAACTTCACCCGCACTGGCGCATCCAGTATATTCGCACCCGCAAGGAGCCTGGCGCCGGCAGTCCGTTCGCGGCGCTGCTCGCGGCGAACGACGACGAGGCGAACCTGATCCTGCATCGCGGACCGCACTGCTTCGTCATCCTCAATAACTCGCCTTATAATCCAGGCCACTTGATGGTGCTGCCCAATCGCGAGGTCGGGGAACTGGCGGACCTCACCGCGGCCGAACGCGCCGAGATGATGGACCTACTCGTGCGCTGCCAGGCCGTCCTGCAGAAGGTGATGAGTCCAGCAGGTTTCAATATGGGGCTCAATCTCGGCAAGGCCGCGGGCGCGGGGATCCCGACGCACCTCCACTTCCACATCGTGCCGCGCTGGGACGGCGACCATAACTTCATGCCGGTCATCGGTGACACGCGCGTCCTGCCGCAGGCGCTATCCGAACTCTGGACGCGTCTTAAGCCTGTCTTCGCCGCCGTATGAGCCGCGTTGTCGACATCTCCGTCCGTCACACCAAGACCAAGGTCTCCGCGGTCTCCGTCCAGCGCGTCGTGCATGCGCTCGATAAACTCAAAGGCTACCGTTGCCCCGAAGGTTCGCTTTCCATCGCCTTCCTTGGCGACAAGGAGACGGCCAAGCTCCACGACGAATTCCTGGGCGACCCGACCGTGACCGATGTCATCACGTTCGTCGGCGAAGAGCACCCTGGTGAAGCTTTCGCGGGCGAGATTTGTGTGAACATCGATCAGGCCCGCCGGGCCGCCAAGGAGCATGGCGTCACGTTGGCCACTGAACTACGTCTCTACGTCGCCCACGGCTGGTTGCACCTTTCCGGCCTGCGCGACGGCAATCGCAAGGAGTCTGCCGCCATGCGCGTCGGCGAGGCCGTGGCGGTCTCGCACCTCGACAAGCTGGGCGCCAAGCTGCGGGTCCGCGATTAACGGTCTCGCCCTCGGGGCCGTCCGCGTCCAACTTCCCCGCTGATGCAGCGTACCGTCATCATTCACTCCGGTGGCATGGATTCCACCGTGCTCCTGGCCCACCTGTTGGCCGAGGGCAGGGAAGTGCATGCGCTCTCGGTCGACTATGGTCAGCGCCATCGCCGCGAGCTCGTGGCCGCCGCCGAGATCTGCGCCCATTACAAGGTCCCTCACCGCATTGCCGACCTCCGTGGACTGACGCCGCTCTTTGGCGCCAACGCCCTGACGGATTCCCATATCGATGTGCCTGAAGGTCACTACGAAGAGGTCAGCATGAAGGCCACCGTCGTGCCGAATCGGAATATGCTGCTCATCGCTACGGCCGCCGCCTGGGCGATGTCGCTCAAGGCCACTTCGGTCGCCTATGGCGCGCACGGCGGCGACCACGCTATCTATCCTGATTGCCGCCCGGCTTTTGCCGACGCCTTGGATAAGGCCATCCGCCTCGCCGATTGGCATGAGGTTTCGCTCGAGCGCCCGTTCGTGGGCATGGACAAGACTGTGATTGTGCAGCGTGGCGTCGAACTCGGCGTCCCCTTCGCGCTGACGTGGTCGTGTTACGTTGGCGGCGATAAACATTGTGGCAAGTGCGGTACCTGTGTGGAGCGTAAGGAAGCCTTTCTCCGCGCTGGCGTGCAGGATCCGACTCCATACGTCGGGTAATCTTATTCTTAGGATTAGTACAGGTGTGACCGTATGGCCTGCCTGCTATTGGAATTGAACCGGCCTTTTCCATCGGCATTTTGAAGGCGTGTTCCGCCGCTTCCGCCAACCCTTCGCCTGGCTCGCCCTCGTTGCGTGGCTGGCCGCGTCCGGTCTGTCGTGGGATCTCCTGCAGGTCGTGGCTTGGACGAAGATGTCGGTCGACAACGCGACGCAACTGACCGCCGCGGCGGCTGTTTCCAAGACCCTCGAGGACGCACCTTGCGCCTTATGTAAGGTCGCCCAGGAGGGACGTAAGAATTCGGAGCAGGCGCCGTTGACGAAAGACGAGGCCGCCAAGGTGAAGGCCAAGGCAGATCCGGTCGCCGGCGAGATCCACCTGCTGGCGGCCAAGCTGTTTTCCGGACGTGATCATGCGCGTCCTTCGGATGAGGTAAGCGTGTCACGCGTGGCCGAGGTGCCCGTGCCGCCTCCGCGAGTGCTCGGCTGATCACCGTTGCGGGCTGCGGTCAGTCGGCTCGCGCGTGGCATTCCACCTATTCCAAAGTCGCACCCATCCGGCGCGCACCGTCGCCTGCGCAGACCGCCACACCCGCGTCGAAGACACTCAAGAAACATAACAACATGAAGACTTCCTTCTTTCCGGAGCGCACCACGCGTGTCGCTCTCTTCTCCCTTCTCGCACTCGGCGCCTACACCGAAGCCCAGGCCTGTCCCTGCGGTTGCGTGAAGGTCTGCGTCGACAACCTCGCCGACCGTCCGTCCGTTTCCGCGGCCAGCCCGTTCGTGCTCGACGTGCGTTTCGACGCGATCGACCAGAATGAGCGTAACGATGCGGCCCACGCCCATTGGTATGGCTCGCACTTCCTCACGACCGCCACGGTCGAGACGCAGCTGGGCGGCCAGACCTGGTTCCTGTCGGTTCCCCGCGTCGAACGTCACCTGCATACCGATAAGACGGCTGTCGGCGCGACTAACTACGACCAGACGGTCGTCGGTCTGGGCGACATCACGATCGGCACCCGCTTCGCCTGGAACGGCTTCACCGTCAACGCCGGCGTCAAGCTGCCGACGGGCAAGGACGACATCGTCTTCGCCGATCCCGATGGCGGCCTGTCGCGTCGCTACCTCCAGCCAGGCACCGGTTCGACCGACGTGCTTGCCGGTATCCGCAAGGACTTCGGTGCGCCCGATTCGGCTTGGTCCGAGTTCGTGCAGCTGCAGGCGGAAGGAGCTGTCGCTTCCGACGTGAACTTCCGTCCAGGTACGACGATGTCGCTCGGCGCCGGCGTCCGCTACAAGCTGACCGATAAGCTCGCGGCCTCGCTGCAGGGATCGTTGATGCGTCAGTTCCGCGACAAGAACACCATGCGCCTCGACCCGACGACCCAGCGCCAGGTGGCCAACCCGACCAGGTCGGTCTACGACGAGGATCTCGAGTCCGGCGGCCTGACCACGAGCGTCGCCGTAGGGCTGTCTTATAAGTTCGGGGCTTCTGCCAGCGCTTACTTGTTCTACAGCCAGCCGATCGTGACGCGTAACTACGTCGCCAAGAGCGCTACCTCGCTCGTCAATCCGGTGCACGCCACCGCGATCTGGTCGCTGGGTCTGTCGCACTCGTTCTAAACTGACCTGCTCATCGCCTTCCGAGGCCTGCCGTATGAGAATACTGCAGGCCTCTTTTTGGCCTTTTTACGCAGGGCAGGGGCCTCATCTTCCTTGCGACCGGGGCCGCGGTCCCTCTATCTGCTGGCTGTCCCATGTTCACCTGCAGCAAGACCTATCGCGATATCCCCTTCGCTCACCGGCAACACCGGCACGACGGGCATTGCTCGTTTATGCACGGCCATAACTGGGGCATTGAGATCGAATTCGGCTGCGAGCAGCTCGACGAGCGTGGCTTCGTCGTGGACTTCGGCGGCCTCGGTTTCCTGAAGACCTGGATCGCGGACCACCTCGACCACGCCTGCCTCTTCGCCAAGGAAGACCCGGTCCGCGAGCAGCTGCTCAAAGATTACCCGAAGCTTTTCCGTCCGCTCGTCATCGACTCCGTCTCCACCGAAGGCATCGCCCAGTTCCTCTTCGAGACTTTTGATCCGATGGTCCGCAAGGAAACCGGCGGCCGCGCCTGGGTCCGGCAGATTATCCTGCACGAGGACACCAAGAACAAGGCGAGCTACCAGCCCAAGGCCTGACCATGGCTGAGCTTTATCCCGTCAATGAGACGTTCCTCAGTTGGCAGGGGGAAGGCGTCCATCTCGGTCGCAAGGCTTTCTTCATCCGACTCCAAGGTTGCCCGGTAAAGTGTGCCTGGTGCGACTCCGCGTCCACCTGGCACCCGCAGTTCGTTCCCAAACAGGTCCGCAAAGCTTCAGCTGGTGAGTTGGCCGACGAGGCTGCTGCCGCTAGCCCTGAGTTTGTCGTCCTGACCGGCGGTGAGCCCTGCATCCACGATTTGACCGCTCTGCTGGCCGCCATGGCCTCGGTCGGACTCAAGGTCCACCTCGAGACCTGCGGGGCTTACCCGATCGCCCCTGGTTTTGCCTGGGTGACCGTCAGTCCCAAGTGGGCTAAGCTCCCTCTGGCCGACGCCTTAGCCCGGGCGGACGAGGTGAAGCTCATTGTCGAGGCCCCGGACAGCATCAGCCGTTGGACTGAGGCCGTCGGCGGCACGTGGCTTAGCCCCAACGTCTGGTTGCACCCCGAATGGTCGCGTCGGGCCGATCCGGCCGTCTTACGGACCATTACGGAGCAGGTGAAGCAGAGTGGTGCCCCCTATCGGGCAGGGTGGCAGGTCCATAAGCCCTATTCGGCCGACGCTTTGGACCCGCGGGCCCGCCTGCCGGCGCCTCTGGGTGGCGATGTCGGCAAGGGTTTCTGAGCGGGCCGGCGCCGCCGCTCGGTCTCATGTCAGGGCTCGGGTTAGGGACTATCTTCGAATGGGAACTTTTTTTGCTTCACTCGGGGGCTGAACCCTCATTCAAAACGACCTCATGAACCGACCTGCCGTGCTCGCTCTTGAAGATGGAACCATTCTTCGGGGCAGGGCGTTCGGAGCTTCGGCCACCCTTTGCGGAGAAGTCGTGTTCAACACGAGCATGACTGGTTACCAGGAAATCCTCACCGACCCTTCCTACTTCGGCCAGATTGTCACCATGACGACCCCGCAGATCGGCAACTACGGCGTCAACGAAGACGACTTTGAATCCGCCCGTCCGCATGTCGCCGGTTTCGTCGTACGCGACCTTTCGCCGATTGTCTCCAACTGGCGCGCCACAACTGACCTGAGCACCTGGCTCGCGAAGTACGGCATCCCTGGCATCGACGGCGTCGACACCCGTTCGCTCACGAAGAAGCTGCGCTCCGCCGGCGTCATGAAGGCCTGCCTCTCCACTGAAGGCATCACCGACGAAGAAGCCCTCAAGCGCGCCCGCGCCTGGACCGGCACCGTCGGCGCCGACTTCGTCAAGGATGTCACCTGCAAGGCGCCTTACCACTACAACGCCACCGCCGGTGATTGCGAGGCCTTCACCGTCCCGGGCACGCACCTCAACAAGCCTAAGGCTCGTGCCACGAAGTACCGCATCGCGGCGTACGACTTCGGCGCCAAGACTTCGATCTTCCGTCGCCTCGTTGCCTCTGGCTTCGACGTCCATGTCTTCCCGGCCCGTACGCCCGCTGCCGAGATCCGAACCTTCAATCCCGATGGCGTCTTCCTATCCAACGGCCCTGGCGATCCTGCCGCCCTGAAGTACGCCCACGAAGCCGTGGCCGACCTCATCAAGACGTACCCGGTCTTCGGCATCTGCCTCGGTCACCAGATTATCACGCACGCCATCGGTGCTTCGACCTACAAGCTGAAGTTCGGCCATCGCGGCGGTAACCAGCCCGTCAAGAACACCGAAGAAGACCGCGTGGCCATCACCGCCCAGAACCACGGCTTCGCCTCGAAGCGCGAGGACCTGGAGCGCTGCGGCGCCATCGTCACGGAGGTGAACATGAACGACGACACCGTCTCCGGCCTGCGTCTCAAGGATAAGCCGGTCTTCTCCGTCCAGTATCACCCGGAAGCCGGCCCTGGCCCGAATGATGCGGATGTGCTCTTCGATCGGTTCTACGACCTGATTGCCAAGAGCAAGGGCGCCAAATAAGCCCGACGTCATGGCTGCCCGACTCCTCGCAGCCCTTTGTCTCGCCCTCGGCCTCGCCGGTTGCACCTCTTCGTCCCCGCGTTCCCCGGAGGAGGCCTTAGCCCGTCTCATCGAGGCCGCCGTCTCTGGCCATTCTGCCTCGGACCAGTATCAGAACGTCGATCCCGTCGACGAGGACACCATCAAGCAGTTCGTGTATGTCGAGGAGTGGCTGGACGTGAACGGCGAGTCCGTCGTGGGCGTTCGCCCGGGCGCGACGCCTGTGGAAGGCTCCTTCCGCTTCACGCGTTCCGCTGACGGTCGAACGACTTATCTCATTTCCTATGGCTGGCCTGGCCCGCAGGTACGCTCCCGCGTGCTCCGTCCGGCGCCCGGCTCGAAGATTATGCTCCTCGGCTGGTCAGACCTGCTGCCTTGGGAGCAGCTCGGAGCGGTCTGCGTGATCGAGACCCCGCGCGAGATGGCCGACGAAGAGAATCACCCGTGCAAGCAGGCGTTCGTCTTTAAGGTCGAGGCGCCCCGTTGAGCGGAGGCCTCAGAGCTCGACTTGCATGCCTAGCTCGACCACGCGGCCGGGTGGCAGGTTGAAGTAGGCCGTCGCCGAGAGGGCGTTGCGGTTGAGCACTTCAAAGACCTTTTCCTGAACGGCGTTGAGCGAGAAGCCGGTCGTCGCGCGGACAATCGTCTCACGGCTGAGGAAGTAGGTGGTCTCCATCATATTCGGCGTGATGCCGAGTTCCTTGTACGCTGCTTCCAGGACCGGGAAGACGTCCTGCTTCTCGCGGAAGCCGAATTTGCCCGTCACGCTGAGGACGGAGGGGAATTCCTCATGGCTCTCGACCTTGCAGAACTTCGGACCGCGCGTGTTAAAACTGATGCGGTCGGACATCGGTACGATGGCACGGTCTTCGTCGACCTTGAGGGTCACCACGATGATGTGGTCGTGGAGGGCCTTATTATGCTTGAGGTTATGGGCTAGGGCCATCGGCACCGACTTGGTCGAGCCAGTCATATAGACAGCGGTGCCTTTCACGCGGCTCAATTTGCCTGCGATGAAGCGGTCTTCGACGCTATCGAGGAAGTTCTCGAAATCATCGATGCCTTCGCCTTCGCTCATCTTCTCCTTCATCACCAGGCGCCCCTTATTCCAGACGGCCATGATGTAGTAGACGAGGAAACCGGCGGCGAGAGGGAGCCAGCCGCTTTCCAGAATCTTGGGTACGTTTGAGGAAACGAAGACGACCTCGAGTAAGATGACCGGCGCGACGAAGACGTAGGCCGTGACGGACGGGATCTTGAAGCGTTGACGCAGGTATTGTCCGAAGAGGATTGTCGTCACCAGCATCGTGAGACTGACCGCGATACCGTACGCGCTGGCCAAGTGCTCGGAAGACTTGTACTGCAACACGAGGGTGATGGAGCCGATCATGAGCATCCAGTTGATGATCGGGATGTAGATCTGGCCGGACTCTTGGTCTGAGGTGCGCTCGACGCGCATGCGGGGCAGGAAGTTGAGCTGGATCGCCTGCATCGTAGTCGAGAATGCGCCGGAAATCAGGGCCTGTGAGGCGATGATGGCCGCCAGGGTGGCGATGACGACGAGGGGGATCTGGGCCCAGTTGGGAGCCATATTGAAGAATGGGTTGA
>Ga0209500_10002155_pt1 | contig 14281 bp, 21 predicted proteins | sample S_140212_EF_Meta_FD_187323 | JGI IMG/M metagenome (GOLD analysis project Ga0209500, IMG submission 187323) | Freshwater microbial communities from Lake Simoncouche, Canada to study carbon cycling - S_140212_EF_MetaG (SPAdes) (version 2) | ecosystem: Environmental > Aquatic > Freshwater > Lake ... | reverse complement strand
ATTTTCCACTAGGTATGCTTTAGGATGCATTCTAAAACATACTTCGGAGATTTCACTTAACGCCTCTCTAACTCAAAGTATGCTTTAGAATGCCGTGTATCTCTACACGACATGATAGGATCAATACCCTACCCAGTAGTCTTACTAACATGTTGTCTCCATGCTTTCATGTATACTGTCCGCCCATTCTATACATTTAACGTTGTATTACGGCTCTCGTTGCCTATTCACGCTATCTATCAAGCAATACCAGCTAGCTTGTTAGCTTTCTTGGTAGCCTCTTGAAAGACTTTAGCACGTTGAAGTTTATTTTCTATCAACTGTGCTACTTGCTCCTTAGTCAAAACATGATTGCTAAACCAATCTTGTTTGTTTTCAGAAGTTTTGTATTCTATCTGTTCATCCATTTCTTGTCAAATCCTCTCTGTAAAAGCAAAAACCCCTGAGACTTTTTAGTTCCCAGGGGTTAGATAAAGTTGTTATGATGTTAACTTGTTACCTAGTCCCCGGGGTTCTCTCTTGGTTATCATTTGAACCGCGAATACTTGTTGGATATGCTGGTACAAAGGATACGCTGGCTAATGACTGCCATTGTCCCATATGCTTCAGCGTTTTACAAGTTTTATTCATCATAGTCTTTTATTTAGTCCTGGTTGTAAATTAGTGTAGTTAACGTATGTTTTTTACACCTTTTCTCAATTCATGCTGAAGTATAGCATAGATCGGAATTAATGTCAAATTGTTTTGGAAGGATTGATATTTCCAAATTAATTATTTTATCTCAACATTGTATTTCTTAAGAGAAGCCCCTTGATGAGCAATAACTTCATTAACATACTCGGGTCCGCCCACATCTTTTCCAAAATACACCTTCTTAAAATATTCTTCTGTCTCTTTATCATCTAACCATTCTTTTAAAATAGTTGACCATGCTTTGATTATCTTACTATCAGTGCCGGGCGGAACCCCGACAAAAAACAACTCTCCGTGCCGCCACGAAGGTATGCGCTTTTTAATATCTAATACATCTGCAGGGATAATTTTTCCAGGGCCGAACCCAAATACAATTTTTACTGATCCAGCATCTGATAGAGACTTAGCAGTGTTTAATGGAATCAGTGCTAAAGGTAAATGCTTTCCTATTACATCTCTTGATGAATCAACTGATGATTTGTAGGGGACCATTAGCACTGGATTGCTATTTAATTTTTCGGCTAATTGATTCATACTTAATATGTTACCAACTCCTTGCCATCCTACTTTAACATTTGAATCATTGTTTTTAATTGCCACCACTAAGTTGTCGTAGTTCTCATAAATACTGCCGGGGTATGTAATCATAACTATGCCAGATCCGCCAGTTGACATGAGAGGTTCTATAACTTTTTTACCTAACCTAGTTTCAGCGATCCAGGAGTTACTAGTAGCGTTCATCATTATAACAGAACCATCTCTGGGACTATCTAATAAATCAATTGAGGCAACTATTCCACCTGCACCCGGTTTGTAAGATCCTATTACATTAATACCCCTGGCTTCCATAAACTTTTGAAAATGTCTGTATTGTGCATCAACAATACTTCCTGTACCATAGGGCATTATAAATTTTACATTTTTTGGAATCTCTTTATAGGGGTCTGCCTGGGCAATTGACGCTAATAACAGCAAAAAAGCTATTATAATTTTTTTCATAGTTTATGAATTGTGTCTTTGCTACATTTTTTAAAAATTTCGTCAGTTTCGTCAGTTCTTACAGCAGTCAATATAAAGATCGTCCTAGGTAGACGACTCATGTTAACAGTACCATGCGGCACATTAAGAGTATCAAAGCAATGTATGTCTCCTGCACGCCATTTTGTAAAAATATGATTTCCATATTGCATCAGTTGGCCAGGCTCATAATCTTGTAGGGTTATAACCACACGAATTAGCTTGTGTGGCTCTGCTGGATATCGATGCCATAATTTATCAACATGCATGGGAAAAGTCTGCCCAGGAAACTGTGTATGTATACGGGTACGACATCTTTTCAATTTCCAGTACTCTGACATTTTCTTTAAGACTGGAATTTCTGCAATTTTTGGCTCAGGCACGACCTGTGTAAACTCAATGCCTCCAAATAAATTTCTATCGTATTCTTCTTGGCCATGCATAGGGCTGATGCCTCCTGGAAATCCGGGATGTGCTTGCTTAGTAGTAAGTTCATTCCATCCTACTTGTTTGGATTCATTTTCAAACCAAGGAATTAGTTCTGCAATTTCTTTTTTATCTTGTTCAGAAAATTCAAATCTTCCTAGATAGCTAAACCATTCATCTTCTTGGTCATCTTTCCATTTATCAAAATGATAATTGCTAAACTTTTCTTTTAGATAATCGTAATTACTTTCATATCCTGAGGCATCCTGATATTGAAAATCTAAAGGTAAAGATTTAAATTTTGCATTATCTTCGTATGTTTTTGGGTTCATTATTTTTCCTCTGTTTCGTATGCTATGACAACTAACCAATCTACTAGGTCAGTTTTATCTTCTACTAACTTGCCGGATATACCGTCAAGTGAAACAATATGTTTGCAAGTAGGTCTTTTTGCATCCAGTGGTGCCAATACACCTGTTTTCCATGGAATGTTTTTTAGATTCACGTTGTTGTTCATATGCATATTTATGAATCTAATGGCATTAGGTGAAATAACTTTGTTCTGCGAGATGCAAATAGCGGGGTCTTATCTGTATTAATCAAAAATCTATGGTCTATTTTATTTGTTAGATCACACATTACATTATTATATATTGTATTTAATGTAGATAATTCCGAAGATTCATGTGCCCATGAATACCAATCGCTTCTGTCTATATTAGGTTTGTCAACTTGAAACTTGTTAAAATCCCACGAATGATTGTATAATACTGATTTTAATAAATTTTGTTGTATATTTATATCATTGAAAATTTGGTTAACTTGCTTGTTAGGGGAATTAAGTAAATGTAAATGTTGTTTATTATGTTTGAAATATAAACCAGCTTGATATATCTGTTCCATTGTCAGTAATGGTAAATCACTAGTCCAATAGAAAGGTTCCGCATTCATTCCTTCTTCCATTAATGTGGACTCAAACGCTATATCAGTAAAATAAAAATATAAATTGTTATCTTGTACAAATAATGCAGGTTTTTCTATACCAAAAATATGACCAATATTATTGATATTAGTAGAAGCCATTTTTCTATCAACATTTATATCCAAACGTTGAATAATTGATCCCAATGCATTACGGGTAGCATTCATTTGAAGAATTCTATTTTGGATATTATTTTCAGTAGTTAGAGAATGTAAATTTTCAGTAAAGTCAACAATATTGATTTTAATTTCAGGATGGTATTGCTGTAAATATTTTAGAGTAGGTTGAATTGTGTAGTTAAATTCACTTGGTGCATTTTTTGCAGAAGTATCTTTATTGTTAATATTATAAAACTTACCATCTATCCAATGTTTAGGCCATCTGATTGTCACCTCATCTAATTTTATATTATTTGTTAAAAAGGTGTATAGTATATTATGACTATCAGAACCACCGGAATAATGTAGTACTAGATATTTATATTTGTCTCGGAGCTGTCTTGCTCTTTCCGCATATAACAGGGTTAGGTTTGTTTTACCTAGCAAAGTTCTATCAAATTTATCCCATATTGAATTATGGAAGTAAAATCCTACTTGGTATTTATTGACAGAAGCATATTCTAATGCTTTATGTTTTTGTACAAAAAGTTTTACATGGGTAGTATCATCATTCGTTACTACCCATGACCCAGTAGGCCTGGTTTGTATATCCATCTTATATTTCTGTAATTACTACCGGACTAGTGATAATACCATATATTTCATTATGCTGATCTCGTCTTTCCCAGGTAGCTTGGCAAATAGGATCGTTAATATAAGCTTGATAAGCTTCTAAGGTAGTCCATGTACCGGTATAGGTCAACGTTAATTCGTCCGGACTCATCGTATTGGTTTGAGAAATTATTGAGCTTGCATATGTAGCCGTAACATGATCCTTGAATTCCGTAGTGTAAATGTCGGGTTCATGAGTAGGAACTATATGCCATGGCGTAAATAGTGTAGAACGAGTATAAGTGCGAGTTGTTGTAATCATATTAATTTCCATTCATATGTGTATTTATGATTTATTTATGTATTTATTTTATATAGTCACTATAACTGCGGCCAGTAATCTCTATCCATAGTTCATCTAAGGTGCGTTCTACGGTGCCTCTATGAATCAATCCATTATATTTTTTTGATAAAAAATCTTCAAAATCGTCTATTAAATTATCAATATGCTCGAATCCGGTTAGTTTTTTCCTATCCAGCAAGTCACTATATGCTTCACGATATCCTATCAGTTTTGTAGAATTGACACCTAACTTACCAATATATTGATCCGAGATTAAATTCTGAAACCAGTTAAGTCTAGTATAACTTAGTACTAGTCCCGGAGTCCACTTAAACCACTGAGCAATTGACGGTATTCCTTTGTGTACCAAGTATCTATCCCATCCGGTATCATGTTCCTGATCGATCAATATCCAGCTAGCCGGCTTAGTATAATCATCATGGCTTCTGGACCACCTCGGATCACCTATCCCATAAACTGCAAATTCATTATCACCCACAAAGTCTAAAAATTTAAGATGCGGAAGGGCGCGGGGTCTATCTATTTGTGATATCTCACTAATTAATTCCGCATCATTTTCATAGAATTTACCTAGATTAAAATTTATTAATTTATATTCTACATTTAACATCAAGCAAATAGTTATTGCATAGCTAACATCATAAATATTCAAGTCATTTTCATATCTAATAATATAGGCTACCGGATTACTTCCGATATCCTTATATGATCGTAATACTAGGTCACTCTCGGAACCACCACTAAAAAATACACAAGGACGCAATCCGGTATAATGATCCATTGTACTTGTAGCGACTGATAACATTTCCTTTTTAAAGCTACTAACAACAACATTTGATCTAGTGTACATTGTATGAAACTTTTGATTCCCGTCAACTCTTCTACCAAACAACTCATCATCATATTTCCACTGATACCAGTTATTTTCACTGGTGTATATCATAATTCTACTTTCTTATGTGTTTTAAACAGGATATCCCATATAGGGAAGAATAAGCTATAATTGTAAGATGATCTATGGTGTATTAAATGCCATTTGCCGCTAGTCAATAGTGGTATATCAAAGTCTTTATTATGCTCAATTGTTTCTTGTATTAACGATGCCCATAGATAATAAAATATTGATATCCAATACTGTCCTGTAATTAAACTAAAAATTAAAGTGGGGATAACTTCAGTAATCCAAAGATCAATAGTACTATCCCAAGTATCGTTGAACAAGAATAAGTTATTCCAATGCCATGAAGTATGATTTGTCAATATATGTCTGTGGTGATCTAAGTGATACTCTTTAATAACAGGTATCTGATGTGCAATACGATGGATCCAATATAACATTAAAGTCCATAAAAAGAAGTACACTACATATATCATTTTTTAATTAACCGTATTACCAATCCTAAAATATCTATATGATGCCATTTTTCATCCACAAATTATTAATAGTCGTTATTTTTCTAATTTGCATATATTACCTTTGTATGAATATTTATACTTGCAAGTCATCAACCAACTAAATATTGTTATGCCCACAAAATACCCTATTATTTGTTCACCAATGAATGGAGTCAGTGATATAAGATTGGCAATTGCTTGTTACCACGCCGGGATATTGCCTAGTATTGTTCAGTATAGCTATCATATTAATTGGAAACTAGACTTGGATTTACTTGAAACCGGGTTAAAAGAATATGCCAATGCTACAAATTTTGGTAATCTATTATTTGCCGGTAACATTGCTACGTTTAATGACCCGTATGTATTGTCATTATTGGCTAAATATAATATCTCTCACATAGAAATTCTTGACCATGAGGACTTTAATAGTAAAGACATATATGATTTAAGCATTAGGTCAAAACAACACAATATTATAGTTAGTCCAAAATTGCTAGCAGGGTTTGACGATGTTAAAACTATATATGACAATGTTGGGCCAATAAGTTGTGTAACTATTAAAGGTCCAAATGGCGCCGGGCGTAGCATTGATTCTATTGAATTAGAATCTGAAATAGTAAAAATTAAATCAACCTATCCTGATATTATTTTGATAGTCTCCGGTGGTATTAACACTGGACAAGATATCAAAAAAATGATAGACTTGGGTGCCGACATGGTATCATTAGGAACTATATTCAGTATATGTGAAGAATCAAGCGTGTCAATAGTTACTAAACAAAAGATGATTGAAGCTACATATAATGATGTAGAAAGATTAACTAAAGGTGCTACTCAAAAAGCCCTAATATTTAGCTCAATGGACGAGCGTGACATTAACAATACAGTGGGGTTATTTAATGGTATACGTAACGGCACTAAAGGACATATATATACCGGTACTGGGATAAATTATATAAACAAGATTGAACCTGTACAAGATATTGTAGATAAACTAGTCAAAGATTTATGAATGTTGATAGTAGGTCTTTACTTTGTTAGCAGTTGTCATTATGTCAATTGCTTCATGGTAAGGGATATACACAACGTTTTTATCATAGTGATGCCATTTTTTGCTCATTATCCAAGGCACTTCTTCCGGTCCCTGATATTTAGAGAAGTATTCTAATTCATCTTTCCAATACTTTCCGTACATTATAGGTTTGATGTAAAGGTCATAATGGTCAATTAATGGAATAGCTTTATCATTTTCATAAGACAATCCATTATTAACTATGTTGTTGTGTGCATACATGTATGAAGTAACTACATCGTCTGTTATAATACTACAGAATATCTCCGAGGATTTCTCCCAACTAACAATATTACCCGGTCTATCTATCATTTCTAAACCTCTGACCCTAGAGTTAACAAATGAATTGGCGGTTTGTATTATATACCATTTACCATCTGTTTTTCTTTTAACTAAATCAGGACCGTCTAAACCTTGTATAAATGTGTATTCGGGTGGTAGTAATGTCAGAAAATGTTTATGCATTAATTGGTACGGTGGTATGCCCGTAATTTCATATTCTTTCATAACACTATCTTTTAACTCATCGGGATTTAATTCGATAATAGTAAGGTCTAAGTTATATTTCTTTTCTAAAACTTTTACACTATTAAGCTCAAAGTTGTTACAATCTTTTAAATAAAGAAATGCACATTTAATAGGTATAGATTGTGAAACAAAGCTATGTAATACAACTTGGCAATCTAAGCCACCGGACAGGGCTAGCATTATCTTGTTATTTTCTTTATATAAAGTACGTGCCTTTTCTTCACATTCTTGTCTGATATTGCCAATTGGTCTATCTGTTCCTTGCAAGGTAACTGAAAAAATATTATTCGTAAGGGATAGTTTCATGGTAATAAATATGTTGAAGTTATATTTAATACTAAACACACGAATGATTAATAAAAAGCTAGGGTACTATACCGTTAACGGTCTTGATTTTGATTCCAAAATTAAAGCTTTAACATATTCAATTCAGACTGGAATGAATGCCGAATGGCATTTTAATGATGATGAATATCAATCATATGACTGGACCAAAGAACCTGAATTGACCTTAGATGAATTATATGACATTAGAAGCAGACAATTGCGTGAAAAATATGATTATTTGATATTAAGTTATAGTGGCGGGGCTGACAGTCATAACATACTTATGAGTTTTATTCGACAAGGCCTTCACTTGGACGAAATAGTAGTCAATACTATGGAAAAAGGCAATAAAAAATCAATTAATCTCAATACAAATAATAAAAAAGCAACCAATGCGGCTGCGGAACATGATTTACAAACTGTGCCTAGACTTAAAGAAATAGCACAATTAATACCAAATACTAAAATTTCTGTATGTGATTTGACAGACTATCTATTTGATTATTTATTGGATAAAGGTGATGAGTCTTGGGTATTTGATAAGCGTGAGGGTTTAAATCCTGCGGGTATGACAAGGTTTAATTATATACACTTCTTAGATATAAGAAAACAATTTGATAAAGATAAATCTATCGGAATTATTATGGGCATTGAAAAGCCACGTTGTTTTATACACAAAAATAAATTTATTGTTAGTTACTCTGATCGGGCAACAAATATTACTACAATAGCTGAACACTTTAAAGAGTACACAAACAGTACAATTGAATTCTTTTATTGGAGCCCTGAGGCTCTAGACATTCAATGCAAACAGATTCATACCATAAAGCGATGGTTAGAAGCGTCACCTCAATATAGAGATTATTGGGATAGCGAAAAGAAATTAGACTTTACTACAATCAGATTGGTTCATGAAAGATTACTAAGAACAATATTGTATACTACGTGGGATGATAATTGGTATCAAGCTGATAAAGCACTAGGAGATTGGTATAGTGAGTTTGACCAGTGGTTTTTTGATGATTATAAAGATACAAATGTAGGACATATATGGCGTATGGGCATTGATTATGTAATCAAATCGTTAGGTAATTATATTAAAGAAAACAATGACGGAACAATTGACGGTCTAACAGTATTCTCTAAAAGATATCTAATAGGTGAAATGAAACCTTTTATTTTATTGTAATATTGTTTTTAATGATGAAATGTTTAATATCATCATTATTCTTTAATACTAAACCGATATCACTTAAGTTAGTGCTAGCTATAGGGAATATTCCAATATCAGTTAATTCATTAATGAATTGTTTATTTGTCATAATCTTATTTAAGTCACTTACAATCTTTTTGTTAGGATTCTGACTACCTACTATAATAGCTAAACTAGCATTAAAAGGAAATTTTTCATTATATAATGATTCCCAAGTATTAGCTGTTAAGCCTAATTGATGACTAGTAAGTAATACTGTCAACCGTTTATCGTTAATCCACTCTTTAACTGTAGGGTAGTTTGCAAACATACAATCAACATGCCCACCTAATATATCTAATACACTCTTTGAGCCGCCGGTAGAGTATGGAATAATTAAATGTCTTTTATTGATTTTATTGAATAGAACTTCTGTTGCTAAATGTTCTGAACTTCCAATTCCGGCTATAGCAAATGATAATTTATCACTCTTAATAACGTCAGGAATTGAAGTAAATTTTAAATCGCTACGACACACCAATACAGATGGCATGGTTCCAATGCTAGCAATTACTTTTAGATCCTTATGAGGATCGTAATCTGCTACTCCGGACAATGTATTATTAACATAGATTTGTGTCATAGTAGCAAGCATTAAACTATCATGCGTCATAATATGTTTAACAGCTATCTTACTTTGTGCGCCCGGACGATTGACTACTACATATTCATTGTTTGGTAAATATTTATGGATAAGTCGTGTTGTCTTATCACTCGGTCCCCCGGGGGAATGATGTACTGTAAATTCAATGCTAGCATGTGCAGTCTGCATTATAAAAAAGGTAACTAACAAGACTAACAATTTCATATCCATTAAAATTTTCACAATGTGGTTGTAGCTAGTCATTGCTTTATTGTCTACCAAACTTTGCCACGTCATCGTAGCTACCGTTATTCTCACTATTAAAAATCATTTACACTTTAATACATTTGATTATTAGGCCGGATATATCAAACTCCCACCATTTAATGCTATATGAATACTTCTTTGGATATCTATGGTGATTGTTATGCCAACCTTCACCCCAACTAGGTAAAGCCCAAATCCAATTGTTACAACTATGGTCTGATAAGTTGTAATTTCTATAAGAACCCCACCATGACTCTTTGTGGCCAGCGTAGTTAACCATATTACTCATAACAGCGGCTAGCACAACAGGCATCCAATGTAAAAATATCATTAGGTACCATCCACCTATTAAAAACAATGCTAGACTATACACAACTAATAATAAGTTGTAATATCTATGTAAGAACTGATGATATGGGTCTGTAATAAAATGCTTCATTCTCCATTTCATTTTATCATCTATGGGGTACTTCAATAAAAAGACACGCCACCCTGTTATCCACGGGCTGTGAGGATCACCTTCTTTATCAGATTTCAAATGATGTTTCATGTGAATGGCTACCCATACAATAGAACTTCCCGTATTAGCCATGCATCCCAAAAAGCTAAACAATTTAGTGAGTATCGGATGTGTAGTATAGCTTTGGTGTGTCAAATTTCTATGAAAGGTCACTACTATACCCAAACATACATATAGGAAATATCCGAATATACTTAACCCAATAGTATCTAAACCCACCCCGTAGTTATAGAATCCAATTAAACTTCCAATTAAACTTACCATTAAAAATAATTGGGTAGTGGGAGTGTTGCTGGTTAATAGTTGTTTCATTATTTTATTTATCTTCTACAAACCTGATTTTTTCCCAATCGGGTTGATATAACTCATCAATCTTATGATAAATTACCCATTGTTTAGTATAGTTAATGGTGACCGGAAAATCAACAAGGAACTGTCCATTGTAAAACATACTATTAATATTGCGTTTCTTTTCTATACCAAACCCAGAACGTTTGAAATACGGGATCAATCGTTTATTATAGTCATTAAATGTCAAGGCAATAGTTTTTATTTTGTGTTCTTTTGCCCATTTTAGTTGTAAGGGTAGTATATTTCTACCAATCACAAACTTTCCGCGCATCTCTTTATTAAGCCAAGTTCGTACTCCACCTAACGCAACATTATTATCAAAGTCGCTGATGTTCACTCCGGATAATGCTAGTATGTTGTTATTGTCATCTAACAAAACAAACATATCTCCTTTGTTATTCTTAAATCTATCAGATATATAAATTAAATAAGGGAACGTTGCGTTATTGTTCTCCCATTCATCCGCCCACATATTAGCATGACTAGGCTCAGATTTTTCTTTAAATGCTTGGTGGCAATAATCTAATATCATATCTTTGTTAGTGATATGGTATTCATTTTCAAATATACTTTGGACTTTCATCGTTTGATTAAATTAATAAATACTGAGACTGGATCAAATTCATACTCTCTTACTTTAGTAGATGTTTTATCTGCATTTGCATGATGATTATTATGCCATGCATCACCTAATATAAATGGCCATAACCAAATATTATTTGTGCTATTGTCTTTTGTTTCAAAATTTCTATAACCATATATATGTGCAAACTGATTAAAACTATTTTGACTTAGATGAATTAAAAAGACAGGTAGTATCCATGTAAAGTAAATCAACTGGACATTGACAAAACTCAAAACAATTAACCATATAATAATAATCAACAAATAGTATTTGTTTATGAACATTTGTTTAGGATTCATTAAATCCTTTACAATAAACAAATTGGGTTTAGTTTTTGCTTCAATAGGTTTGAATCCAAATAGTTTAAACCCCATAGTTGTAGGGCCGTGCGGGTCTTTGTCAGTATCACTAAATGCATGATGTAATCTATGAATATAGACCCAACCTAATGGACTACCTCTTCCAGTTAATATTGAAATGAACGTAAAAACCCAATGTAATATAGGATGCATTTCAAAACTTTTATGCGTGTAATATCTGTGTAACGTCATACTTAAGCCAAATATACTGTAGACATAAAATGAAAATAGTGTCAACAAAACATTCAATAGAGTGAGATCAAAGTAAAATAACCCGGTTATTGATGCAATTACTGTAAATAGTTGAATCTTATTGAGAGTATGGGCATTAGATGAGAAGAAATTCATAGTCTTATATTTATATAAATAAATGACTATGGATGATTATTACCTATTTTTAAACTACAGCCCCACTCATTTAGTAGAAATGATGTATGAGGAAGCCGAGAAAAACGAGAATTACTATCTAAGTCCGTCTAAGGTGTTAAGATGTGATGTAAGTAAAGAATTACGAACAGAGCTATCAAAAATACTAAATGCTACTTTTTCTGATTGCGGGTTTTTAAAAACAATGCCCTTACAAAATTATCCAAGACATACTGATTTTTATAGAATAGCGGCTATTAATATGCCCTTATTTGAAGAAACAAATGAATTTCAATCATGTGTCTTTATCGGTGAACAAATAGAAACAATTAAATATACTAGTAATTATTTTACTTTGTTAAACGTGATGAAGCCGCATGGAGTAACAAATAGTAGTACTGAAAAAGAAAGAATAATTCTATCCATGGGTTTTAGAAATAATTCATATGATGGTTTGGTAAAAAAGTTCAAAGACGGGACATTGATAAATGATATCAAATGATTTGTTATGCGATACCAATATTAAACTTAACAATGAGATAATTACAGAATTAATTGATTTAGTTGACCATTCTGAATTTTATCTTAGTAAAGGTAAATTTTGGCGATACGATATTACTGACGAATTAAAAAATAAACTACAATCAATTTTCAGTTTTGAATTTTCAGATTGTGGTTTTTTAAAAACTATGCCAAATCAAACATATCCATGGCACAAAGATAATACAAGAATTTCCGCTATTAATATGTTAATAATAGAATCCAATTCAGATTTTGTTACTTCATTTATAGACAACAATTTAAATATAGTAAAGGTAGAATACAGACCCTACATTTTTACGTTATTCAATGTTCAACAATTTCATTCTGTTACAAACAATTCAGAACATACGGAAAGAATAATATTGTCTATTGGTTTTAAAGAAAAAACATACCAAGAACTATTAGAGGCATTCTTATCCAATAGTCTTATAAAAAAATCACCATTGTATAGTTATGCTGTTTTATAAAAAATTAAATGTGAAGAATTTTGATTTAATTAGGGATGAATTAGAGAGGGCCACTACCGATGAGGTAAGTAAGAGTCTTAGATTTTGGGACGTACCATTTAACTGGTTTAAGGATAATTCCCCGCTGTTATATGAGTTTATTGAATCACATAAAAAAATGCCAATTAGATTGTGTCGTTTTTATTTAACACCCAAACAGAATGTATTAATACCGCACATAGATGGATTGACAAATAATCGATCACCCATAGGGTTAAACATTCCTATTATAGGATATGAAAACACTACTATGGATTGGTACGATTGTCCTGATGATAATCTAATCGATGGTAATTATGGTTTTAATAAAATTACTGCCAGCATAGTGATAGATTTTACTAAACTACGTCAAATAGATACAACAATAATTGACTGTCCCACATTTGTTAGGACTGATATAGTTCATGGTATAAAAAATTACAATTCATCTCTTAGATTGGTATTGAGTATTAGATTTTCATATACAGCTACATTCGGTAAACAATTTGAAGATGTTATGAATATAGCAGAACTATGACTACTTACTCAAATAGTTTCATATTCATCTTTTCCACATCCGCATTCTGGACATAAAAAATCTTCTGGTAGTTCATTCCACTTACCTTCTGTTTCTTCATCGTGTACATGGCCACAAATTACACATACATGTTCCATTATACTGCTCCTTTTGTTAGTTCATCAAGTTTAGCTTGATATGCTTCTGCATGACGCTTCTCTACTTTAGCTAAGGCTGCAAAACGTTTTTCGGCTTTCTTTAATATTTCTTTAAATTCACTAGCATGACGTTGTGATTCTTCTATTTGATGTTGTGCTTCTTTGGCTGCACCTAAGTTGCCTTCAAATTCTGCAATCTCACGGAACTCGGGATACATAACTTGGAACTCATAAGTCTCACCCTCAATAGCCATCTCTAAACATTGTTTAGTGTCTGGCTTCTTAATAAGCAATTCTAAATGACCCCAGGCATGTTGCAGTTCCTGATCTGCTGTATGCTCAAAATGTTTTGCAATATCTTCATGCCCTTCAGCACGTGCAATCTTTGCAAAATAACGATATTTAATGTGTGCTTGGCTTTCACCAGCTAGTGCCCCTTGAAGGCTAGTTATAGTTTCTGACATAGTTTCTCCTTTGTGTGTAAATCATTCATCAGATGGATTTAATCCATTACTGTGTTTATCTGTTGTTTTTTCAGTATCCTGAAACAAACGTTTTTCTTGTGCTGTTAATTTATCTTTATGCGACCTACGTGGGTTACCACATATATAACATTCTTTATTACCACAATCCATTACATGATGTTTTGTTAATCTATGTGGTTCTTTTACTACTTTATCTTTAGTAGTTAATCCGTGTGCTTTTGCTATCTTAACTTGTTTCTTAACTGCTGTTTTA
>Ga0209500_10002151_pt1 | contig 14289 bp, 14 predicted proteins | sample S_140212_EF_Meta_FD_187323 | JGI IMG/M metagenome (GOLD analysis project Ga0209500, IMG submission 187323) | Freshwater microbial communities from Lake Simoncouche, Canada to study carbon cycling - S_140212_EF_MetaG (SPAdes) (version 2) | ecosystem: Environmental > Aquatic > Freshwater > Lake ... | reverse complement strand
AATAGATCAAACCCTGTACCATTTTCTAAATTGCTTTGTGTGCAGAAGTCAGCGATGATGTCCAGGGCCGCATTGACTTCACTGTCCATGTCCATCTGTTCATATTGGTTATAGCGTTCTGTGCGATTTGGATGGCCGATATAAACTTCTGGTAGTTTGCTAGCAAAGTTACGATAGCCCGGATCTACTGCGTTAGTACGTCCACTGATAGGACTCATCGATCCACTGGTTTCTGGGTTTGCTGCTTTGAAATATTTTGTCCAAGCCATTGTATAATCTCGTTAATGTAACAGTATTTATCAGGTTAATAACTGTTCTGTACTATTTGTGATGTTAGGCTATTGTTGTTTTGCATGACGCGGAGGATTTCGGATAGCACACCAGTTTGTTGATGTACTGCGGCTGTTATACTACTGCTATCCAAACTAACAGGGATTGAACGGTTATTTGGTAATGGCACTACTGCTTCTGTACCATGTAGCACTTCATTATACCCACTCTCTGGACCTTGAGATATACCGCCTAATGCTTTGCCTTTTTGGCGATCCATTGCCCATTGGTTTATATTATCAGGATTTACAAAATCTGGACCAACTGCGTATGGATTGGCCCTATTTCTAGTTTTTTCGGCATTTAGATCAAATCCACTTGCTGGTGTTCGTTTTGGTCCTTCAAGGATTCCGGCATCTATTAATTTTTGTCTAGCCTCTAGTAAGATTTTAGGAACGTCGGTAGCAAATCGTCTCAACGCCGGAGTTACATCATTTTGCAATGCCACTCGCATATCATTCAATCTATCAGTGGCAAGATTGATATTTGTATTAAATCCGCTACTTGTTTCGGCAGCTTGATTTACAGTACCAGTTAATTTGTCTAATCCACCATTTTGATATGCATAAGCATAACGTGTTTTTTCTGTAAGTGCTTCTATGGTGTCGCCAAACGCTTGTGTGTGTGAATTAGCCGTATCCATGGCCAATTGTTGTTCGTGCCCTGATGCCGTAAAGCCCTGCAGATTGTCTGATACCATGCGATCAAAGTCTGCAATATTAACATTACCTGCACGTATCTGTGCACCAATGTTTTCAGCTACATCTTTATAGCCAGCTTGAATAGAAGCAAAGTCTGTAACTGCAAAGCCACGGACGGCCTGTTGGATAGCTTTTTGCAGTACTGGTGGATATTTTGCACTAGCTACAGTGTAGTCTTCTAATGCCTTGGCATTACCGCCCGTGGCTTTAAGGAATCTAGTTTGGAAACCAAATGATTCAGTTAGGCGTTTTGATTCTGCTACTTTTTTACGACCATCTTCACCTGTAATTTCTTGTATGACTCTTAAGTTCTTAGCATACTCTAGTGTTTCTTTGGCTAGTTCTTCTGGTACTAGTTGACGACCAGCACGCTTGACCATACCAATAACATCTGCAGCTAGGTCCCCTTGTTCTTCGATAGTAAATCCAAGATTCTGCATTTGGTCGCGGAAGGTGATTCCGCTTTGACCTGTCATCTTAGTAAACTTACCAACGGTTCCAGATAATAGTTTGGTTGCTTCAGTTACACCTAGCCCACTGTCAGCAAGATTATAAGAATTCCTAGATAGTACACCAGCAAATTGTTCTTGTGATAATGCAGCTTCTGTTTGTAATGTTTTAAATTCATCCATGCCACCAGCAAATACTGCGCCAGCACCTGCAGCTGAGTTATAACTCTTGGTTAATACTTCTAAGGCGTCACCGAGTTTTTGAACTCTGAATTTAAATATGTCTGTGGCTTTATCACTAAGGAAGTTAACTAGTTTTGCGCCAGCGGTAAATAACCCCGCGGCTAAGAATGCAGTACCACCTGAGGCTATACCAGCGGCTGTAGCTAATAGTGCCATTGGTCCAGCGGCGGATTCTACTGCACCGGTCACCCCATGTAAGGTTGTGTTAAAATCATCGGCGGCAGCTGTTTGCAGATCTGCAGCTAGCCTAAATGGTGAGCTTCCGCCCATCAATCCACTGACTGTGGTTTTAGCTTGATTTATAAAATAATTAGCATAACCTGCTAGTAGCACTCCGCCAATACGCAGTCCAGCATCAGTGATATTTTGGACGAATCCCAATCTTGCACGTTTTTCTAGTTGATCTAGAGCAGCTCGCTTTTGTTTGGCTGTTGTGTATTCTTTAGTATCTTCTTCAATGGCCTCTTTAAGTGATGCTAGTGCGTCACCTGCGTTTTTATAATTAGTGCCAGATTTCTTTACTTCTTTATCTAATCTAGCCATCTGATCAGACAATGATTTTACAGATCGACGGGCAAATTTGTCCACGTCAACGCCAGCAGACTTTAACGCTTCTCGTAAGGAATCAAATTCGTCTAGGAGTTTCTGCTGTTCAGGAGTTAAGTCGGCCATGTTTTTCGCTTATAAATATAAAGTACACTCTATTATATTTATAGGATTTCAAAACCATGTCTGATAACTCAGCAAACCCATTAGCCAAACACTTCAGGCAACCAGCGATTTACACTAAATTGCCCAGTCAAGGTGAGTTTTGGCCTGCTAGCACACTAGATTTACCAGCAAATGGTGAGATTCCTGTATATCCGATGACTGCTCGTGATGAGATCGTCCTACGCACACCAGATGCATTATTAAATGGTCAAGGTGTAGTCGATGTACTACAGAGCTGTTGTCCGAGCATCAAAGATGCATGGAAAATGCCTAGTATTGACGTAGATGCTGTATTGATAGCAGTACGTATCGCTACTTACGGTAATCAACTTGATGTTGATGCTACTTGCCCACATTGTAAACACCAACAGGCCCTAGGTATCGATCTGTCTTATATGCTAGACAATGTCAGGGTTCCTAGCTATAAAGAAAAAATCAGTTTTGATGATGTTAAAATTAAACTACACCCACAACACTATTTCAGCGTGAATAGTGCTAACCAAATACGATACGAAGAACAGCGTATTTTAGGCACCTTATCAAATGCAGAATTAGATGATGAAGTCAAGCTAGCAGAATACTCAAAGCATATCACACGCATAGTAGACTTAAATTTAGATATCATAGTCAACAGCACGCAGTATATCGAATTAGACGACGGTACTATCGTCAGTGATCCGGCGTTCATCAAAGAATTCTATTTAAACTGCGATTCAGCTGTGGTACACGGCCTACAAGACAAACTTGATACTCTAGCTAAAGAGTCTGGCCTAGCTCCAATTGAAAATACCTGCGAAGAATGTAAAAAGACCTATTCCTTACCATTGGAGTTTGACTACGCAAATTTTTTCGTCAGAAAATCTCACAATTAAGCTCTGACCAAATTTCTGAGTTACTCTCAGAATATGAATCCGACGTTAAAAACATACGCAGAGAAGCTCTACAACTATCATGGTATATGCGTGGTGGATTAAGCTACAATGATGCTATGACCCTATCGATACAAGACCGTGAATTGATCAAGAAAATCATCGACGACAACATGGAAACTACCAAAAAGACGGGTCTTCCATTCTTCTAATATCCCATGTAAGTATCCCAAAGCTACATTCATTAAACTCCATTACTATGGTAGTACCACATGAGTAAATAGTTTACCCATTGCGAAAGCAGTGTTGGTTTTAAAGGAGGTCCAGAAGATGGATATCTTAGCAACAGTAAAGAAATGGGCGGGTGCCTTGTCAGATACAGCAGTGAGTGTTTTGGCACTGATGATCGTGTTAGAAGTATTACTCAAGGGAGCAGCTCTTCCATTCCTACCAGCAGTTGACGTTATTGGTAACGTTACTGGAATCGTCAAAACATTAGGCGGTGAAGGTGTTGTTGGTTTAGTGGCAGTATGGGTACTGTATTCAATTTGGAAGAACAAATAAGTCTTAGGTTCTTTTAGTTATAAACTCAGCGTGGATATTCATTTATATTCACGCTTTTTTATTGGCTATTGTCTCGACCCTATTAAGATGTCTGCGACATCTGCATTTCGCTTGCGCTCATGCTTTTCCTTCTACTCTAATAACTTTGATTTATTGTTAGTTCTTCTTGCTTTATCTAGATCTTTCCGTCGTAATTTACCTACAACAGGCAAATTACAACGAAGACTTTATCTGAGTCCTTCTCGCGTACTAACTAAAAGAGATTGCATTCACTTGCACGGAAGCGGTCAGCCTGTACTCCCTACTCTAGATTTTTCTGGCGGTAGCATCCATGGCCATAGTTAGCTAACCATGGATTGCTCTCGGGTCGGTTTGGTTCGGAGCCCGAATCTTTTGGTTTTTATACCTAAATTGATTGCCGTGTCGTCCTGTAGATAGTCTTCTCTATCTGTTCCAAGTAGGCATGACCTACCATCTCCTCAGGACACAGAAATACATCTGCATCATTGACTGATTTATTCGTTTATTATTAAATCTTTTACGGAGCCTTTACCAAGTTTAATCTGTATGATACCGTTGTAATTGTTTTCTTTCAACAGCACACCTTCCTTAAATTGATAGTACGCTTCCATGTAGTTGGTTTCACCGCGGCTCTTACATAAATGTATGATCTCACGTGTAAACTTGTCTTTTCCTAGCCTAGTCATATCTTCAACTAATCTAGCAGATGAGCCCCAATAGTCTTTCCAATCAGTCTCAACTGTTTCCCTGCGCTTGTTTTTCTTGCCTTTTAGAGGTGGTCTCTTTTTGATGGTAGTAAAATATTTTCGGCCAATATAATCGTAGCCATTTGTAGTATTTGTTATTCTGTAGATAAAGCCATAGTTGTCAGCGATATCCTCAGACTCAAAAGGTACACCATTATAAGTCCAAGGATAATCATATGACATAGAGTTATTTATTTAGAACCTAGTGCGTTTTTCTTCTCTTGGATTTCTGCACGTCTAGCCTTGGCTAGTTTAGCTAGATCACCTAGAGCACCACGAGCACGTGCCGCTGAAGCCTTAATACCTTTGCCTTCAAATTTTTCTGATTCTGCTACATATAGTTCTACTGCTGCTAAAATATCATTATGAATTGCCATGTTTACTTTTCCTTTTTAAAATTATACTGCTACTACTCTTGCTTGTTTACGGGCGATTTCTTTCGTAATCTTTGATTTATCTTTCTTACGCTGTGTCTTGCCGACTAGTTCCGTCAATTGTGTGATATTCAGTGGCCGTAGTCTTGGTTTACCACTTTTATATTGTAGTGGATGATTGTGTCTTTTACTTGGGTGAACTCTTGCTGTTGCTCCGCCTGCCATGATATATTCCTTTTTGTTATTGACTAAAATACATAGTATATAGTGTATATTATTTCTAAATTGTTAATTATTGAAATTTTGTTTTTGATACCATAAAGTAAAAAATTCTTGACTGGTTTGGGTTATATTCAAAGATAATAAATTAGTTAACTGTTCTAAATCACCGTTAATTAAAAGATCAATTGGTATGGATTGATCAAACTGATCATCAACTTGAGTGGGTGTGTCTTTCTTGCCGTGTCTTTGAAAAACTTTTAGTAAGTAAGAAGCATATAAATTTTTTTCTTTAAATTTTTTAATTAATTTTTCATTATTTTGAGAAACATGTTTCTCGACAGTTGCATCATTAACTAATACCTTATTCACACAATTTTTTAGCAACATATTATAATGATCAGGAGTATATGTTATTCCAACCAATTGAATTTGATTTTTTAAAGTTTTTTTAATAAATTTAGCTTGATCTATACGATGTGTACCTATAATATAATTTTTTAAATTAGAAACTTTTATCAAATCTGCAGAACTCCATGTTTTAAAATAAAAAGTTTCTTGTTCTTCGGTATAAAAATTAAAAAAATTATTTGTGTGATTAAATGAATAACAAACCTTTCCGGAGTTGTCTACATATGGAGTATTACCAGCAGAAATATATCCAGAATTAATCAATAGATAAGTTATAATATCTCCAAAACTTCCTGGTGCCCAATATAAACAAATATTTTTCTTTACCATTCGGTTGCGTATTGTTGATTTACCACTGATATATTACATTTAGTCTTGCATTCAGTCCAGGAAAAATTTTCAAATTTCTCGTCCCAGAATGCATCTTTTAACACAAGATCTAGTGATTTTTCATTTAAATTAAAACTCCGACCTAGGTCTAACCACTCATTATTATGCGAATAACGATTAGCCACCCAACAGCAAGGAAAGAAATCTCCTTGACTATTAATGAATAACCCCTTAGCACCAATGCCACACAGGGCCTTAACACCATTTATTTCTTTAGCTGTTTGGTATAATGCTAGATTGGTTTCATGTCCTGTTGTGGATTCTATGCGCTCAGAAAGATTTATGATCTCTCTTTGGAATCTATAATTACTGCTGATTAACTCATCACGCGGCTGTAACTGATCACCCTCAGGATACGCTGAATAAATCTTGTGAAACTTAGTACTGCGAGTAATTTGAAATTGATCAAATTCTAATTTTTTTGCTAACTGCTCCATATCTTTTAATCGATCTTGATTAAAACTAAAAGCGATAGAGTCCCAAGTCATGTAAGCATCACTGACAAATCTGAATGCTGTAATACCTGCTATAATACTATTCCAATTGCTATTGATTCTATATTGTTCGTTGCTAGTCTGATCCCACCCATCTAAACTAAAATGTATATGATCATTATGATCTAACGTGATTCCTAGCTGTTGCCACCATTCCGTGCTTTTATAACTTCCGTTAGTAACAATAACAAATTTAATTGGTTTGATGCTTTTAAAATATTTGATTACATCTATTAGATCGTGAGAATAAATTGGGTCGCCATCATCACCGCAGAATGTAATTTTTTCTACATTATTCTCGATAAACTCTGGAGTAAAATTCTGTTTAAAGAAATCTAATTTAAGTTCAGTGTTGACTAATGTGTCAGGAACTTCTGTGCGGGCACAGCGTGGGCACTTTAAGGTGCACTTGCTAGATATTTCTATGTGCCAATGCCAAGTTGCTAGTTTCATACAATATCAACATCTGTATTATAACTAGTAAACCCGTTCTCTTTTACCACAGTAAGCACATTATTAACACGACCGCCTAGTTCGTCTCTGTGCGATACCAACCAAATTGATTTGTGTGAATCTCTAGACATCTTCTTAAGGATAGCCATGGCGTTCTCTACACCACTAGCATCCATACCACTGTCAATCAATTCATCGATGAATAACAAGTTAATTGGTTGATACAATGACTCCCATACATCACGGAAGCTCCACGACAATGAAAGTATCAAACGATTACGTTCACCTCTGGATAAGTTATCAAAATCTAGTTCACGGCCTAGTTCAGTGATGTTGACGCTTAGGTCATTCATAAACACCACGGTATGGGGTAAGCCAATACGGTCAAGATATTGGCTCAGTCTGGCGTTCAAGTAGCTCAGATTTTGATCGATGATTCTTTTACGGATATAAGAATCTTTATTAGTTAATAGTTTATATAGGAATTCTTGATGGTCCTTAATACGACTAAGCTCATTCATCTTAGTATAATCAATCTCAGCAAGTGCAGTTGCCTTCATATCTGCGATCTGTTCAGTGTACGGATCTTCTTCTGCGGTCTTGCTGGTGATCTGTTCTTGTATGCTGGCGATACTGCTACGATGTTGGATAGCAAGACCCTCATTGTCATAGAATGTCTTGGGCTGTGAACCTAGCTCACCCAATTCTTGTTTTACTAGGATCAGTGCTTCTAAATCCCCAGCATGGACACCTTGTTGTGTTTCGGCATCTTTAAGTTTGCTTTCTTTAATCGCCAATAGTTCTTCATGTTTGCTGTCGTGTAGATCCTGCCCACAGGTATTGCATTTATGTTCACGCAGAGTGGCAATATCACCAGTCAGGTTGGCGATACCTTTGACTTCACGTGTTAGGTCCTGCTCACTGCGAGTAATAGCCTTGTCTAAGTCTGCTAGATCTTTACGCTTTTGATTATAAGTTGATAACTCTTTGTGTGCAAGAATTTCTGCATCAATATCTAATTTAAGTAATTCATCTAATGCTGTCTGTAACTTGGCGACATCATCTCGACGTTTGGTTAACCATAACATCTGACGACGCTGTGTAGCTTCGATCTGTTCTTCAATACGTTTATTGGCATCAGCCACTGCCTTGATGTTGGCTTCTTCCTGTTGTATGGCGTCCTTTGTAGCCTTACTCTGCTCTTTGAGTAGTTCTGCTTTCTCACTCAATAAAGTAATACCCAACAGTTGCTCGATTATAGCACGTTGATCGTTTGGCTTTAATGCTAGAAATGGTTCTGTATATGTATTCAGAGCCACCACGTGCTTGAACATCTCATGACTCATGCCCAATAAACGTTCAATTTCTTGCTGTGTTTCTCTGCTGTCACCTTGACTGTTATCGTCTTTGGCTTCTTGTTCCTGTTCACCAATATAGAATTTTAATACATTAGGTTTACGTCCACGTTCAATTTTATAGTCAACGCCATTGACTTCAAATTCAATAGTGACTATCATGGCCTTGGTATTAGTCTTGTTTACCAGATTATCTTTACGGATGTTAGTCAGTGCTGTGCCATATAAGGCATAACTTAGAGCATTAATGATAGTAGTTTTACCAGTACCATTTCTAGCACCTGTGTCGTCGCCACCTAGGTCAATATTTTCACCCAAGACCAATGTCAGATCTTTACGGTCAAAATTAACAGCCTGGGTACTATTACCCACGCTCATGAAGTTTTTAACTGTGAGATATTTTATACGGAACAAATTATAGGTGCCTGTAGATATCTAATAATAAATTTGGATCGTAGTGTTCACTAGCAATATTAGTCAATTGACTAGTAACAATACTATCGATACTTTCAAATTGGATATTGCCTAGCATGATGTCAGTACCGATATCAACATTCTTAACTGGCAATAATGTTAATTCACGCAGTTGGTATGTGCCAACAAATGTTTCTTTGATAAATGTCGCTTCTTCGTAACTGATATCAATGTCTAAATTGACCCGACAATGCATGTTTGGTAATAACAATGCCTCTGGAGTTTTAAGCACATCACTTAGATTCAACACACGATATCTAGGTTGTCCTGGCCAAGTACGGAACACAGGCTCTTGGCCCCACTCGATGATCATCATGCCACGATTGTCATCACCAGCATCAGCATAGTTATGTGGGAAACAATTACCCATATAGGTAATGTTACCACGTGTCTGACGTTTATGGAAGTGTCCTGTGAACACCTTTTCTACACCATTGAATGCACCTTCTTTGATCTCACCAGTGTCTGGCATAGCAACCATGGCATTCATATAGAAGTGTGGTAGTTCTAAATGCCCAAACATATACTTGGCTGAGATCTTACCTAACTTTTTATGATCATCGCCAACTAGCCAAGGAACGATACTGACATCACCTTCTTTGTAGAAGTCATTGATGATTTCAATATTTGGAATATGACGTGCCCACTCAGCTGACTGAATATCACGTTTATCTCTATAGTATAGATCGTGATTACCTGGAATAAAGAACACACGATCAAAGGCCTTGCCTAACAACTCTAGAGCAGTAAGACTATAATTCAGTGTGACTATGTTGATTGCCGCACGATTGTTATGCCAATCACCTGTCATGAAACAGGTATCACAGCCCTCAGCTTTGGCGGTTTCTATAAACCATTTGACAAAGTTAAGACAATCGTCGTTGTGTGTAGCACTGTTAGACTTTAATCCAAAATGGATGTCAGTCAGAACAGCTGCTTTCTTAAATAGATTAGCCATGTATTATATTATACCTTATTAAATTCTATTTGTCTAGACATAAATCAGAAATAAATGGTTCTAATGAATCGGCCCATAATAAATTACTTTTCATGCCCGGGTGTTGGCGATCATCGGATAGATCAACGGACCTTTCAACCCAAGACTTGTCTGGAAAATTAATCCAATTTAATTGTTTTACTATTGCAATAAGATTTTTAATCACATTAATTTTATCTAAGACATAAGAATCTGGACGGTTCTGCAAATCTAATATATCTACAAGTTCTTCGGACAAATTTTTGAATCCATCAGAATATTCTACGTTATTAAATTCCGATAATAAATTATCAAATCCTAAACAAAATCTATAAGGCACCTTATTTTCTAATAATCTAGCCAGGGTGATACAGTCCAATAGCCATTGTTTAAGTAACATATATTGATTATTAAACTGTGTGAATAGCATTTTTCCAAGTAACTTGGCATCGGTAGTTGCTAGTCCGGCTCCAAATGCACTGCCATTGACAATACCAGTGAAATCATCTATGTTATTCTGCCCTGTATAATACCACCATCTTGAAAGACTTGACCATTGTACGATAACAGCATCATAGTGATCTAGTGACAGTGCTATATTTTCAATGGTCCTGAGTGCAATTTCTCTATTGCTCATACCACCAATGGCTATATTGTTAAAATTTATCGGATATCTGCCGGATAGCACAGATGTATAATGATAACTTTTAAAATTATCGGGAGTAAACCCACTGTCGTAGGTAAATGAACAACCGCAAACTAATATATTTTTATTCTTCGTAATGGCCACCACCTGCACCCCAATCACCTTGACGTGTATAACTTGGACTATAGTTGTTCATCTCTAAAATATCATCACGGATATTTTGGTTACGTTTTTCTATATTAAGTACACGAGTAAAGCTGTTGGTAATAGCCGCAGTATAGTAAGCAAACGGATTTTGACTCTTTGCTTCATCAAACTGTAGGCCAATTTGACTTAACTGTAATAACGCTTGACTACGCATCTCATCGTTGTAGGTATAACCACGCCAGTTGCTACGTGTGGCATAACGTTCACATAATTTAATAAACATGTGTGCTAGTTTATTAGTCATAGTGCCGTGATCTTTAGTGAACTTACCCTTTTCTAAATCACCTTTCCAATGGCTCTTGCCCACACACACCGGAGTTAATTCTTCTGTGACCTGATAATGTTGGAACGGTGGAAAGTTTACTTTGGTATATTTTGCAGGACCTTTGACAGCTAGATTGGGCTCATCATATTCTGTTTCGGGAATCTCATCATCATATTCTTCCTGAGCTTTGAGATCAGCTTTTTTCTGTTTAACTTCGTCGATAGGTATATGGTCCCAGGTCATAACACGGAATACCACATCAGTTACGGGGATATCTTTAGTGGGAGTTAAAAATTCATCCAATTTACGTTTATTGCCTAACAGTAGTTCTGCTTCTTGGGCTTCTTTAGCTAGCCGTTCTGCACGAGCTTTACGTGCTTCCTGAACAGATTTCTTAGTAATCTTGTCAACACCAAGGACGATCATGTCATAACTTTTTACGTCATCGCTGACGAAACTACAATAAGTTAGCTTACTTTTTGCGATTTCTTTAAGAATATCTTTATTGTTTAGATAATTTACCTTTCTAGCCATGTTTACGTTTCCTTTTAAACTACTACTATTATACAACCTATAAATACATAAAAGCAAGAGGTATTTATATTATGGCGTTACCAAATTTTTCTAGCATAGCAAAATCAGTGACCAGCTTCGCACAAGGTACTAGTATGCCTAAGAGCGGCAGCACTGTATTTGACATCTTAGATCCAGCGAAACAACGTAGGATGATATCAGGCCTGCCGTTCGGTGGTGGTGCTGCACTGTCTAAGTTAATTCCAAATTTTGGATTTTCGGGTGGAGCCGCAGGTGGTGGAGCCAGTGCTGCTGGTGAAGATGATTGGCGTGTACGACTAAGTTTAGCTGATAGTGCTACCATATTTTATAAAGACACATCCACTCAAAATTCAATTATGGCTCCATTGATCGAAACTAACGGAGTTATTTGGCCATATACACCTAGTATCCAAGTTAGCCACGTGGCCAACTATTCAACTGCCGTGCTTACACATAGTAATTATTCCGCGCACTTCTATAACAACTCAGATGTGAGTGACATCTCTGTTAATGGTGAATTTACTGTACAGAGTGTAGAAGAAGGGCAATATTTAATGGCCGCGATATATTTCCTCAGATCAGCCACTAAAATGTTTTTTGGGCAAGGTGCTAACATGGGTAACCCACCACCTATCTTGTTCTTAGATGGCTACGGTAGTCATTATTTCCCACATGTGCCGTGTGTGGTCACTAACTTTACACATAATCTATCTAATGATGTTGACTATTTACAAGTACCTATTACACAGACTACCTTGGAAGATGTAACATTAACCGCCCCTGATAATCCAAATGGCGCGGTAAGTTATCTCGATAATGACGGGATGAAATACATACCAGACATGGGCCGAGGAACTAGACCACAAAAAACTGTTACTAGTCAAAAATTCACCAGTATAGTGTCAACCACACGTGTGCCCACTGCCAGCAGTATATCAGTCACACTACGTCCTGTTTATAGCAGACAAAATCTGCATGATAGATTTAACCTCAATGATTTCGCCCAAGGCAAACTAGTTGGCGACAAGAAAACTGGATTTGGAGGATTCCTATAATGGCTGTAAATTATAGCAAGACCAGTCCATACTCTAATACAGAAACGTTTGCGTTTTTCTTAGATGTAGCTAATATACCTGTGATACCACTTGATCCCAGTGATACAGCATACCGCATAGACAATATCTACGAACATCGACCAGATCTGTTGGCCTATGACTTATATGGTGATTCAGCACTGTGGTGGGTGTTCTCAGTGCGTAATCCAAACGTCCTACAAGATCCAGTGTATGATTTCCTTCCTGGCGCTACTATCTACGTTCCCAAAAAGGACACCCTAACCGCCGCGTTAGGATTATAAGCCATGGCGGAACTTACAGGAATTATCTACCTTGGCGAAGACCCAGTCAGTGGAAGATATAGATATTATAATCTTGACACTAATTTAGGATCATTTAGCGACACAGCTCCTACTGCAACTCAATTAACACAATATAAAGAGGAAGAAGCACGCCAAGCACGCCAAGAAGCCGCTCAAGAAAAACCACCATCACGAACAACAGCTGATACGATTGAAAAACAAGCTAAAGTCACTGCTATTGCCAATGGGTATGTTAGCAAAAGTAATGATGTCATAGGTACCGCAGAAGTTGTTGTTAATCGAGCAACTCCTGTTGAATCCAACGCCGGATTAAGACTTGGTGACGCTTATACTACACCTGAGAAGTCCTTAGCCAACGCCTCAAATAAAAGTGCGTTAATCGCACAAAAAGTTGCTATTGACAAACAAATTATTGCCAATAAAGACTTTCTTACAAAATATGCACAGAGTAGTGACCCTGCGATAAACACCGCAAGACAACAGGTACAGACATCTACGCTGCAACTACAAACTACCTATGCTAAAATTAATGAAACTTTAGCAACAATAGATGGCGCAAGTACACAGATCCTAGCCACATCTGCTCCAGCCACTCCAACACAAGATACAGCATCAAGAGATATTACAAATACCACCTCACCCGCTACAGTGGCAGCAGGTACCAGTAAGTTACCTACTAACCAATTATCAAATCTAAAGAAACTCGCAGGATCAAATACTAGTCTCGGTGTTGTTCCCACGGTTAGCAATAAGATTGAGCCAGCGATAACAGGAACAAATTCTGTAGGCAATAAATTTATAGCAGGAGTACAACCATCCGCACAGACACCCACAGCAGATCCGGATGCTGTTGACCTATCTAAAGTACTACCAAATACTCTGTTACAATATGCCAGCTATACCTATGGACTAAGTCTACATCTGCTGTCGGCAGAGGAATATAACAAAGTAGTGGAAAAAGGTGAGTTCGTACCAAATCGTGTGTTGATAGCCAGTGCTGGTAGATATAATAATACTCCTGGCCCTACACAATTTATGCGTAGCCCTAAATTTAAAGAAGATTTTTATTTTGATGGACTTAATTTAGAAACACTGGTATCACCAAATGCAATATCTAGGAATAGTAATGCTATAAAATATGACTTTAGTTTAATTGAGCCCTATGGTTTTACATTGTTAGATCGTATTATCAATATCAGCTATGAACTAGACTGTGACAATTATCTAGACATGCCATATATGTTACAGATAGATTTCTTTGGTATAGACGACACAGGTACGATCGTTGGATTGATTCCAAATACTACAAAACATGTACCTATTAGACTAAACAAGATGGATGTTAAGGTAACAGCTCGCGGTACAGAGTATCGCATAGAAGGTGTGCCGTATCATCATTCAGCATTTGATCTTACCACAGTGTCTACTCCCGCAACTTTTGAAGTTGAAGCAAAAAAT
>Ga0209500_10002147_pt1 | contig 14307 bp, 14 predicted proteins | sample S_140212_EF_Meta_FD_187323 | JGI IMG/M metagenome (GOLD analysis project Ga0209500, IMG submission 187323) | Freshwater microbial communities from Lake Simoncouche, Canada to study carbon cycling - S_140212_EF_MetaG (SPAdes) (version 2) | ecosystem: Environmental > Aquatic > Freshwater > Lake ... | reverse complement strand
GAAATTGAAGGGTCACAGAGAACATGACTTACTTAGAACTTGTTAACGATGTGTTAGTTCGCTTGCGTGAAAGCACAGTCTCTACTGTTGGCGAAACAACCTATTCTTCTCTGATTGGCAAGTTTGTCAATGATGCTAAACGTCAGATTGAAGATACATATACTTGGAATGTCTTAAATCAGACAGTAACAGTCACGACTGCTGCCAATACAAGTTCATACTCTTTAACTGGTACTGGTCAGAAGTTTCGCATTGCTGAAGCTCTTAATACTACAAGCAATATTGTCTTGAGCAACATTGCAGTTTCAGACATGAATCGCAAGTTAAGTTTTGGTACACCAGCTACAGGCATTCCTGCTGAATATTGCTTCAATGGCGCAGATTCTAGTGGCGATACAAAAGTTGATTTGTATCCTATTCCTTCTGGCATATTTACTTTAAAGTTTGAAGTAACCATTCCTCAAGCTAATTTGACTTCTGACAGCACTTCAGTCAAGGTTTTGGACTATTTGGTGACTCAGAGTGCATATGCTCGTGCTTTGATTGAGCGTGGTGAAGATGGTGGTACAAACTCTTCCGAGGCTTATGCTCTGTTTAAAGGAATGCTCTCTGACGCTATTGCGATGGAAAGCACTCGTTATCCTGAAGACAACTTTGTGGCGATCTAATGGCGGCACAACTACAAACATACAGTCTCTCAGCACCAGGCTTTTATGGCCTGAATACTGAAGATTCTCCCCTTGATTTAGGGGCGGGATTTGCTTTAGTTGCGACTAACTGCATCTTGGATCAGTATGGTCGTATTGGTGCTAGAAAAGGTTGGTCAAGGGTTAACTCTTCCTCTGGTGCTTTGGGTGCTAATGATGTTGGTGTTATCCATGAATTAGTCCAGACTGACGGAACTCTTACAGTTCTATTCGCTGGCAACAACAAGATATTTAAACTTGGTACTTCTAATGCAGTGACTGAGTTGACCTATGGTGGGGGGGGTACTGCTCCTACCATTACTGCAAATAATTGGCAAACTGCATCCTTAAATGGCATTGCTTACTTTTTCCAAACAGGTCACGATCCACTCATTTATGACCCCGCTATAAGTACAACTACTTATCGCAGAATATCTGAGAAGTCAGGGTATGTTGCTACTGTTCCACAAGCAAACATTGCTATTTCAGCATTTGGTCGCTTGTGGGTGGCTAATACTGCTACAGACAAAACAACCATTACTTTCTCTGATCTGATTGCTGGTCATGTGTGGGGGGGTGGTACTTCAGGCTCATTAGATGTCTCTCGTGTATGGCCTAATGGTGCTGATGAAGTGATGGGCTTGGCAGCTCACAATGATTTCTTGTTTATCTTTGGTAAACGACAGATTCTTGTCTATTCTGGTGCTTCTACACCCGCATCTCTTGTTCTGAGCGACACAGTAGGCTCTATTGGTTGCATAGCAAGGGATACCATACAAAGTATTGGCACTGACGTTGTTTTCTTGTCAGATTCAGGTGTTCGTTCACTGATGAGGACTATTCAAGAGAAATCTGCACCACTAAGAGACCTATCAAAGAATGTTCGTTTTGACTTGTCTTCTTCTCTGGCAAGCGAAACATTGGCTAATTTAAAGTCTGTTTACTCAGAAAAAGAAGCCTTTTATCTGCTTGTTTTGCCTGCATCTTTCCAAGTTTACTGCTTCGATACCAAACAAACACTGCAAGATGGTGCTTCCCGTGTAACCAAATGGGACTCTATTGCTCCTACTGCTTTGCGTTCTTTGCGTAATGGCGACTTGTACATCGGTAAAAATGGCTATATTGGCAAGTATGGTACTTATCTTGATGACACAGTAACGTACCGATTTGCGTACTACACGAATAATGCTGACTTGGGAAACCCTAACCAGATTTCTATTCTGAAGTCTGTGACTGCAATTGTGATTGGTGGATCAGACCAGTATTTGTCTATCAATTGGGGATTCGATTATTCTGGTGCTTATCGTGCTGAAAACATCTACATTCCTTCACAGACAAGTTATGAGTATGGTACTGCTGAATACAATATTGCCGAGTATACAAATGGAGTGCCAATTAAGACTCTTTCTGCCAATGCTTCAGGTGCGGGAAAGATTGTTCAAACAGGGTATGAAACAACCATTAAAGGTGTTTCTTTTTCATTGCAAAAGATTGAAATTCAAGCCAAAGATGGCAAAATGGGCTAAGAGGTAAATCATGTCAAATTACACCAAAACCACTAACTTTGCATCAAAAGATAATCTATCACCTGGCAATCCTTTAAAGATTGTCAAGGGTACTGAGATTGATACCGAGTTTAACAACATTCAAACTGCTGTTGGCACTAAAACAGACAATGCTTCTGCCAATATTACTGGTGGAACAATTACTGGCATCACAGATTTAGCGGTTGCTGATGGCGGTACTGGTGCTTCTACTGCTGCGGGTGCTTTGAACAACCTCTTGCCTAGCCAAACAAGTAATGCAAATAAGTATCTCCAAACTGATGGCACTAATGCAACATGGGATGCGGTAAGCCTTTCAACTTCCGATATTACTGGCACTTTACCTGTCGCTAATGGTGGTACTGGTGTAACTAGCTCAACTGGCATAGGTAATGTAGTGTTGTCAAACTCGCCAACACTTGTGACTCCCGCATTGGGAACTCCCGCTTCTGGTGTAGCTACAAACCTTACAGGTCTGCCAATCTCAACTGGCGTGAGTGGTTTGGGCACAGGTGTAGCTACTCTTTTGGCAACACCATCTAGTGCTAATTTAGCATCTGCGATTACTGATGAAACTGGTTCAGGCTCTTTAGTTTTTGCAACAAGCCCTACCCTAGTCACTCCAGTTCTAGGAACGCCCGCTAGTGCCACTTTAACTAATGCTACTGGCTTGCCTATCAGCACAGGTGTTTCTGGCCTTGGAACAGGCGTAGCAACCTTTTTAGGTACTCCATCAAGTGCTAACTTGCTTGCGGCTGTTTCTGATGAGACAGGTACAGGGGCTTTGGTATTTGCTACATCACCTACGTTGGTAACTCCTGCTTTGGGTACACCTTCTAGTGGTGTTGCAACCAACTTAACTGGATTACCCTTGTCAACAGGTGTGACAGGTATTCTGCCAGTTTTGAATGGCGGCACTGGAGTAACAACTTCAACAGGTTCTGGCAACAATGTTTTGTCAACAAGCCCAACACTTGTAACTCCTGCTTTAGGCACTCCATCTGCTTTGGTTGGAACTAATATTACTGGTACTGCTTCAGGTCTGACAGCGGGTAATGTAACAACTAACGCAAATCTTACTGGCGCAGTTACTTCTGTAGGTAATGCTACATCTCTTGGCTCATTTACTTCTGCTCAACTTTTGAGTGCTCTAACTGATGAAACTGGAACTGGTGCAAATGTATTTGCTACTTCTCCTACATTAGTCACTCCTATCCTTGGTACTCCAACAAGTGTCACATTGACCAATGCAACTGGTTTGCCATTGTCTACTGGAGTCACAGGTAATCTTCCTGTTAGCAACTTAAATAGTGGTACATCTGCTAGCGCATCTACTTTTTGGCGTGGTGACGGAACATGGGCAACTGCTGGAGGTAGCACATCACCTGGTGGCTCTACCACTCAAGTTCAATACAACAATGCAGGTGCATTTAGTGGCATTACTGGTGCTACAACTAACGGCACAGCATTGACTCTTGTTGCGCCTATTCTTGGAACTCCTGCAAGTGCTACTCTAACTAATGCCACAGGCTTACCTTTAAGCACAGGTGTTACTGGTACTTTGCCTATTGCAAATGGTGGTTCAGGACAAACTACTGCTACTGCGGCTTTCAATGCTTTAGCACCTAGCCAAACAAGTAATTCAGGCAAGTATTTAACTACTGATGGAACAAATACTTCTTGGACAACCGTAAGCGGCTCAAGCCAATGGACAACTACTGGTTCTGATATTTACTACAACACAGGTAAAGTTGGTATTGGTACAAGTTCACCCCTTGTGAATCTTCATGTTTCAACGGGTGGTTTACAGTACGGCTCTGCAAGTGATTATCTAAGATTACAGCAATTTAATACCAATGAATTTGGTTTTTTATGCGCCCCTTTAGGCAATTACAGTTTTAATTTCAACACTTCTACTGGTGGACTAAAAGTATTAAACACACTTGGCGTGGGCGATGCAACTCCATCAACAAGCGGTGCTGGTATCACATTCCCTGCAACTCAATCAGCATCATCAAACGCTAATACGCTAGATGACTATGAGGAAGGTACTTTTACGCCCAGCCTTGGAGGTAATACTACATACAGCGGTAGGTCAGGTAAATATACAAAAGTTGGAAATACAGTTTTTCTAGAATTTTATATTGAAGTTAATTCACTAGGAACTGGGTCAGCTTCAACTTTTGATGGATTACCATTTGCAAACGCTGGAATAGGTCATGGTTTTTCTTCTTATCAAGCAAATTTAAATGTTAGTGTTGTTAGTTTAAGTCCTAGAATATTAAACGGCTCATTAGGTTCTACATCAGTGCATTTCACTGGAAGAACAGCCGCAGCAGATATTACTAGCAACCAAAACATATACAAAAACACCACAGCCGTATATGGTAGCTTAGTAATGTTTGTTTAATTAACTACATTGGATTGATGTAGTCGGATACTTAACTTAAAAGGAAATTAAAATGTCTTTAACTAAAACTACAGTCGTTGACCAAATCACAGTCACAGAGAACGGCATCATCCTCTATCGTGAGGCAACAAGAATTATGGAAGATGGAAATCAACTTAGCCAAACCTACCATCGTTCAAGCCTTACACCCGCACAAGACTTAACAGGCATCCCTGCTAATGTTGTTGCAATCTGCAATACAGTCTGGACGGCTGAAGTTGTTGCTGATTATCAAGCGGCACTGGCTGCTGCTGAAGCGACTCAGAACGCATAAAGGAAATAGTCATGGCAACACAATCAGAAATCAACGCATCATTGGGGTTGCCTCCTGGTATCAATCCAGATGGTACTTGGAATGCTCAAGACTACTTGGCTCGTCATGTATCTGGACAAGTAGACACACAAGCTCAAGTAGATGCGGCTAATGCGGCTAATCCATATTCTGCTCAGAACATGGCTAAAGTTGATATAACAAGGCCAGGTCAATATGTGCAAGATGCAGAAGGAAACTATGTTGCTTTATCTGCAAATTCACCAGGCTTCAACATTAACAATCCAACAGCGTTAACATATCTTGGAGAGTTATCTGCTAAAGGTGGACAAGATTCCACATCACAAGCATTTAATGCAATTGCAACTCCTGCACAAAAGACTGAAGCCGCTAGATTGTGGTCTATTGAAAAAGCTCGTCTTGAAGAGATTGATAGGAAAGCAGCCTTGGCGGGTGGTGCAACAACTGGTTTGCTTAGTGGTCAATCATTGCAAACTGGTGTTCAAGCACAAACAGACGCAGGAACTACTCGACAAGCAATGGCGCAAACTATGGCAAATCCATCCGCAGTTCCTGCGGGTTTTATTGAAGGTCTAACTGCAATACCCAATGTAACTGACCAACAGATTGTGTCAGCCATGAAAAAAGCTAATGTTTCTCCAAAGAACTTAGCAGATGCTTTAGGAATTGGTGAGGGTGAAGTAGCGGCTCGTGTGGCTAGAACTGTTCCTTATGGAAGCACAGTTCAACTTGGCGACACTATTGTTCAACCTGTTTACCAAGTTACTGGTTCTGGTCAAGATCAGCAAATTGGTGCTATTGAGAATGTATTGACATACAGGGCGAGTGATAACAAGGCTGGTGGCGGTTACACGCAATACAACCCAGATGGAACATTCCAACGCTCTGGCACTCAGATGAAGGTCAATGCTACAAAAGACTTTGTTAAGTTTGCATTGACTGCGGGTGCTTTGTTTGGCGGTGCGGCTTTAGCGGGTCTTGGCCCTGCAGTGCAAACAGCAGGGCTTACTGCGGCTGAAGCGGCAGGACTAGGCTTAACTGCTACTGAGGCGGCAGGATTGGGATTTACTGCTGCTGAACTAACAGCGGCAGGTTACACTGCGGCAGATATTACTGCAGCTACTGCGGCTGGTGCGGTTACTGCGGGTGCTACTGCGGCTGAAACGGCTGCGGCTAAAGCAACTGCTGATGCGGCTGCTGCGGCTGCGGCTACTACTGCAACAGGTCTTACTGCCTCACAACTTGCTACTGCGGCTAAGTTGGGTTTAACTGCGGCTCAATTCTCTGGTTTGCTCACATCTGGTGGACAGACTATTGCGGGTCTAATGCAACAGCAGACTTCTAAAGAAGCGGCTGATAAAGCAAGGGCGATGATTGATACTGAGACTGCTGCGGCTAAAGCGGCAGCGGGTTTCCGTCCAGTAGGAATGACTACTCGTTTTGGTACTTCTGAGTTCAAGATTGATCCTGTAACGGGTCAATTAACAAGCGCAGGATATACAGCAAGCCCAGGTGTTTTAGAAGCGCAGAATCGTTTAGTTGCTTTGGGAAATCAAGGTTTGGCACAAGCTGAAGGTGCTCAAGCTCAATTTGCTCCTTTGCAAACAGGTGCTCAGAGTTTGTTTAACTTAGGTAATAAATATATTGCTCAATCTCCTGAAGATGTTGCTAAAAACTATCTAAGTCAGCAAATGGCTTTGCTACAACCTGGTCGTGAATTGGAATTAGCTAATCTACAAAACAAACTACAACAACAAGGTCGTGGTGGTTTGGCAGTTGCTCAAGGTGGTAATTTAGGTGCAACTACTCCTGAACTACAGGCTTTGTATAACGCTCGTGCTACTCAAGAAGCTCAGTTGGCGGCACAAGCTCAACAAGCAGGTCAACAACAAGTTGCATTTGGTGCGGGATTACTTGGCACTGGAGCACAAACTATGGGTCAGTATTACGCAGGTCAACAAGCTGCTTATGCGCCTTATACAACTGCATTGGGTCAATTTACAAACTTAGAACAATTGGCACAACAACCTTTGACAATGGCTGCTGGTCTTGCTCAACAAAGTGCTGCGGCAGGTGCAAATGTGGGTAAATTAGGCTTAACTGGTGCGGGTCAGAGCGTAGAGTTGGCAACAGGAAAAGCCGCTACTACTAACCCATATTCAACAGCATTAGCGGGTATAACTTCTAATCCATTGTTTGCTAAAGCACTAGAAAGTTTAACCCCATCTGAGGCTCAATCACTGTTTAGTCAGACTGCTTTAGGCCAATCAGGTTTTGGAACTGGTTTAGCTTATGGCAACCAAGACCTTGGCCTATTTTTATAAGGATTCATCATGGCTGACAATATCGTAGCGGGTTTATTTGGACTAAACCCACAAATGTATGGTGAACAACAACGTGTAAATGCACTACAAGAAGGTATTTCACTTGCCCAACTAGACCCCGCTTCTCGTGGTGCGGCTATGACGTATGCGGGTGCTAAAGGTCTTGGTGGTGCTATTGCCAATGCTTTGGGTGTACAAGACCCACAATTACAGATGATTAGTGCTAGAAGCGCAATTCTTCAACAAGTTGACCAAACTAATCCTGAATCACTTTTAAAAGGTGCTCAGATGTTGGCTCAATCAGGCGATCAGCAAGGTGCTATGGCTCTTGCAGAATATGCTCGTAAAGCACAAAGTGAAATGGCTTTAACACAACAACGTGTAGCGGAAAAGATGACTCCAGAACAACGAAATGCTTTGGCATTTGCTGGAAGTGTTGCTGAAAAAGGGACTCCTCAGTTTAATCAAGCTTATCAACAAACTTTAAGTCAATTGATAAGCAAAGAAAAACCTGAATTAACTTCTACAGAAATGAAAAATGCTGCAGCATTTGCATTACAGGCTGGCCCTGTAGGTTCTGCTGAATATAACAATGAATTTAGACTTCGTTTAGAACAACTCACAAGTAAAACTGATAAAGCTCCTCCTTCAATGGTGGGTGAATACCAATTTGCCAAAACTCCTGAAGGCGGTAATTTTAAAGGCTCTTACCAAGACTTTATTTTGGCTCGTGCTACAGCAAGTAGACCTCCTGGTCAACCAAGACCAGAACAACCACCTGTTGCGGTTATTGATCCTAAAACTGGAAAACAAATTCTTGTTTCTCGTGAAGAAGCATTGGCAGGTCGCATGACACCTGTATCTGGATTTGAAGGATTAGCTCCAAAAGAAATTCAGAATCGTGAAGCTAAATATCCACAAGCAACAATTGCACTGAAAACTTTTGAGACAAAATCAGAATCATTTGCCAAAGATTTGGAAACTCTTGCTAACCATCCTGGTTTATCTGGAATTAGCGGTTTAGTTTATGGTAGAACACCTCCAGTTACTAAAGAAGCAAGGCAAGCACAAGCACTTTACGACAGTATTGTTGCTAGAGGTGGATTTCAAGAACTACAAGACCTTCGATCATCTTCACCTACTGGTGGTGCTTTGGGTAATGTTTCTAATCAAGAAGGTCAGAATTTGCGTGATGCTTTTGCTCCTATCAACAGAACACAAGATACGGCTGATCTAAAAAGTACATTGCTAAAAACAGCTTCAACAGTTCGAGCCTCTAAAGATAGGCTTAAAGAGGCATACGATTTAACTTATGACTATAAAAAACAAGGTACTCAATCTGCTCCAACAAATATACCTCAAGCTGCTATTGATGCTTTAAATCGTGGTGTTGGAACTGATGCTCAATTTGATGCACAGTTTGGACAAGGTTCTGCAAAACGTGTGCGAGAAGGAAAATAAATGGCTACTAATCCATTTGCTGAGTTTGTTACTGAACCAGTGCAAGAAAATCCTTTTGCTAGTTTTGTAACGCAACAACCAAAACCTCAAGAATCTGATGAAACTGCTCGTTTGGCGGCACGATATCCTGCGCCATTATCAGAGCAAATACCTGGCTATGGTAAGCCTGTTCCTCCAACTAAAAATGAACAAAATTTAAGTTTAGGTCAATTGCTATATCGCAATATTGCTAAACCAGTAATTGCTCCAACAGTTGAAGCAATGGGCGCAGTTGGCGGTGGTTTGCTAGGAACACCAATGGGGCCAGCAGGCATTGTTGGTGGTGCAGGTCTAGGTTATGGAATGGCTAAAGAGGCTTTAAAGTTAGGTGATATATACCTTGGTGGAATGACTCCTGAAGAAGCGCAAACACAACCTGTTAAGAACATCCTAGAGGGTGCAACTTATGAGGCTGGTGGTCGTGCAGTTGCACAAGGTTTAAGTGCTGGAGTTGGTAAGTTAATGGATTTATCACAAGCATCAAAACAAAAAGCCGCTACTTTGGCTCAATTGTCTCTTGGTAAAGACCTTCCAGAAGTTCTTTCGGCTTTAAAAAGTGCTCCACCTAATGCAAGTGTTGCTGAAATTACAGCATCCTTTAATAATCCTAAATGGCAAGCCTTAATAAATGATGCACTGCAACAAGACCCACAATTCTTATTAAAAGTAAAAATGTTTAATGAAGATGAGTCTTTGAAGGCTTTGTCTAAGTTGGCTGGTGGTGAAAATGCGGCTGAAGTTCGTTCTGTCGCTGAGAGAGCTAAAAATGCATTAAATGCTGTTACAACACCATCAAGAGAAACCGCATTAAATCGTGCAAATCTTGGTAAAGCTGTTGCCGAATATGAAGCAAAAGCTGGTCAATTATCAGCAGATGCTGCGGCTAAAGTTGCTGATGTTCGCAGATTGATTGAGGCTGGAGACTTGGCAGAAGCAGCAGGTCGTCTTGAGCTAATTAAGAAGGGAATTCCTGTTGGCTTTACAAGGTATACCTACAAAGGTGATCTTGCTCAGATGGCTGATAATTGGGCATCTAAGGCGGCAGATGCCTCTTTAGACTTAGGTCAGGGAGCTAGATTTGCACAAGGTGCGGCAGATGCTTTACGTTCTGTTGGAATAAAACCAGTCGAGGGTTTAGCTTTATCACAAAGAATTTCATCTATTGCTAACAATCCAAAGTTCGCTGGTGATGATGTACTTGTTGGTGTTGTTAAAAATGTTGCTGATGATATTGCTAAATGGACAAACAGCGGAGGAATTGTAGACATTGTAGCTTTGGATGCAATTCGTAAAAACTCTGTTAATGCGGCTATTCAAAAACTAAGACCAGGTATTGATGCAACATCACAAAGAAATCTTGCATCTAAAGTTCTTGGAAATATTAGACCACTGATTGTTGATGCAATTGAAGAGGCTGGTGGTGTTGGTTATCGTCAATATCTTGCTGATTACACAAAAGGCATGGAAAAGATTGCCGAGCGTAAACTTACAGGTGAAGCATTTAAACTTTGGAAAACAAACAAAGATGGGTTTGTACGTTTAGTCCAGAATGAGTCACCTGAAGAAGTTGAGAAAATTCTTGGGCCAGGTAAATACAACATTGCGGCTGAATTGGCAGACTCAAGTTTATCTGTATTGCGTGATGAAGCGCAAAAGCAATTAACTAAAGTAGCTGTAAAAGAACAAGCAAGTGCAGGACAAGCAGCTCTTGCGCAACTACTAAAACAACAAACTTCTTTTATAAGATTGCCATCGTATTTAAACGTATTTGCTTCATCAGCTAATAAAGTGATTAGTGAGTTAGAAAAAGCTGTTGGCACAAAGACTTTACAAACTTTGACAGAATCCATGAAGACACCTCAAGGTGCGGCTGATTTGCTATCAACATTGCCAGCTGCAGAACGTAATCAAGTATTGAAACTATTAGGCGACCCAAGCCAATGGAGTCCAACTATTAGTTCTTCATCAATATTTGGTTTTAAGGGTGCTTTTCAATCAGATCAGCAATGAGAGACTTTGCCGAAGCATTTGTTGCGGTAGTCTGTATCACTTGCTTTGTTGTCTTTTGTAGTTACATCATTGTTTGGGCGTATCCGTGAGATGGCTATTACTAATTCCATTTGTTCTGTTAGTAAATGCTAAGTCTCCATGCACAATTACAGAATTTTATGGGATTAGTTCACTTGGTGATCCAAGTCTTAGACACTCACAGTTGTCTATGTGGTTGTCAATAAATGGAGATAATTGTTCATCTGATAAATTGGTGGTTATTTGGAATAATCTAGCAATGTGGGCTGGTACTGCTGATAGCTCTGAATTAAGAGGAAAGATTCTTTACTTTTATTCTAAGGCTACAGAAAGGGAAAAGAAATGATCCCGCCAATATACAAATGGTATCCAATGGTGCAACCAGAAGGCTATCCAACTAAAACAGATGCGTTAGAACGTAGGGCAGAACGATTGACTGAAGAGTACAAGCAATCCCTAAAGATGAAGAAGGTAGAAGACAAAATTGATGATCTTGAGTTTCAGTTATACGTGAAAAAAGCAGAACGCAATCAATTAAGTCTTGAGATTTTTACTAACCGAAAATTGGACATATTTATATGAATGAAAATACTGATGTAGTAGGTAAGTTGACTTACTCTGTAACCCTAATGGTAGCCTCCACTCTTTGCTTATCAGTGTTGGGAATGGTTGTGGCTTTTCTTTTAGGCTTATGGGCCAAGGAAGTCGATAATGCAGAAATCTTTGCCATGCTTCACCCTGCTTTCCAAACCATCATTGGTGGCTTTATTGGCCTTTTAGCGGGTGTCAAACTTTCCCATGGTGATAGTCACCATAAATGCAAACATTGTGGAGAATAAGTATGCTTGATATTCTTAGTGGCGGTTTACTAGGCTCAATCTTTGGTGGAATCTTTAGGATGGCCCCTGAAGTCCTTAAATGGATGGACAAGAAGAATGAGCGTGAGCATGAACTCAATATGTTCAAGTTCCAATGCGACTTGGAGGCTCAACGTGGTCAACAGAAACTCGCAGAAATAGGCGCACAAAGAGAAGCGGCAATAGACACAGGCGTGATGAGTGCCTTCCAATCAGCTATAGAACAGCAAGCAACGATGGTTAAAGCAGCAGGTGGATGGGTAGCCTCACTTTCTGCTTCTGTCCGTCCAGTAGTAACATATTGGGTACTATTCGTTTGGTCATTTATCCATGTTTGGTTTGCTTGGAACGCATGGTTAGGTGGTGCTCCCGCTACCGAAGTGTTTAAAACGATGATGACACCTGATTTTTCTGCATTGCTATCAGGAACAATCAACTATTGGTTTCTTGATAGAACTCTGTCTAAGCGTGGGTTATGAACTTAGAACTGGCAGCAGAACTATGTAAAAGGTTCGAGGGCTTTCGTTCTAAGCCATACCTTTGCCCTGCTAACGTAGCCACAATAGGCTATGGGTCTACTTACTATGCTGACAAACGTAAAGTGACTTTAGAAGACCCTCCAATGACTCAGGAAGAGGCTAACCACCTCCTAATGATTGAGTTGGAGCATACATACTTGCCAGGTGTTCTAAGAAACTGTCCGATTCTTGCAACAGATGTAAAAAAATGTAATGCCATTGTTGACTTCGTTTACAACCTTGGAATTGGCAGACTACAAACCTCTACTCTCAAGCGAAAAATCAATGCTTCTGATTGGGAAGGTGCTCAAGAACAACTCATGTTGTGGACTAAAGGTGGCGGTAAAGTGTTGCCTGGTCTACTCAAAAGACGGGTTGCTGAGTGTTCCTTGTTAAACTAAACTGTAACAAATATCCTTTAAGGTGTTGTAATGCCTAACATTCCTACACCGCAAGATGTCGTTTTATTTGCACAAAGTGTCAAAAAGTGGCAACAAGTGCTTAGTCTTGGTGATTGGCGTATAGAGAAGGGAAGCAAACCCGCAAAGGCTGCTATGGCTTCTGTGGAGTTCAATGCTTCTGCTCGATTGGCTACTTATAGGTTAGGAGACTTTGGTGCTGAGAAGATTACGCCAGAGTCTCTGGATCAGACTGCTTTACACGAGTTACTTCATGTGTTTTTGCACGATTTAATGACTGTGGCGCAAGACCCTAAATCATCACAAGATGAAGTGGAGATGCAAGAGCATAGAGTCATCAATCTGCTAGAAAAGTTACTTTCAAGGGATTCCAATGGGTTCACATAACGAGACTTGTACGGATATGGAGTTCATCCAACTATGGGAGAAACTTCAGTCTGCTACAGAAATAGCCAAACACCTTGGAATTCCCAATAGAGCAGTTCATTTGCGTAGAAGGTGGATTGAGGAAAACCATAAGATTACCTTAATAGCAAAAGACCATCGTGGTGCTAACTATGCCGTTAACAGACCCAAATCCTTCTCTCCTTTAAGACAAGTAAAACTCGGGATGTTAGATTCATGTGTGATTGTGTTCTCAGATGCCCACTTTATTCCAAGTCAACGCACAACAGCCTTTAAAGGGCTTCTATGGGCTATCCAAGAGTTTAAGCCTCATGCGGTGATATGTAACGGAGATGCGTTTGATGGTGCGTCTATATCTCGCCATGATATAACTGACCTCCCTCAGACTTCTGTCATCCAAGAGTTAAAGGCTTGTCAGGGTGCATTGGGTGAGATTGAGGAAGTCGCTAAAGCAGCGAGGCACAATGTAAAGCTCCTGTTTACATGGGGCAATCACGATATTAGGTTTGGCAACAGATTGGCGCAACACGCACCACAATTTAAAGAAGTTCAGGGCTTTAAGCTAACAGACCATATCCCAGATTGGGACTTCTGTTGGGCAGTGTGGCCTACTGAGCAAGTCATCATCAAACACCGATACAAAGGTGGAATCCATGCCACACATAACAATACTGTAAACGCTGGTGTCTCAGTGGTGACGGGTCATCTGCACTCTTTGAAAGTCACGCCATTTAGCGACTACAACGGATGTAGATACGGAGTAGATACGGGAACTTTGGCTGAGACTGATGGGCCACAATTTACTTATGCTGAGATAAATCCAAGTAACCATAGGTCAGGCTTTGCGGTGTTAAACTTCTTCAATGGTCAGCTTTTATGGCCTGAACTCGTCCATAAATTTGATGAAGACCAAATTCAGTTCCGTGGAGAAGTCATTGATGTAGGTGCGTTTTGAGTGCCTGGTTAATCATCTTAACGGGCGCAATCTATGCCTACATTGCGGGTGAGCAGTTATTAAAAGAAAACCCGCATATGGCGATTGTCTATGCGGGTTATGCTTTTTCAAATGTTGGGCTTTATCTGTTGGCTAAGTAACTTCCTTCTGGAACACTCCGTTAGGCAATAGTATCCCCTTGCGATTCTTAATCTGATCGTACGCAACTTCCATGCAGTCTACCAGATTGATATCTTGCAAAGCGCAGTAGTTAATAAGGCAGACCATGACATCACCAACAGAATCCACAATAGCTTCTCTGTCTTTTTTAATCGTGGCATCTGCTAGTTC
>Ga0209500_10002146_pt1 | contig 14315 bp, 21 predicted proteins | sample S_140212_EF_Meta_FD_187323 | JGI IMG/M metagenome (GOLD analysis project Ga0209500, IMG submission 187323) | Freshwater microbial communities from Lake Simoncouche, Canada to study carbon cycling - S_140212_EF_MetaG (SPAdes) (version 2) | ecosystem: Environmental > Aquatic > Freshwater > Lake ... | reverse complement strand
TGGCAACTTTTGAGCGATAACATCTATTGTGATCTTGCTCGCGGGCTGGGAATCCTGTATACTATCACTGTGCTGGATCGTGATGATATACAAGACGCTGAATTAGTGGAGACCGAACAGGGCAATTTAGTCCAAGTTCAAGGTGGAAAATATATATTGAATTGGGGTAGTGATCTTGAGTTAAATACCCGTCTCCAACAAAGCAAACATCACATCGCGCAGCGCGAAGTAAAACAACAACTATATTGAGCAGAAATGACACAGATCACAGTTATCAAACGTAATGGCCGTAGAGAGCCACTGGCACTAGAAAAATGGCAGACCCAGATCGCCAAGGTATGCTCGGGTATAGCAGACGTAAGTCAAAGCATGGTAGAGATCAAAGCACAGATGCATTTCTACGATGGCATCACTACCAAAGAGATTGATGGTATCACACTCAGAGCCATTGTGGATCTAATTGATGTGGAATCAAATCCTGATGTGGGTCATACCAACTATCAATACGTGGCCGGCAAACAACGACTGAGCATGCTACGCAAAGATGTATATGGCAGTTACGATCCACCACACCTTTACGAAATCGTAAAGAAAAATGTTACAACTGGTCTTTATACTCCTGAACTGTTAGAGTGGTATTCAGAGGATGACTGGAACCGTATGCAGGACATGATCGATCACGACAAGGATGAGAGTCTCAGTTATGCTGCGATTGAGCAATTGATTGAAAAGTATCTAGTGAAAAATCGTGCTACTAAGGAAACTTATGAAACACCTCAAATTCGATACATGGTTGCAGCAGCTACCGTTTTCCACAAAGAAGAACCCAACACTGCAAGAATGCGATATATCAAAGAATACTATAATGCAGCAAGTGACGGATTATTCACTTTGGCCACTCCAGTACTTGCTGGCCTTGGCACTCCTACTAAGCAGTTTTCTAGTTGCGTTCTTATTCGTAGTGACGATGATCTTGATAGCATTTTTGCTAGTGGTGAGATGATGGCCAAGTATGCCAGCAAGCGAGCTGGCATTGGTCTTGAGATTGGAAGACTGCGTCCGTTGGGCAGTCCCATCCGTGGTGGTGAAATCATGCACACCGGCATGATACCTTTCTTGAAGAAGTGGTTCGGTGATCTACGTTCATGCTCACAAGGAGGTATCCGCAATGCAAGTGCTACTGTTTTTTATCCTATTTGGCATCATCAGTTTGATGATCTTATTGTGCTCAAGAACAATCAAGGCACAGAAGAAACCCGTGTGCGACACATGGACTATGGTGTGGTTCTATCCGCATTTTTCTGGCGGCGTTTCAAGAACAAGGAAAACATAACATTCTTTGACCCTAACGAGGTTCCTGATTTATATGAAGCATTTTATAAAGATACTGCACTGTTTGAAGAACTTTACTGCAAATATGAAAAGCAGAAAGGCCTGCGTAAGAAGACGATGGCTGCGGAGGAAGTTTTCAAGAGTGGTATTCTCAAAGAACGAACAGACACTGGACGTATATATCTAGTGTTCATTGACAATGTGATGAGCCAAGGACCGTTTGATCCGGAATATCACACCATCTACCAGAGTAACTTATGCTGTGAAATACTTTTGCCTACTCGTTCCTTTAAGCGGCTGGATGATCCTACTGGTCGTATCGCACTTTGCACGTTGGGAAGTCTCAACTGGGGAGCCTTCCGTAATCCAGAAGATATTCGTCGTGCTGCCCGCATTCTGCACCGCAGTCTCAATAACATTCTTGATTACCAAGACTTCTTATCCATCCAATCAAAACTGTCCAACGATGAGATCCGACCACTCGGCATCGGCATCACCAACCTCGCCTACTGGCACGCCAAGAGAGGTCTGCGTTACGGGGAGAAGGATGCTCTAGCCGAGATCAAAAGTTGGATGGAACACATGGCGTTCTATCTCACAGAAGCGTCAGTGGAACTGGCACAAGAGCGCGGGGCTTGCTTGGGCAGTGAACACACACGCTATGGCAAAGGAGTATTCCCTTGGGAACTCAGGGCCAAGGGAGTAAATGATCTTGCTGACTTCGCTCCGGAACTGGATTGGGAAACACTACGCACCAACATGAAACAACATGGTGTGCGTAATGCCACACAGATGGCAGTAGCACCAGTGGAATCCAGTAGTGTGGTGATCAATAGTACCAATGGCATTGAAATGCCCATGAGCTTGATCAGCGTAAAGGAAAGCAAGGCCGGTAGTTTTGTGCAAGTGGTTCCTGAATATCACAAATTAAAAAATAAATACCAGATGATGTGGGAGCAGAAGGATTGTGAAGGTTATCTCAAAACCGCAGCAGTGATTGCAGCCTATGTGGATCAGAGTATCTCAACCAATACATTCTACAATCCTGCACATTTCGTAGATCGCAAAGTTCCTACTACCTTGATTGCTAAAAATCTCATGCAATCACATGCGTGGGGATTAAAAACTTTCTATTACAGTTTGATCAACAAGCAAGGCAGCAAAGAGGTAGCCGAGGATGCACCACTCATGCCCATAGACTTTGATGATGCGGAAGACTGTGAAGCATGTAAACTTTAGGAGACAACAATGTCAGTAATACAAAAATTTGAATATACCTGGCCCAAAGGCGCCCCACAACTGCAATTCCTTGATTGGATTGCTACCTTGCCTCAAGCACAGCAAGATGAATTTGCACAAGCCAAGATCCGCCAAGAAGCCCATAGACAACCATTCATAGATGATGGAAGATTGTCTATAGTAGAAGAAGGATATGAATGGATAGATCAAGAGGCAGCAGATCTTGGCAAACCAACAGATTCTGTCTGGATAGGATATTGGAGCCGTTGGATAAATGAAACTGGTGTAAAATTTTCTATCAGTTATTTGTAATTAAATCATAGGGTAATTTTCAGCGTGTTCCCTCACCTATTAAAAATAAATGTCAAAACAACAATATAATCTAACCACACGAACCGATTATCTCAATCGCAAGATGTTTCTGGATCCTGAAGGTCCTGTAACTATCCAACGATTTGAAGAAGTCAAATACAACAAGATACAAAAGATAGAACAGACTGCTCGTGGTTTCTTTTGGGTACCCGAAGAGATCAGTCTCAGCAAGGATGCCACCGACTTCAAAGACGCGAGTGATGCCGTGAAACATATCTTTACATCAAACCTATTGCGTCAGACGGCATTGGATAGTCTGCAAGGGCGCGGCCCAGCACAGGTATTCACTCCATGTGTGAGCTTGCCTGAACTAGAAGCATTGATGTACAACTGGAGTTTCTTTGAGACCAACATCCACAGTCGTAGTTACAGCCATATCATCCGTAACATCTACAATGTGCCCAAGGATGTGTTCAACACCATCCATGACACTAAAGAGATTATTGATATGGCGTCGAGCGTGGGCGATTACTATGACAAACTACATGTGTTGAATTGCTTCAAAGAGATCAATCCAAAGACAGTAAGTGAAAAAAGTCACATAAAAGCCATATGGATGGCTCTGCATGCCAGCTATGCATTAGAGGCATTCCGTTTCATGGTATCATTTGCCACAAGCCTGGCCATGGTAGAGAACAAGATCTTTATTGGTAATGGTAACATCATCAGCTTGATCTTACAGGATGAATTGTTACACAAAGAATGGACGGCATTCATGATCAACCAAGTGATCAAAGAAGATCCACGCTTTGCAGAGGCCAAAGCTGAATGTGAAGCTGAAGTTTATCAGTTATACATGGATGTAATTCGAGAAGAAAAAACCTGGGCGGACTACTTGTTTAACCGAGGACCGGTGATTGGACTCAACGCCAACATTCTCAAAGACTTTGTGGATTACACAGCAGTGGGCGCACTCAAAGATATCGGTATCAAGTATCAATCACCTGCTCCAAGAAACACACCCATTCCTTGGTTCAACAAACATTCGGATACATCCAAGAAACAAACTGCACTGCAAGAGAACGAATCAACTAACTATGTTATCGGCGTGATGAGCGAAAGCCTTGACTACGATCAACTACCCAATCTGTAAGGAGAATACAATGAAAGCCATAGTCTGGAGCAAAGATAACTGTGCCTTCTGCGACCAAGCCAAAGCTCTATTAGAGCAAAGGAATATCGCATATGAAGAAAAGAAAATCGGGCACGGATACACCCGAGAAGACTTGTTGGAAGCAGTGCCCACAGCAAGAACAGTTCCACAGATTTTTGTGAACAACAATCACGTTGGCGGATTCACAGAACTGAGAAAATACATCGAAGAAACCGCCGGCGGATACGGAGATTAAATGCTAATAGACAAAGGCGTAAGCCCAAACGAAGTGGTCACATTCAAACTCACATCAGGTGAGGAACTAGTGGCCCGGCTAAATGAAGAAACACTCACTCACTACAAACTTTCAAAACCCATGGTGATCGCTATGGGCGCAAAAGGTCCCGGACTCATGCCCTATTTGTTCACAGTGGCACCGGACAAAGACATTGCTTTGAGCAAATCTACTGTGACCGTGGCAGTGGCCAGCGATAAAGCATTTGCTGACCAATACATGCAAAGCACTACCAATATACAATTGATCTGACATTTTACTCCCATAAATAAAGTATGGGACATAGATTTGTGATCATGCAGGGCGACCAGCTGGTTGAGTATGATCAGTACGAAGATATCCCCAACGATTTTGATCATGTGATAGAATTCCTTCCTGAGATACCTCCTGAGCCACATTCTCGAGAGCAGCACGAAGAGATTGATTCCTGGCATGATAAATTTTTACGACTTATGAGGATTGAAAATGCCAGCAGCAGCAAGACAAGGTGATGCAGGAGTTCCGCACTGTAGCCCATATAACATAGCCGCGGGCAGTCCTACGGTTTTTATTGACGGTAGACCAGCAGCTAGAAAAGGTGATCCGGTGAGCATGCACCTCAAGCCTGGTGCACCACTTTGCAACCCACATGCACCTGCTATAGCAGGGGGCAGTCGTTCAGTTTTTGTCAATGGCAGACCATTGGCCAGGATAGGCGATGCAGTTAGTGGTTGTACCAGTATCGCTCAAGGCAGCGGCACAGTGATCTCAGCATAAAATGACTGTAGGACTATTAACTCCTTTGCAGATGATTGCCGGTGCCACACTGAGCAATAATACCGGAGTGGCTATAGCTAATACCTGGACTGCGGCAGATACCGCATACTATAGCACTTCTCTGATTTCAACATATTTTACTGCTGTGAATGCGGCTTACTCTAATGTGTCGGCCAACATTTCTGCAAATACATTGAGTTATATGGTTACATTTTGCACAGGAACTGTGCCCGCGTTAGCCGATAATACTCCCGCAGCCTACTCTAATTTAGGGACCAATGCCTTATCGGGGTTCACCGGCATAATCAACTCACAGGGAAATGAAGACCTCGGCAATGGTAGCACCACAGTTTTTGCTCAAGTGTTTCCCGCTGCACAATCATATGTGGTCGCCACTAATGATTATATCAATAGCAGTATCAACAGCCAGACTTATCTAGGATCAACATTTACCACTATGAATAGTTTGATCACCGGCAGTCTAACTGATGTAACATTGGCTATGGCAACATTTGGTGCCGATCTCACAGCATTAGGGAATCTAATTGATCTCGACAACCTAGGTAATTTTGGTTCACCGGCGGCACTATTACGTCAATTGTCCACGCTGACCAGTGTCGCTCCGGGAATCCGATCTGCATTGATTCAGGCAGGGCTCACAGATGATAACATTTCACAGCTCACAGATTCTAGTGTAAATGTGAGTGATAGCTATCAGCGTCTAGCATATCTGGGCATGAAGAATGTCACTGGCACAGATCTAACACAAGTGTTGGCCGTATTCGGAGTAACCACACCTTATATCAAGACCATGGCCGATCTGTTGAATCCAGCGAAGATATTCCCAAACAGTTATCCCAGCCTCACAGTGAGAACATACAATCAAAACATCACATCTGTGCTGCGAGCCATCTATGACAACAACCAGGCCACTGTGAATTCTAAGTTGTTGTTGTATCTTCCACAGTTTGTTTTGACACAAGGCAATCTCACAACCATACCATATCAGAGACTGGCAAGAATCGTACCGTCGGATCAAGCCCTGGCATCCAAGGCCATTCAAGTCAGTCTACAACAAATTAAAAATATCGGTAGTCTCACCTTGCCGCAACTGGCCACGGCGTTTAGCAATATGGAGACCACTAGAGATCTTCCTGCTATATCTGCGTTACAACAAGCTGTGCCTGCATCAGTGGCAGCATTCTATGCCGCGGATTATGCCACCGGCACTGGTCCTAATGGCACATTAGTGCTGACAGATCTCTTAGGAGCAGCAGTTGGGATACCTTATACAAGTGATCTTACCAATGTGACCACTACAATCAATTCAATGAATACAGCAGGTATTCTTGGTACATTGATTGTGACCTATAACAGGATGACAGCCACGGTGAATGGTGTCTACAATGTAGGGAATGTTGGAAATGTAGTTATTCCTCCTGGACCTGGTGCCGGAACATACAGTAATAGAGATGCGGCGTTAAATGCATTGATCAGTAATGCTGCGTCGGAAGTATCTGGAATCCAAAGTACATATCCTACACAAAGTGCTAATCTCAATACTAATTTTACAGACATGGCTGCAAGCCTAAGTCTTGAGAGAACCAATCTGTCATTGGCTACCATTGACATCGGCACTTTGCCGACTACAGGTCGTGGGCCAATTCTGGGATTGGTACAAAACTTACCTAACTATGGTCTTAATACTGAAGAGAATGGACCTAGCCAATTCCTTGAAACTGTGGCCGACCTCAACACACAAGGCGGGCAAGCTATCGTAGCATGTCTCAGAGAAGGGCGTAATGCTGCGTTCCTTAATGCCGTGAACATAGGGTTGGATACATCTATCCCGGTTGCACCAACTGAGATTCCGCCACAGGCAAATCTAATTCCTTCTACCTATTCAGAGGCAGAAGCAGCCAATTTGGTCGTAAAATAGCAAGGATATCAGTATTATCGCTAAGTAATGTTGTGCCACAAGCACACCTAACAATTTTTAAAAAGGAAAACTTCATGAAGAAATATGCTTTACTCCTGGCCCTGGCATTGGCCACCGGTGCTGTCTCAGCACAAACCGCTCCCCAAGTCAGCGTCTACGGCAAAGTGCGTGAATATCAAGAATCATACACAGCTGGCACCGCTAGTGCTCTTACACGTTTGACCAATGACTCAAGCCGTTTGGGTGTCAAAGCCTCTGCTGATGTTGGCGATGGCATCACGGCTGCTGCTGTTATCGAAACTGGCGTGGCAATGGATGCACCAAGTGCTACCACTTTGGGCGATCGCACCGCCATCTTTAGCCTGAGCAACAGTTTAGGATCTTTGGGTATGGGCCGCGACAAGCACTCAGTGACTCGTGTGTTAGACAACTATGACGCATTTGACAATGCTTATGGTACCATCGCAACCACAATTCACTCTGCACAAGGCAGCCGTTTGCAAAATGGTTTGTTTGTGAACACAGCAAGTATCGCTGGATTCACCGGGCAATATGTGATGGCCAACAGCGAAACTGCTGGAACCACTAATGTTCAAACTGGTAGCATCGGTTACACCTTTGGGCCTTTGTCTGCTACAGTGGCTCGTTATGACGACAGCAGCACCAGTCTCAGCACCATCGTTGGTGTGAAATACAAACTGGCTTCTACTGGAACTACAGTGTTCGGAATGTATAGCGATGACAAAGTATCCAATGTAAGCACCACAGGTTCTAGCGTTGGTATTAGCCAGGCCGTGAGCGACCGTGTTAGTGTGCAAGGTACATACGGTCAGACCAACACTAATGTAACTGGTCGTGGCTTGGGTGTAACATATGCAATGAACAAAGCATTGAGTTTCCATGGTCGTTGGAGTTACCTCGACGCTGCTACTGATGTAAACCAATACGGTGTGGGCGTAGAATTCAACTTCTAAGTTGCCAACTGTAGTTTGCAACAGATAGTTGCAAAAAAACAACAAAAACCCTGCCCAGAGCAGGGTTTTTTTGTGGGGTTGACCGGTATTGCCCGAACTGCTATAATATGGGCATAGACAGCAACAAGAGGCACAAGATGTTTTTATTGGGTTTGCTAGTTGGGATTGTAGTTGGTGCCTATCTGGCCCTTGTTGTAATCGTACACACTCACTATTTGGGGTAATCAAAAATGAGCAAGATGTCAGATCTGTACATGGAAGTCGAACTGATGTTGGCAGAGGGCGAAAACCCTGTTCGCATCGCTCGTCGCTTGGGCATCCCCTTGAGCATGGTTTATGATGTGCTGGAAAGCATGCCAGCAGAAGACGAAATCGCAACTGAAATTGGTGAAATCGGTTGACCCGTATTGCTCAAACTGCTATAATACACACATAGACAGCAACAAACAGGAGTTCCAAATGCAAGTTACCATTAACGTCCCCAAAAATGTCATCAACAACATCAAACGATCTGCTGAGATTTACGCTGGTGTGACCCCTACTGATGCTCAAATCAAAGAATTCTTGCAATGGCATGTGCTGGGCATCTACACTGACTTCCACGGCGAAGACCTGGAACACATTACAGCTGAAAATTTCAACTGAACTACATCGCAGTAAGGAGAATCCGATGCAAATCGCAAAAGTTCAAGTTGGTGAGCAAGAACGCAAATACAGCAAGACTCGTATCTATGTTCACCCGCAAGGCGAGACGCTGTTGGCGAATCTGTCCAACCGCAACACTCGTCCGCACACCGTCTACCGCAAAGAAGTGCTGCCCAAACTGTTCACGCAGTTGGGGTGGAATCCGGATACCAAAGTCAAGTGGAGCCAATATGCTGGTTGCTCTTGCCCTTGCTCGCCTGGGTTTGTGGTAGACAATGTTTACGGTCGCAACATCTGGGTTGATGTGGTTGACCAGTAACCGTTTTTCGTTTACAATACATTTCATTCGTTAACTTTCTAGGAGGCTTTATGCTTTTTACTTTCGCTGGTACTTCCGTTCTCAAAGGTGATGTCAAGGTTCGTTTCGCTAACTCTGACGCTCGTGCTAAACAATTGGCTAAACTGGGCGACACCAACATCAATATTGTCGAACTGCCCACTGGCATGGATAAGGCAGGTGCTGTGGCGTATCTGTTGACTCTGCCTGCTTTCGCCGATGTGCAGGATGCACTCCGCGCAGAGGTGGCTCCCAAAGCCAAAGCCAAGCCCGCTCGCACTTTGAAGGTGCGTGTGTCTAAAGTCAAGGCTGTGAAGTCTAAGGCTCGTGCGGTGAAAGCACCTGCGAAAGCACCCGTGATAGTCACCGAAGCAGAAGTGGATGCTTTGATGATGGCTGTTTACGGTACTAAGTAAATGGCAGGGCGGGTCACACACCCGCCTGTTCATTTATGTTTGTTCGTAACGACATCGTATTAGCAGTTCGAGAAATGCTGGACAGGCATTTTACTCCTTCTGACATAGCAGCAAAACTCAACATCAGCATTGAACTAGTGCAACGATCACTAGATATCATCAACAACTTACTCACATAAGCATCATGGCAGGCTGGGCAGCAATCAAACAGATCCGTGAGCTCGAGGACCGAGCTCACACACTGGGCATGAAGTTTGCCCCTTACAGGCATGATGATTATAAAGCGGACCATGTGGCATTGGTGCCTTGTTATCCAGACTCATTGCCCATCTACACTCGTGATGCTATTTTGTTTGCCGGTTCACTTGAAGGCGCCGATCAGTTTATGCAAGGTATTGTGTGGGCAAGACATTACGATCGCATGGTTGTTGATCGAAACATTGACGCCAAGCGAGGCCGCAAAGAACAAGACGAGCGTAATCGCCAGTTATTGAAAACATTGAAAGATGGCGTAGTGACAAACAAGGACGATGAATAATGGGACTGGACATGTATGCGTATGTGGCTGCCAAGGCTGGTGCTCAGGCAGATTATGATGAAGGAATGGCGTGGGACAAAGAAAAAGGTGCAATGGTAAATCCCAGTGTAACCGAGCCACGCGAGATCGCTTACTGGCGTAAGCATCCTAACCTGCATGGCTGGATGCAGCGACTGTGGGTCCGCAAAAACAACGAACGCCTGGGCCCTCGTGACAAATCTGGGTGGTGGACTGACCCAGACCGTGCAGGTGAGTTTAACGGTGTTGAACTGGAACTCACATGGGATGACCTTGAACAGTTGGAACAGGATATCCGCGACAAGAATCTGCCTAACACCTCAGGATTCTTTTTCGGCAACGATGCTGACGATCATTATCGCGAACACGATTTGAAATTCGTGCGTGAAGCCAAGGCCGAAGCGTTCTTGGGTCTTAAAGTTTTCTACAATTCAAGCTGGTAAGAAATGCATTCATTGTTCCCAGATCCCAAATATTATGGCGGAATGCATCACATGCTAAACACTGGCGATACTTGGGAACAGTGGGAACAGTATATCAACTATGGGCACATTGCAGAGTATCCTGTACATGATATTGAAAGATATGCTCCGGCATTCTTGCCTAACATAGATCGTATTAAAGGTCGTAAGGTGCTCGATCTCGGAGTCAACTTGGGATATACTTGTATATTTGCAAGTCATTTTGGTGCTCAAAGTGTTGTAGGACTTGAGATACGAAATCATTGGTTAGAAGTTGGTCGCCAAGTGGTTGATCAGTATCCAACAAAAAACATTGTGTTGGGCCAATGCGATGTGAATGATTTGGAATTTTTAAAACAATTTTGTGATCAATCTCAAGTGGTTATTGCACTAGGATTATTTTATCATCTTGCAAATCATCATGCATTTTTAGAACTGATTTGTTCAACCCCCACAGTAGACACATTGATTCTAGAAACTATTTTGCCTAACAATAAACAGACTATGGATATTGCCTGGCATCTTGAACCAGTTGATGACCCGCTTAATGGGTTTGCAAATAACAAACAAGTATTAGTTGGTGCTCCTAATATTAACTGGATCAACGTCGCTCTAGACGGGTTAGGATGGCAGGCAATTAAAATTGATATAACCTCTGACCAGTATTGGAAACCGCCGAGAGCATGTGTAACTGCAACAAGGAAGAATTTAAATGATAAACTATAATAGCAAAAAGTTTCAAGCACTAACAATTTTCTACAACAGTTCATGGTAAAAAAAATCTATTACGAAAAGGTCGGCAGGAAATATGTTCCTGTGGCCGAATACGATAGCGACTTGACAGATAGTTTCGGCAAAGGCAGCCATCTTGTGATATGCTATCCAGGTGGGCAGAGTCGCAGATACAACATCGATCCTGACTATGCAGCACTTATTGCGGCTGCTCGTGTGGCCGAAGACGCTATGATTCAAGCCATGAGCAAGGCCAGTGAACTGCGACCGGCAACAACCCCGATCACACCTGCACAACAACGAGCATGGAAGAAGTTAGCCAAAGAGTTTGGCACTGAACTATGCACATTGAATGGAGCCAGTTCCTGGGAGATCGCCCAGGCAGGCTTGAAGGCATTGGAGCAAGAAGCCGCCCAACTACTGACCAATGAGGCAGTGAAAGCAGCCTACGACCAGTTCCTGTTTGTGTGTGCATTGACCAAGCAACAACGGAAGTAAATAATGACAAATGAATTCACATACGACATTGATGATCCACGCTATGAGGGCACCATGTCGTCTGGCTGGATAACGGAACTGGCTGAATCCGACAGTCGCATACACAAGGAAAAGGTAATCGAAAAAGCCTTGATGGCCGCAAAACTTGGCAGTGCCGATGCACAGGCTTTTTTGTTCAACTGCTATCAAGCCTACAATCCTTTTTATACCTTCCATGTGAAGCAACTGCCCGAAACCGTTGGACTTACAGGGCGAGCCAATCCGTGGCCACGATTCTGGGGCCTGTTAGAAGGTCTACGCACACGGTCCAGCACCGGGCACACAGCCAGAGACATGATCAAGAGCATCAGCGAAGAGTTTGACAGCGACGAGTGGAACTTGGTATGTGTGCCAGTGATCCGCAAAGACCTGCGCTGTGGCATCACAGACAAGACACTAAACAAGGTGTTGGGCCGAACACAATATCGCATCCCAGTGTTCTCATGCCAGTTGGCACAGGACTCAACTGATCGTCCGGCCAAGATGAAAGGCATCAAACGCCTGGAAGTCAAACTGGATGGCGTGCGTGTGTTGGCAGTGGTCAATCCTCACCAGGTAACCTTGTATAGCCGCAATGGCAAAGAGTTTGCAAACTTTCCACAGATCGCAGATGCTTTAGGCAAGGTCGGCATGGGACCGGGTAAGGTGGTCTTGGATGGTGAGATCGTGGGAGAAAGTTTCCAGAAACTCATGCGTCAAGCACATCGCAAAAATGATGCCCAAACTGCGGGCATGGTATATCATGTGTTTGACATGATCCCGTTGGATAACTTCAAAGAAGGTCATTGTAATACCCGCCAACACCGACGCTTGGAGTGGGTGGAGAACCTGCGAGCCAGGTTTGACAAGACTGATTGTTTGCGTGTGATGTCAGGGCATGATGTGGATCTGGACACGGCCGAAGGTCATGATCAGATGAATCGCTATGCTCAAGACGCTGTAAAGGCGGGATTCGAAGGCATCATGATCAAGAATCTGGATGCACCTTACGAGTGCAAGCGGTCAGACTTTTGGATGAAATGGAAGCCCACCATAACAGTTGATCTCAATATCGTGGGGTTTGAACAAGGAACTGGTCGCAATGCGGACCGCTTGGGTGCTATAATCTGTGAAGGAGTAGACAATGAACGAAACATCAGAGTCAATGTTGGTAGCGGTTTTAGCGACGATGATCGCCAGCGGTATTGGGATTCACGCGATACATTGCTTGACAATGTGGTTGAAGTCGAAGCTGACGCAGTTACGCAAAACCAAGACGGAACCTACAGCCTCCGGTTCCCAAGATTTGTGAGATTCCGTGGATTTGAAGCAGGAGATAAACTATGACATATAAAACTGTAACTGTAGATGCCGAAGTTGACATGTCAGACTTTGACACCGATGATCTCATTGAAGAGTTAGAAAGCCGCGGGAAATGGCCCGGATCAAGCGACATTAGATTTGATTCAACAGAATTGCTGGAAACAATCTGGAAGAAGCGTCGACTGGGCAACCACGATTACCAAACAGAACTGGACCAGTTGATCTATGCTGTATTGGGCAAGGTGATATGACATACTTGCTATGGCTCGTGGCCCTGACAGGATGGGGCTGGTTGGTGTTGGGCAATCACATGACCGCACGAGACCGCCGTAAAGAAATCTGTTCAACTGGCAATCACAGATATACCAAACCAATCACATGGTTGGCCATGAATGGAACTGATAGCGTGACTGGAACACATTGTAGGGATTGCGGTCATTGGAAAACACGATGATCAATCTCGACTTCAGCATTGCCAATCCATGGCGAACCGATAAGATTTGGGATATCCTGTGGAGCAAATCAAGATTGATCACCCAGAACAAGGCCTGGGAGTTCAACGGATACCGCACGGGCCGTGTGATCAATCTAGAGTTTGAATGGACACTACAAGGTGACCATGCAGGTGCTAGAATCATGTTGGGTGTATTTGGATACGAAGTGGAACTAGCCTTCTACGACACACGGCATTGGGATTATGATCTAGCCACTTGGAAATGTTATCAATGAACTCATTGATCGAACGCATGGCCAGTGAAGCCGGACTCAAATACTCACCCGAGCAAACAGAAGCAGTGGAACGGCTGGTTCGCATCGCTGCTGCTTTCTGTATTGATCAGTGCGGCGGTCGAGGTGTATGTGTGGGATCCACCTTGGTCAAGAACAAGATCCTCACAGCATTTGATATGAACCGACCCCCAGAAAGAACTTTTTAAGGAGAAAACTATGGCAACAGCAAAGACAGTGAATAAACTTGGAGACAAGTTGGTCAAAGTGAATGAGAACTTCTCAATCAACATGTATGACAATGGCTTCATGGTAGAAGCCGGCGGTCGCAACAAAAAAGGCGACTATGTGAATGCCAAGATCATGTGCAGCAATGTGGATGAGGTGTTGAGCCTTGTGCGCGAAGCATGTGAAATGGATCGCGATTCCTAATGCAAGTGATGTGCGACTGTGGCAGGACATTGAATCCTGAAGGCAGGTGTGATGCCAGCCACGCACTCTCGGAAGAGCAATATGCTGAGATGCTGGAACGCCGCCGGCAGATAGACTTGGCACAATATCGCAAGCAGGCCATGGCTCAATGGTTTGAGGATGGCAGTTGCA